>Ga0315910_10002516_pt1 | contig 16057 bp, 14 predicted proteins | sample EdamamesoilMG_FD_204470 | JGI IMG/M metagenome (GOLD analysis project Ga0315910, IMG submission 204470) | Garden soil microbial communities collected in Santa Monica, California, United States - Edamame soil | ecosystem: Environmental > Terrestrial > Soil > Garden | place: USA: California... | reverse complement strand
GTCATCACGCCGCCGAGCGTCTCGATGCCAAGCGACAGCGGCGTCACGTCCAGCAGCAGCACGTCCTTGCGCTCGCCGCCCAGCACCTGGCCCTGGATCGCCGCACCGACCGCGACCGCCTCGTCGGGGTTGACGTCCTTGCGCGGCTCCTTGCCGAAGAACTCCTTGACCTTCTCCTGCACCTTGGGCATGCGGGTCATGCCGCCGACCAGGATCACGTCGTCGATCGCGCTCGTCTGCACGCCGGCGTCCTTGATCGCGGTGCGGCACGGCGCGATCGTGCGCTCGATCAGGTCCTCGACGAGGGCCTCGAGCTTCGCGCGCGTCAGCTTGATGTTCAGGTGCTTCGGGCCCGACGCATCGGCCGTCACGTACGGCAGGTTGATGTCGGTCTGGGTGGTGTTGGACAGCTCGATCTTCGCCTTCTCGGCGGCTTCCTTCAGGCGCTGCAGCGCGAGCACGTCCTTCGACAGGTCGACGCCCTGTTCCTTCTTGAACTCGCCGATGATGTAGTCGATCACGCGCTGGTCGAAGTCCTCCCCGCCGAGGAAGGTGTCGCCGTTGGTCGACAGCACCTCGAACTGCTTCTCGCCGTCGACGTCGGCGATCTCGATGATCGAGATGTCGAACGTGCCGCCGCCGAGGTCGAACACGGCGATCTTGCGGTCGCCGGCGCCGTGCTTGTCGAGGCCGAACGCGAGCGCGGCCGCGGTCGGCTCGTTGATGATGCGCTTGACGTCCAGGCCCGCGATGCGGCCGGCGTCCTTGGTGGCCTGGCGCTGGCTGTCGTTGAAGTAGGCCGGCACCGTGATGACGGCCTCGGTGACCGTCTCGCCGAGGTAGTCCTCGGCGGTCTTCTTCATCTTGCGCAGCACCTCGGCGCTGACCTGCGGCGGCGCGATCTTCTTGCCGCGCACCTCGACCCAGGCGTCGCCGTTGTCGGCGGCCGAGATCTTGTAGGGCATCAGGTCGATGTCCTTCTGCACTTCCTTCTCGGTGAACTTGCGGCCGATCAGGCGCTTCACCGCGTACAGCGTGTTGCGCGGGTTGGTGACGGCCTGGCGCTTCGCGGAAGCGCCGACCAGCACCTCGCCGTCTTCCTGGTAGGCGATGATCGACGGGGTGGTGCGGGCACCCTCGCTGTTCTCGATCACGCGCGTCGTGTTGCCTTCCATGATCGCCACGCACGAGTTGGTCGTGCCGAGGTCGATGCCGATGATCTTGGCCATGTCCGTGTTCTCCTGAGTCTGGATTCGGTTGTCTTCGAGTTGTGGATAAGTGCGGCTAAATCAAGTGGGCAAGCTGTGGACGGACATCACTTCGGGGCGGCCACGGTGACCAGTGCCGGGCGCAGCACGCGGTCGGCGATCAGGTAGCCCTTCTGCAGCACCGTCACGACGGTGTTGGCCTCCTGCTCGGCCGGCACCATGCTGATCGCCTGGTGCTGGTGCGGGTCGAACCGGCTGGCCGGCGCCGGGTTGATCTCGATCACCTTGTTGCGTTCGAGCGCGGCGCCCAGCTGGCGCAGCGTGGCATGCACGCCCTCGAGGAGCTGTTCGTTGGTCGCGTTCGGGATCGCGATCGCCGCTTCCAGGCTGTCCTTCACCGGCACCAGGCTGTCGGCGAAGGACTCGACCGCGTACTTGCGCGCCTTGGAGACCTCCTCCTCGGCGCGCCGCCGGACGTTCTCGACCTCGGCCTTGGCGCGCAGGAACGCGTCGGACACCTCGGCATGCCTGGCTTCGAGCTCCGCCAGCCGCGCAGCGAGATCGGTGGCGACCGTGCCGGCGTTTCCGGTGGCTTCGGGGGAGTCGGTGGCCGCGGTCGGGGTGTCGGCCGGGACAGGTTGCTGCTGCGGTTCGTTCGTCGTCATGTCGGGGGGCAAACGCTGGGTCAGCGGGGCACCTGTGGGGCGGAACAGGCGGATTCAAGGGGGCGTCCGGAACTTTCTTCACGCCCGACCGCATCAGCCTCCATCGGCGTCGTCGACGCTTGCGCTCCAGCGGTCCCACTCGGCCAGGCGGCGCCGGTCGCGCTTGGTCGGCCGCCCCTGCTCGATCGCCAGCGCCGGCTCGACCCCGGCACGGCGCGCCTGCGCCAGGCGCTCGCGTTCCGCGCGGCTCTCGGGCGTCTCCTCGTACAGGGCCTGGGCCACCGGCGCCGGGCCGCGCGCCTCGCTGAGCGCCCGCACGACGACGGCGCGCGGCACGCTGCCCTGGCGCAGTTCGACGAGATCGCCGGCGCGCAGTTCGCGCGACGCCTTGGCCGGCTGGCCGTTGACGCTGACCCGTCCCTTGCCGATCTCTTCGCCCGCGAGGCTGCGCGTCTTGAAGAAGCGTGCGGCCCAGAGCCACTTGTCGAGGCGCACCCGGGGTCCGTCGGTCGTTGCGGGCATCACTGCGGATTGTGATCCAGCACGAGGCGCACCGTCGCGTCCAGGCCGACGGTGCGGCCGCGCACGACGCGGTTGTCGAGCGCGATGCTGCCGCCGAGCGAGCGCACGATCTCCTGGCAGATCGCGAGGCCCAGGCCGGAGCCGCTGCGCAGGTCGCCGGTCGGTGCGCCGGGCGAGAAGGGCTGGAACAGCCGCTCGCGCTGCGCCGCCGACAGCCCCGGGCCGCCGTCGGCGACCGTCAGCGCGGCCGCGCGGCCGTCGGCGAGCAGACGCAGCGTCAGCGGCCCGCCTTCGGGGCAGTGCCTGATCGCGTTGTGCAGCAGGTTGCGGGTCAGCTCGCGCAGCGCCCAGTCGTGCGCACGCACCGGCGCGGCGGTCGTCTCGATCTCGAACTCGAGCCGGCGGTCGGCCATCAGCGGCGCCAGGTCGAGCGCCACCGCCCGCACGATCGGTTCCCAGTCGAGCACTGGCGCGTCGCCCTGCTGGCGCAACTGTTCCACCTTGGCGAGCGCGAGCATCTGGTTGGCGAGCTGGGTCGCACGCTCGACCGTGTGTTCGATCTCCTGCAGCGCCTGGTGCGGCTCGACGTCGCCGCGGCGCGCCGACTGCACCTGCGTCTTCAGCACCGCCAGCGGCGTGCGCAGCTGGTGGGCGGTGTCGCGCACGAAGCGCTTCTGGTGTTCGAGCAGGTGCGCGAGGCGCGCCATCACCTGGTTGGTGGCGTCCAGCAGCGGGCTCAGCTCGCGTGGTGCGCCGGTGGCCTCGATCGGCGCGAGGTCGTTCTCGGCCCGCCCGCGCAGCAACGCGCTCAGCTCGCGCACCGGCCGGGTCGCGCGCTGCACCACCCACAGCACGACGAGCGTGATCACCGCCAGCAGCGCGGCCTGGCGCCAGAGCGTGTCCAGCAGGATCTGGCGGGCGAGCGTCTCGCGCAGCTCCAGCGTTTCGGCGACCTGGATCGTCGCCATGCCGCGCGCCTCGGGGCTCGCGACCGGCTGCAGCAGCACCGCGACGCGCACCGGCTGGTCGCGGTAGCGGTCGTCGTAGAAGTCGACCAGCGCGGCGTAGATGCCCTTGGCCGGGAGGGTGCCGGTCCAGGCCGGCAGGTCCGGGAAGCCGGAGACGGTCTCGCCCGCGAACCCCGTGACCTTGTAGAACATGCGGCTGCGGTTGTCGGCCTCGAAGGCCTCGAGCGCCGAGTAGGCGACGCTGGACCTGAGCGTCGCGTCGGGGCCGCTGCCGCTGACCTCGAGCAGTTCCCCGATCGACTTCGCGGTCGCGAGCAGCGTCCGGTCGTAGGCGGTGTCGGCCGCGCGCAGCGCCTGGCGGTACAGGCTGACCGCGTTGCCGACGACGAGCGCGAGCACCGGCAGCAGGATGCCGAGCAGCAGCTGGTTGCGCAGCGACAGGCGCCGCCAGGCGCTCCTCATTCCTGAGCCTTGAGCAGGTAGCCCAGGCCACGCAGCGTGACGAGCTGCGCCCCGGTGGCGCCGAGCTTCTTGCGCAGCCGGTAGGCCACGACCTCGATCGCCTCGGACTGCACCTGTGCCTGCCCCGGAAACACCGCTTCGAACAGTCGCTCCTTCGCGACCGCCTGGCCGGGCCGGCCGAGCAGCGCGCGCAGCAGCGCCGCCTCGCGCGGCGCCAGCTCCAGCACCGCACCGCGGAAGTAGACCGCGCCCGACTCGCCGTCACAGCGCAGCCCGCAGAACTCCGCCGCGGCGGGATCGGCGTCGCGGTCGCCGCCGCCGGCGCCTCGCCGCGCGAGCGCTCGCACGCGCGCCTCGAGCTCGTCGAGGTCGAAGGGCTTGGGCAGGTAGTCGTCGGCGCCGGTGTTCAGGCCGAGGATGCGGTCGCCGACCGTGCCGCGTGCGGTCAGGATCAGCACCGGCGTGCGCAGGCCCTCGGCGCGCGCGCGCTCGAGCACCTGCAGCCCGTCGAGGCCCGGCAGGCTGAGGTCGAGCAGCACGACGTCGGGCAGGCTCGCCGACCAGCGGTCGAGCGCGCGCGCGCCGTCGGCGCAGGTGACGACCTGCATGCCGCGGCGCTCGAACGAACGCTGCAGCGTGGACGCCATCGCCGGGTTGTCTTCGATCAGCAGCAGCTTCATCGCGGGCGGCCAGTCTGCGGCATCCGCGCCGGCCGCCTGCGGGCGCCACCTCCGCACTTTCCCTAGGTGAGCGGACAGCCGCCTGACAGCTTTTGGATCGAACATCGCGCCTGTCGAATCACCAACCGTGCAAGGGGACAGACATGCGTCGCGACACTTTCCTGAAATCGCTTGCCGCGCTCGCTGCGGCCGGTGCGCTGCCGCTGCCCGCGGCGGCGAACGCCAACGTGAAGATGATGATTCCCGCGAACCCGGGCGGCGGCTGGGACACGACCGGCCGTGCGCTCGGCAAGGCCCTGCAGGATGCCGGCGCCGCCTCGACGGTCACGTTCGAGAACAAGGGCGGCGCTGCCGGCGCGCTCGGCCTCGCGCAGTTCGTCAACGCCAGCAAGGGCGATCCGAACGCGATGATGGTGATGGGCGCGGTGATGCTCGGCGGCCTGATCACCGGCAAGCCGCCGGTTTCGCTCTCGCAGGCCACCCCGGTCGCGCGCCTGACGAGCGAGTACAACGTCTTCGTCGTGCCCGAGGCCTCGCCGCTGAAGACGATGAAGGACGTGGTCGAGCAGCTCAAGAAGGACCCGGCCAGCGTCAAGTGGGGCGGCGGCTCGCGCGGTTCGACCGAGCACATCGCCGCGGCGATGATCGCGCGCGAGGTCGGCGTCGACCCGGCCAAGATCAACTACGTCGCCTTCCGCGGCGGCGGCGAGGCGGTCGCGGCGATCCTCGGCAACAACGTCACCGTCGGCGGCAGCGGCTACAGCGAGTTCGCGCAGTACATCGAGAGCGGCAAGATGAAGGCCATCGCGGTGACCTCGGCGGCGCGCCTGAAGGGCATCGCCGTGCCGACGCTGAAGGAGCAGGGCATCAACGTCGAGATCGGCAACTGGCGCGGCGTCTACGGCGCGCCCGGCATCACGCCGGCGCAGACCAAGGCGCTCGGCGACATGATCCTGAAGGCGACCAAGTCGAAGGCCTGGGCCGAGGCGATGGAGAAGAACGCCTGGACGCCCGCGCTGATGGTCGGCCCCGAGTTCGCCGAGTTCGTCGACCGCGAGTTCGCGAGCCTGCGCGCGACGATGGTCAAGGCCGGCATGGTCTGATCGCCCGCCGTGCGGCCGGGCCCAGGCGCGGGTGCGTCTGGGCCGTTTTGCTTTCTGCAGGAGGCCTCGCGATGAGCGACGCGTATTCCCCGAACCGCAGCCACCAGACCTGGATCGGCGCCGGCACTCTGGTCGTCGCCGCGCTGCTCGCGGCGGGCGCGACGCAGATCCCGTCGGCCGCCGGATATGCCGGGGTCGGGCCGAACTTCCTGCCCTGGGTGGTCGCGGCCGTGCTCGCGGTCTGCGGCGGGCTGCTGCTCTGGCATGCGCGCTCGGGCGGCTGGCGCGACGTCGAGGCACCCTCGGGCGCGGCCGGTGGCGACTGGCCCGCGCTCGCCTGGGTGTCCGCCGCCGTGCTCGCAAACGCCCTGCTGGTCACGACCATCGGCTTCGTGCTGAGCTGCGCGCTGTGCTTCGCCCTCGCGGTGCGCGGCCTGCGCCTGTGCGAGGGCCGGCCGGCCGGGGGCATCCGGCAGGCGTTCGTCGACCTGCTCGTCGGCCTGGCGATCGCCGCGCCGGTGTTCTGGATGTTCACCAAGCTGCTCGCGATCAACCTGCCGGGCATCACCGCCTCGGGCTGGATCTGAGGAGACGCCATGATCGACACCTGGAACCAGCTGCTCGGCGGCTTCGCGACCGCGGCGACGCCGATCAACCTGCTGTGGGCCTTCATCGGCTGCGCGGTCGGCACCGGCGTCGGCGTGCTGCCCGGCCTCGGGCCGGCGGTGACGGTCGCGATGCTGCTGCCGATCACGGCGCAGGTCGAGCCGACCGCGTCGATGATCTTCTTCGCCGGCATCTACTACGGTGCGATGTACGGCGGCTCGACCACCTCGATCCTGCTCAACACGCCGGGCGAGACCGGCACCATGGTGACCGCGCTCGAAGGCTTCAAGATGGCCAAGAACGGCCGCGCCGGCGCCGCGCTCGCGACCGCGGCGATCGGTTCGTTCATCGCCGGCACGATCGCAACCGTGCTCGTGACGCTGTTCGCGCCGATCGTCGCGAACTTCGCGGTCCGGCTCGGCCCGCCCGAGTACTTCATGCTGATGCTGCTCGCGTTCACGACCGTCAGCGCGGTGCTCGGCAAGAGCACGCTGCGCGGCATGACGGCGCTGTTCATCGGCCTGGCGATCGGTCTGATCGGGCTCGATCAGATCACCGGCCAGGTGCGCTACACGATGGGCATCCCGGAGTTCATCGACGGCATCGAGGTCGTGCTCGTCGCGGTCGGCCTGTTCGCGGTCGGCGAGACGCTCTACAACGCGCTCTACGAGGGGCGCAGCGTGGCGACGCTGAACCGCCTCAACAAGGTCCACATGACCGGCACCGAGTGGCGCCGATCATGGCCGGCGTGGCTGCGCGGCACCGCGATCGGCTTCCCGTTCGGCACCGTGCCGGCGGGTGGCTCGGAGATCCCGACCTTCCTCAGCTACGCGGTCGAGCGCAAGCTGTCCAAGCACAAGGAGGAGTTCGGCACGAGCGGTGCGATCGAGGGCGTGGCGGGCCCCGAGGCGGCCAACAACGCGGCGGTGACGGCGACGCTCGTGCCGCTGCTGACGCTCGGCATCCCGACCTCGGTGACCGCGGCGATCCTGCTGTCTGCACTGCAGAACTACGGCATCCAGGCCGGCCCGCAGCTGTTCCAGACCTCGTCGGCGCTGGTCTGGGCGCTGATCGCCTCGCTCTACATCGGCAACGTGATGCTGCTGGTGCTGAACCTGCCGCTGGTCGGCATGTGGGTCAAGCTGCTGAAGATCCCGAAGCCGCACCTCTACGCCGGCATCCTGATCTTCGCGACGGTCGGCGTCTATGGCATGCGCCAGAGCGCGTTCGACCTGTTCGTGATGTACGGCATCGGCCTGCTCGGCGTGCTGATGCGGCGCTACGACTTCCCGACCGCCCCGGTGATCGTCGGCATGATCCTCGGCCCCCTGGCCGAGGCGCAGATGCGCAACGCACTGTCGATCGGCGAGGGCAAGTGGGGCGTGTTCGTCGAGAGGCCGATGTCGGCCGTGCTGCTCGCGATCGTCGTCGGCGTGCTGGTGCTGCCGCGCCTGATGCGCCTGCGCAAGCGTTGACAGGCTTAGACGCAGGCCCGGTGCCGCGCGATGCAGGTATCGAGTACCTCGCCGCCGTCGCGCTGCCACCAGTTGGCGCTCGAGAAGATCTCGACCTCGCAGTAGCCCGCGAACCCCTGCGCCTCGACCCAGCCGCGCATCCGCTTCAGGTCGATCACGCCGTCGCCCATCATGCCGCGGTCGTTGAGCAGGTCGGTGGTCGGCGTGAGCCAGTCGCAGACGTGGAAGGCGAGCAGGCGTTCGCGACCGGCGCGTGCGATCTGCGCCTGCAGCTGCGGATCCCACCAGACGTGGTACGCGTCGACCGCGACACCGAGTGCGCCGGAACGTTGCGGGTCGAGCGCATCGCAGACGTCGAGCGCCTGCGCCATCGTGTTGATGCAGGCCCGGTCGGCCGCGTACATCGGGTGCAGCGGTTCGATCGCGAGCGGCATGCGACGTTCGCGGGCGTCCTCGAGCAGCGCGGCGATGCCTTCGGTGACTTGCGCGCGTGCGCCGGCGATGTCGCGGTGCGCGGCCTTGCCGGCGAGCGCGCCGGGCAGCCCGCCGACGACGAGCACGAGGCAGGCGGCGTTGAGCGTGCAGGCTTCGTCGAGCGCGCGTTTGTTGTCGTCGCGTGACGCCTGCCGCGATGCGCCATCGGTGTACGTGAACATGCCGCCGCGGCAGTAGCCCGACAGCTCGAGCCCGAGCGCGCTCAGCTGCCGCGCGGTCGCCTCGATCCCGGCGGCTGCGACCTGGTCGCGCCACGGCGAAATCGCACGGATGCCACGCGCCGCGCAGGCGTCGAGGATCTGCGCGAGCGGCCAGTCGACGCCGCGCGACTTGCGCACCGTCGCGGTGTTGACCGAGAGCCAGCGGTGGTCCTGCGTGAAGTCGCGCATGCCCGGCTCAGTCCTCGACCCCGTGCAGCGCGAGCAGCGTCTTCATGCGCCGCGCGGCCAGATCGGGCTGTTCGATCAGCCCGGCCGCATCGGCGAGCCGGAACAGCTCGGCGAAGTGCGGCAGCGAACGGGTGCTCTGCTGCCCGCCGATCATCGTGAAGTGCGACTGGTGGCCGTTCAGCCAGGCCATGAAGACGACGCCGGTCTTGTAGAAGCGCGTCGGCGCCTGGAAGATGTGGCGCGACAGCGGCACGGTTGGCGCGAGGATCGCGTGGAAGCGCGCCGTGTCGCCGGCCGTCAGCGCCGCGAGTGCCGCACTCGCCGCGGGCGCGATCGCGTCGAAGATGCCGAGCAGCGCGTCGCTGTGCCGGTGCGTCGGTGCGGCGCCGACCCCGTCGCCGGCGATCAGCTCGGCGTAGTTGAAGTCGTCGCCGGTGTACATGCGCACGCCGGCCGGCAGGCGGCGCCGCATCGCGATCTCGTGGTCCTTGTCGAGCAGCGAGATCTTGATGCCGTCGACCTTCGCCGTGTTGGCCTCGATCACGCCGAGCGCGGTGGCCATCGCCGCCGGCACGTCGAGGCTGCCCCAGTAGCCCTTGAGCGCCGGGTCGAACATGTCGCCGAGCCAGTGCAGGATCACCGGCTCCTTCGCCTGGCGCAGCACGCGGTCGTAGACCCGTTCGTAGTCGGCCGGGCTCTTCGCGACGCGCGCGAGCGCGCGGCTCGCCATCAGGATCAGCTTGCCGCCGAGTTTCTCGATCGCGGCCATCTGCTCCTCGTAGGCGCGGATCACGTCGTCGACGCTCTTCGCCGCGTCGGGCGCGAGGTGGTCGGTGCCGCAGCCGCTCGCGATGAAGGCGCCGGGCACGTCGCGCGAGGCCTCGATCGAGCGGCGGATCAGTTCGAGCGAGGTCGGCCAGTCCAGGCCCATGCCGCGCTGCGCGGTGTCCATCGCCTCGGCGACGCCCAGGCCCATCGTCCAGAGGCGACGGCGGTAGGCGATCGTCGTGTCCCAGTCGATCGAACAGTCGAGCCACGGGTCGTTCGCGGCGCGCGCGTCGGCGACGACGTGTGCGGCCGAATACGCGATGCGGTCGAGCCTCGTGCCGGGCGCGGCCGGCGTGAACGCGCCAGGCCCGCGCAGCGCGTAGCGCTCCAGCGTGCCGTCGGCGCGCGGCAGGGTGATCGTCGTCGCCATCTCAGAACCCCAGCGCGGGAACGTCGACCCAGCGCCGCTCCTTCCAGCTCTGCAGCGCGGCCTCGACGAGCTGCACGCCCTTGGCGCCTTCGGGCAGCGTCCAGCGGTAGGGCGCGTCCTCGGCGATGTGGCGGATGAACGCTTCCCACTGGATCTTGAAGCCGTTGTCGTAGGTCTGCGTGTCCGGCACGTCCTGCCACTGCTCGAAGAAATTCATCGACTGCTTGACGTCCGGGTTCCAGACCGGCCGCGGCGTCGTCACGCGGCTCTGCGCGCGGCACTCCTGCAGGCCGGCGACCGCCGAGCCGTGCGTGCCGTCGACGTGGAAGGTGACGAGGTCGTCGCGCCGCACGCGCGTCGCCCAGCTCATCGTCAGCTGCGCGACCACCGGCTCGCCGTTGTGGCCCTTCAGCTGCGCGGTCGCGTAGGCGGCGTCGTCGGCGGTCGCGGGGTAGGGCCGGTCGGCTTCGTCCCAGCGCTGGTCGATGTGGGTCGCGCCGAGGCAGGTGATGGACTGCACCTCGCCGAACAGGTTGTCGAGCACGTAGCGCCAGTGGCACATCATGTCGAGGATCATGCCGCCGCCGTCTTCCTGCCGGTAGTTCCAGCTCGGGCGCTGGATCGGCTGCAGGTCGCCCTCGAACACCCAGTAGCCGAAGTCGATGCGCACGCTCAGCATGCGGCCGAAGAAGCCGGCTCGGCGCAGCATGTCGAGCTTGCGCAGGCCGGGCAGGAAGAGCTTGTCCTGCACCGCGCCGTGCTTGAGGCCCGAGGCCTGCGCCATCTTGGCGATCTCGACCGCCTCGTTCAGGTTGGTCGCGATCGGCTTCTCGCAGTAGACGTGCTTGCCGGCGCGGATCGCCTGCGCGAGCAGCGTCGGCCGCATCTGCGTCGTGCCGGCGTCGAAGAAGACCGTGTCGGCCTTGTTCGCGAGCGCCGCGTCGAGGTTGGTGCCGTGGCGCGCGATGCCGTGCGCCTTCGCGAGCGCCTCGATCTTCTCGGCGTTGCGGCCGATCAGGATCGGGTCGGGCATGACCCTGTCGCCGTTGGCGAGCGTCACGCCGCCCTGCGCGCGGATCGCGACGATCGAGCGGATCAGGTGCTGGTTCATGCCCATGCGCCCGGTGACGCCGTGCATGATGATGCCGAGGTTCTTCATGGTCATGCTGCTGTTCCGTCCGTGCCGCTGCGTCACTGGGTCGGTGCCAGGCCGGCGGCCTTGACCAGCGTCGCGTTGCTCGCGACCTCGGCCTTGATGTAGGTGTCGAACTGCTCGGGCGACATCGTCCAGGCGTCGGCGCCGAGCTGCTGGAAGCGCTCCTTCACCTCGGGCAGCGCGAGCGCCTTGAGCACCTCGGCGTTGAGGCGGTTGACGATCTCGCGCGGCGTCTTGGCCGGCACCATCATGCCGATCCAGAAGTTGAACTCGCTGCCCGGCACGCCGGCCTCGGCGGTGGTGGGCACGTCGGGCAGCGCGCTCGCGCGGCGCGAGCTGCCGACCGCGAGCGGCACCAGCGCACCGGCCTTGATCTGGCCGATCACCGGCGCGATCGGCGAGAAGTAGTAGTCGACGCGGCCGGCCAGCACCTCGTTGACCGCCTCGGCCGAGCCCTTGAACGGGATGTTGGTGGCGTTGATGCCCGCGGCGAGCTTGAACTTTTCGGCGTTCAGGTGCGTCGCGCTGCCCTGGCCGGCCGACGCGAAGTTCAGGCCCGCGGCGTTGGCCTTCGCCGCCGCGACGAGCTCGGCCACGCTCTTGATGTTCTTGCTCGGCGCGATCACCAGCACGTTGGGCGTCGACGAGATCGGCGTCACGCCGGCGAAGGCCGTGAGCGTGTCGAAGGGCAGCTTCGCGAAGGTGCTGGGGCTCACCGTGTGCGAGCTCGAGTGCACCATGATCGTGTAGCCGTCCGCTTCGGCCGCCGCCACCTGGGCCTGGCCGACCGTGCCGCTCGCGCCGGCCTTGTTCTCGACCACCAGCTGCTGGCCCATGCTGGCGCTCATCTTGTCGGAGATCGCGCGCGCGATGATGTCGGTCGTGCTGCCGGCGGCGAACGGCACGATCACCTTGATCGGCTTGTTCGGGTAGCTGCCCTGGGCCAGCGCCTGCAGCGGCGCGAGGGCGGCGCAGGCGGCCAGGGCCAGCGCGAGACGACGGGGCAGGGTGGGGTGAGCTCGCATGCGTGGTCTCCTTCGGAATTCACTAGACGGGGAATAAGGCCGGTATTGTCGTGCGCACCGTTCGAAGCATAGCTCCGGGTAAACCCGCAACATGCCCCGTACAATTCACCGCCTGGAGAATAAGACAGAACGTCAGCGCATCGCCGGCAGGTCCGCCCACGCTGGATGCGCGGCACTCGCGAAGCCGGTCACGTGCAGCGTGCGCAGATCGAGGTGGCCATCGCGCACGTCCAGACGCACCCGCCCGCTGCGCTCGGTGTAGAGGCCCGGGTGGGCCGCTGCGAAGGCGCGGGTCTCGTGGCCGGGGGCGACGCCGAAGCCATCGACGTAGTGGTGCCCGTTGCGCTCGATGTGCGCGACCCCCAGGCTCGCCGCGAGCAGGGTGTCCTGCTGCACGGCCAGGCCGGCCTGGCAGGTGAGGTCCTCGCCCGACAGCAGCAGGCGCTGCGGCTCGCGCGCGACCCGCGCCGCGCTGTGCAGCGAGCGGTACAGCCCCTTGCAGGCCTTGCTCGAGATGCCGCGATAGCCGAGGGCGAGACCGGTCTCGAAGGCGCCGGCGTGGTCGTCTGACTCGTCGAGGATCACCGGCAGCGTGATGCCGAGCGGCGCGATCGGCTCGACGAGTGCCCGCGCGCGGGCGATCGGCTGCTCGAGCAGGACGGTGCGCCCGAGCAGCGTGCGCAGGGCGGGCGTCGTGCCGAGCACGCGCCAGAACGCGCCGAGCGCAGCGGCGTCGGCGAAGGTCTCGTTGCCGTCGAGCGTGACGCGATAGGCGCCGACCTTCGCGTCGAGCACGGCGGCGATCGCGCTCAGGCGCGCGATGTCGCGCTCGACGTCGCCGCAGAGCTTGAGCTTGAACCAGCGCAGGCCGTAGGCGTCGATCGCGGCGGCGAGCGTGGCCGGCAGGCCGTCGGCCGGATCGCTGCCGGGATCTGCGTCGGTCAGCCGGTCGGCCAGCCCGACGGTGTGGCGCAAGCCGACCTCGGAGGGTTCGCGCAGGTCGAGCGTTGCGCTCCACGGGTCGCCCAGCAGGCCGGCCTGCACGCCGCGGGTCCACGCCGCGCCTGCGGAGCGCAGCGCGGCGTCGGCGACCGCCTTGTCGAGCAGCGCGGCGCCGAACTGGGCCGCCAGGCGCGGCAGGCCGAGCGCGGTGCCCCGTGCGATGCCGGCTTCGCCGGCGGTGTCGGACAGGGCCCAGGGGCTCATGGCCGCATCGGCGCCGAGGTAGGCGTCGCGCGCGAGGCGCAGCGCCTGGCGCAGCTGCTCGAAGTTCTGCTCGTGCGTCAGCGCCGGGTTCTTGTCGAACCACTTCGGCACCATCAGCTCGGCCGTGGCGCCGCTCACGCACCGCCCGCCGACCTCGGCCTCGACGCGCACGAAGGCCTGCGGGCAGCGCGTCACCGTTGCGGCACCGAAGCGGAACGGCAGGCGCAGCGTCACCGGGCGTTCGTGGAGTTCGACGCTGCGCAGTCGCAGCCGCACCGCCTCGTTCATTGCAGGGCCTCCCAGGCGCCACGCACGAAGGCCGCGCTGGCGGCGGCGCAGGCGAGCGGATCGGGTTCGTAGACGAACGGTTCGAGCGCGATCCAGCCGCGCCAGCCCTGCGCGTGCAGCACGCGCAGCACCGGCGCGACCGGCGTGTCGCCCTGGCCCGGGCCGCGGCGGTTGCGGTCGTTGAGCTGCACGTGGGCGACGTGACCGCTGGCGAGGAAACGGGCGAGCACCTCGGACGGGTCGTGCGTCTCGTTCTGCGTGGCGGCGCTGAGGTCGAACATCGTGCGCAGCGCCGGCACGCCGATGCGGTCGACCACCGCGGCGGCCTCGGCGACGGTGTTCAGCACCGGCGTTTCCGCGCGCGACAGCGGCTCGATGCAGTAGACGAGCCCGGCGTCCTGCGCCGTGTCGGCGAGCTGCGCCCAGCCGGCCTCGCAGCGTGCCAGCGCATCGGCGACGCTCTGGCCCGGCACCGGCGAGCGCTGCTGCGGCGAGCCGTGCACCAGCACCTGCGCCCCGCAGGTGCGCGCGAAGCGGATCAGGTGCTGCAGGAAGGCGACCGTGCGCGCGTGCAGCGCCGCGTCCGGCGTCGCGAGCGACAGGCCGGCCGGTGCGACGAGCAGCCAGTGCAGGCTCGAGATCGCGAGGCCGTGATCGGCGGCGATGCCGCGCAGGCGCGTGGCCTCGGCATCGTCGAGCGTCGACGGATCGGCCGCGAGCGTGAACGGCGCGAGCTCCAGCGCCGCGCAGCCGATCGCCGCGGCGAGCCGGCACTGCTCGGCGAACGGCCGATCGCGCAGCACCTCGTTGCACAGCGCCAGCCGCAGCGGTCCCGCGCGAATCATGGGCTGCGCCTCGGCAGCGGCAGCCACCGCAGCGCCGCGCCCAGCCCGCGTCGCGCGCCCGGGATCATCAGCAGCATCGAGGCGATCGTCGCGAACGCGAGGAAGCCGCTGATCGGTCGCGTGAAGAAGGGCGTCGGGTCGCCGTCGGTCAGCATCAGGCCGCGGCGCAGGCTCTTGTCGAGGATGTCGCCGAGCACGAGCCCGAGGACGAACGGGGCGATCGGGTAGCCGCCGCGCCGCAGCACGAAGGCCGCGATGCCGATCGCGAGCATCAGGTAGACGTCGAACAGGCGCGACGCGATCGCGAACGCACCGACCACGCAGAGCACGAAGATGATCGGCATGATGACCGTGCGCGGCACGCGCAGCACGAGCAGCAGCGGCCGCACCATGATCAGGCCGAAGATCAGGATCGACAGCGTCGCGATCAGCGTGATCGAGACGATCTCGTAGACGTAGCCGGGCTGGTTGACCATCAGCATCGGGCCGGGCTGGGCGCCGTGGATGATCATCGCGGCCATCAGCACGGCCGACGGCGCGGAGCCGGGAATGCCGAGCGAAAGCGCCGGGATGATCGCGCCCGGGATCGAGGCGTTGTCGGCGGTCTCGGCGGCCATCAGGCCCTCGACCGAGCCCTTGCCGAAGCGCTCCTTCTCGCGGCTGGCCCGTCGCGCTGCCGCGTACGAACTCCAGGCTGCGACGTCCTCGCCGACGCCGGGCAGGATGCCGACCGCGACGCCGATCGTTCCGGAGCGCAGGATGGTGCGCCAGTAGGCCAGCACGTCGCGCAGGCGCGGCAGCACGCTGTCGACGGTGTTGATGAGCGGCGGCGGCGAGCGCGACGCGAGCACCAGCAGCACCTCCGAAAAGCCGAACGCCCCCACGAGGGCCGGGATCAGCGAGATGCCGCCTTCGAGGTCCTGCACGCCGAAGGTCATGCGGTTGACCGCGTGCATGCCGTCCTGGCCGACGAGTGCTGCGACCAGGCCGGCCAGGCCCATCAGCCAGCCCTTCAGCGGGTCGGCACCGGCGATGCCGCCGGACATCAGCACACCGACGAGCGCGAGCCAGAAGTACTCGAAGGCGCCGAACTTCAGCGCCATCTCGCCAAGCGTCGGCGTCAGCAGCGCGAGGCAGAGCACGCCGAACAGCGAGCCCATCACCGAGCCGGTGGTCGAGATGCCCATGGCACGACCGGCCTGGCCGCGCAGCGCGAGCTGGTGGCCGTCGAGGCAGGCCGCCGCGTTGGCGGCGGTGCCGGGGATGTTGAGCAGGATCGCCGTGCGGCTGCCGCCGTAGATCGCGCCGACGTAGGCGCAGACGAGGATCAGGATCGCGACCGCCGGCGGCTGCTTGATGGTCAGCGTCGTCAGCAGCGCGATCACGAGCGTCGCCGAGAGGCCGGGAATCACGCCGACGACGATGCCGAGCAGCGTCGCGCCGAGCGCGTACGCGATCATCACGAGGTCGGAGAAGCGGGCCAGCGCCTGCCCGAACATCAGCAGGCCGTCAAACACGTGCGGCTCCTGCGGCGGAGGGCGTCGTCATGGCAGGCGGACGAGGAAGACCTGCTCGAAGACCAAGGGCACCAGAACACCGCCGCCGACACCGACGGCCGCCGCGACGGCGAGGCCGCGCAACGTCTGCCCGGCGGCGCGGCGCTCGGCCCACTGCAGGTAGGCGACGTGCAGGAACAGGTAGACGCCGGCGGCGACACCGAACGACGGACCGTGCCCGAGCACGACGCCGGCAAACCCGAGGCACAG
>Ga0315910_10002515_pt1 | contig 16058 bp, 14 predicted proteins | sample EdamamesoilMG_FD_204470 | JGI IMG/M metagenome (GOLD analysis project Ga0315910, IMG submission 204470) | Garden soil microbial communities collected in Santa Monica, California, United States - Edamame soil | ecosystem: Environmental > Terrestrial > Soil > Garden | place: USA: California... | reverse complement strand
AGGCCGTCGCCGGTCGCCAGGAGGCCGGACGGCTCCACGGGGAGCTGCGTCAGGCTCCCGTCGCGCCCATCGAACACGAAGAGCTCGAAGCCGTTCCCGAGCTCGTTCTGCACCAGGAAGGCCGCCAGGTCGCCGCCGAGCGCGTGCTGGACGTGCGCGAAGGGCAGGCCCTGGAGCCGCCCCGTGCGCGCGTTGAAGGTCCAGGTCGCGACCTCGAACGGATCGCCGTCGTGGTCGAGGTCGACGCCGGTGGCGGCCTCGCTGACCAGGAACAGGGCCAGGGCGTCGTTGCTGTCGCTGCTCGGCCCCGGGAACGGACCGGAGGGGCCCGTTCCGGCGAGCCCCGTGTTCACGAGGTCGGCGACGGGCGCGCCGGGCAGCTGCCGCAGGATGTGCCAGACGGAGTCCTCGAGGTCGCCGTCGCCGGTCAGGTCGCGGCCCTGGTCCTCCTCGCTGGCCAGCACGAGCCGCACGGCCCCCGTGCCGACCTGGCCGCTGACCGCGAGCCCCAGGTTGAAGGCCACCGGCTGCGGGGCCGGGGCCGGCGCGGAGTCCGAGTCGGAGTGGCAGCCGGCGAGCAGGAGAGACACGGGCAGGGCGAGCTTCGTGCGCATGGTCGAGACCTCCGGCGCCGGCCGTGCGAGCGTCGTTCCAGTCCCTCGACCCTCCGGCCAGCCTCGCTCCAGTCTAGTCCGCCGTGGCGGGAGCGTACCGGCGGCGCGCGGAGGGGCGCGATCCCGCCCGCAGGCGTGACCCCGGACGGATCACGGACTACGCACGAGCGACGCGCGCGACGCAGAGCGCGGAGCGAGCCGCGCTCGAACGACCCGATGGCTACTGGGCTCCCGCGGGCGCCTCCAGCAGGCGCGCGCCCTCGAAGACCTGGGTCACCGGCAGGATCGTCACGTTCTCGGCCGGGATGCCCAGCGGATAGCGCCCGATCTCCCGGTCCTCGGCCAGGATCGCGTCGGGCTTCGGCACGTTGCCGTAGTCGATCGGGCTCGGGGCCCCGGAGGCGAGCGCGTCGCGCAGGGCGGCGCCATCCTGCGTGACGAAGGCGAAGACGATGTTCTCCGTCTTCAGGTGCTTCTTCACGGCCGCGTTCACCTCCTCGAGGGTGAGCTCGCCCATCGTGCGCCGGAAGGTCGCGAGGTGCGCCTGCTCGAGGCCGTAGTAGCGGTCGTCGACGGCGTAGCCGAGGCGCGCCTCGGTGTCCTCGGCGAAGTGCAGGCAGTACTTCTCGAGGAAGGCCTTGGTGAACTCGAACTGCTCCTTCGTCAGGCCGTTCTTGGCCAGCTTCTCGACCTCGCGCAGGCCGGCGCGCAGCGAGAAGACCGCGCGCTCTTCGGGCACCGGCCGGATCCAGACCTCGAACATCTGCGCGCGGCGACCGACGCCGGTGGGCGGCTGCGAGCGCCGCCCGCCGTTCGGGAAGGCCTCGATGTAGGAGTAGTCGCCGTAGTTGATGCCGCGCGCCTCGCGGATCACCTGGTAGAGGTGGCTGGAGGAGTTGCGGTGCTCTCCGAGCCAGGAGTTGGCCAGCCACAGGGCGTAGAACTCGCGGCTGCCGCGGCGCACGTCGACAGGGAATCCGAAGGAGATCGCCGTCGAGGGCCCGGGCTTCTCGACGATCACCGCGTGGCGGCCCTTCACGGGCTTCACGGCCGGTGCGGGCGTCGCCGCGGGCGTGCCCGACGGCAGGCGCCCGAGGTCGGCCTGCACGCGCGCGAGCAGCTTCTCGTCGTAGGCGCCGCCCAGGGCCAGGACCACGTTCTCGCGCGTGAAGTGCGCGCGCCAGAAGGCCTCGGCATCGGCCAGGGTCAGGGCCTTCAGGGCCTGCACCGTGCCCATGCCGGGGTGCGCGTAGCGCGTGCCCTCGAAGACGCGCGCGGTCAGCACGGCTTTCCCCAGCTCCTCGTCCGACGAGAAGCGCAGGCTCTTCTCGAGCGCGTTGACGGCGGCGTCGCGCAGACGCTCGAAGTCCTCTGGCCTGAAGCCGGGGTTCAGCAGGGCGTCGGCGAAGAGCCCGTAGAACTCGCCGGCCTTGTCGCGGTGGGCCGTGCCGGTCACGACCGTCATCTCCTTGTCGACCGAGACGCCGTAGCCGGCCGCCAGCGGGAAGAGCTCGGCCAGGATCTGGTCGTAGCTCTTGGCCCTCGTGCCGCCTTGCGAGAGCAGGTCCCCCACCAGCGCGGCGAGGCCCTCCTTGCCCGGCGGATCGTCCTGGCTCCCGACGCGGAACCAGAGCTTGAAGACCACGTTCGGGTCCTGGGGCACCGGGTAGAGCACTGGCGCGTGCGCGAGCTCGGCCGCGACCGGCGGGGCGTCGGCGGCGTGCAGCAGCGCCACGGTCGAGCGCTCGGGCACGAGCCACTCGCGCGCCGCGGCCTGCACGTCGGCCGGCGTGACCTGGTCGAGCGTGGCGTAGCTCTCCTCGATGCTCTCCAGGGTCCCGGAAATCGCGATCGGGTAGGCGACCGAGCCGGCCACGCCGTCCGGCGTCGAGAGGCCCGTCAGGAAGCCGTACTTGGCGCGCGAGCGGATCTCGTCCAGGCGCCTGGCCGCCACGGGCTCGCGCTGGAAGGCGCTCAGGGCGTCGAAGATCTCGCCCTCGATCGCCGGCACGTCGGCCGGGTCCTTGACCATCGCGAAGACGCTCCACAGGTTCGGGTCGCGGTTCGGGCTGAAGGAGGCGCCGAGCATCTCCAGGCGCTGCTCGTCGAGCACGAGCTTCTTGTAGAGAGGCGAGGTCTCGCCGAAGACGAGCTCGCCGATCAGCTGGCCCGCCTGCATCTTGCGGTCGCGCGGCAGGTAGCGCTCGCCCTTGAAGGCCACGCACAGGATCGGGAGCGTCTGGCCCTCGAACGGGACGGTGAGGCGGCGCTGGGCGGTCTGGACGGGCTCGGCCGGGACCTTCGGCGCGACGTAGCCCGGCTTCCAGCTCGTGTAGTGCTGCTCGATCAGGCCGAAGGTCGCGGCCGGCTCGACGTCGCCGCACACGAAGACGATCACGTTCTCGGGCCGGTAGAAGCGCTGGAAGAAGGTCTTCGAGTACTCGAACTGCTCGGGCATCTTCTGGATGTCCGCCTCGAAGCCGATCGTCGTGTGCTTGTAGGTGTGCACGTCGAAGGCGGCCTCCTGCAGGGCCTCGAACAGCACCGAGAACGGGCTCGTGCGCGACTTGCGGTACTCGCCGTAGACGGCACCCGCCTCGGTCTTGAACTGCGTCTCGTCGTAGCGGAGGTTCTGGAAGCGATCGGCCTCGAGGTCGACGACCGTGGCCAGGTCCTGCTTGGCGAAGGACAGGTGGTAGGCCGTGATGTCGTCGCTCGTGAAGGCGTTCGCGTCGGCGCCGATGCCGTTCGTGACCTTGTCGAACTCCGGGTGCCTCTCCGTCCCGCGGAACATCATGTGCTCGAAGAAGTGCGCGAAGCCCGTCACCCCGGGCTCGACCTCGTCGCGCGAGCCGGTGCGCACGATCGACCAGTAGCTGACGAGGCCATCCGACGGCATCGGCACGACGATCGCCTTCAGGCCGTTCGGGAGCGTCTTCTGGTGGACGGGATAGGGGAAGACCTTGCCGTTCATGACCTGGGCGTTGGCGCCTTTCTGCGCGCTGGCCTCGTGGGCGTGCACGCTCGATCCGCCCCCGGCGCCGAGGTCGTGCCGGTGCGTGCGGTCGTCCTTGACCACGATGAAGCAGGAGGCGAGGGCGAGGGGGACGAGGGCGAGGAGGGTGGTGCGCATGGGCTCGGCGGCGGGTTCTGGCCCCAAAAGGGCCCGGAATCCTAGCAGAACCGGCGCGGCGGCCCGGCGGCGGCTACTTCTCTTCCGCGAGGTAGGACGGGAGCCGCGGGTCGCCATCCCACGCGAGCACGAAGCCGGGCTCGACCGCCGCCTTCTCCTCGTCATCGGCCACACAGAAGAGCCCGATCGACGTCGAGACGTAGAGACGCCGGCCGGAGTGGACGAGGTCGGTCACTGCGACGCCCCGCGGCAGATGGAAGGCCCAGCGAAGCGCGCCGCCGTCCTCGGTGTCGTGGACACTCACCCGTCCATCCAGGTCGGCAAAGACGATGCTCTTGCCGACGATCACAGGCGTCCCTTGCGTGAAGGAGTCGGACTCGATCCAACGCCGCTCGAGGTCGCTCTTGCCACCACGAAGATCGAACTTGGAGATGGCCAACCCCTCTGGGAAGGCGACCTCGCGCCCCTTCCGGGTAATCCCCATGCCGAGGGAGGTGCTGAAGATCGGGCTGTCCCAGAGAACGCCTCCGGTGCGGACATCCCAGGCTGTGATCTTCGTGGGGCTGTTCGTCCTCCGCGAAGCATCCGTAACCGCAAGGACGCGACCACCGACGACGATGGGCGCCACCGGAGCGAACTCGTCGCCACCCGCGCGCCACAGGACCTCGCCCGTGTGGGCCGAGAGCGCGACGAACAGCCCCCGATCCGTTCCAAGGAACACGCGCCCATCGGCGGCGGCCGGAACCATCTCGATCGCGCCGTTCACGGAGTAACGCCACAGTTCGCGCCCGTCCTTGGCGCGCAGCGCGACCAGCACGCTGTGCAGCGGCACCAGCACGACGTCCTCCTCCGTGACGCACAGTGGCACGCGCGTGTAGGGCGAGTTCGTGGCGCGCTCGTCCCAGCCCGACTCCCAGCGCCAGAACTCCTCGCTCATGGCGTGGTTCAGGGCCAGCACGCTCCCGTTCCGTGCCTCGCGAGCGAACACGAAGCGGGAGGTGACGACCGGACTGCCAGCGGCGGCGTGTGTGGCCGGATCGTTCGGATCGAAGTCACGCAGCGCTTCGCGCAGGTCTCGAGTCTCGGGTGGGGCCCCGTATCCGAGAGCGCTCAGCTCGTTCAGCGCTTTCTCCAGGCCCACCAGCCACGCCTGGTGGGAGGCCTTGACCCTCCCCGTTGCGACATCGAGCCGCGCCACGGTCAACCCACCCGTGTAGAGATCCTCGCCGTGCAGCGTCGGCTGCCCAGTGCAGCCAGGCACGAACCACAGCACCTTCGGCGCGTGGATCTCGTCCTCGCGCGTGCGAGTGTCGGCGTGCGCCGGCCCACCGCCGTACTGTGGCCAGTCGAAGCGCTCGCGGACAGGCCCGGCGGAGCGCACGTCCGGCTCGCTCTCGGGAGGAGGCGTGCCCGCGGGCACCGCGAGGCTCGTTGCAGGCGCTGCGGCTCTCTCGCGCGCAAGCGAGGGCTCACCTGCCGATTCCTCGCGAGTGCTCTCGCTGCGCTCGACCCTCGACACCTCCCTCGGCCGCTCCGGCTCCGTCGCAACCGCCGGCGGCTCCGGTGCCCGCGGCCCCGACCTCCAGCCCGACTTCCACACGCCCGCCGCGACCAGCGCCGCCGCGACGCCGCACCAGGCGAGAATCGTCCCGCCCGAGGTCGCTCCCGCGGCGGGCGCCGCGCCGCCCGGCCCTCCCGGGATCCCCACCGGCACCGGCGGCGCCCCGAGCACCGTCAGCCAGTGGCACCACGCGCGCCGATCGCCGTGGTAGCGCCGGTCCATCTCCGCGCGCAGCTTCTCGAGCCCGCGCGCGAGGCGGGCCTTGACCGTGTTCAGCGGCGTGCCGGCGCGCTCGGCGATCGCGCTGGGCGCGAGGTCGTGGTAGTAGCGCTGCACCAGCGTCGAGCGGTAGGGCTCCTCGAGCCTGCGCAGGGCCTCCAGGAGCTGCGCCTGGGCCTCCAGCGTCCCGTCGGTCTCGGGCGCGCTCGGATCGGGCCGTCCGGCGAGCTCCTCGTGCCGCGCCCGGCGCTCCTCGCCGCGCTTCAGGTTGAAGGCCCGGTTGCGCAGCACGCGCGCCAGCCAGGCGCGCGGCTCGGTCAGGCCCTGCGGCCGCCGCTCGGCCCACGTGGCCCAGGTCTCCTGCACCAGGTCCTCGGCGCGCGCCTCGTCGCGCACCAGGTGGAAGGCCAGGCGCCGCAGGAAGAGCTGGCTCGCGGCGAAGTCGGGCGGCTCGGAGGATCGTGCGGGCATGATCGGGACGCTCGGCCAGGATGACACCGGCCGCCCCGGCGAGGGTGCGAGCGACTGCGGGAATCGCTACCCGGCCCGGCGACGCCGGCGAGCGCGGCCCCGGCGAGCCCCCTGCCGCCCTGGCCGCCGGCGCGTCGCCCCGAGCTCGGCCTCGATCTCGGCGATCGTCGGAAGGCTGCCGACAAGGGTCTTCGGAAGGCGGTTCACGAACTGCGTCTCCCAGCGCGCCACCCCGATCGGCCGGTGCAGGTCGCGCAGGGCATACTCGACGACCACGCGGTTTCGCTCCCGACACAGGACGAGACCGATGGTCGGCAGGTCGGCGGGATGGCGCAGGAGGTCGTCGACGGCCGAGAGGTAGAGGTTGATCTGACCGACGAAGGCCGGATCGAAGGGCACCGTCTTCAGCTCGACGACGACGTAGCGCCGGAGCTTCAGGTGGTAGAAGAGCAGGTCGATGACGACGTCACGGTCGCCCACCTCGAGCGGGACCTGGCGCCCGACGAAGGCGAAGCCGGTGCCGAGCTCGATCAGGAAGCGCTGCACGTGGTCGACCAGGGCCTGCTCCAGGTCGCGCTCGCGGCGCACGTCGGCCGTGCCGAGGAAGTCGAAGAGGTAGGGATCCTTGAAGACCTGCGCGGCCAGCTCGGACTCGGCGGGCGGGAGGGTCGTCGCGAAGTTGGTCAGAGCCTTGCCGCTGCGCTCGCGGGCCTGCGCCCCGATCTCGAGCACCAGGGTGTTCTGCGACCAGCCCTGCTCGATGCCCTGCCGCGCGTACCAGAGGCGCTCTGCGCGTCCCTCGAGCTTCTCCAGGAGGGCGAGGTGGTGGGACCAGGGCAATTGTGCAAGAGGCTCTTGCACAATTGCCTTCCGGGGCCAGGCTGCGGCGAAAGCGCGCATGTACTTGAGGTTCCTCGGCGAGAAGCCGCGGCGATCGGGGAAGGCCCGCTGGAGGTCCGCGCTCAGGCGATCGATGACCCTCGCGCCCCAGCCGGCGCTCACCTGACGCCCCAGGATCCGGCGCCCGATGTCCCAGTAGAGGCGGACCAGGGCGGCGTTGGCCGAGAGCGTGACGCGCAGACGCTCCGCCCGGATGCAGGTCTTGATGGCGTCGAGGGTCGCCGCGTAGTCGGGCGGCAGGCCCGCCTTGGCCGGCGCCAGCGGGAAGCGGACCTGGGGCGCGGCCCTTCCCCGGGCCAGGCGTTCGTCCCCTCGCCGCAGGACGGGCAGGTGACGGCGCGCATCCCTGGAGCTCGATCCCACGGAGCCGAGACCGACGCGGTCCCGTCCCGGTCACACGGCTCGAGGAGAATCCGGAGCGCCCGTTCCGCGCCCCACCAGCATCCCCAGCCCGATCAGCACCCCGGCCAGCGCGAAGAGCCCGCGGATCCCGAGCCCGGCCGTCAGGGCGCCGCCCAGGAACGACCCCGCCGAGAGCGCCAGCGAGCGCGCGCTGAACACTGCCCCCATCGCGGCCCCGCGCTGGCCGCGCTCGGTCTCGGTCGCGGCCAGGCCGAAGGCCGAGGCGCTGGCGCCGGGCGAAGCGAGGCCGAAGAGCAGGCGCACGGCGAAGAGCCAGGCGTAGCTCGGCACGAAGGCGTGGGCGACGAGCGTCACGGCCGAGAGCACGCTCGCCGCGCGCAGCGCGAGGGCGTGGCCGAGGCGGTCGCCCAGGCGCCCCCACAGCGGCGTCGCGACGATGGCGGACAGCGCCAGCACGGAGAACAGCGCGCCCGTCAGGCCCTCGATGCGCGCGCGCTCGCCGCTCCACACCGCCTCGACGAAGAACTCCATCTGCGGGCTGGTGGCACCCAGGGCGAAGTGCACGGTCGCGTAGAGCACCATCGCGGCGCGCACGGCGCGGTTGCGCAGCAGCGCGAGCACGTCGAGCGTGGCCGCCCCCAGCACGGCCCCGAGCGAGAACGCGCCGCGCGCGGGACGCGGCTCGCGCTGCTCCACCGCCAGGAACCACACCAGGGCCGCGCTGAGCCCCGAGCCGATCGAGGTCAGGGCGAAGACCGCGCCCACGCTGCTCCAGTGCAGCACCGCCGCGCCCAGCACCGGCCCCACGATCGTGCCGACCGTGCTGGCGGTCTGGATCCAGCCCGTGACGAGGCCCTGGCGGTCGCGCGGCGCGACCACGCTGACCAGCGTCAGGCTGGGCGGCATGAAGCCCGAGAAGACGCCCTGCAGGAGGCGCAGGGCGAGCAGCTCCCAGGCCGTGCGCGCGAAGCCCATCGGCCCGACGAAGAGCGTCAGGCCGACGAGCGAGCGCACGACCATCAGCTTGCGCCCGTAGCGATCGCCGATCGAGCCCCACACGGGCCCGCTGAAGGCGGCCGAGAGCGGCGCCGCGCCGAACAGGATCCCGGACCAGAGCGCGCGCTCGTGCGCGTCCTGCATGCCGAGCTCCTCCAGCAGGCTCGGGAAGAACGGCAGGAAGCTCGACAGGCCGATCCCGCACAAGAGGTTCGAGACGAAGACGACCCAGAAGGTGCGCCGCCAGCCCGGGGAGCCCGCCGTCGCCATGCGAGCGGAAGAGGATGGGAAGCGGGGCGCCCGAACTCAATCCGCGAACGGAGCGCTGCGGCGCACGGCCAGGGAACGCTCGGGTCGCAGGTCTTGCAGCGCCGACGGCCTTCGGAGGGTTGCTGGTGGCGTCCGGCTCAGCCGGACGCTGCGCGCTCCGCCGAGCCCGCCCGCTGCGCCTCGAACTCGCGCTCGTGCGTCAGGAACACGTCCACGAGGTGCGGATCGAAGGCGAGCCCGCGCTGCTCCTCGACGTGCGTCACGGCCGCGCCGTGCGGCCAGGCGATCTTGTAGGGCCGGTGGCTGGTCAGCGCGTCGTAGCAGTCCGCCAGGGCCATGATGCGCCCGGCCAGCGGGATCGCTTCGCGCGCGAGCTTGCGCGGGTAGCCGCCGCCGTCCCAGCGCTCGTGGTGCGTCCAGGCGATCGTGCGCGCGAGCTCGACGAGCTCGGACTGCTCGAGGCCGGCGCGCACGCTGCCCAGGATGTCGGCCCCGACCTGGGCATGGGTGCGCATGATCTCCCACTCGCGCTCGTCCAGCTTGGCGGGCTTGAACAGGATCGCGTCGGGGATGGCGACCTTGCCGATGTCGTGCAGCGGGGCGGCCACGGCCAGGTCCTCGACGAAGTCGTCGCTGATCTCGTCCACGCAGTGGCCCGCCGCACGCAGGCCGCGCGCGAGGATCTTCACGTAGGCGCTGACGCGCGCCAGGTGCTCGCCGGTCTCGTCGTCGCGCTGACGTGCCATGTGCTCGAGCGCACGCAGCGAGGCCACCTGGGCCTCGCGCACGTGCTCGCGGCGGCGCGACTCGGCCAGGGCACCACGGGCCGAGCGCGAGAGGATCGAGAGCGAGCGCTCGTCACGCGGGGCCAGCCGCCGCGAGGGAACGATGTCGAAATCGCCACCGCGCGTGGGCCGGATCTCGGGCGCGCGCGTGCCGAGCAGGGCGCGCACGGCCTCGGTCGTACGTTCGAGCACGTCCTCGGCCGAGCCGGCGGCGGCGATGTGCTCGCTCGAGCGCGCCAGGGCGTCCAGGTGCCCGAGCTCGCGCTCCAGGCGCTCCTCCAGAGCCCCGTTGAGCGTCTGCAGCGACTCGCGCGCGAAGGCGAGCTGCTCGGTGAAGGCGCGCTCCTCCTCGACCGCCCGGAAGCGCTCGACGCCCGCGCCGACCGCATCGAGCAGCCGCAGCGGGTGCGGCGGCTTGGTCAGGAAGCGCAGGATCGAGCCGCGCTCGATGGCCTCCAGCGCCAGGGCGAGCTCCGCGCAGCCCGTCATCAGGATGCGCGCCGTGTCGGGCCACTGCGCCGCGTGCTCGGCCAGGAAGTCGATGCCGTTCATGCCCGGCATGGCGTAGTCGCTGACCACGACCGCGAAGGCCCCGCGCCGCTCGCACAGCGCCAGGGCCTCGGCCGCGCTGCCGGCCAGGGTGACCTCGAAGCGCGGCGCGAGGATCGTGCGCACCCCCTCCAGGAGGCTCGCCGAATCATCCACGACCAGGACGCGCCGGTTCATGCAGGGGCTCGCGCTCCTGACCTTCGGCCGAAGGTGCCGGGGCCTTGAGCGCCTTCTGGGCTGTCTCCGGCCGGAGCGTCCGGCGGGGTCCGGGCGCGGACCGGCTCACCACCAGGGGATGCCCGGACTCCGCCCCCGCGGGCTCGTCAGCGCAGGATCCCGGCCAGGGCCCGCAGCGTCTCGAGGTGGGCCCGAGCGTCGCGCTCGATCGGGGTCCCCGGATGCGCCGTGGCGAGGGTCCGGATCCGCTCGGCCAGCGCGTCGGCGGCCGCGGCCGTCTCGACGGTGGACACGCTGCGCCACAGCTCGGCGAGCTCGCGCTGCACGGCCAGGCGCGCGCGGGCCGCCTCGTCGGCGGCGATGGTGGCGCGCACGGCGGTGGCGCGGGCGCGCAGGGCACCCTCCGCGAGGCCCGCCTCGAGCTCCGTCGCGTGGTCCTCGGCCGCCAGGAAGTCGCCCTGCGCGAGCGCGCCCTCGGCGAGCGCGAGGCGGCGCTCCACGCAGCGCTCGAGGAAGCGCGCGAGCTCCGCGCCGGAGTCCCCCAGGGCCAGGGCGCGCTCGCGGGCCTCGCCGAGGCGGCCCCGGCGCAGGGGCGCGCGCACTTCCTCCGGCCAGAGCAGCGCGGGCCGCGCGGCCGCGTCCTCGAGGGCCGCCTCGACGCGCTCGAGCGGCAGGTCGGCCGGATTCCCCTGCCACACGATGATCCCGGTCGCGTCGACGAGCACCGCCGAGGGCAGCGGCCGGAAGCCGAGCTCGATCTGGAACGCGAGCGTGGCGTCGCGCGCGTGCGGGTAGCGCGCGCCGAGCCGGCCCAGCCATTCGGCAGCCCTGTCGGCCTCGTCGCCCGTCACGCCGAGGACGTGGAGCCCCTGCGGCCCGTAGGCCTCGACCAGCTCGTTCAGGTGCGGCACCTGCCGCGCACAGGGCGCGCACCAGTGCGCGAAAAAGTCGACCAGCACGACCTGCCCGAGGAAGTCCTCGAGCGCGCGCGCCTCCGTCCCCACGAAGCCGACCAGCGGCACGCGCGGCACGGGCCGATCGCTCGCGGCGGCGACGAGCAGCAACGGGAAGAGAGCGGCAAGGGTCACGGGAGCGCGGCGGAGGACGCTAGCGCTGCGGAGCTCGCCTCCTTGCCGGAAAACTCGCGGAAACCTGGGGCAAGGCCGCCCTTCCGAGCGCGCTCCCCGATCAGTTCCGGTAGCTCTGCAGCGGCGCCGGGATGCGCCCGCTGCGGCGGTGCAGGAGCTCGCAGCCGTAGCGGCCGGGGTCCTGCACGATCGCCGTGCCCAGGAGCCCGCCCCAGGCGACCGTCTCGCCGGCCTTCTTCCCTGGGACCGGGATGATGCGCACGGCGGTCGTCTTGTGGTTCACGACGCCGATCGCCATCTCGTCGGCGATGATCCCGGCGATCGTGGAGGCCGGCGTGTCGCCGGGGACGGCCACCATGTCGAGGCCGACCGAGCACACGGCGGTCATGGCCTCGAGCTTGGCCAGCGAGAGGGCGCCCGCCTCGACCGCGCGGATCATGCCGGCGTCCTCGGAGACCGGGATGAAGGCGCCCGAGAGGCCGCCGACGGAGGAGCTGGCCATCGCGCCGCCCTTCTTGACCGCGTCGGTCAGGAGCGCGAGCGCGGCGGTCGTGCCGGGGGCGCCGGTCTTGTCGACGCCGATCAGCTCGAGGATGTCCGCGACCGAGTCGCCCTCGGCCGGCGTCGGCGCGAGCGAGACGTCGACGATCCCGAACACGGTCCCGAGGCGCCGCGCCGCCTCGCGCCCGACCAGCTCGCCCACGCGCGAGATCTTGAAGGCCATGCGCTTGACCGTCTCGGCCACCGCCAGGAGGTCCGCCTCGGGCCCGAGGCGCGCCAGGGCCGAGCGCACGACGCCCGGGCCGCTGACGCCCACGTTGAGCACTGTCTCGGGCTCGCCCACGCCGACATGGGCGCCGGCCACGAAGGGGTTGTCGGCCACGGCGTTGGCGAAGCACACGAGCTTGGCGCAGCCGATCCCGCCCCGGTCCGCCGTGCGCGCGGCCGTGTCCTTGACCACGGCACTGAAGCGCGCCACCGCGTCCATGTTGATCCCGGCGCGCGAGCTGGCCAGCACGATCGAGCTGCACACGTGCTCGGTGGCCGCGAGGGCGGCAGGGATCGAATCGATCAGAGCTCGATCCGCGCGCGAGAAACCCTTCTCGACGTAGGCGCTGTAGCCGCCGATGAAGTCGATCCCGACCTCCCTGGCGGCCGCGTCCAGGGCCCGGGCGAAGGGCGAGAGGTCCTCGGCTCCGCTGGCGGCCCCGATCCAGGCGATGGGTGTGACGGCGATGCGCTTGTTGACGATCGGCACGCCGTAGTCGCCCGCGATCGACTCGGCCACGCGCACGAGGTCCTTGCCGTGGTGCACGACCTTGGTGAAGACCTTCTCGCAGGCCGACTCGAGGTCCGGGTCGGCGCAGTCGAGGAGCGAGATGCCGAGCGTGGTCGTGCGGATGTCGAGCGTCTCCAGCTCGACCATGCGCACGGTCTCGAGGATCTCGCGGTCGGAGAAGGACATCAGAGAAGAGGAACCGCGGAGCCGCGGAGAGCGCGGAGGGGCGCGGAGAAGAATGCGGGGAAAGACGGGCCACCGCCGGAAGGGAAGTTCTCGGGAACTCCAGGCCCCGGAGGCCCGATTGCCGCTCCGCGTTCCTCCGCGTTCTCCGCGTCTCCGTGGTCGGTTCGACTCATACCCGGTGCATGAAGCGGAACAGGCGCTCGTTCATGACGCGCACGGCGAAGTCCTCGGGGCTCGACAGGCACTCCAGGGCCGTCTTGAAGGCCTCGAAGGAGGCGCCCGGCTCGAGCTCGACCGTCAGGATCATGTGGAAGTAGCCCTCCACGACCTTCTGCGAGACGTCGTTGACGTTGCCCTTCTGGGCGGCGATCTCGGCCGTGATGCGGGCCAGGACGCCGGGGCGGTTCTTGCCCACGGCGGTGACGATCGCCGCCGACTCGAGCGCGGGGTTGTCGCGCGGCTCGGGGAGCTGCGGCAGGCGCTGCGGCATCGCCTCGGCGTCGGGCCCGCGGTCGGGCGCCGGCTCCTTCCAGGCGCCCCCACCGGCGCGGATCGCGATCCCGGCCGCCGCCGCGACCTCGAGCGCCTGCGGGGTCACGACCGTGCCCTCCTCGACCACGATCTCGGCCGCGTTCGCGCGGCGCACGTCCTCGGCCGTCAGGAAGCGGCGCGCCACGCTCAGCTCCCCTCCCCGACGAGCACGGGACCGCCGGCGCCGAGCTGGAAGACGCGCGCCTTGCCGCCCTTCACCTGCACGACGTACTCGCCGTCGCTGGCGAGCAGCTTCCTCCACAGCGAGGCCTCGGGCGCGCCCGTGCTCGCCGCGGGCGTGCTCGTCCCGTCGCCGTAGCGCACCCGGATCCCGCGCGCGAAGGCGAGCTCGAGCGCGGCCGGCGTGGCCAGCGCCTCCTTCCCGAGCACGAGCTCCGAGCCCACGGGGAGCTCGCGCACGCTGGCCTCGGTGTAGAGCCGCTTCGCCACGGAGCTAGAGATGGAGCGCGAGCTCGGGGTGCGGGCGCGGGATCACGACCGAGCGCAGGAGCTTGCCCTTCGATTCGGCGGACTTCGCGGCGGCGGTGACGGAGGAGCGCACGTCGCTGACGGGGCCGATCACGGAGAGGAAGGACTTGCCGTCGAGGCCGTTGGCGATGCGCAGGTCGAAGAGGTCGACCGTGGCGGTCTTGAGGGCGAGGTCGGCGGCCACGATCGCGGCGGCGACCGTGCTCGTCTCGACCACGCCGATCGCGTCGAGGTGGCCGTCGAGGTGGCCGCCCTTGCGGCGCAGGGCCTGCTCGACCTGCTCGTGGACCTGCTGGATGTGGAGCTCGTCGACGAGGTCCGGCCCGGCCACCTCCTTGCCGCGGCGCAGGGCCGAGCCGACGTCCTGCACCGTGCCGGTGAAGAGCATCAGGAACTTGCCGGGCTGCACGGGAGCGGCGAAGAGCAGCTCGACTCCTGCCTCCCACAGGATCGCGTCGGCCACCTCGACGCCGCGCGCGATCGAGGCGAGCTCCAGGAGTCCGATGCAGGGTCCGACGGGGCAGTCCTCGCGCAGCTCGGGGTTGAAGTCGTTGCGGTTCATCGTGGTTCCGTTTCTCCAGCGGGCAGGCGGTCGCCCTCCTCGGTCTGGCCGACGCGCTCGCCGCCCTTCAGCTCGGCGGCGTCGATCACGGCCACGATCGCGCACTGGAAGCCGATGTCGTGGCCCTTGCCGATGGCGTGGCGCGCGGCGCGGCCCATCACGACCAGCACGCGCTCGCCCACGTCGGCGCCGATCGAGTCGACGGCCACCATGGTCTCGGCGGTCTTCTGGTTGCCGCGCAGGTACGGCTGCACGACCAGGAAGCGCAGGTTCGAGAGCGTCGGCTCCTTGCGCGTGGCCCACACCTGGCCGACGACGGTCGCGAGGTACACCTATCCGCCCTCCTTGTAGCCGTCGAACCACGTCCGCCCCTGCACCTCGCCCTGGTCGACGATCCCCACCACCGCCGCCTCGAAGGCGAGGTCGCCGTCGCCGCCGCAGGCCACGCGCGCGGCCTTGCCGAAGGCCACGACCACGTACTCGTCGAGATCGGCGCCCAGCGGGTCGGCCGCGATCACTGGCTTGACGTAGCCCTGCTCGGGCGCGTCTGAATCGTCCACCGGCTCGATCACGAGCAGGCGCTTGCCGACCAGGTCCGGCGCCTTGCGCGAGGCCCACACCTCGCCGATGACCTTGCCGAGGAACATCAGTCGATCCCCCGGTTCTCGCGCCCCGCGACGCCCGCCAGGGCGCGCTGCACCGCGCCCACCGCCGCCTCGATGGCCGCGTCGGTGCCCGCCAGGCGCAGGCGCCCGACGGCGCCGTTGTTGCCGAGGCCCACCAGCCGGATCGGCGCCGCCTTCTCGGCCTCGTTGGCCGCCAGCAGCACCCAGATCGCCGGGTTGACCTCGAGCGTGTAGAGCGTGTCCCGCCCGAGCACGAGCATGCCCGCGCGGCTCTTGTTGATCATCATCGCCTGGTGGTCGTCGATCGCGCGGATGATCTCGTCGGTCATCACGTTCGGCCGCAGGCCGTCCTCGGCGCGCACGCCGGCCGCCGCCAGCATGCGCCGCCCGGCCTCGCGCACCTGGCCCTGGTCGGGCCCGTGCACCTCGAGCGTGCCGTAGGAGCGCTCGGTGATCAGCGCCCCCGGCTTCACGTCGCAGCCCTTCAGGGCCACGTCCAGCAGGCGGTTCACGACGATCCCGGGCCGCACCTCGAGCCAGAAGGCGGTCTCCCCGCTCACGGGGAAGTACCCGTCTCCGTTGGCCGCGATCACCGCGGCGAACTGCGGCTGCATCTCGTCGAGGACGAGCGCGCCGCGCAGCTCGATGGCCGGGGGCATGCCTTCCGTTCTCCTTCACTCCGTCTCCGCGCTCCTCCGCGCTCTCCGCGTCTCCGCGGTCGGCTCGATCCGACCACGGAGCCGCGGAGCACGCGGAGCAGCCGCGGAGCTAGAGCTCCTCCTTCGGGATCGGCGGCAGGAACGTGTCGAGGTCCTGCGCCGGCCGCGGGATCACGTGCACGGCGATCAGCTCGCCCACGCGCTTCGCCGCCGCCGCGCCGGCCTCGGTCGCGGCCTTGACCGCGCCGACCTCGCCGCGCACGAGCACGGTGATCAGCGCGCCGCCGGACTTCTCCTTGCCGAGCAGGGTCACCTTGGCGGCCTTGCACATCGCGTCGGCCGCCTCGATCGCGCCCACGATGCCCTTGGTCTCGATCATGCCGAGCGCGATCAAGCCTTCGTCCAGTTCAGCCATCTGCGTTCCAGCGGGTCGGTCGGGTCAGGGAGTCACGCCGTGCAGGACCCGGTGAGCACGTCGTGGTGTCGGCAACCCTGGCAGGGCCCGAGCGGGCAACCGCTGCCCGCGTGGGCCAGGATGCCCAGGATCTCGTTCGGGGAGAGCGCCGTGCCGGCGTAGGGGCCGGCGGCGGCGAGGGGGCG
>Ga0315910_10002514_pt1 | contig 16064 bp, 9 predicted proteins | sample EdamamesoilMG_FD_204470 | JGI IMG/M metagenome (GOLD analysis project Ga0315910, IMG submission 204470) | Garden soil microbial communities collected in Santa Monica, California, United States - Edamame soil | ecosystem: Environmental > Terrestrial > Soil > Garden | place: USA: California... | reverse complement strand
CGCAACCGCGACCTCCGTCAGACGCTCCCGCAGTCGCGCGAGCTCCGCAGGCCGCGGCCGCGCCAACGCTGGCGCGAGCGCATGATCACTTCGTGCTCGGTCGGCATTTTTACCGTGCGCGCAACTTCCGCGAAGCGCTGCGGGAGTTCGAGCTCGCGGCCGCGCTCTTGCCCAACGCGGAGGTGTGGCTACACCTGGGCCGCACGCACGAGGAGCTCGGCGAATATTCCCAAGCCGTGCGCGCGTTCGCCCATTACCTGCGCGAGCGCCCGAACGCAGCCGATGCCCCGGCAATGCGCGCGCAGCTCGCCCGGCTCGACGCGCTCGCGCGTACTGCCAAGGCGTGGGAGTCGGAGCAGGCCAAGACCGGCAGTCTGCGCATCCACAGCCGCTCCCCGCAGGCACAGGTGTTCGTCGATGGTCGCCTGGTCGAACCGACCGCGTTACACGCGCCACTGTTGTTGTCCGCGGGCCGGCACCGCTTCGACGTCATCGCGCCGGCACACGTCTCGATGCACGCCATGGTGGATATCCAGCCAGGGCTCCTGACCGCGGCGTACGCAGATCTCCGGCCGACCACACGTGCGCGCATGCTGCCCGCGGCACATGGACTCGACTTCGCGCTGTTCGGGGTGGCTGGTGCCGGTGCACTCACCGCCGCTACCTTTGCCGCGCTGTCAGCCATGCAGCGCGCGTCGGGCTCAGGGCCGAGTGCAGAGGCCTGGGCCGTGCGTACCGATCTCGCGCTGGCCGGTACGGCATTGTGCGCGTTGGCCGCGGCGCTGGTGTACTATGGCACGGAGCAGAGCGCGCAGACGCAGCTTACACCTGCGTTTTCAGGCCTAGACTGACACTCGCTCCTCGTCGCCGAAGCATGCGCAGAGATTTGGGAACTTGACCCAATTTTTCCGGCGAGTGATATTGCTCGCGCACAGAACAGTTGTCTGCATGCGGGCCGGAACGCGCCCGGTAACTCGCTCAGGACACGCTCAGGAACACGCCACGCAAGGTAAGTCCCGACAGTGTGCGGTGGCCTGTCAACGTGCGATAGGAGACGCGCAACATGCGGCTGAAGATCGTCGCCGGGAACTTGGCTGTGGTTGTGCTGTTGGGGTTGATCGCTTACGTCACGGTCTCAGGCCAGCTCCGTGCTCAACGCACCAACGAGCTCGAGGCCGCGCTCGACCATGACCGCTTGCTCTTCGATCGCTCGATGCGCTTGTCTGCGCTCGAGTTCGAGGCGTTCGTCGCGGCGCGCGCGGCCCAACGGCAGATGACGGATATCTTCGGAGGCCTCGACCTCGATAGCCGTCGCACGCGCGCGTTCGAGGCCGCAGAAGCCACCCACGCGTGGTTGAGCGATCCGGCGCGAGGAGGGCGCGGTGCTCCGGACATCGTGGTCGTCGTCGATGAGACCGGGCAGGTGATCGCGCGCGACGGCGCCCGGAACGTCATGTTCGGGAAGGCGCTGGTGCCCACGCTGCCGTCGCTGGGCGTAACGCTCAAGACCGGTACGACGCGCCACGACGTGTGGTTGGACGGCGAACAGAATAAGTTGCTGCAGACCGCGATGGCACCCATCCGCCGTTCCGACACCGGGACCGTGCTGGGCGCGCTGATCGTCGGCTACGATCTATCGAACGGCCTCGCCACGAGCGAAGCCAAGCTCCTGGGCCGGGACATCGCGTTCATCGTCGAAGGCAAGGTGTACAGCTCGTCGCTCGACGTGGCGGGGGCGCGTGACCTGCGGGCCTTCGTGTTCGGGCCCAACAACGCCAGCACGCACGCCGTGCTCACCAGCCAGAACGCCGCCACGCAAGAGTGGCGTACGACACTGGGTGGCCAGGACTACACCGGCATCACGGCGCGCTTGCCTATGTCGCCGTCCGTGCCGGTGGCCTTCGCGGTGCTGGGTAATCGCACGCAGGCCATGCAGGCCGCCAGCAGCGCGAACATCATCCTCGTGATGCTGGTGCTGGGCGCGCTGCTCGTGGTCGCGTACGGCGCGTTCGTGGGCAACTCCATCATGCGTCCCATCGAAGAGATCGAGGAAGGCATCTTGGCGGTCATCAACGGCAAGACCGATCTGCGTCTCGAGACGACCAACACGGAGCTCGGCGGTCTCGCGTTTCGGATCAACCAGCTGCTCAACGTGCTGACCGGCACCGAAGAGACGAGCGAAGACGACGAGGGCAAGCTCTCGGTTCCGCCTTCGGAAGGTCACTGGAAAGACGCCGCCTTCTCAGACGCACGCGCCGGCCAGCAACCTCAAAATCAAGTGGCGGCAGCCAACGCCGATGCCGACGACGTCATCGACGACCCCGCGATCGCAGACGCCCTGGCTCAAGAGAGCGAGGCCGCATACAACGAGCGCATCTATCGCGAGTACGTGGCGGCCAAGCAGAGCGTGGGTGAAAATGTCTCGAACATTCCGAAGGATCGGTTTGCGCAGCGCCTGAAGGGCAGGGCCGATGCCCTGGTGCAGAAGCATGGTTGCCGTATGGTGCGCTTCCAGGTAAGTACGGAGAACGAGCAGGTAGTGCTGCGTCCTGTCGTGATCCGTTAGCCCCTAACAAGCCGGTTGCATGGCGTTTCTCGGAATTTTTGGCAAGAAGTCCGACGCGAGTGCAGTGCGCAAGCACGCAGATCGCGTGGCGAACAAGCGCGCGCAAGCGTACGACCGCTGGGAGTCCATCCAAGCGTTGTCCCAGATGCGCACGAAAGAGGCCGTGGGAGCGTTGCTGCCGCGCTTCACGTTCTACGTCGAGCCGAGCATCACGGATCAGGAAGAAAAAGACGCAGCCTTTGCGGGAGTCGTCGAGGCCGGCGCCGAGGGACTGGAGCCTGTCCTGGCCTTTCTCAAGCGCGCCGATTCGATCTCGTGGCCGCTGAAGATGCTGGACAAGATCGCACAGCCTGACGTGGTGGTCGGGCACCTACTCGACATCTTGCTCAAGATGGACACGGAGTACGCGCGCGATCCCGAGAGCAAGATTCAGATCCTCAGCACGCTGGCGGAGCGCCGCGATCCGCGCGTCCCGGAAGCCGTCGTCCGCTTCCTCACCGACGCCAACGAGACTGCGCGTTTCGCCGCGGTCGGTGCGCTCATCGGTCAAGAGGCCGTGGTCGCGCACAAAGCTGCGCTCGTCGACGCGCTGTGCGCCGAAGACAGCGTGCGCGTGCGCAACCGGATTTTCGAGGCGTTTTCGGTCGTGAACGAGAGCGTGAAGCCGGACGAGGCGCGCGTGAAACCTCGCCTGACCGCCAACTACATCTTGGATTCCGGCGGCGTGCCGCGGAAAAGGGCGTAGCCCGCCTCAATCCATCCGGTTGGGGCAGAAGCGCGACAGTCCGTAACGCAGCTCGTGCCGGAACGAGCCGAGCAAGACTTGTGGTTCCGCCGCGGTTCCATCGCAGGCCGTCAGGGTCAACTCATAGCGCGCATCCAGGACCGCACCGGCCCGGGCCTGCGGTTCGTCGAGGAAGATGAGCTGCCCAGCTACGTCGGCGCAGCTGCCCCAAACGCCGCGTGGGACCAGCGGGCTCGGTCGCGTGTAGCGCACGCGCAGACCGATCGCTTCGCTGTCGGGCAGAAGCTGGTTGTTGCCCGCGTGAATCGTGCCATCGGCGATGGCGTTGAGAGCGAACTCGAAGGTCAACTCGTGGCCCTGTCCACGGGGACACAGCCCATCGGACAGCGCTAGCGTGAGCTTCGGGTGCTCGCAGTCCGAGACAGTCCACTGCTCGGCTTGGCGTGTCACGCTGAAATCGGCCGGCGTCTCGTTGTAGGTGACGCTCGGCGTGTCTTCAGGGTCGCCGGTCAACGCTCGTACGCGCACGCAGTTCGAGGTGACCAGGCCCGCGTCGGGTTTCGAGCCAGGGTCGTCTCCGGCGTCTCGTTTGTCCGTGCCGGCGTCTTCTCGGTCCGGCGCGTTGAAGCTGTGGTCGCCGCTGACCGGCGCACCGGGTGGTGCGGGACGTTCGTCCTCGCATGCACCGAGCACACACGCCACCACGCCCGTCCACCAACACCAGCGTTGCATCTACGCATGATACTCGAGTGGCGGGGCTTCCCAAATCTGGGTTTTCCTCTAGAGAGAAGGGCCGATGCGTGACATTCGTCTACGTGGTGCCCGCACCCACAACCTTCGACACATCGATCTCGACATCGAGCCCGGCACGCTGCTGGTCATCACCGGACCGTCGGGTGCAGGCAAATCATCGCTGGCGTTCGGCACGCTGTACGCGGAGGGCCAACGGCGCTACGTCGAGAGCTTCAGCGCCTACGCGCGCCAGTTTCTAGAGCGGCTCGCGCGGCCCGACGTCGATGCGCTCGAGCCCGTGCCGGCAGCGATCGCGGTCGATCGCCGCGCGCCGATCAAGACCAGTCGCTCGACCGTCGCGACCCTGGTCGAGCTCACCGACTACGCCACGCAGGTCTGGGCGCAGCTGGCCGACTTGTCGTGTACGCGCTGCGGTGCCCAGGTGCGCGCGCATTCGCCGCACAGCGCGTGCTCGAGCCTGCTCGCGACAGCTGCTGGCGAGCGCGTAGTCGTGACCTATCCGCTGCCGGTGCGCGACGCCGAACACTATCTCGGCGTGCGCGAGCAGCTGGTACGCGACGGTTATCGACGTCTGTGGCACTCGGGCGAGCTGCGCGATCTGAATGATCTGCGGCCGAGCGAACTGGTGGCGACCCAACCGAGCGCGCCCAAGAAGCGGAAGAAGCGCGGCGCTGCGAACGAACCCGGACCAGCTGCCGAGCCCGCGCTGCTGCACGTGGTGACGGACCGATCGCGCGCCAGCGACAGCGAACGTTCGCGGCTGCTCGAGGCCTTCGAAGCGGCGTTCCGTCGCGGGGCCGGCCAAGCCGAGGTGTTCACTGCGGACGGCGCGACCTACCGCTATTCCGATGGTCTCGCCTGCGATGGCTGCGGCGCGAGCTACCGCGCGCCCACTCCCGGCTTGTTCTCGTACAACAGCCCGATCGGCGCATGCGAGAGCTGCCGCGGCTTCGGCCGAGTGATCGCCGTCGATTGGGACAAAGTGATCCCCGATCCCGAGAAGTCGCTGGCTCAAGGCGCGATCCGGCCCTGGACCGGCAAGTCGACCGAGTGGGAGCGCAAGCTGCTGCGCCGCTACTGCGAGCGCAACGGCGTGCCCATGGATTTGCCCTATCGGCAGCTGACGGCGGCGCAGCGCGCGGGCCTGCGGGACGGCGACGGCGGCGGCTGGCAGCATGGCTTCCCGGGCCTCGCGCGCTGGTTCGACTGGCTGAATACGCGCGCGTACAAGATGCATGTGCGCGTGCTGTTGTCGCGCTACCGCAAGTACGTGGAGTGTGGCGACTGCAAGGGCACGCGCTTCAAGCCGCAGGTGCTCGCGTATCGCGTCGCCGGCCGCACCTTGCCCGAGTTCTACGCGCTCAGCGTGCGCGAGGCGCTGGGCTTCGTGGCCGAGTTGGGCAAGGGTAAGCCGCACCCGACGTTGCGGCGCGTGTTGGATGAGTGCCTGCATCGGCTGCAGACGCTGGACGCGGTGGGGCTGCACTACCTCACGCTCGATCGCAGCGCGCGCACGCTGTCCGGCGGCGAGCTGCAGCGCGTGTCGCTGACGAGCGCGCTGTCCGCTGCGCTCACCGGCACGCTGTTCGTGCTCGACGAGCCGACGGTCGGGTTGCACCCGGCCGATGTGGATGCGCTCTTGCCGGTGGTCACCGGCTTGGCGCACTCCGACAACGTCGTGGTGGTCGTCGAGAGCGACGAAGGTTTTTTGCACGCCGCCGACCGCGTGCTCGAGCTCGGCCCGGGAGCCGGTCCCGAGGGCGGCCGGATCGTGTTCGACGGTCCCGGTTCGCGCTTGGTGAAAGCCGATACCGCCAGCGGGCGGGCGCTGCGGCGCACGCCGCCCGAGCGCGTGCAGCGGCGCGAGCCGCGCGGCCAGCTGCGGCTCACGGCGGCGAGCGGCAACAACCTGAAGCAGGTGGATCTCGCGATCCCGATCGGCGTGCTCACGTGCGTCACCGGGGTGAGCGGTTCCGGCAAGAGCTCATTGGTGCTCGACACGCTCGTCCCGGCCTTCGCCAAACGGCTGGGCGAGGCCGCGGAGCCGCTGCCGTTCGGGGCGCTGCGCGGCGGCGAGGAGCTGCGCTCGCTGGTGTTCGTGGATCAGGCGCCGCTCGGCCGCACGTCGCGCGGCAATCCGGCGACGTACCTCGGCGTGTGGGACGCGCTGCGCAAGCGCTTGGCCAAGGAGCCGCTGGCCGTCGAACGCGGCTACACCGCAGGCACATTCTCGTTCAATGTCGCCGGCGGCCGCTGCGAGGCGTGCAGAGGTGAGGGCGCCGAGACGGTCGAGATGCAGTTCCTGTCGGACGTCACGTTCTCGTGCCCAGAGTGCGGCGGCAGGCGCTTCGCCGGTCCAGTGCTGGACGTCGAGCTGGCGGGTTACAACGTCGCGCAGCTGCTCGAGCTCACGGCCCGCGAAGCGCGCGCGGCGCTCGAAGCGTTTCCCGAAGTGCGCAGGCGCTTGGATCCGCTCATCAGCGTAGGCGCAGGCTATCTGCGCTTGGGCCAGGCGCTCAACACGTTGAGCGGCGGTGAAGCGCAGCGCTTGAAGCTGGCTGCCGCGCTGGCCGACGCCGCGACGTCATCGTTGATCGTGCTGGACGAGCCGACCGCCGGCCTGCACGCGCAGGACACCGAGCCGCTGATCGCCACGCTCCATGAGCTGGTCGAGCGTGGCAACACCGTGGTCGTCGTGGAACACGACATGCGTGTGGTGGCCAGCGCCGATCATGTGATCGACTTGGGCCCGGGCGCGGGTGCGGACGGCGGCGACATCGTCGCGAGCGGCACGCCGGAACAGGTCGCGTGTGGAGCAGGCGCGACAGCCGCTGCGCTCGCGCGCTTCGTAGCGCTGCCAAAGACGGCGCAGTCAGCACGGTCACAAGCGCGCGCGGGGTCGGCGAAGGCCCCGGCTCGCGCCGCACGCCTCGAAACGCTCGGGGATACCGACGCGATCATGGTCCGCGGTGCGCGCGAGCACAACCTGCAGAACTTGGACCTGGATGTTCCGCGCGAGCGCTTGGTCGTCGTCACGGGCCCTTCCGGCAGCGGCAAGAGCACCCTGGCGTTCGACGTGATCTTCGCCGAATCGCAGCGCCGCTACCTCGAGACGCTGTCGCCGTACGTGCGTCAGTACCTGAAGCAGTTGCCGCGTCCGACGGTCGATCGCGTGCTCGGCGCGCCGCCCTCGATCTCGCTCGAACAGCGCGCGACGGCGGGTGCCCGCAACTCGACCGTGGCCACGGTCACCGAGGTGGCGCACTACCTGCGGCTCGCGTTCGCGCGCGCGGGCGTGCTGCATTGCCCGACCTGCGCGCGCACCATCGCGCCGCGTCCGGCCTCGGCGTTGTCCGAGCAGGTGGCGAGCGAGTTCGGCCGCGCAGAGGTCAGCGTGCTGGCGCCGCTCGTGCGCGGGCGCAAGGGCGCGCATCGCGACTTGCTAGCTCGCGCGCATCGCGATGGCTATCGCGACGGCCGCATCGATGGGCGCATGACCAAGCTGCGCGCCGGGCTCAGCCTGGATCGTTTCAAAGAGCACGACATCGACGTGGTCGTCGGGCACGTCAAGGCGCACACCCCGGAGCTGCACGAGCACCTGTTGCGCGCGCTGGCTCTCGGTGAAGGTTCGGTGCGCGTGGCCGCCGGTGCCCGCGAGCTGCTGCTGTCGAGCCGGCGCGCTTGCCCGCAGTGCGGCCGCGGTTTCCCCGAGCCTGATCCGCGTTTCTTCTCGTTCAACACGCGCCAGGGGGCGTGCACGAGCTGCGACGGCCAGGGCTACATCGAGGTCGAGACCAAGCGCTCCGCCGAACCCGAGCGCCGCTCGTGCAGCGCGTGCGGCGGCAAGCGTCTCGCTGGCCTCGCGCTGCACACCACGCTCGGCGGACAGCACATCTACGAGTACTTCGCGCAGAGCGTCAGCGACGCCAGCGCGGCGCTGCGCAGTGTGTCCCTCAGCGGTCGAGATCAGACGGTGGCGCAGCTGCCGCTCACGGAAGCGTGCGCGCGACTCGCGTTTCTCGAGCGCATGGGCCTGTCCTATCTCTCACTGGATCGCCCGGCCTGGTCGCTGAGCGGAGGCGAGCTGCAGCGCGTACGCTTGGCGGCCCAGCTCGGCAGCGGGCTCACCGGGCTGCTGTACGTGCTCGACGAGCCGACGATCGGCCTGCATCCGCGGGACACGTCCCGTCTGATCGGTGCATTGCGCGAGCTCACCGACAAAGGCTGCTCTGTGCTGTTGGTCGAGCACGATGCCGACGTGATCCGCGCGGCCGATCACGTCATCGACGTAGGTCCTTCCGGGGGACACGCCGGAGGTCGCATCCTGGCGCAGGGATCGCCGCGAGAGCTGCGTGACGATGCGCGCTCGCTGACGTTCGCGTCGCTCGGGGAACCGGTGCTGAGCGGCCATCGGCGTCGTCCCGTGGATCGCCAGCACGGAGTGGAGCTGCGCCGCGCGCGCCAGCACAACCTCAAGTCCGTGAACCTCTGGGTCCCCGCGGGTCGCCTGACCGCTGTGACCGGCGTCTCGGGCTCGGGCAAGAGCACGCTCGTGCGCGAGGTGTTCTTGCGCGCAGTGCGCAAAGCGCTCGGGCTCGTGAGCGAAGCTCCCGGCAGCTACGACGAGCTGCGCGGCGCGAACGTGTGGAAACGCGCGGTGGAGATCGATCAGACGCCGATCGGACGAACGCCGCGCTCGGTGCCGGGTACGTACATCGGGGTCTGGGACGAGATCCGCAAGCTGTATGCGGCCACGCCGGAGGCGCGCACGCGCGGTTACAAGGCCTCGCGCTTCTCGTTCAACACGAAAGAGGGGCGCTGCAACACCTGCGAAGGGCAGGGCGCGACCAGCTTCGAGATGTCGTTTCTGCCCGAGGCGCTGGTGACGTGCGAGGCGTGTCTCGGTCTGCGCTTCAACCCGGAGACGCTGTCGATCGGGCTGCACGGCAAGAGCGCCGGCGAGTTGCTCGAGCTGGACATCGCGGAAGTGTCGCAGCTGCTCGCCTCGGTCCCGAAGGTGCGGCGGCCGCTCGAGCTGCTGTGCCGCCTGGGGCTCGGTTATCTCAAGCTCGGACAACCCTCGAACACGCTGAGCGGCGGCGAAGCGCAGCGATTGAAGCTGGTGTCGGAGCTCTCGACCCCCGGTGGCGGCCCCACGCTGTACGTCATGGACGAGCCGACCACCGGCTTGCACCGTGAGGACGTCAAACGCCTGCTCTCGGTGATCCAAGAGCTCGTCGATCGCGGCGATACGGTGCTGGTGATCGAGCATCACCCGGACCTGATCGCCGCCGCGGATTGGGTGGTCGATCTCGGCCCGGAAGGCGGCAGCGGCGGTGGGCGCATCGTGGCCGAAGGCACCCCGCACGACCTCATGCGCGCGCCGGAGAGTCACACCGGGCGCATCCTCGCGCGCGAGCACGAACGCGTGCGCCGCGGCCGCTCACAGGCAGGCGCCGAACACGCGGCGTCTTGAACGCCGCCTGGCAGTACCCGCGAGGCTTAGGAGCGCATGCTCTGCACGAAACGCTCGAACAAGTAGTGAGCGTCGTGCGGGCCTGCGCTCGCCTCGGGGTGGTATTGCACGCTGAACGCGCCGGACTCCTTGTGCCGGATGCCTTCGCAGGTCCCGTCGTTCAGGTGCAGGTGCGTGAGCTCGCACTTGCCGGCGAGCGAGTCGACGTCGACGCAGAACCCGTGGTTTTGCGTGGTGACCTCGATGCGACCGGTCGCGAGGTCTTGAACGGGCTGGTTCAAACCCCGATGCCCGAACTTGAGCTTGTAGGTGCGACCGCCCAGCGCGAGCGCGAGGATCTGGTGGCCGAGGCAGATGCCGAACAGCGGCTTGCGGCCCAGGACGCCGCGAGTCATCTCGATACCTGAGGCGACCGCTGCGGGATCGCCGGGGCCGTTCGACAGGAACACGCCGTCCGGCTTGTGCGACAGCACATCGTCCGCGCTGCTGGTGCTCGGGACCACGGTCACCTTGCAGCCGGACTCGACCAACGAGCGCAGGATGTTGCGCTTGATGCCGAAGTCGACGGCGACGACGTGCAGGCCGCTGCCGCTCCCAGGGCGCATTTGCCAGACACCGTTGGTGTCGCTCCAATTGTACGTCGACTCGGTGCTCACCTGGCGCGTGAGGTCGCGCCCGACCATCGACGGCGCGGCGAGCGCCCGGTCCCGCAGGGTCCCGATGTCTTCGGTGCCGATCGCGGCCGCCTGTGCGCCGTGGTCGCGCAGATACCGGGTCAGGGTGCGCGTATCGATGCCCGCGATGCCCACGATGCCGTTCGTCTTCAGGTACTCGTCCAACGTGGCGCGAGCGCGCCAGTTGCTCGCCTGCGGTGACAACTCGTGCACCACGAAGCCTGCGACGTACGGCTTCGGGGCTTCGGCATCTTCGGTGTTAACTCCGGTGTTGCCCATCTGCGGCGCCGTCATGACGACGATCTGGTCGCAGTACGAAGGGTCGGTGAGCACTTCCTGGTAGCCGGTCATACCGGTAGTGAAGACGGCTTCACCAGTCGTTATGCCCTCGGCTCCGATGGCGAAGCCTGGGAAGGCAGTCCCGTCCGAGAGTACGAGGTGTGCAGGACGGCGCGGAATGTCTAGTCTCGAGCTCATACTTCGTACACGATCTGTCCGGCGACCACGGTCAGCACGCACTTGCCGCGCACTTCCTTGTGCAAAAACGGCGTATTGGTCGAACGCGATGCGAGCGTGCTGGCGCTGATGGTCCAGCGGCGCTCAGGGTCGATGACCGCGACGTCCGCGGTCGAACCCTCGCGCAACGTACCGCCCGGAAGTTTGCCCACGCGGGCGGGTTGCGTCGACAAGGTTTCCGCCAAACGCAGAGGCGTCAACAGCCCATCACGCACAAGGTCGAGCAAAACTGGTACGGCGGGCTCGAGCCCGATCATGCCCGGCGAGGCAGCCGCGAACTCACAGTCTTTCTCGAGCGATGAGTGCGGAGCGTGATCGGTCGCGATGCAATCGATCGTCCCGTCCTTCAACGCTTGACGCAAGGCCTCGATGTCCTCGGGCTCGCGCAGGGGTGGGTTGACTTTGCACGCCGTGTCGAAGCCGATGAGCTTCTCGTGATCGAGCGTCAGGTGATGCGGAGTCACCTCGGCGCTGACCGCCAGACCGCGAGACTTGGCCTCTCGCAAGAGGCGTACTGCACCCAGGCTCGACACGTGGGCGACATGATAGCGCGCGCCAGTGAGCTCGGCGAGGATCAGGTCCCGCGCCACGATCACGTCTTCCGCCGCGCGCGGCCAGCCACCGAGGCCGAGCCGCGTGGACACATGACCTTCGTGCATCTGGGCACCCGCGGTCATGTGATGGTCTTCGCAGTGCTGCGAGAAAAGCAGATCGAAGGTGCGCGCGTACTCCAAGGCCGCACGCATGACAGCTGCGTTCATGACGCACTTGCCGTCGTCGCTCACGCCGATAGCACCGGCCTCGCGCAGGTCGGCCATCTCTGTGAGCTGTACGCCATTCGAGCCGAGCGTCGCCGCTCCGAATGGATAGAGCTTGGGTCCACCCGCGGCCTTCGCGCGCGCGACCATCATCTCCGTGATAGCGCGCGTATCGTTCACCGGCTTGGTGTTCGGCATCACGCAGACACCGGTGAAGCCACCCGCAGCGGCTGCACGTAAGCCCGACGCGATGTCTTCTTTATATTCGTAGCCAGGCTCGCGGAAGTGGGCGTGCAGATCGACGAACCCGGGCATGACCCAGTGTCCCGCTGCATTCACCACTCGCACCCGCTCTCCACTCAAGCCTGCGCTAGCGCCGCGCCCGATGCGGGAGATGCGACCATCCTCGATGACCACGTCGGCGATGCCATCGAATCCTCGTGAAGGATCGATGACGCGACCATCCCGAATCACCAACATGGGCAGCGCGAGTACGCGAGCGGGCGTGCTCTGTCAAGTCAAAGGGCACGCTCCGTTCGCGCCTGCGTTGGGGAAAGTCAGACCGCTCTCGCGATGTCGACCGCGGTCCGCACCGGCTCGACGGATTGCGCCACCGCTGCTGCGGCAGTGGCTTCAATGGTGCCGACCGAGGACTCCACGGGAACAGGACGCGCCTTCTGCTCGTGCACCTTGGTCTTCATGGCCATGACCTTGCGGCACAGGGAGGCGAACTCCTTGTGGCGCGTAGCCATGGTTGGGGTGCCGCCGCGCAGCAGGGTCTGCACGATGAACTCGAGAACCTGGATCTCGCCTTCAGAGAAGCTGTTGCTGATTCGCATGACAAGAGTTGTACCACTCACGCAGCGACACGACAATCGATGACGCGCCATGTAGTGTCACAAAATGTCATGTCCGCTTGGAAAAATACATTACATCATGTTGATATCACTCGTTAAACCGCCGCGAAAGAATTTTCGAGGCAGATCGCGGCCCGAGCGGCGATCTGGTCGCGCGCTGGGTCGATCGCGGGAAATGTGCCGATCGCGCTACGCAGCGATCTGGATCCCTGCAGCGTCAGCGAGCGATCACACGTGACTCACACGCGACGCATGCGTATCGCATACGAACGTGCGAGTGGATCATGTGCGATCCGATCGCCGCTCTGGGCTGCAGAGCAGATCGTTGCAGCGGATGGCTGCTCAGCTCTTGTCGGAGACAGTGACGCGGCACACTTCCTCGACGGTGGTTACGCCCTCGAGGATCTTGTTGATGCCGGACATTCGCAGTGTATTCACGCCCTGCGCGATCATCTCCTGCTTGAGCTCAGCAGAAGACGCGCCCTGCAAGACCATCTCTTTCAAGCGATCGGTCATGGGCATGACTTCGTACAGCGCGATGCGGCCCTTATAACCTGAATCGCCGCAGGTTCGACAGCCCGCGCCTTTGAAGAGCTTCGCGCGCTTGATCTGCTCGTCGTTAAATCCGGCTTGGGCCAGCGCGGCGCCGTCGACTTCCGTCTCGACCTTGCAATCGCCACAGATCTTACGGGCCAAGCGCTGCGCCAAGATCAGGTTCACCGAGGCTGTGACTAGGAACGGCTCGACGCCCATGTTCAGCAAGCGCGAGATCGTTCCGGGCGCATCGTTCGTGTGCAGCGTAGACAGCACGAGGTGGCCCGTGAGCGCGGCTTTGACCGCGATCTCGCCGGTCTCGAAGTCACGGATCTCACCGACCATGATGATGTCGGGGTCTTGGCGCAGGAACGCGCGCAGCGCCGCGGCGAAGTTCAGGCCGATGTCATCGTGCATCTGGCACTGATTGATGCCCATCAGGTTGTACTCGACGGGATCTTCGGCGGTGGAGATGTTGGTCGTGACCTTGTTGAGATCGCTGAGCGCCGAGTACAGCGTGGTGGTCTTGCCCGAACCGGTCGGTCCAGTCACCAGCACCATGCCGAACGGCTTGTGGATCGCGCCCTGGAAGTCCGTCAGCTGCTTCTGCTCGAAACCGAGCTTCGTCATGTCGAGCTGCAGGTTGCCCTTGTCGAGCAAGCGCATGACGATCTTCTCGCCCCAGATCGTGGGCAAGGAGTTGACGCGGAAGTCCATCTCGCGGCCTTTGCCGAGCTTGAGCTTGATGCGACCGTCCTGCGGCAAGCGGCGCTCGGAGATGTCGAGCGAGGCCATGATCTTGAGACGGCTGGCGATCGCGTTCTTCAGCTTGAGCGGCGGGTGCATCTCGTCGTGCAGCACGCCGTCGATGCGATAGCGGACCCGCAGCACCTTCTCGTACGGCTCGAGGTGAATGTCTGATGCGCCCTTCTTGATCGCGCTCAGCAGGATCGCGTTGCACAAGCGGATGACCGGAGCGTCGGCGGAGAGCTTCGCCAGATCGATCGACTCGCCGTCGAGATCGTCTTCGGCGAATTCGATCTCCTCTTCGTCGAAGCCCTCCATGATCTCGTCATACGAGATCGCCGTCTCTTGCGAGTAGTAGCGCTCGATCGCTTCGGTGATCGAGGCCTCGGAGGAGACCACGGGCTCGACGTTGTAGCCGGTGGTGAACTTGATGTCGTCGATCGCGTGCAGATTCGAGGGATCCGCCATCGCCACGATCAGCGAAGAACCGGCGCGTGAGACCGGAATGATCTTGTGGCGCTCGCACATCTCCTGGGAGATCAGCTTGAGCACCTCGGCATCGATCTCGTACTCCTTGAGATCAACCGCTTGAACCCTGTATTGCTGGCTCAGAAAATCGGTGATCTGAGCATCCGAGACGAAGCCCATCTTGGCGAGCGCGTAGCCGAGGCTCGTACCTTCCTTACGTTGAGTCTCTTGCGCCTTGCGTAACTGCTGCAGGCTGATCAGCTTCTGTCGTACGAGCAACTCGCCAATGCGATCGGATGACATCGGGTGCTGTGCACTCCTTTGGAACGCGCGCGCGGACGACACGTGGTGCGCGTGGTGTCTGTTAAGGTTCCGGGATCGCGCTCTTTCTTGTCAAGGTTGGCGGTCGCTCGACTGAAGTGGAAAGTCCTCGTTTTTACGTGATTTTGTGGCGCGCCGTGCGCGCGCAGCGTGGGCGAAGGTGGTCGCGCTTGGGGTGCCCGCAGATACCCCACACGCGATAGACACATCCACCTAGGCTCAGGCGAACGACGACGCGCGCGCATGTCTCACCGCATGCCACTGGGGCTCCGACTGCGCGGTCATCGGCCGGATGGCGGTGCTGGTCGTCGCGGCCAACGTCGCGGCGATCGGCGGCGCGGCGCTACCGGCACAGCCGGTGACGACATCGCGCACACACGCTTGCCCCCGCGCGCTGGACGCGTTAAGAGGCCCAGACCTTCGTCAAGAGAATCAGCCCGTGGCAAACCAGAAAAAGCGGTCGCTCGCGCCCAAAGATCCTGCGGAAGCACTGGCTCAGATCGAAACCCCGCAGATTAAGTGGACGGTGATCGCACAGATCGCCGGCGGTCTCGCCGTGCTCTGGGTCACGGCCTTCATGGCGGTGCCCTGGATCTCGTACATCGGCGTGGCCGTCGTGGGCGCGCTCACGCTCGCGGTCATCGGCTTCGGCATCTACGTGTGGCGCCTCACCACGCGCCAGCGCTCGATCCTGCAGATCATGAAATCCGCGACGGACGAGGAGGGCCGCAAGAAGGCGCTCGAGGAGCTCGGGTCCGGTGCCGACAGCGACGCCATGCGCACCTTGGCCAAGGCGCAGCTGCTCGCCGCCAATGACCCCGCCGAAGCGCAGCGCGTGCTCGAGTCCATCGACATCAAGAAGGCGCCGATGGTCGTGCAGGACGAAGTGCGGGCCCAGCTGTCCTTGATGTACCTGCGCAACGGTCGGGTGCGCGAAGCGCGCGCGCTGGCCGATGAGATGCGGCTCGACCGACAACCGCAGCCCAAGGCGAAGGCGTTCTACGCCGCGGTCATGGCCGAGGCGTTCTCACGCACCGGCAAAGGGGACGAGGCCAAGAAGCTGCTCGACACCTACGACTCCGCGGATCCGGCCTACGCCGAGGTGCGCGCCATGTTGCTGCGGGCGCAGGTGTTCACGTGCTTCCAGCTCAAGAAGCGCGGGCTGGCCAAGAAGGCCATGGAGACGCTGGCCGAAGTCGAGCCCGGGATGGTCGCGGCGTTCACGCTCAAGGGTACGCCGCCGGAGATTATTCAGCTTGCGCGGCAGACGCTGGCCCAAGCCGGCTTCGCGCCGAAGATGAAGATCAAACGCTCCCCGTAATGGTCCGATGACAGCTTGGACCATCCGTAGCCTGCTCCAGTGGACGACGCAGGATTTCCGTGCGCTCGAGCTGCCGACGGCTCGCCTCGACGCAGAGTTGCTGCTCGCCCACGTGCTGGGGATCGACCGCGTGCGGCTCTATATGGATATGGACCGTCCGCTGTCCCCGCCGGAGCTCGCCACCATGCGTGCGCTCGTGATGCGCCGGCGCCGGCGCGAGCCGGTCGCGTACCTCCTCGGCCATCGTGAGTTTTATCGCCGCGACTTCAAGGTGAACAACGCCGTGCTCGTGCCGCGGCCGGATACGGAGTGCCTGGTCGAGCGCGCG
>Ga0315910_10002512_pt1 | contig 16076 bp, 13 predicted proteins | sample EdamamesoilMG_FD_204470 | JGI IMG/M metagenome (GOLD analysis project Ga0315910, IMG submission 204470) | Garden soil microbial communities collected in Santa Monica, California, United States - Edamame soil | ecosystem: Environmental > Terrestrial > Soil > Garden | place: USA: California... | reverse complement strand
CATTCGCGCCCCTTGGATACGACCCGAGCCAATCTAAAAACAGACGTCATTTCTTTAGCTTAGCCATGGCTTGGGGCGCTGCTTCCGATTCGGAGCATGGAGCCATTGAAAAGCATTATCAAATTTATCTACAACCTTGCCTAGGAACTGACCCCCACCATGACGGACGTCGATTCGGAACCAGCCAGCCAAGACAGCCTGCCCCCTGTCGCTCTTTCTTCAAAGACCCGGCTTGTCGATCTGCCTGCCGACAGCGGCACCAAGCGTTCGCTGATCGCCGGCCTGGGGGCGATTGGTCTTCACGTGGGGATCCTCACTTTTGCGCTGACCTTGAGTGCTCGAGTGACCCCACCCGTTTCTTCGCCGGAGCCCTCACAGCTGATCGACGTGGAGCTGAAAGAGACCGCTCCGCCACTTCCTTCCGAGCCCGAACCAGAGCAACCCCCTGCGCCAGCGCCCCCTCAACCAGAACTTGCGCCACCCCCAACGCCTCCTCCGGCAGAGCCAGCGCCCGCCGCACCCGCTCCGGAGCAAGAACCTCCGCCCGCTCCGGCGGAAGCAGGGAAGGTGCTCACCGCCGAAGCGCCGCTGCTCGACGCCAGCGACACAATCATTGCGGGAAACGCCCAGCAGTTTGCTGGAGGCGTGACGAGCGCTGATGGAACGTCCAAGGCTGCCGTGCACAACCCCGCGGCTCGCTCAGGCGGTGTCGTGGGCGGACGCGGCACAGGCGCACCCGTCGTCGTGGCCACACCGGCCCCAGTCATCGATCGCTCACGTTCACCTCAACTGGCGGGGGGCGCGCATTGGGACTGCCCGTTTCCGGCAGAAGCTGACCTGGAACAGATCGACCAAGCGGCGGTCAGCTTGGAGGTGAGCGTCGATCCGGGCGGTAAGGTGCAAAGTGTCGCCGTCAAAGCCGATCCAGGGTTCGGGTTTGCTCGCGAAGCGCGTCGCTGCGCGCTGCGCAAGAGCTGGCAGCCAGGATTGAATCGACTCGGCCAGCCCACCGGCGCCGTCGCCCGCGTGAAGGTCAGGTTTCAACGCTGAGCGCATCACTGGATCGCTGGGACTAAGTAGGCGCGCGCTCTTCTTATTGATAACAATTTTCTTTTTCTTTTGTTGACGCAAGCCTGCCCAGAGCGAGCAAGCGTCGACTATTGATGTGTAATTTCCATAACATATGAAACATCAACGCTGGTCAAAATGAGCAGCGCCTACCGGCTCGCCGGTCTGTCTTCATCTTGCTATTGATATTCACTTGCTTTATCTGGAGACGCCTTGGCTCACCGAGTGCTCTCCGTCATCGGCCGCTTTCAGCCCCTGGGGCGCCATCCTCTTGGCTGGCTCGCACTCGGGCTATGCTGGACCACCGCTGCTCAGGCACAAGCCGAACCGCCCGCGGCTCCACCTGAACCCGCTGTCGCTACCTCTCCCGCTCCCGTTGAGCCCCCGCCCGCGAACACCGAGCAGACCGCAGGACCTGCTCGAGCAGAGGAGGAGGTCACAGTTCGGGGCCACTCTGCTGCGGAACGTCTGCGACGCTCGGCAGAGGCGGTCCACGTCATCGACCTCCAAGAGGCCCACAGTCAGACGGCTGACTTGGGCGAAGTCCTGGCCCGCTACTCCGGCATCGGTGTGCAACGCGGAGGTGGGCTCGGCTCAGATACCCGCTTCTCGCTCAACGGCCTGACCGACGATCAGATCCGCTTCTTCTTGGACGGCGTCCCGCTCGACCTCATGGGCTATCCGTCCGGCGTCGCCAATGTGCCGGTCAATCTGGTGCAACGCGTCGACGTCTATCGCGGCGTGGTGCCCTTGCGGCTTGGGGCGGACGCGCTCGGCGGCGCCGTTCACTTGATCAGCGATCAGGACCTACGCGAAGGTCCGCACGTATCGAGTTCCTTGCAAGCGGGCTCTTTTGGCACCTACCGCCTGTCGCTCGACGCGCATCATTTTGCAAAGCCGACGGGGTGGTTCACTCGCCTCTCGGGTTTCTTCGACCACGCCGACAACGACTACCCGATGAAGATAGATGTCGCGGGAGCGGATGGCTCAGAGCGGCCCACCACTGTGCGGCGCTTTCACGACGGTTACCAGGCAGAGGGCGTGAGTGTCGAATCGGGGATCGTCGACCGACCGTGGGCGCGACGCTTGGTCGCCCGTGCCTTTCTGGCCCACTACCAAAAGGACATCCAACACAACCTGCTCATGACCTTCAACCCCTACGGTGAGGTGGAGCTGGAGGAACTCTCTTTTGGCGGCAATGTTCGCTACGACAATGTGTTTCTGCACCGTCTCCAGCTCCAATCGGTGGTCGGCTACATGTACCGCGGCACCGGATACGAGGACCTGGGCAACTGCAAGTACAAGTGGTCAGGCGCGTGCGAACCAACTCCCCAACCCGGGGAACGCACTGGACGCCCGCAGGACCAAGACTACTTCGAGCACAACCTCTACGCCCGCCTGAACACGACTTGGTACCTCGGTGCAGGGCAGATGCTGCGGGCATTGCTCGCACCGACCTTCACGGGTCGCTCCGGTACGGAGCATCGCCTGCCCAACCCCGAGACCCGCGACCCACTCTCCGCCCAGCGCGATCTGTATGGATTGGTCTCAGGCATCGAGCATGAAGCCGACCTTTTTGACGGCAACCTGGAGAACGTCGTGTTCGTCAAAGACTATCTCCAAGTCCTGCGCTCAGAAGCACCGCTCTCCCAAGGCGGTGGGTTCGTCCGTGAAGATCGCACCACGCACCGTGTGGGCGCGGGGGACGCCCTGCGCTACTCGCTGACCGAGTGGCTGATCGCCAAAGCGTCGTACGAATGGGCAACCCGCCTGCCGCGCGCCGACGAAATCTTCGGCAATGCGTTTCCCATCGAGGCCAACCTCGAGCTCGAGCCCGAGCTCAGTCACAACGTCAACCTCAGCCTTGCACTGAGCGCCCTGACCACAAGCGTGGGCGCACTCCGCGGGGAACTCAACGGCTTCCTGCGGGACGCCGACCAACTCATCGTCCTGGTGGGTGACAACCAATCCGCCAGCTACCAGAACGTGTACAGTGCTCGTTCGCTGGGTGGCGAAGGTTCTCTTGGTTGGACGTCGCTCGGCGACTACGTGTCGCTCGATGCCAACGCCACTTATGTGGACTTTCGCAACACGTCCGATGCCGGAGCGTTTGCCGAATACAAGGGCAGCCGCATCCCCAATCGACCCTACTTGTTTGCCAATGGTTCGGCCCGACTCCAGAGACGCAACCTGATCACCGCGGACGATCAAGGCTCTTTGGACTGGACCACACGTTATGTGCACGGTTTCTATCGCGCGTGGGACGACCTGGGCACAGACAAGATTGAGGTGCCCGCTCAGCTGCTGCATTCCTTGGCGCTGACGTACCTCATCACGAGCAACGCTCTGGTGAGCACCTTCACGCTGGAGGCGCAGAACCTGACCAACGCACGAGCCTACGACTTTTTGGGTGTCCCCAAACCAGGACGCTCATTCAACTTCAAAGCGACCCTGTCGCTGTGAGCCAACTGCAAGGAGAAATGGTAATCTATGAGACTCATCACTTCATGCGCACAAGGCGCAACACTGCCGCTGTTTTTAGTCATCACCTCGGTCCTGGGCTGCAGCGACGGAGCTGGCACTTCGGGGGGCCAGGGAGGCTCCACGGCCGAACACGACGCGTTCTTTGTCGTCCCGAGCGAGGTCTACGGTCAAGATTTCGCCACCTCCACCAGCTACCTGCCAGTGGTGCCGTCGCTCGACGTCGCACGCATCAGTTTGGACGAAGCAAAAGAGCTCAATGGCCGGGCCAGCGTGGCGCGTATAGGCCATTTTCTGTTCGTCGCCGCCTCCAATGAACCCGTCGTCACTCGCTACACCGTGCACCGTGACGGCTCGCTCGAGCAGGCGGGCAAGCTCAACTTCTCCGACTACGGTCTCCCCGAGTACTTCGCCATCGACCCTTGGGGCGCGGTCTTCGTCAATGAGGAGAAAGCCTACATCTTCAATGGCAACGACGCGAGTCACATCGTGTGGAACCCATCGACCATGAAGATCACGGGGACCATTGCCGGGCCTGACATCACCCAAGAGGGCTACAATCTGGAAAGCGTCGCTGTCGTCCGTGGCGACCGCATGTACCGCATCTACACCCTACTCAACTACGATTCCTGGGAGTTCTTGCCCAAACCCCAGTATTTGGCCGTGTACGACACCAGCAAGGATGAGCTCATCGACTTGGTCGAGGAAAATCGTTGCCCTCAACTCTACAGTCGGCCCTTTGTGGATGAGCACGGCGACATCTACTTCAGCGGATGGGTGTGGACGCCTGGTCTCACATTGACCGCCAATTATCCCAAGAGCTGCGCTTTGCGCGTCAAGTCCGGCAAGGACGAGTTCGATCAAGATTGGCAACTGAATTTCGCCGACGAGCTAACGGATGGGCGCGAGGCGGGCATCATGCGCTACTTGGGCAACGGCCGTGCGTTGCTCGATGTCTTCCACGACGAGCGGGTCGAGATTGATCAAGACACGGACGCACAAGATCTCTCCAACACGGAAAATTGGCGACTCTGGGAGATCGATCTCGAAGAGAAAACGGGGGCGCCCTTGAGCGGACTCGACTTCAAAGGTGCCGGCTACCAGGACGTGCAGGTGGATGACCGCACGTTCTTGATGGTGCCGAATGGCGACTACTCCGAGACAACGGCGTATGAAGTGATCGACGGCAAAGCCAGCGAAGGCTTCAAAATCAAGGGCAGCAGTTACCACATGGTCCACGTACCAAGCGCCGACTGACCCCTGCTCGCGTCTACCGCGTACGCCCGCGGGCCAGTTTCCTCTGCAGCGTGCGCCGGTGCATCTGCAAGCGGCGCGCAGCTTCAGATACGTTGCCTTCGCACTCGAGCAAGACCCGCTGCAGATGTTCCCACTCCACGAGGTCCAAGGGTGCGACATCGCCCGGCGTGTCTGCCTCCGCTAGGCCTTGAAATGCCTTGAGCAACTCATCCACCCCCACCGGTTTGGTGAGATATTGCACGGCGCCCTTCTTGATAGCGTCCACCGCGGTGGCGATGCTGCCATAGCCAGTCAGCACCACGCTGGTGGTGTCGGGATACTCACTGGTCAGGGTGTCCAGCAGTTTGAGGCCACTGTCGCTGCCCAAACGCAGATCGATCACCGCACAATCGGGGTGCCACGCCGCAAGCTCAGCCAGCGCATCGTCATAGTTGTGCGCGACATACACCACATGCCCTCGGCGACGCAGCGCGCCGGCCAGAACGGCACAATGCGTCTTGTCGTCGTCGACGATGAGAATTGTATCCAGGACATCCACCATGCTTCATTTCTCTCGTCAGAACTTCAGAGCAGGGTCAAATGGCAGGCTGACTCGTGCTGAAAACCCCGCTCCATGCTCAGTGTCGATTGAAAGCTGTCCGCCTAGCTGCTGCGCATGAACCTGCACCAAGAACAACCCCAGCCCCGTACCACCTCGAAATGACACGAAGGGCTCCCGGATCCGCGCGAGCTGTTCCAAACTGACCCCGGGACCTTCGTCCCGCACCTCGATCTCGAGCAACTGCTGTTTTTCACTCAACGTGACCAAGACCCGCTCGGGCCCAACCGCCGAGAGCGCATTTTGCACCAACTCGCGCACCATTTGCACCAGGACCCGCTTGGGCTGCAAGGTCCCCCGCGTCGTCTCACATGACCAGCCAACGCCCTGTTGCAGTTCGGGTCGCAGCTCATCCGGCAGCCACGTGCGATCTTGTCGCAGCTGCTCGGCGCTCAACTGACTGGAGCGCAAGCCGTGAAGGATGGCCTTCATGCGTTTGACCTCGGTCACCATGGTTTGCTGCGCCAGGGGCTGTTCTAAAACAGGCAAATGCGACCACTCCTCAGCAAGCATCTGGATGCTACCCAGCGGAGTGCCCAATTCATGCGCTGCCCCAGCCGCCATGGCTCCCAGCGCTACCGTCAGCTGATTTCTTTGACGTTCATCAGCGAGAGCTAACAACGCTTGTCTTCGCTCACTGAGCACGCGGCCAATGCGGCGTACCAAGTAGGTGATGAAGGCTCCAGCCACCGAAAAAGCGACGGCCATGCCGACGACATGATGGAAAAAGTGCGCATGGCTGGGATGATTTTGGTGCGGACCAAGAGCTTGTGCCGTCAAGTAAAGCAAGCTGGAAAACCCGACGATGGAGGCCAGGGCCACCCACAGTGTCAACTGCGGAGCAACCAGCGTCGCCCACGTGATCGGCACGAAATATAGCATGGTGAACGGGTTTTGCGCCGCGCCGCTGATCGACAGTAGGGCAGTGACGGCCGCGACGTCGGCGAAGAGTAATCCCGCCCTCCAGGTCTCGCTCCCGATGTGCGAGGAGTCAGTGTTCAGGGTGATGCGCTGCTTGGACGCGGCCTGCCACGACGCGAGCAGAGTGGCGCCGGTCCATGCCAGCATGAGCATGACCGTAACTCCCGCGTTACCATCCTGCCGACCGCCCCAATAGCTGGACCATGAAGAGGGCAGCGCAACGAAGGTCGTTGCCGCAATGAAGCCGAGCCGTACCCACAGAGACTCGCCATAGAAGCTGGAGCTTACGGGCGCTTGCACCGTGGAACTATAGGTCCATCGATTTCGTCGAACAACCGTGGGTCAGGGGCGCCTGCTCAGTTGGCTGCGCCGACAGCCCGCGCCCTGTTGCGCCCCACACGGCCGGTGGTCACCGCGTCAATGTGAGACGGGGACAGCGACCGCGTATTTCACACCACAGCCATAGGCCTTGGTCTGACTGATGCTCACGGCACGGCCCGCTTTGAGATCACCCAGCGCCTGTGCCACGTAAGACACGAGCGATCCGCCTGTGGGCGACTGTCCCTCGCCATCCGGCGAGTTGTCGACCGCACCGGCGTAAACCAACACCCCTTGCTCGTCGATCACGAAGAGATGAGGCGTGTTGGTCGCACCATATGACCTGCCCACGTGGCCATCTTCATCGATCAAAATTGGATGTTTGATACCAAATTCTTGCTGTCCTGTGCGGCTTGCCTCCACCCCGTGACCTTGCTTGCCAGGCGCACCCGAGTTGATAGCCAGCCACACGACCCCATCTTTGACGGCCTGCTCAGCTGCATCCACCAATGAGCCTTTCGTGTGCGCGGCCTTAACGAACGGACACTGCGGGTTAAACCACTCGAGTACCACGCGTTTACCTTTGAACTGCGAGAGACTCACCAACTGGCCATCCAAGTCCGGTAGCCTAAAATCGGGCGCAGGTTGTCCCACCGTTGCGGAACCCCCCGCCACCGGACGCTCGACAGCTGCGGCCGAAGCCGCGGTCGCGACCGCGCCTGCGGGAAGCTGTGTGTTGGGACTGACAGCTTGCGGCTGCTTGCTGGCCTCGGCCCCGACTGAACTGCTCTTGCACGCAACAGCACACAGCGCAAAAAGCAGCGCAATGGCCTTTTTCTCCAAATAGAACTCACGATCCATCGTCCACCTTCTACTCCATAAACGGCCGTGCGTAGCCGAGCTCGTCGCTGTTGGTGTGCCCACGAGCGTCTACGTACGCGAAATGCGGTTGTCCAGCTCCACGCTATGCAAGGTGCCCTGCCCTGTCTCAAACGCCGTGGCATTTCCGAGCGTCGTCTCGGCAATGCTGTGCAACGCCTCCCGGGTGAAAAACCCCTGATGCCCAGTGATGAGCACATTGGGAAACGTCAAGAGACGCGCAAAAACGTCGTCTTGTATCACCGATCCAGACATGTCTTCAAAGAAGAGCTCCGCTTCTTCCTCGTACACGTCCAGGCCCAGTGCACCTATCTTGCCACTCTTGAGTCCAGCGATGACCGCGCGCGTATCTATCAATCCCCCGCGACTGGTGTTGATGAGCATCACACCCGGCTTCATGACAGAAATGGCCTTCTCGTCGATCATGTGCCAAGTCGCCGGCATGAGTGGCAGGTGCAGCGCGATGATGTCGGCCTGTCCCAAGAGCAGGGGCAAGTCCACGTATTTTGCTCCGTACGCCTCCACCTCAGGGCTGGGTTTGACGTCATACGCCAGCACGGTGCAGCCAAATCCGCTCAGAATTCGGCTAAATACGCAGCCAATCTTCCCAGTGCCAATCACGCCGATGGTCTTGCCGTGGAGATCAAAGCCAAGCAGCCCATCAAGAGCAAAATTGCCGTCGCGCACCCGCGAGTAGGCTTTGTGCAACCGGCGGTTCAGCGTCAAAATCAAGGCCATGGCGTGCTCAGCCACCGCGTGCGGTGAGTAGGCAGGCACACGCGCTACCACTAGCCCATGCTCGTGGGCCGAAACCAAGTCGACATGGTTGAAGCCCGCCGATCGCAAGGCGATCAAGCGGACCCCATCGCTCGCCAAGATGGCGATCGTGGCGGCATTGACGTTGTCGTTGACGAACGGACAGACCGCGTCAAAGCCTTGTGCGAGCCGGGCCGTCTTGGGCGTGAGGTGCGATTCAAAGAACACAAGTTCATGTCCAAATGCCGCGTTGGCTTCGGTAAACACGACTTGATCGTACTTTTTGGCACTGAACACAGCGATCCGCATGGCCTCATGCTACGCCACCCAGGCGCATTTCCCGAGGACGTCCGCGACGGGGCGACATCTTGGCCGCGCTTTGAAAGGGCGCCTACACGCTGTGTTGTGATCGCAGACTCACGGGGCGTCCCTCGGTCGCTGGACCGGGCACGCCATGACCTGACTCAACCGCGCATGGCCTCGATGGGGGACAAGCGCGACGCGCGGATCGCCGGGAACAATCCACCCAAGAAACCCATGAAGGCCCCTGCCACAAGGGCCGAAAGCAAGATGGACGGCGTAGGATCGAAGGAGAACGATATCTCCTGCCAAGTGGCAAAATTCATCATCGACAAGCGCACCGTGCCCATGAGCAGGCTTGCGACCACACCGACCAACCCACCACCGAGCGCGAGCACGATCGCTTCGAACACGAACGAAACCAGGATCGCAAATCGAGAGAAGCCGAGCGCCTGCAGCGTGCCGATCTCTCGACTGCGCTGGCTGACAGCCGCGTACATGGTGATTGTGGCACCGATCATGGCGCCCATCGAGAAGAAGACGGCGATCAGCACGCCAATCGCCGTGATGAAGATCGACGTGCCCTCCGATTGCTTCTCATAATATTCACGCTCGCGGAATGCCTCCAGGTCAAGCTGCTTGTCGTGCTCGATCGTGTCGGAGAACACATCATAATTGCCCTCAGACTCCAATTGCACCAAAAGCGACGAGCTGAGCCCTTCGCGGCCAAACGTCGAACGCAAAGTATCGATGTCCACCCACACCTCTGAATCGAACGCGCTACCGCCGGCGTCGAAGATCCCGACCACGGTCACTGGCCGGTTCTTCTTGAGGTCAAAGCTCTGCCCCACGGCCATCCCCGCATAGTTTCCCTCGAGGTTGGCGCCGACGACCGCCTCGTCCGTGCCAGGCGTTGCGGCGCGCCCTTTTATGATCTTGAGCTCCTGCCGCAGCGCATAACTGGTGGGTTGTACCCCGCGCACCTGCACGTTGGACACCTTACCGTCGCTGCCCAACTTCTCTTGGGCGATGACGACGACCACTTCACTGGCCACGAGCGCCTGACCATCTTTGCGTTTTACGCCGGGTGCTGCGATGACCAAGTTGGCTTTGTCCGTGGTGATGCCGCTGGCAAGCTCGGTGTCGGCGCCCTTGCGCAGCACGAGCGCCCGGTCCGGGGCGCCAGTAGACACCATGGTCTGCTGGATGCCGTTGGACAACATCAGCGATGAGGCCAGGACAAACACGACCAACGCGATGCCAAACGCCGTCGCCAGCGTGGTTGCCTTACGTACGAACAAGCTGCGTAGATTGTAACTGAGTGGGATCAACATGAGCGGTTATCCTTATCTCTACCCGAGCATCAACTCACACTCAGCCCACATTGCGCAGGGCGTCGATGACGTTCAATTTGGCCGCCTGATAGGCGGGGACGACAGCTGCAAGCAGCCCGAGGACTACGGCCAAAATCATGGCCATGACCCAGGTTTCTGGTGGAATGCGGAAAAACGGAAAGAACGCCCCCATATTTTCCTCCAGGAAGCGCCCCATGCCCTTTTCCACTAGCGGATAAGCAAGACCGAGCCCGAGCACGCCGCCCAAGAACCCGATGGTTGCCGCCTCACCCAAGACGAAGGTCATCAGATGTTTGGGAAGAAACCCGATGGCCCGCAAGACCCCGTACTCGTGGGTACGCTCGCGCACACCCATGGCGATGGTGTTGCCCAAAATCAGCATCATGATCAGCATGATCACCACCGAGACGATATCGAGCGCCTTGAGAATGGCGCTGATCATGCCCAAAAAGCTGGTGTTGAACGCGCGCTCGTCCTGGCTCATGGTCTGCACGTCACGTTCATCGAAATGCTGATCGATGCGTTTGGCCATCTCTGCGGCTCCCTGTGAGCGATCAATGCGCGTGGTGATCCAGCCGCGACTGTCCGCGGCTTGGGGGCGCATCTTGCGCAGCCACTCGTTCAAATAATCGTAGTGGAAGAGAAATGAGGTACGGTCGACCGAGCGGCGGGTCGCGGTGTAGATACCATCAATCCGAAACTCCCAGTCACCCGGGTAGATGGTGCCCTTGAGCGTGACTTTGTCGCCCACCTTCCAACCAAACTTCTTGGCCAATGAATCACCAACCAAGGCACCGGTTCGATTGCCAAACCATTCGGTCTTTTGCGCATCAGGCACCAGCATTTCGTCGTAGACGGCCAGGTAGGACTCCGGATCCACTGCAAAACTGGAGAAAAACTCGTTCTGATGATTGGGATCCTTGGCGCCAAACCAACTAGCGGCGGCGGCCTGGTTGACACCGGGGATTTGCTCCACCTCGGTCAGGTATTTGCCCGGCAGCGACATGATGAACGACACCTTGTGCCGGGTCACCACGCGATCCTTGGCAGCAAAATCAGCGGCTTGGGTCCATGCCGACAGGATGGTGCGCAGCATCACGAACGCAATGATGGCCACGGCCACGCCGAGCACCGTCATCACGGTTCGAAAGCGTGAGCGGGTGACGTTGCGGATGCCCAAAGTACTCAACCTCATGATTCGATCCCTTCTTCTTGTCTTTTGGGCGGGGCCTTCATCTTGCTCGCCCGACGCCTGAGCGGAAAAGTCTCGCGATCAGAGGGCGAGTTGCCCCTTGTCCAAATGATGAGTGACCCGCGCGCGTTCAGCCGCAGCAGGATCGTGGGTCACCATGATGATGGTCTTGCCAAACTCAGTGTTCAGCTTGCCCATCAGCGTCAAAATCTCGGCCGCACTTTTGCGATCCAGGTCACCCGTCGGTTCGTCCGCGACGATGATGCGCGGATCAGTCACGATCGCGCGCGCAATGGTCACGCGCTGCTCCTGCCCACCCGACAGTTCCTTAGGGTAGTGCTTCATGCGGTCCTCCAGACCCACCGCTTTGAGAGCGATCGCGGCGCGCTCTTTGCGCTCGGCGCTGGACAGATTGGTCAAGAGCAGCGGCAACATCACGTTCTCAATCGCGGTCAGCACGGGCATCAGGTTGAACGTCTGAAACACAAAGCCGACGTTTTGTGCGCGCCATTTTGCTCGAGCGCCCTCGCCCATCTTGGACAGGTCCGAACCGGCCACCTTGATCGACCCCGAACTCGGGCTATCCAAGCCTGCAATCAGGTTGAGCAAGGTGGACTTGCCGGACCCCGATGGCCCCATCAGTGCCTCGAAAGAACCTTCCTCGATCGTCAGATCAAGGTTCTCCAGCACGTCGACGCGTTCGGAGCCGCGATAGTAGGTCTTGCTGAGATTCTTGATCTCGATGACCGGGGTGCTGGTTTTGGGTGCAGCCCCCGACTGCTTGCGGGTCTCGTCGTTGTCCATCTGTACTTGGTTCGCTTCCGCCATGATTGCTCCGTTATTCTCCCTCGCTGGACTTCACCTTTTGTCCGTCCTTGAGCTCAAGGGCCGGCGCCGAGATCACCTGGGTCCCCGGACGCGGACCGCTCTGCAGTTCAAACCCGCTGCCAAATGCTGGCCCAAGTTTGACGGGTACCATCCGTACACGGTCGCCTTCAAGCACGAACACGACTTTGGCGCCGCCGCGCTCGGTCACCGCCGCGCCAGGAACCACGGTCTTGGGTGGTTCCTTCATGGCCGCCTCGTCCAGCGCCTCGCTCAAAAAACTCACCCGCGCTGACATGTCCGGCAGCACGGTGTCCGCCATATCGACGAAGGCCACTTTCACCATCACTGTTGCCTTGGCGCGGTCGACCTCCGGTGTGATTTCCTTGACCGTGCCACGCAAGCGCTTGGTCGGGTAGGCGTCGAGTACAATCTCGGCCGGTCCCCCTACTTTGACCTGAGAAAGACGAATTTCTGGGATATCCGTCTCAATGAGGAGCGTGGAAAAATCTGCAATGCGGATCCCACCCATGTCGACACTGACTCCCGCGGGCTGGGGTCCCAAGTACTCACCGATCTGCGGAGGCTGATTGACGACCGTGCCGTCGATGGGCGCCACGAGCGTGAGGTTGCGCAACCCCGTCTCCAAGACCTTCACCTGCGCCGACAGCGCACCAACGTTGGCTTCAGCCGCGCGCTGCTCGGCTTTTGCGGCGTTGACCAGTTGTCCGAGCGACGTCACACGCGCCTTGAGATCGTCCACGACACTGGAAGCCGAAACCCCAGCCTGGGCCAGCTTTCCTTCGCGATCTGCCTGTAGTTGAACCTCTGCCAATTGCGCCTCGGCCGTGGCCACCCGGGCCTCTGCCCCTTTCGCTTGGGCGAGTGCTGCCGCCACTTGACCCCGAGCCGCCATGATGGAGGCGCGGTCGTCCGAAGGATCGAGTTCGACCAACACGTCGCCCGCTTTGACCTTTTGACCTTGCCGCACATGGACAGCCGCCACCCGCCCCGGCACCTTAGGTGCGATGTTGCTACTCCGATCAGCATCGACGTAGCCTGACGCGGTGAGCTCAACGCTGGCCTGGGCCGGCGAGACTTCAGCGATGACCGTGGTCTGCACCTCGGTCTTGAAAACGGCCGCTTGCAGCATGGGCCAGGCTTTTGCCGCACCCACAGCAGAAGCCACGGCGAACGCCACGCCAATCACCCAGCCGTAGCTGCGGGGCTTTTGCGCTCGCTCCGTCTTTTTGTTGCGGTCGATACGTAGAGCAGCGAGGTTAGCGGACAGGTCATCAGCCATGACGACGTCCGAATAGCGCGAACCCCCCCGCTTGCCAATGTTCCCAGCCCCCGGCCCAGGGCCGGCCATTTGCGGTTGCTCAGCACATACAACGAGCGCAGCTCAAAGTCGTTGAATGACCGCAAATCTACCGCTGGTGCGCCACCCTGGGTCCACACGTTGCGCGCTCTCGGCCGTCTCTACTGCAAGACCAATCATCACGTCCGACTTGAGCACGCGCAGGCAAAACGCCCGAAACTGAACGCCTGCGGTGGCAACCCCGGGCGGGGTATCAACTGGCCAGAGTCGATCCGACAAGAAACGTCGGTAGTTGAGATCGCCCTTGGCGATGACCACGCTGGATGCCGCCAAGTCCGATGTCAGCGCAACTGAAAGCTGACCAAAGTCTCGCGGCTGTCCCCAATCAGACTCCGCGCGGAGCAGCAGCCGCCCCTCCGAGAGCGCCCTGTCCAAGCGCTTCGCGCAAGCCGCCAGGTCCGCACCTTCGCGCTTGAACGCGCGCACGGTTTGCTCAACATCACAAGGCCGAGCGTCGGAGACGAACATGGGACACGGCTTGGCATGCATCACGACTTGGGCAGGCGAGTGGCGCAGGAGCGTATCGACCAAAATGAGATCGAAACACAGCTCCGCACCAGCATTGTCGAGCACGAGGTGCACCGAGTCGCAGGACCCATCGAGCACGTGATCCAGCAACTGTTCGCACTCGTCCAGCAACAATCCCGACTGGTTGCCCGACGAGCCACCGTGAAGCCCGCTCGCGGATCGGCCCTGTAAGTAATCGAGCTGACTCAGGTCTGCTTGATTGCCCAAAAGGGCCCAGTGCACGGCGCTGCACAGCCCCGTCCTGCTGCTCGGCTCGAGCAACACGCGTTGCATCTCCGCGGCCCGTGTAGCCATTGCCGTTTGTAGCGCCGAGCTCTTGATGCGCCCAAATACGTCGAAGCCGTCCACAAAGTAGCCGGTGAGCGAATTGATGGCGTGATAGAAGAGAAACTCCAAGTCAAAGAAGGGCAACCCTTGCCAGGTTGGCTCCGCCTCCAAACCGCTTGCCTCCTTCAGCAAATAGTTTGGCCAAAAATCACCGACGTTCGCAAACATGCTCAAGTCCAAAGCCTGTTCGTGCACCACGGCGCGCCACAGCGCCCAGACTTGCTCGTGACAGCCGCGCTCGTGCAGCTCAGCTTGGACACTGCGCAAGATCTCCGGAAACCGCACCCGCACGGTTGCGTCCACGAACGCGGAGGTTCTGCGGGCCACTTTTTGGGGGAGCTGTGCTGCGGGCGTCACGCGCACAGACGCTACTTGGTCGGGATGGTGTCGTCGAGCGCAGCTTGAGTTGCAGTGGCAATCGTTTCTGACGGATAGACACCAAAATGGGCCAGATACTCTTGCGAAAATCGCGACGTATGGGGAAAGCCGACGGCGTGTGCAGCGTTGGACACGGAACATTCACCCGCCAGGAGCAACTCGTGCGCGCGACGCAGTTGGCGGACCCGCAGGTAGCGCTTGGCCCCTACACCGAATGTAGAATGAAACGCCCGCTGCACCGTCCGCGTGGAGACGTGGATCTCGCCCGCCAATCGTGCCACCGAAAGGGGCCCCTTCACCTGCTCGCAGCCATCACCCAGCGCGCGGATGATGCGTGAATAGTGAGAGGGAGGGACGACATCAATGCGCGTTTTTTCAAGCTCGGCCAACAGCGGTCGGACAAAGTCCGTTGCTTGGTCGAACGCAGCCTCGCCTTCGACCGGATCTCGAGCGAGCATTTGGTCAAGCCACTGGCATACGCGCGCGGCCAGCGCAGGCGACAACGGCACCTCAAACCACCCTCCCCACAGCGCGTGCGTGGGTAAACCGAGCGCAATGGCTACCTCGCCCGGCACCGTGATGTGATGGATAGTGTCCCCAGGCTTGCCGGGCAGCCACTGTCCAGTCCACACCGCCGATTCGGGACCAGAGTAGACCACCATTGAAGTCGTCTGGCGCGGGCGCCCCTCGATGAGCAGGCGGGCAGCACCCATGCAGATCGATAGATTGACTGAACTTGGGCGCGCCTCCCATTCGAGCGACAGCACTTGGTTAGAACCGGCGCTGGCCAGATACACGTCTCCCAGCTTTTGCAGGCGCAAGTTGATGCGCACGGAGTCTCCGTCAAGCTGAGTTGCGCGGAGATGCACACCGGTCGAGCGTGCGATGTGTTCAAGTTGCGCAACCGTCACCTCGTCGGCGCGGATCGCCCAAGTCTGCGGTTGTCTTTGCTGATTCATGCTGCGTTTGGTGGAGAGGCACTCTCTCCCATCAAACGCAAAATAGTTATCCGATATGCGTCATTGGACCATCCGAGGGGCAAAAAATTGTCCGGGAGCGATAGGTGTGGGTGTGGCAATTCGCGACACCTCCGGAGCCCATCGGAGGTAGGCACCAACACCGCATCAGCCGCAGACCGGGTCGTCTCGCCCTAGAGCAAACGTTTCCGATGGGTACTCGCCAAACAGCGCTCGATACTGTTGAGAAAAGCGCGAGGCATGGTGAAAACCAGTCTCAAACGCCGCGCGACGAACGCAGAGTTGGCCCGTGGTGAGCAGCTTGCGCGCGCGTTGCAGGCGGCGGTTGCGCAGATACAACGTCACCCCCACACCAAACACGCTGTGGAAGGCTCGCTGCATGGTACGCACTGAAACGCCCAGTTTTTTGGCGATACTGACCACGGAGCGCGGCGTACGCCCGTCCACTTCTGCCAGCTGATTCACCAAGCGGACGAGCCGCGTGTAATGAGACGGGCTCTCCCATTTAGGCTGTCCAAGAGCGGGGCCGAGCATT
>Ga0315910_10002511_pt1 | contig 16077 bp, 7 predicted proteins | sample EdamamesoilMG_FD_204470 | JGI IMG/M metagenome (GOLD analysis project Ga0315910, IMG submission 204470) | Garden soil microbial communities collected in Santa Monica, California, United States - Edamame soil | ecosystem: Environmental > Terrestrial > Soil > Garden | place: USA: California... | reverse complement strand
CCGAAGTGATATGGTTGATATCGGCAATCGTTCTACTTCTGCTGAGCGTATTCAAATTAATGACTTCAATATGGATGACCGCAATGGAATGGTAGCCAGGTTTTGGCCTGCATGGTACCGCGTAATTAATGCTGCAAATGCAGCAGAGGCGGGGGCGATAAGTTTGGGATTGCCAGATGAAGAGATCAACCCGTTAATTGCAGAAGCGAGGTTTATTCGCGCCTTTAGTTATTACCACATGGTGCGTGTGTTTGGTGAAATACCTTACATAGATTTTGCGGTATCAGATCCTCTAGCCTTAGCCACAATTTCCAAAACCTCTGAAGATGATATTTATACCGGTATTCTAGCTGATTTGGAATTTGCCAAGCAATGGCTTCCTGATACGTATACGTCTGATGTTAGAACCCGGCCCACCAAAGGAACAGCAGCATCCTACTTGGCGTCTGTCCATCTTACGCAAGGGAATTATGCCGATGCATACACCGAAGCCAAATGGGTAATAGACCATAAGGATGATTTTAACTACAAGTTGGAAGATGACTTTCAGGATCTTTTTCGTTCTGATATGGCCGATGACCTGCAAGAAACTATTTTTACATTTGATTTTCTTGGACAGCAAAATCAAGGTGATTACAATACCGACTACATAGCTCCCATGGTGGGGGTAAGGAATGCTGCTGAGATAGGATTTGGTGTAAGTGTTCCATCATTGCTCGTGTATACGTCCTGGAATGAATTAGACTATCGTAGAAAAGTAAGCTTCACCGATTCAACATTCCTGACTAACGGTACATGGGTTGGATACCCTGATTTTCCAAATGAAAAACGGCCACACATTGCTAAATGGAGAAGGTATCCAGGGGTAGCAGGAGATGGTCGAATTTCAGATTATAACTATCCGGATTTTCGATATGCGGAAGTACTATTAATTGCTGCCGAAGCACTCGCTGAATCAGTAGGTGTAAATGCAGAAGCAGAAGGATATGTTAACCAGGTTCGTGCCCGAGCAAGAAATTGGGCAGGAACAGTAACTGCTTTTCCAGCAGATGTGACTCCGGGTATGAACAAAACTGATTTTGTTAATATGGTGCTTGAAGAACGAAGATTAGAATTAGCATTTGAATGGAAGCGATGGTATGACATTAAGAGACGTGATCTTGGTGTTGCAGTTTTTGGTCCGGGTGGTTTAGAACCTCGTCCTGAATTCGATCCATCACGTGATTACCTGATGCCACTGCCTGCATCGGAGTTGATTATGAATCCAAATCTCGAACCTCAAAACCCTGGATATTAATTTTAGTTTTGGTTGATTCGACTATATTCGGTAGTCAACCCCAATACTGATTGGAGTAGGTTGCACGGTAAAGGCAACCTACCCAATTTTTGAAACAACACCATTTCCTTAAACAAGCATGAGCGCACCATTAACACGTATAGTTTTTTTTATTCTGTTGAGTACCGTCACTTTCTTTTCGCCAGGTATGGCACAGAAGAAAGAAAAAGTGATCCGGCAACATTTAGAAAATCGATTGCAGCATTATTTCGACACCACACGTTTTCCACGGACAGCAAAGAATAACCAATTAGTCACCGTGCCCTCGCGGGACTGGACAAGTGGATTTTATTCCGGTATTCTCTGGTACATGTATGATTACACCAAGGATGCAAAATGGGAACAGGCCGCACGCAAATGGACTGCCGGATTGGAAAAAGAAAAATTAAATACTAGAACACACGATCTGGGCTTTATGCTGTACTGTTCTTTTGGAAATGGTTTGCGGTTAACCAATGATCCTGCTTATAAGGAAATCTTATTACAAGGTGCGAAGTCGTTAGCTTCACGCTACAATGAAACGGCAGGCGTGCTGCGTTCCTGGGACCACGGTACTGGAAAATATCCGGTGATTATAGACAACATGATGAATCTGGAATTTTTGTTTTGGGCAACACGGGTGAGTGGTGATTCCAGCTTTTATAAAATTGCGGTCACGCATGCCATTACCACCATGAAGAATCATTTCCGTGAGGATAATAGCAGCTACCATGTGTTGAACTACGATACCGCTTCGGGAAATGTAATCAACAAAATTACGCATCAGGGATATGCGGATGAATCTGCATGGGCACGCGGGCAAGCGTGGGGATTGTACGGCTACACGATGATGTACCGGGAAACAAAAGACAAAAGATATTTAGATCAGGCAGTTAAGATTGCAACGTTTATGTTGAATCATCCGAATCTGCCGAAAGACAAAGTTCCGTATTGGGATTATAATGCTCCTGACATTCCGAATACACAACGAGATGCTTCTGCTGCTGCGATTACGGCATCAGCACTCTTAGAACTTGCACAATATGTTAAAGAGAAGAACAATTATCTTTCAACAGCAAAAGCAATATTGAAATCCTTAGGGAGTAAGGACTACCTTGCTAAGCCTGGCACAAATCAAGATTTTGGTTTACTCCATAGTGTAGGGCATAAACCAGCAAAGTCGGAGATTGATGTTCCGCTTATCTACGCAGACTATTATTATATGGAAGCATTGATCCGATATGAGCGATGGTATCTGAAATAAAGCATGATGCATAAATTAAAATATGGGGTTATTGTACTGGCTTGTTTGACAGCATGTGAGCAAACCTCCAGGGGTAGGGAAGTGCTGGTTCGAAATACCCTGGATTTTGATCGAACTGAAGTAGTGACCATCAATCTTACTGATCTGCCAACCCAGGATGCTGGTCAGGTGTGGCAGGTTAGGGAGGGTACGAATGGAGTATTAAGTCAATTGATTGATCTTGACCAAAACTCAAGGGATGATCAGTTAGTCTTTCTTGCAACGCTAAAAGCAAACGAGCAAAAACAATTTGTTATTCAGGTAACAGAAAGAACGGCTGCAATTCAACAGTCAATTCAAACGTATTCTCGTTTTGTGCCCGAACGTACGGATGACTATGCCTGGGAAAATGATTTAGTGGCATTTCGTACCTATGGACCGAAAGCTCAACGAATGGTTGAAGAAGGGAAGAATGGCGGAACGCTTTCGAGCGGAATGGACTGCTGGTTGAAACGCGTTGAGTATCCAATCATTGATCGGTGGTATAAGAAATACACGGATGGTGGATCGTATCATCAGGATGATGGGGAAGGATATGATCCGTATCATGTAGGAGCGAGTCGTGGCTGTGGAGGAATCGGTGTATGGATAGAAGATTCGCTTTTTGTGTCGAAGAATTTTACACGCTACAAGAAAATAGCTGAAGGGCCTATTCGAACTATTTTTGAATTAGCCTACGCGCCCTGGTCTGCAAGAGATGCATCGATATCGGAAACAAAACGCATCACCCTTGATTTGGGAAATCAACTTTATAAGGTTGATGATAAAATCGAAGTATCAGGTAGTATTCCAAATGTTACCATTGGTATTACGATGCACGATGGAATGGGAACTGCTTTCACTGATTCGTTAAATGGCTTCTTTAGTTATTGGGAATCGATAGATGATTCTGAGCTTGGAACCGGAGTGGTAATAGCTCCTGACCAAATAATAGAGTATCATGAATATCATACAAAGAAGAAAGACTTAAGCCAGCTTTACATTGTTGCCAAACCTGATGAGACGGTAACCTACTACACCGGATTTGCCTGGAAGAAAGCAGGGAGGATTCAAACCCTTCATCATTGGAATAATTATTTGGAGCAGTTTGCTATGCGATTGCAACATCCGCTAGAAGTAGTTTTGAAATGAGACGTTTTAATTTTTGCATTGGTATTTGCCTGGTATTGATTCAGCATGCTCATGCACAGGATTTATCAGTACGCGATGAAGTAGCTGCCGTTCTTAGGGATCAAATTATGAAGGAAGCGGCATGGGCTTTACGGCAGCAACCTAGCACCATTACTGCTTACCCAGCCTCTAGAAGTGTAGGTTCAATACATGATTTTTATTCGGAAGGTGATTATTGGTGGCCAAATCCGGATGATCCTACGGGGCCTTATATACAACGGGATGGCATGACCAATCCGGACAACTTTGTCGCCCATCGTCAAGCTTTAATTCGGTTTAGTAAAATTATTGGAGCATTAGCATCTGCTTACCTCATCACGCAAGATGAACAATATGCACAGCATGCGGTTTCACATGTAACGGCATGGTTTATTTCTCCTCAAACCCGTATGAATCCTAATTTACTTTATGCACAAGCCATTAGTGGAAGGGTTACAGGTAGGGGAATTGGTATCATTGATACAATCCACTTGATGGAAGTAGCACAAAGTGTTCTTGTTTTAGAAAAGTCAACAGCGTTTTCCGAAAATGTAGTAAGGAGCGTGAAAGCATGGTTTGCTGACTACGTGCAATGGTTAACAACCCATGAATATGGAATTACCGAAATGAATGCAAAAAACAATCATGGTACCTGCTGGGTAATGCAGGTTGCAGCTTTTGCGAAGTTGACAGCCAATCAGAAAGTATTGGATTTTTGTAGTGATCGGTTCAAGAATGTTTTGTTGCCTGGGCAAATGGATGAACAGGGTGGATTCCCGTTAGAACGTCAGCGAACAAAGCCTTACGGATATTCCCTCTTTAACCTGGATGCAATGGTGATGATTTGCCAGATTCTGTCTGACCAGGAGAATGATTTATGGACCTACACAACTCCAGATGGAAAGTCGATCAGGAAAGGAATTGAATATTTATATCCGTTTATAAAAGACAAATCAACCTGGCCACTAAAGCCGGATGTTATGTACTGGGATAACTGGCCAGTAGCACAACCATTTTTAGTGTTTGGAGCCGCTGCGTTTCAACAGCGGGAATGGGTAATTACCTGGAAAAATTTGGATCACCAACCGGAGACAGAGGAGGTGATCAGAAACCTTCCTATTCGAAACCCTTTGATTTGGATGGACTAATTGACAACACATACTTTTTAGGATATTGAGGATGAGGAAATACATACTAGTATTTACAGTAGTGATGAGCTGGAGCTCGGTATGGGGCCAGCAAAAGCAAAGACTTAATAGCGGATGGGAATTTTTAAAGCAAGATCTCGGTGGAATTTGGGAAGCTGTTCGTCCTGTTGGAGTAGGAAGTCCGGAAAGTGTACCGCGTTGGGATGCTGTATTACTACCCCATTGTGTCAATGCGTTGGATGCTGTTGATCCCGATGTTAATTATTACCAGGGTCCATCCTGGTATCGGACAAAACTCCTGATTAAAAATCCGTATGCAAATGGAAGAACGCTTTTGCATTTTGAAGGATCGGGTCAGAAAACAGACGTGTATGTGTACACTACTAAAGTTGGTGAACATGTGGGCGGGTATGATGAGTGGACAATAGACATAACAAAGGCTGTTGAAGAATTTAGTGGCACCGAACTATTTCAAAGACAATTCAACGGAAAAATACCCATCTCCATTCGGGTAGATAACTCACGCGATCTTGAACTCATCCCGTCTGATCTTTCAGACTTTAATCTCTATGGTGGCATTTATCGCTATCTAAACCTGGTCTATGAACCATCGGTTTCTGTTGATAAGGTTTTTGCAAAAACTGAAATGGATGTTGATGGGAAGAGGGGTATCGTGAAAGTATCCGCACGTTTGTACAATCCTTTACTACAGAAAGGACAGGTGCTCGTTTCTCTGATTGATCCAAAAGGAAGAGTAATAAATAGTAAGGAACTGGAATTTGCCAATTCTGATACGGATATCGAACTGGCAAATTTTGAAGTAAAGAAACCAAGTCACTGGTCACCTGAGACACCAACGCTGTACACCGTGAAAGTAGCGGTCTCATCCTCTGGAGGAACCAGCACACACAATGAACAAATCGGTTTTCGTCATTTTGAATTTGTAAAGAACGGTCCTTTTAAATTAAATGGTCAACGGCTTTTGCTTCGGGGTACTCACCGTCATGAAGATCATGCAGGTGTCGGAGCCGCCATGACAGAGGAAATGATTCGCACAGAAATGATCCTGATGAAAGCGATGGGGGTCAACTTTATCCGGTTAGGGCACTATCAACAATCACGCATTGTACTCAATCTTTGCGATAGCCTGGGCATACTGGTGTGGGAAGAAATTCCTTGGTGCCGGGGAGGATTGGGAGGTGAAGTTTATAAAACGCAGGCGAGGAATATGTTGACTAATATGATTGAGCAACATTTTAATCATCCGGCTGTTATTATCTGGGGAATCGGAAATGAAAATGATTGGCCTGGCGATTTTGCGGAATTCGATAAGGAGAAGATCAGAACCTTTATGAAAGAGTTGAATGACCTTTCGCACTGCCTTGATCCTTTCCGCAAGACTGCAATACGGAGGTGTGATTTCTGTAAAGACATTGTGGATGTTTATTCACCCTCCATTTGGGCAGGATGGTACAGAGGAATGTACACCGATTACCGAGCAGTTTCTGAAAGTGAGAACAATCGTGTCAATCATTTCTTGCACGTGGAGTGGGGCGGTGACAGCCACGCAGGACGTCACAATGAAAACCCAAATGAAGTAGTGAAAAAAGTGGAAGGTGGAAATGGCGCGGATGAACGTGCTGGTGATGCAGCGCTTGTAGGAGGTGCTGCTCGCGTTTCAAAAGATGGTGATTGGAGTGAGTCATACATTTGCGATTTGATCGATTGGCATTTGAAAGAACAGGAAACTATGCCATGGCTATCGGGAACTGCCTATTGGCCATTTAAAGATTTCTCGACACCTGTTCGTCCGGAGAATCCAGTTCCATACATGAATCAGAAAGGTGTGGTGGAGCGGGACTTCTCAAGAAAAGAATCTTATTATGTTTTTCAATCGTGGTGGACGGAAAAACCGATGGCACATATTTATGGACACAACTGGCCGGTGCGTTGGGGATCGAAAGACGAATCAAAAATGGTGAAGGTGTATTCGAATTGTGATCAGGTAGAGTTGTTCCTCAACGGAAAATCACAGGGAAGTAAAAAACGAAATTCTCAGGATTTTCCAGCTGCAGGATTGCGCTGGGAGTTGATTTTTAAAGAAGGGGAAAATCATATTCAGGTAATAGCAAAGTCTAAGATTGGAGAGATTATAGAAGATGAGATTTTATTTCAATATCAAACGGATCCATGGAAGAAGCCTGCTCAGTTACTTTTGAAAAAAGTAAGTGAAGAATATGATATTGCCACCATCGAAGTAAAAGCGCTGGACGAAAACAATGTGCTATGTTTGGATGCACGTGATTTTGTCCGGTTCGGATTAACAGGGGACGGAGAACTGATCGATAACCAGGGCACTGCACATGGAGCACGTTATGTACAACTGTACAATGGTCGGGCAATTATTAAAGTGAAGTTGAATCGGGGAAACAGTGTAGCAAGTGTCAAAGCTGAAAAAATCGAAACTGTATTCTTGGAATTGAAAAGTGAAAAATAGCATACTGTGAAAGTGTTTGATGGAAAGGTTGACGCAGCCTTCGTCCAGGCGATACTCAAAATCTGAATGATTTTCGGAGGCAAACTATCCAATGACCTTGCAGTAACAGTAGAAGTGTATGGTCTATAGTTTTAGAAAAAGCTCTTCCCCCATAACCCATGCGCTCTCGACCAAACCTGCCGTGGGCTTCTGTTCACTAAAGTTCCGTATTCTGACCGCCTTGTGACTTTTGTAAATCGGCATGGAGTGTAGCTACGCGATCAGTGAAAATGAATTCCTGATTTAGATAGAAGCTTCTAAGAATGGTTCAAACGATTCAGCTTTCAACATGGACGAAAAAAATCCGTAACTATGCAGCTACGTGATGCCATCCTTGTGTTACACAGTAAGTTTTTTAGATGGTTCTTGCTTCTCGCCTTGGAGAGGGCTAATGCCTTCTTTAGCAGCAGTTTTCCTTACGAAGATAGTTACGTGAACGCCTTAATTAAATTGAATAGCCTTCAGGTACACGACTTCACGATCATCATTATTGTCGGTTGTACTTACCAGGTAGAGATCATGAAACTTGCCATCACTAATCTTTTTAATCGACATTGGTAAAGACCCTTCTCCGGCTCTTGCCTGTGGCCTAAGTGTCGTCTCACCAATAATCACTCCATCGGGTGTGTCGAGATGGATTACATAGGTGTACGTGTGGGCAACGGCTTTATTCCAGTAGGCTGTTAGGCTGATTTTCGAAATATCCGTCAGGTCGATGTTACTCATCTTAAAGGAACCTGTTCCTGTTGGTGTCATCATGATGCGCTGACGGTTCTCATTGAAGTATTTAAACTCTTTTATTTCAGTGGTGCCATTGAAGTTCATTTTGTGATGGCGCAAGGTAATGGCATCATTCGCGGTTAGCGATTTGCCGATCGATCCGCCATTATCGGTATAGCTTGCCGATAATGTCAATCGGCCGGTTTCCATCAGCGGTTTATTCAGGCTGGCATTAATTGCTCCATTGGGTGGTAGAGATTGGGCGCGCTCCGTTTCAGCGAGTGACCGTATCCAGGTAACAATTTGTCGGGCCTCGCTCTCTTTCATATTGCTATGTGCCGGCATGTTTGCTTCACCCCATACACCACTTCCGCCTTTAATAATCTTGCTGGTGAGATGACTAACAGCATTTTGATCTTGCTGGTATCGCATGGCTACTTCTCTATACGATGGTCCGATGGATCTTTCTGTTTCGGTATGACAAGCTTTGCAGTCCAATGATTGGGTTAGGTTCTTCCCAACGATGGCATCTGATATTTGTTGATGTCCCGGTGTTACGGATGCACGATCACGACTATCCGTGTAATCGGCTGATACAAAAAGACCTTCGCGATTGGTGGAGGCGGCAGGGTCATCTGCATCGGCAACGTGTATGGAGTACACTACTTTTTTTTCTGGAAAGTAGAAGGTTTTATTGCCGTCCATCAGAATGGATACCGAAGGCATGGCGTTACCTGCGTAAATCACAGTAGGTGTGCTTTTTACAGAAGCCTGATGAGCATCCACAATCTGAACCTGAACGTTGTATTCTCCGGCTTTAGTAAAGATGTAGTCGATGGTTGGCTCACTGGTTTCTTTGGTTGTGCCATCACCAAAATTCCAGCGATACATCAATTTATCTTTTTCCAAATCGGAGGCAACCACCGTTGCTGTAAAGGCCAGCGGAAGCATGCCTGAATTTTTGCTCACGTGAAATTCGCTGATTTTTGGTGCGAGGTTTCCTTCGGTGAAATCAATACGGGATAGCCCTGAGTCTGCATTTTTTCGGAACCATCCATTCCCATATTCGAGTAAGTAGAGTTTACCATCCGGGCCAACTTCCATGTCGATGAGTGCATTAAGTTTAGTGTACTCCATGAAAGGTTCCATCTTGTCAAAGTCGCCATTGGGTTGAAGGGTAACTACTTTGATCCATCCACGCACCCAGTCGTAAATGAAAAGCTTGTTGTTGTAGTAGTCCGGCAGTCGGGTGGACTTGTCGAACATGTCGGTATAGTAAACAGGGCCAGCCATGGCGTTGCGACCACCGGTTTGTACCTGCGGAAAGTCAGGTGAAGGACCATACGGATACCAGATGAAAGCCGGTTGTGCGGGTGGCAATTCTTTTATGCCCGTGTTGTTTCGTGAATTGTTGATGGGTTTTTCCGGATCAAATTCTCCTGATGATGTTCCCATGCTATAATCATAATTACGGTAAGCATAATTATTTCCAACAAATAGTGGCCATCCAAAAAAGCCTGCTTTGCGCGCCTGGTTTATTTCATCGTAGCCTCGCGGACCACGGGTTGAGAGACTGTCGTTGTTGGCATCAGGGCCTACTTCACCCCAATACAGAAAACCATTTTTCGGGTCAACTGAAATACGATAGGGGTTGCGATTTCCCTGAACATAAATTTCAGGACGTGTGCCGGGTGTTCCTTCGGGATATAGATTTCCTTTCGGAATAGAATAGCTTCCATCATCATTCACTTTGATGCGGATAATCTTGCCACGAAGGTCGTTCGCGTTGCCAGATGATCTTCGTGCATCATATTGTTCATGACCTGGACGATCGTCCAGTGGTGCAAACCCGTGATTGACATAGCGTTGATCGGGTTCGTTGAACGGGGTGGAGTTGTCACCGGTAGATACATATAATAGCCCTTCGTTGTCGAAAGCAACAGAACCTCCTGTGTGGCAGCAGATATCGCGCTGTGAGTAAAATTGAAGGACGATTGTTTCGGACTTCACATCGAGGACATCGTTTTCAAACTTAAAACGCGACAGCCGGTTTACCGAAGTATCTGCAGGACTGTAAAAGATGTACACGAAGTGATTATGTTCAAAATTCGGGTCGGCCTTGATGCCCAGCACACCCTCTTCGGCATTTACATTGGGATTGTTTTTAGCTTTAATGTAGGCATCGAGAAAGCCAACTTGCTTTACAGTTGAGTCACCATGTTTGTAAAGCATGATCTCGCCTCTGCGTTGGGTAATGAGAATATCCAGGTTGGGAAGGATAGTCATTTCAGTAGGCTCAAAAAATGCTCCGCTAACCAGTTGAGTTTTGGTAAAGCGATCTTCTTGGGGCACACGTAGTGTTTTTGCTTTGTTGTAATTTAATTGGTGGTTGTCGCCAATGGCGTATTCAATTCCGCCTAACAGGTGTTTAAGAAAAAGCGGGTCTGAATAGGATTCTGCTGTATGCCCTAAGGCTGTATAGAAAGCACGACCGCCATCATAGGGGTGATACCACGCCATCGGATGATCGCCCATCGTTGTGGTTGGCGTGTAACTGTTCTCGTCAATCGTCAGCAATACGTGGGTTTGTGGATTTATTTTTTTGAAGCTGTACCATTCATCAGTTCGAGTCCATGTTTCGGGTAGTGAATCTGTGGAAGCATGATTCTTTTCGGCCACATGTAGCGTGGCTTGTTGAATGCTGGGATGGTCTGCGAAATATCCGCCCACTAATCGGCCGTACCAGCCCCAGTCGTACTCGGTGTCAGTGGCCGCGTGAATGCCAACATAGCTGCCACCCGCCTGAATGTAACGCTCAAAGTCGGCCTCCTGGTAGTGATTCAAAACATTGCCCGTGGTGGACAGAAAGATCACAGCAGAATAGTGTTTCAGATTTTCTTCTGTAAACAAGTCTGAGTTTGTGGTGGTATCCACATCAAAATTATGTTGAACACCGAGTTTCTGAATGGCCGCAATGCCATCGGGAATGGAGGTGTGATGATACCCTGCAGTTTTACTGAAGACCAATACTTTCGGTTTCCCCGAACGTTTTGAACAGCCTGTGAAGAGAAGCACAATACAAAAGATGAAGATGAGATATCGCATGATGATAAGATGTAGTCTTGTATAAAATTACTCTGCAAAAGTTAACGTATAGGTACTTCCTTTTTTTGTTGACAGGTCATATTCATAAACTTTTTTTAAAGGAAGTGTTGATGGAACGTTGGCGCTGGCAGACACCAGCGGAGTCTTTACTTCTGGATTGGTAAAGAATGGATTTGGATTCGGACCATTCGCTTTTTTAAGCTGTTTATTTTTTAAAGATGTGTACGCTTTTATCCGAAAATTTCCCCCCAGCGTTGATGTGACCTTCAACGATGTGAGCCTTGAATTTTTCCAGGAGAGATCAACTGTAAAACCACCGCGTGTTCGAAGGCCGGTTATGCTTCCGGATTTCCATTGATCGGGGAGTGCGGGTAGTAAATGAACAGCACCATCATGACTTTGCATCAGCATTTCAGCAATGCCCGATGTGCATCCGAAGTTTCCATCAATCTGGAAGGGAGGGTGGGCATCCAGTAGATTGGGATATGTGCCGCCCGCACCTGTTCCATTTTGCAAAGCCGGTGTAAGTTGATCCTGAATAAGTTTATAGGCCCTGTTGCCATCGAGTAAGCGCGCCCAAAGATTTACTTTCCACCCCATCGACCAACCGGTTGACTGATCACCACGATACTCCAGCGAATTGCGGGCAGCCTGAAATAGTTCGGGCGTATGATACGGTGAAATCTGGCTACCGGGGTACAATCCATACAAGTGCGACACATGACGATGCTTGTCATCGGGGCTATCCCAATCGTTGAGCCACTCTTGCAACTGATTGTGTTTTCCGATCTGCATCGGAGGTAGTTGTTCGCGTTGCGATTTAACGGAGTCGCGAAGTGCCATGTCTTGCTTGAGCAAGGTTGAGGCTTCGATGAAATTTGAAAACACATCAAATACTAATTGATTGTCCATGGTTGTTCCGGCAGCAATGGAAACGTTATGATGATGTTGATTTTCTGGCGACATCGAAGGTGCCACTACCAGCCAATGATGGGTGGGTTCTTCCTGCAGTACATCATGATAAAACAGCGCAGCGCCTTTCAGAACGAAATAGTATTTTTTTAGAAACGCTACATCACCGGAGTAAAGGTAATGCTGCCAGAGGTGTTGTGATAACCATGCACCACCCATGGGCCACAACCCGTAAAATGCGCCATCTACCGGCCCGGTAATACGCCAGAGGTCGGTGTTGTGATGAAGGTTCCATCCGCGTGCATGGTACAGAGTGGATGCACTTTCTTTTCCGGTTACTTCCAGTTCTAGGAGCATCGTAAAAAGAGGTTCGTGCATCTCCGGTAAGCTGGTGACTTCAGCCGGCCAATAATTCATTTCCGTGTTAATGTTCACAGTATACTTGCTGTCCCACGGTGGAGCAAGGTGGTCATTCCATTTACCTTGCAAGTTGGAAGGCTGTGTTCCGGGCTGTGACGATGAGATGAGGAGGTATCGTCCAAACTGAAAATAAAGGGCGGTAAGTTGTGGATCATCTCCATTGCTGAATTCGGAGAGTCGAACATCCGTAGGGTTGTTTACGGCCGATGTAGCACCAAGATTGAATGTAACCCGGTTGAAGTATTGTTGATATTTTTGAATGTGCGAAGTCTTCAGCAGGGTGTATTTTTTCTGTGTTGCAGCATAGAGATACTGTATCGTGTTGTCGGAGGCATTTCCGCTCAGGTCGTTGTAGCGCTTGAAATTAGTTCCGATAGAGATAAAGAGTGTAACCGCAGTAGCTTGCTTAATATGAAGAGCAGTATCGGATGTAGTGAGCGTTCCTCCTTCCAGAACCGGCTTAACGCGTGTTACAAACTTGACCTTTCCCTTTTTGTTGTCTTTGTCGCCTGAGGTTCCGGACAATATAAGCTGCTTATCTTCAATGTGCATGTGTTGATAGGTATGGGGGCTATCCATTGCGATCGAACAGGTAATGCTTTGTGCTTTACTGGCAGTAAGCCTGACTACGATAACCAGATCGGTGAAGGAGGTAAAGATTTCACGGGTGTAGGTAATGTTGTTGGCCTGATAAGTGGTGGTTTGAACGGCTGTTCCGATGTTTAACTCGCGCTTGTACGCTGTTACAGAGTGATGTGCAGGAAATTCAATAAAGAGATTTCCTACCGGCTGATAGGGCATGCCATAGTTATTGCGTGCGCCCGGATGACGTGGAATTTTTTTCATCGCCAGATCATGGGCGGCCTGGTATTGATCAGAGAAAATAAGGCTTCGTATTTCGGGAAGTGCTTCAGCAAAGCCGGTGGATGGAATGTTGTTACCGGGTTCACCAGCCCACACCGTTTCTTCATTCAGTTGTAAGCGCTCTTTTTTTGGATCACTAAAGACCATGGCGGCCAGCCTGCCGTTTCCAACCGGAAGTGCTTCATTCCAGGTTGTGGCTGGTTGAGCGTACCAAAGAATGAGAGGGTCTTGTGCATGTAGGTGCTTACATGTAACAAAACAGGCAATGATTGCCCATACCGTAAAGAGCGATTTCATAGGTCTGGTTTGTAGTATTTTAAAAGTGTCTGCGGGCGAACTTATCAATGGTGACTTAAATCGTAATTAAAATTGAATTAATTCCCGATTACCTGCACTATAAAATGAATGACGGCCGAAAGACTATCTCAGCGGTGCTATGAGATCACCTCTTCAAATGTGCGAGGATAATTTTCTGCATAAAGGTTCTTGTATTCTTTTGCGAAGTGATCGTACCAGGTACGGGCTAGAGAGTACTTACCTTTTTTATTCAATACCGAACATTTGATCACAAGCGCTTCCTGATTGATTGAATCGTACATGAATACAGCATCAGCTATTTCGAGTAAGAGTTTATCATCCTTCTCAGTGTCAAGTTTTTGAGAATACTCAATAAGTGTATCAATTACCTGGTTGGAGATATCAGACTTAAATGTATCGAGCCATGATGCCTGCAGGTTCGGAAGCAAGCTTCCGCGTTTTACATTGGCGATTATGGCATTGACCATTTCGTTCTCAACCGCGGTATTTTTCTTGTCCGAGTTGAGGAGCCTTGACACCACCTGATAATCGCAAAAGATATTTTCGTGCATGGTAAGTTTCAGGTATGCGTTGTTGTTCTCAATGGAAGTATCTCCGATCTCTTCCAGCAGGGTACGTAGTTTTTTTACGTTAACATTCCGGTTGTTGCGGGCGCTGATTTCATCTTTATCCGGCCACAGGTACTCCTGGATAACAGTTGCTGAAACACCTTTTTCAAATTTTATAGAATGAAGAACGATGAGGACAAACAATTCTTTCAGCGTCATAGTAAACCTGGACGAGATATCCGTTCCATGTTTATCAAAGATCTGAAATCCGCCAAAGAGCAAAATGGAAGAAGTAAGTTTATACGTATCACCGGATTGTGCCGTATCAGTAAGGAAAGGCGGTGGCATGAATGGATGGGATGGCTCGCGTGTTGCCGGCAGGGGTGAAGGAGCGGGAATTAGCTTGCTTCTTCTGCGATTAAAGAAATAGATAACCAATCCGACCCCAATTATGAAAGCAATGGAGGCAATGTAGATTGCTGTATTTTTCTTTTCTGGTGGAGCGGCTTGCAGTACATCTTGTACACGGAGTGGTGGATAGTTAATAGCGTGTACATGTACCTGGTAGCCTTGCTTTTCCTGATATACGGCTACGGCAATCAGTTCATTGGTTGCTTTGGAGTAGAACAAATCGCAGAAGGAGTCTTCATCGTGAAAATGAAAAGGAAAGGCATCGGCCAGTACCGTAGATTCATCACTGTCTAAAGCAAACCTGCGAAGCCTAATTGATCCTTCATACTTGTTTTTAGGATAGGTTAGCGCGTAAAAACAATTTTCGTTTTCGTTTACAATTAAGGAGTTTGAGAACGCAATGTCTTCAGATTCGTGCAAGGCACTGTAGTCACGCACTTTCTTTATTTCGTGCGTTTTCAGATCAAACGAATACAGATCGTAAAAACTTTGGGGAGAGAGCTCCTGTTTTCCACTCATGCTTCCATAGCCGCCAAATATCAGTACCTGGTTCTTAGATTGTTGAATTCCAGAGGCTGCGAGGTAACGAGGCGGGACCGATCCCGTGGTTTTTATTTTTACCCAGGCGTTGCTGACGGAATCATGTCGCAGAAACTCATTGTGATAGGTAAAGTGTCCGTATCCTCCAAACGTGTAAACAGCATCATCTATTGGGTTGTAGAATTTGTTGTTGTGCCAATAATTGGGTTCGTGATAGGTGGTGTCTAAATTTTTCCAGCTTGTCTGATTGAAATCAAACGACAGATAATGATTGGTAAACACATCGTAGTTAACCAGTTGATTTTTTTCGGGGATGAACAGTAATTGGTTGGCATCGGTATGTGCCGGAGAACCTTTTACCATTTTGCTGCTAATGTGTTCGCGTTTAAGATCATAAACATAAAAGTGGTGCTCATCGGTAACATATAATAGCGCAGAGTCACTGTTAAACGCTACCGATGTAAATCTTCCTGTAGTAAAATTTCTGCGGGAGTTCCAACGGGTGTGGCGATCAATCAACCAGGCTGGGTTTTTAACAGTGGCCTTTGCTTTTGTGAGGCTGTCGTACACTTCGTTAAAATGATGATTTTTCAGGGGCCACTTGCGCGTTAGTACACCACTTTCAAAAAGTGCGATATTACGAAGCACCATAGGAGGTGCATCGGTGGTGTTGAATTTTCCAAAATCGTTTACACCGAAATAAAATCGGAAGTGGTTGAGGTTAGCGAGATTGTAAGGATAGGATTTTGTTTTTCCATTCCAGTTCAGCGTGATTTCGTTTTTGCGTA
>Ga0315910_10002510_pt1 | contig 16082 bp, 13 predicted proteins | sample EdamamesoilMG_FD_204470 | JGI IMG/M metagenome (GOLD analysis project Ga0315910, IMG submission 204470) | Garden soil microbial communities collected in Santa Monica, California, United States - Edamame soil | ecosystem: Environmental > Terrestrial > Soil > Garden | place: USA: California... | reverse complement strand
CGGCGAACCGGATCCGCTCCGCGGGAGCTGTTGCCGAACCGTGCACTACCGCGGTTGTCCGTGAGGTCGCGAACGACTGAAAGGAGTTCGCGCACCCGTGCGCCAACGTGGCGACGTCGTGTCTCTCCGTGCAGCGGAGAGAGTGGGATTCGAACCCACGGTACCCTTACGGGTACGCCTGATTTCGAATCAGGTACCTTCGGCCGCTCGGTCATCTCTCCGCCGCGGACTATGAACGCCGGAGGTCGGACTGTCAACGCGACGAGAGACGCGAAAATGGCCGTTATCACGCGGGTTTGCAGCGCGGGTACGTTCCGCGCGATAGTCTCCCCGGCATGCGAAGGACGGTCTGCGCGCTTTCGGTCATCGCAACCGGCACCTGGGCTCTGGTGGCGCTCGGACAGCCCGCACCAGCACCCTCCACGCCGGCACCCAGCGCGCCCCCGCCGACCACACCCGCATCGCCGAGCGCGCCGAGCGCGCCGAGCACACCGCCGCCCGATGCTCCGGCGGCACCGGCGCCCGCGCCGTCCGGCACCGCTGTCGCGCCGGGCGATCCCGCGCCGGCACCGGTGCCGGCACCCGAAGCGCCACCACCCGCGCCGGCGACGCCCGCACCCGCGCCACCGCCACCCGTTGCTGAGCCCAAGAAACCGGCTCCCCCTCCGGCGACCGCGAAAGCCGCGGCGCCTGCAGCCGCTTCGGCCGTCCGCGACGAGCCGGCGCCCGTCGGTCCGAACCCGTGGCAGGACGGCCACGCGCTCGGCGTCGAGGCGCTCGTCCGCGTCGGAAGCCGGCTCGGGCCGTCGAGCTACGCGACGACGAGCGAGGAGCGCGCGGGGCTCGGGTTTCGCCTGAACGGAATGTTTTCGATCGCGTCGTCGTACGCGATTGGCTTCCAACTCGTGCGTTCGGGTCTCGGCAGCTTGACCGTGACGAACGGCGCGAACTCGGGCACCGCTGACTACGCAGCGACGGCGATCGAGCTCGGCGCGCGTGCCTTTCCGTTTCGGCAATCGGGGGTCGAGCTCTACCTCGGGCTCCATGGGGGCCTTGCGTGGCAGGACGTCGACGCCAACGGGTTCACCGCGCCGGACGGGTTCTCGGCCGGCACCGCGTTCAATTGCTCGGACGTTTCAGGGCCTGGCTTCGGGCTCGGTGCGGAGCTCGGGGCAGGGCTCGAGCTCTCGCGCGCGTTGATGCTGTCGGGATCGCTCGATGCGAGCAGCTACCGGCTGTCGTCCGAGCAGGTTGGGTCTTGCGTCAACGGCATCGGCTCGGTGACCCAGCTCGCCTTCGGCGTCGGGCTCCTCTACGCGTTCGATCTCGGACCCGAGGCGAAGCTCGGTGCCACGGAATCAACGCGACGGTCGGCGCAGGCGCGCTGAGCTGCCGGCCGGCGCCTGAATCCTCGAGTCAGATCGTCTGGAGCAGGCTTCCGGCGCAGAGCACCGTCATCGGGTCGACGTCTTCACAGGTGCCGGCGGGGTCCTGCTCCGCGCAGTTCACCAGGTAGAAATTGTTGTCCAGGGCGCACACCACGGCGACGTTGCCGTCGCAGTGCACCATGCGATCGGGTTCGCAGAACGGCGCTTCGCAGCTTCCGGCACCGAGCGATCCGTCGCCGCAAGTCGTTTCCGGGCCGTACCGCTTGCTGCAGTCGTGCACCGTCATTTCACCGAGGAAGCACTGGTACGCGAGGGTGCCGTCACACCCTTCGTCGGCGGCCGTGCACGCCCCGCCGAAGCACCCGGCATTCGTGAAGTCGCTTAGGGCCTCCTGCGGCTCCGCGCGGCACACCATTCCGAGCGCCCCGCAATCGATGCGCTTCAGCCCACGCTCGAAGTAGTCGCACCACTCGTACACGCCGTTCGTGCAGCGGCCGACCATGGTGACGCCGTTGCAAGCTGCCGCCCAATCGCCGGTCGGGGCGCCCGCGGCGCCCGCCGTCGGGCTCGAGCCCCCGGTGCCGGCCGCTACGGTTCCGCCCACTCCGGCGCCGCCACTCGAGGCACCGCCGCGACCCGCCGAGGCTCCGCCAGCGCCGCCCGTCGACGCCCCAGCGCCACCGCTCGAGACACCACCGCGACCAGCGGAGCCGCCGCCGGCGCCTCCGCCCGGGCCGTTGTCGCTGGACTTGCCGCTACACGACAGTGCGAGGACGGCGGCGCACGACGCCGCGGCTTTGCCGACTCTGCGGAGAGCGGCGCGGGTCACGTGTGGTAGTTCGGCGCTTCCTCGGAGATCATCACGTCGTGGACGTGGCTCTCGCGTAGGCCCTGGCTCGTGACGCGGATGAAGCGCCCGTTTTTCCTGAGCTCCGCGATGCTGCGGGACCCGGTGTAGCCCATGCCGGCGCGCAGGCCGCCGACGAGCTGACCGACGATGCTGGCGAGCGAGCCGCGGTGCGGGACGCGGCCCTCGATGCCCTCGGGCACGAGCTTCTCGTCGGCCGCTCCGGCCTGGGCGTAGCGATCCTTGCTCCCGCGTTTCATCGCGCCGAGCGAGCCCATGCCGCGGTACACCTTGTAGCTGCGCCCTTGATAGAGCACGAGCTCGCCGGGGGCTTCGTCGGTGCCGGCGAAAAGGGAACCGATCATGACCGAGGCGGCGCCGGCGGCGAGCGCTTTCGTCACTTCACCCGAGTACTTGATGCCGCCGTCGGCGATGACCGGGATACCGGCCTTCTCGGCGACGTCGGCGCAATCGGCGATCGCGGTGATCTGAGGCACGCCGATGCCGGCGACCACGCGTGTCGTGCAGATGCTGCCGGGACCGATGCCGATCTTGATCGCGTCGGCGCCGGCGTCGATCAGCGCCCGTGCCGCCTCCGCCGTCGCGATGTTGCCGGCGACCAGCTCCACGTTCGGAAAGCGCTTCTTGGTATCGCGCACGGCGTCGAGCACGCCCCGCGAATGGCCGTGCGCGGTATCGACGACGATCACGTCGACGCCGACGTCGACCAGAGCCTCGGTGCGCGCGATGCGATCGCTGCCCGGCCCGACCGCGGCGCCGACCCGCAGGCGGCCTCGGTCGTCCTTCACCGCGAAGGGGTGGCGTTCGGCCTGCAAAAGATCCTTGATCGTGATCAGGCCGACGAGCTTGCCGTTCTCGACCACGAGCAGCTTCTCGATCCGGTGGCGGTGCAGGAGCTCGCGCGCTTCCTCCGCCTTCACAGTCTGGTTGACGCTGACGAGCTTGGTCGTCATCAGCGCGCTCACCGGCTGGTCGAGATTCTTTTCGAAGCGGATGTCGCGCGCGGTCAGGATGCCGACCGGCGTATCGCCTTCGACCACCGGCACACCCGACACGTCGTGCTGGCGCATCACGGCGACGGCCTCGCGGAGCGACTGTGACGGACGCACCGTGATCGGGTTCAGGATGATGCCGCTCTCCGCGCGCTTCACGCGGTCGACCTCCTCCGCCTGCTGCTGGATGGAGAGATTCTTGTGCACCACGCCCATCCCGCCCTCGCGCGCCATCGCGATGGCGGCTCGTGATTCGGTCACCGAGTCCATCGCCGCGCTGACGATCGGCACGTTGAGCTCGATCGAGCGCGTGAAGCGAGTGCGCACGTCGACGTCGGCCGGCACCACCTCGCTGTACGCGGGGATGAGCATGACGTCGTCGAACGTCAGGCACTCCCGCAATTTCTCTTCAAACATGGCCCATGTTTCCGCGCGCACCCCGGGGGTGCAAGCGCCGCTCGCGAGGGCCTGCCAAAAACCCAGGAAAGTACTCACTATTTAGCCGGGCGGCCGGACCCGAGATGCCACCGCTCGGCCGTTCCGTGAGCGCGCCGCCGCAGGGTGTTACTTTTCTGAACGTGGCCGTGACAGACGCTTCGAGCATCGGCCCGCGCGGCGCGCACGGTCACCACGACCACCACGACCACCATCACCGGGGCGGTCACGGCGGTCACGGCGGTCACGGTCATGCCCACCACCATGGGCGAAATCCCGGCAGGGGTCTCGCCGTCGCGCTCGCGCTGACTTTTCTCTTCATGGTCGTCGAAGCCGTGGTCGGCTTCTGGACGGGGAGCCTCGCGCTCTTGGCCGACGCCGGACACATGCTGGCGGACGCCGGGGCGCTCGCGCTCGCCCTTTTCGCGCAGCGGGTCGCCACGCGGCCGCGCACGGCGCAGAGCACCTTCGGCTATCGACGCGCGGAGGTCCTCGCGGCGTTCGCGAACGGCATGTTGCTCGCCGGCGTCGCCGTGCTGATCGTCAAGGAAGCGGTCGAGCGCTATTTCACACCGGTGCCGATCCACGGCGCCCCGATGCTGGGAACGGCCGTCGCCGGCCTGGTCGTGAACCTCGCCGTGGCCGCCATCCTGGTGCGCGATCAAAAAGACAGCGTCAACGTGCGCGCCGCGTTCTTCCACGTGCTCACCGACGCGCTCGGCTCGGCAGCCGCGATCGTCGCCGGTATCCTGGTGGTGACGATGGGGTTCGTGCGTGCCGATCCGCTGCTCTCGGTGGTGATTGCGGCGCTGGTGGCGGTGAGCGGCTTCCGCGTGCTCAAGGAGACGGCGGGGATCCTGCTCGAAGCCGCGCCGCCCGATCTCGACGTGTCCGCGATAGAGCGAACGATCTGTGAGACACCGGGTGTCTCCGCGGTGCACGATCTCCACGTCTGGCGCATTTCCGAACGCTTCGACACGCTGACCGCGCACGTGACGCTGACGCGCGGGGCCCACGGTACCGACGTGTCACGGCGCGTTTCGGAGCGTCTGCTCGCCGAGCACGGGCTCGACCACGTGACGATCCAGCCCGAGGCGCCACCGCCCGACGAGGTCGTCAACGTGCGTGCGAGCCGCGATGGGCGAAAGATCAGCTGACCGCGCGATCGATCGGTGCGGCCCGGCCGGCTTCGAGGTAAAACCGCCGGCGTGAAAACGCTTGGAGTCGCACTCTTGGTCGGAGGGCTCGCCGTTTCGGTGGTGACGGACGCAGCGGCGAACGGCCGTTCGCTGTTTGCCGAGCCGATGTTCGGCGAAAAGGTGAGGATCGACGGCGACCTTCGCGAGTGGTCGAACAAGATGACCGACCTCGGCGATACCGTTTCGGGCTCGGCGTCCGGGGGCGACCCGCGCGCCGGTGTGACGCTCGGCTACGACGAAACGACCCTCTACGTCGTGCTCCGAGTCACCGACAACAAGCTCGTGCGCACGGCGGCCGCCGGCGCCGCCGAGGACCACGCGACGCTCTACCTATCGTTCCCGAAAGGGAGCACCCACGAGGTCGATCTCTACCCCGGCTCGCCGGGGAAGAGCGCGGGGGTGATCAAGATGAAGGGCCAGAAGGTCGCCGGGTCCAAGATCGTCGAGGCGCCGATCGACAAGGGCTACACGGTCGAAGCGACGATCCCGTGGGCCGCATTTCCAGAAGCGGCGCGCGTGCGCGTTGGTCTGCGCGCGGCGGTGCGCCTGACGGACGCGGATTCCCCCGGTTCGGTGAAGGCCGTGGTCGCGACCGCGGCGGCGCAGTCGGGCCGTGCGCTCCCGCCCATGATGACCTCCGCGGAGCAAGGGCTCGACACCTTGCTCGTCCGCGACAAGGGACTGTCCTCGAACCCGGCGCGCGAAGTCTACGGCAACGTGAGCGGGGACGCGTTGCTCGAGCGCGTGGCCGTTTTCGGCCCCTACCTCACCATCGTCGGGCCGACCTTTCGCGGTGGGAAGGAGTTCTACTTCGGCGAGCTCGGCGTCGAGGATGCCTCGATGGTCACGCGGCTCGAGCTCGTGGACTTCGACGGCGACGGGCGTTCCGAGATCGTGGTCCAGAAACGCTTCGGCGCGAAGGATCGCTACCGGGAGATCCTGCAGATCATGAAGGTGGGGCGTGACGACACGCCATTTGCCGCTTTCATGCACGAGGTGGGGATCAAGACGCCCGACGGGCGCATCGCCAACAAGGTTTCGTTCAAGGGCGGGGCGATCGAGGTCGCGCAGGGCGACGCCGAGGGCTTCGACCCCGGCACCTACGCCGAGGTGATGCCGTCCGACATGGGCGCCGCACTCTTGCCATGGGAATCGGTGAAATCGCGTTCCTACAAATGGCAGGGCGACGGGTTCAAACCCGCTGGCGAGAGCGCCTGGACGCCGAAGCAGGGCGGTAAGGGCTCGCGTCCGGCGGCAGCAGCCAGCGCCGGACCCGTGGCGCCGCCCGCGCCGCGCCCTCCGAGCGCCGACGAGCTCCTCGATCGTGTCTACGCACTCTACAAGCGCGATCGCAGTGCGAACGGCAAGCCGCGCTTCGATTTCGTCACCGACGTCGCCGGCGACTCCGGCACCGAGCGCGTCCTCGTTCACGGGCGCGATCTCGTGGTCTTCGGCAAAGGTTTCCGTTCGGGCACGAGCTACGCGTTCATCACGATTGGCGTCGCGGAGGGGAAAGACATCGCGGACGCCACCGCGCGCGACCTCACGGGTGACGGCAAGGCCGAGATCATCGTGCGCGGCGTGCTCCACGCCAAGGCGAGCAAGGCGCTCGGCGGCGACACCGTCGATCGCTACGCGCTCTTCGTCTATTCCGTACAGGGCGACAGCGTCGTGCGCGTCTTCGCCGCTGAAACCGGACGCGCGGTGGAGGACAATCGGATCCTCGGCTCCGTGGCCTTCGTGCCGGCGCCGCGCGGCGCGAGCCGGATCGAGCTCCGCCCGGGCCGCGCCGTCGGATGGACCGAGAAGAGTTATCCGTTCCCGGTCGACACGACCGCTGCCGGTGGGCTCGAGCCGCTTCTACTCCCGTGGGGTGATAACGGCGCGAAGCGCTATCGGTTCTCCGGCAGCCAGTTCGTCTCCGAATAAGGCGCCGGGCGGTTCCGGCTTTGCTGCATCTTTCCTCGCGAGAGGATAACGGCGGGTTTTCGCATTCCTGCGATACAATTGTGAGTTGTCAGATTTGCCAGGAGGCAAGCGACGCCCGTGAGCTTCAACCCCCGCACCGTTCGCGACGGAACCATCACTTGCTCGGTCCTTGCGCTGGCGCTCGCTTGCGCGACCGGAACCCTCGAAGAGGGCGATCCGGGTGACGGCATCGCCGGTCGCGGGACGGCGGGAGCAGAGAACCCAACTGGGGGAAGCGCCGGGTCGAGCGGCGGTGCTGGAGGTGGCCAGGCCGGTAGCGGCCTCGCGACGGGCTCCGGAGCAGGCGGGAAGGCAATGACGGGCGGCAGCGGTGGGACGACCGGTGGCGCACTCGGCGGCGGCAACGGCGGTGCGGGCGGCAGCGGCGGCTCCGGGAGCACTGCCGGCAGCGGCGGATCTCCTGCGACCGGCGGAGCTCAAGGGCAGGGCGGTTCGTCGGCGACCGGAGGTACGCCTGGCAGCGGCGGATCGCCGGAGAGTGGCGGCTCCGCGGGCATGCCGGGCGGTACCGGCGGCACCGGCGGCATCGGCGGTGGCGCTGGCAAGGGCGGTACGGGCGGTTCGACCGGCGGCAACGCGGGCAAGGGTGGCTCCGGCAACGCATCCGGAACCGGCGGCGGCGCCGGCAGCTCCTCGAACCCGGCCTGTGCGGATTGGCCGACGGCCAACGGTTCACAGAGCGTCTCGTCGACGATTGCCGTTTCCGGCACGTACGACGGGCAGTTCAAGCGCTTCTCCGGCTCCGGCCCACTCGGGAGCGGCGGTCAGCAAGAAAATCAGGATCCGCTGTTCGAGCTCGCGAACGGTGCGACCCTGAAGAACGTCATCATCGGCAACCCTGCGTCCGACGGCGTTCACTGTCAGGGGGCCTGCACGCTCGAAAACGTCTGGTGGGAGGACGTGGGCGAGGACGCGGCGACGTTCCGCGGCTCGGGGAGCCCGCAGATGACCGTGCGTTGCGGCGGTGCGAAGAACGCGATGGACAAGATCTTCCAGCACAACGGCGGCGGCACGCTGACGATCGAGGATTTTCAGGTCGACGGCTTCAGCAAGCTCTACCGCTCGTGCGGCAACTGCTCCGGCCAGGTGGCGCGCCACGTCGTCCTCCGCGGCGTGACGGCGCGTTCCGGCTCCACGCTGGTCGGCATCAACACCAACTACGGCGACAGTGCGGATTTCGAGCGCATCACCGTTTACGGCAGCATCACGATCTGCGAGCGCTACACCGGCAACAGTAACGGCAGCGAACCGGTGAAGACCGGCTCGGGCAGCGACGGTCAGTACTGCCGCTACGACGCGTCCGACATCACCCAGCGCTAGAGTCTGCCTCGCGCTCTGGTCAGAACATCAGGTTGCCGGTGCGGGGTGCCTCGCGGCCCCGGGCTCAGCCCGAGAGCGACATCAGGCTGAGCACCTGCCATCCGCCCGGCTTCAGCTCGACGCGTTGCTCGCTGGTGGCACGGGTGGCCTTCGCTCGGCTCTTGTGGGAGCCGGCCGGCACGCGCACGCGGCCGATCGCGATGCGGGCCGGTAACGTCTCCCAGCTGCGGGTGTCGGGGGTATCGGCGGCCACCATCGTCGCCTGGGCACCGAGCGAGAGCAAAAGGCCGACGCCGTCGTCCTTGGCGCTGCGCCGGATCGCTTCGCCGGCCACGATGCGGGTGATCATGCGGGTGATGGCGCTCGCCACCACCGGGCCGCGCGCGTCTTCCCAGGCGCGCCGTGCTTCGAGCTCGACGTTCAGGGTTCCCTCGAGCCGGGTCGCCCGGTCGTCGAGCAGCCACTGCGGATCGGGTGGAGGCCGCTTCGACGGCGGCGCGAGCTCGGGGAAGTTGATCCACGTCACGAGCCCTTGCGCGGCGTAGCGGTTGGCGAGCTCGCTGTTCGCCGGGCTCATGAACGCGCTCGCGTAGGTGAGGGCGAGACCGATCGGGATCCGCTTTGCGAGCTTGGGCGGCACCCGGCCGTAGCCGATCACCACCAGCACCTCGGCCTCGTCCGGGCCGAGCGGCGTGACCGCCTGCGCGCGCTCGAGCACTTTCCGGATGCGTGGCGTATCGTACGGGCTCGTCCCGGAGAGACGACGGATGGGCTCGTCGAGCGACGCGTAGTCGGCGTAGGAGAGCGCTTCGTCGTAGTAGCGGAGCGCGATGTCCGGCCTCCCGCTCTTTTCGAACGTGAAGCCGGCGAGGTAGCTGCCGAGGCCGACCAGGCTCTTCGACTTGCCCTCGCTTTCGGCAAGGTACTTCTGCATCACCGCCAGGCGCCGTGCCTCGATGCGCGCCCCCTGGAGGTCCCCGCGCACCAGGTAGTTCACCATGTTCATGGTGTTGATCATCAGCTTCTCGTACGGCGGCGCCTTGTACGGCCCGACATCGTCCGAGAACAGGTACTTGCCGATCTCGTGCATGGCGTTGCGCGAGAGATCGAGCATCTCGATCCGCTTGTCCGAGGTCTCGAGATCACGGCTCGAAAGCTGGTGCTGGGCCAGCGATTGCAGCACCATGCCGCGGTCGAGCAGCGTGAGCGCGGTATTCTTCTCGAACTCCTGCGGCAGGTCGCGCTCGCTCTTCACGTCGAGCTCTTCGTTGATCAGGCCGAGGGCGACCTTCGGCGTGCCGGCGTCGAGGGCGTTGCGGATCGGTAGCGTATTGTCCGAATAGCTCGCGCAGCCCGACAGCAGGGCGAAGAGCGCAAGCGACAGCGCGACGAAGGCTCGGCCGGTCACGCAAACCCCGTCGATGACACCGCGCGCCCTCGGGCTAGATCAGCGCCTTGGTCACGGCGGACTTGTGCTGGAACAGGATTTCCCCGGTCTGGATATCGAGCACCTGAATGAACATGAAGTACTGGACGCGACGTTCGCCGCTCTGGCGCTCGTCGGCGCTGTAGACCTTGCCGGTCACGACGTAGCGGGCCCCGATCTGCTTGCCCCAGGTGGTGATCTGGCTCTGATCGAAGGCGCCCGAATACTGGCGGCGTACTTCCTCCACCAGCTTCGGCTGCTGCTCCATGCTGATCACGCGCACGTGCCCGGCATTGACCAGGACGGTCTCGATGTCGGCGATCAACGCGTCGAGCGAGCCTTCCACGTGCTCCGAGGTTTCGTTGCGGAGCGGGATCACGGCGATGGCCGGCTTGTTCTCGGTCGCCCAGCGCTTGAGCACGGGTGCCTTCTCGAGCGCGTTCATGTTCTCGCGCAGCAGGCGCTCGAGGTCCTTCTTGTCGAGCCCGGTGCTCATCGCTTCGTTGTCCAGGCCCTCCACGTCCGAGCCACGCACCGCCTTGGGGCCGCAGCCGAGGGCGAGGGAACCGAGGAGCATCAAGGTGAGGAAGCCGCATCGTTTCATGGTGACATCGCTTTCGGGCACCGCGGAGGCGCCCCATGACCTTCGACGAACGAACGGAAAGGGTGATGTAAACCCGCTTTCGCCGGAGCGCCAGCACCGGCCGATCCGACCTCGGCCTAGCTCGTGCCCTGGCTCTCGGCCGTGGTCGGCGTCGGCCGCCGGACGGGGATGATCTGGACGCGGCGGTCCTCGCCTTCGCCCTCGCTCTTGGTGATGACCCCCTCGAACTTCGCGAGCGCCATGTGGACGACGCGGCGGTCGCGCGGGTTCATCGGCTCGAACGTGATGATCTTGCCCTCGTGAACGGCCTGGCGACCCAGGCGCCGCGCCATGCCGGCCAGCGAGTCGTCGCGCCGCGCGCGGTAGCCCTCGGCGTCCACCAGCACGTGTCGCTTGTCGAGGCCCGGCCGGTTCACGACCCGGTGCGTGAGGAACTGCAGGGCTTGGAGCACCTGGCCCTTCTTGCCGATGGCGAGCCCGGCGTCGCGCCCTTCGATCTCGATGTTGATCTCGTCGGGTGACTCCTCGTCGCAGGGCCGGAGCACGACCGTGCAATCGAGACCCATCTCCCGCACGACGTCTTTCACGAAGTCGAGCGCCAGCCGCTGTCGGTCGTCCTGGGGCTCGATGCTCTCTACCGAGCGCGGCTTGGCGCGCGGCTCGTCGCCGCCGTCGTCCGCATCGGTGTCGTCCGTGTCATCGCCGTCGTCCGTGTTTGGATCATTTTCGAGGTCGTCGTCTTGCATGAGGTCCCTACTACTTGCTTGTCGCCAGCGCGCGCCGTGCGTGCCATTCCACTGCCTGCTGCTGCAGGATGCCGAGGACGCCGTTGGTGAACATGTACACCCCGAGGCCGGAGGGCAGAAATAGCATCATGACGATGAACATGCCCGGCATCAGGTAGAGCATCATCTTCTGCTGCGTCGGGTCCCCCTGCATCGGCATCATTTTCTGCTGCAGGAAGTTCGTCCCGCCGATCACGAAGGGCAGGATGAACAGGGGGTCGGACTCCGAAAGGTCGGGGAACCAGAGGAAGGGGATGTTGTAGAGCTCGACCGCGGTTTGCAGGGTCGTGTAGAGCGCGAACCACACCGGCATCGACGCCAGCTGCGGCAGGCAGCCCTTGAGCGGATTCACGTTGTGTTTCCGCCAGAGCTCCATCTGCGCGAGGCCCTTCTTCTGGGCGTCGTCCTTGAACTTCTCGTTCAAGGCGTCCATCTCGGGCTTGAGCTCGCGCATCCTGATCATCTGCCGGATCGACGGCAGCGTGAGCGGGAACATCAGCACGCGCGCGGTGATGGTGAGAACGATGATCGCGATCCCCCAGTTCGGGACCACGCTGTGCACCTTGAGCAGGAACGCGACCAGCACCTTGGCGATCGCGGAGAAGATGCCGAGGTCGATGACGTCGATCAGGCGGTGGCCGCCGCCGCCCATTTCCTCGAGCACGCGCCGCTCCTTCGGGCCGAGGTAGCCGAGCACGCGCACGGTGTCGGTCTGGCCGGGCGCGAGCTCTCGCGCCGGGTAGGCGAGCCGCGCGCGGAACATGGCGCCGCCGTTCGGATCCTCCGACCGCGAGTGGTACTTCGACGGGTCCCAGCGCTCCTCGACCTGGAGCTGGCACACCGGGTTCACCGGCGCAGCGAGCGGCACGATCGCATGCGAGAAGTAGGCGTTCGAGACGGCGGCGACCGCCGGGCGCCCCGGCGCCTCGAACCAGTCACCCGGTGAAAGCTTCGAGCGGGGGAAGTCCTTGAAGTGGGAAGCGCCGAAATCCTCGATCCGCTTGCGGCTCGCCGTTCCATCCGCGCCGATGCACTCGACGTGAGTGATGAGCGGGCTCACCTGGAACCAGCCGGCCTTCTGCTCGTGATCGGTGCGCCAGGCGTCCGTGTGCACGGTGAGGGCGTGCTTCAGCGGGCGATCGGCGACATTTTTGATCGTCGTCGTGACGAGAAGCTCGTAGGGGAGCTTGGTCGTCTCGAAGCGCTCGACGATCTCGCTGTGCTCGCCCTTGTAGGCGAACTCGCAGCTCTCCTTGGTGGCGCTCCGGATTTCGAAATCGAGCAAGTCGGTCGGCACCAACCAATCGGGATCCTTGACGCCCGCCGCCGGATTTCGCCACGTGAACCGCAGCTGCCGGCGGGGCTCGTAGTCCGGGGTGGTCGACAGGTCGATCGCTCGATCTTTTTTCCGATACTTCGCCGGCAGGAGCTCGGCGCGCGTCAGCGTCGCGCTCCGCGTCGAAAGCCGGGCGTGGAAGTTCGGTCCCCAGAGGTCGCAGAACCGCTCGACGGCGCGCGTGCTCGGAGCGGCCAGCGCATCCGCCGCGAGGGGCTGCCGCTCGGAGGAGCCACCCATGAACCGTGGCAGGACGAAGAACGCCAATAGCAGCCCCGCGGCGATGAAGAGAAACCGGCCGGCGCGTTCCATGAAGGGGGCTTGGCCCGACCCGAAGGCGGGGCCGCCCGCCCTCTAGCAGGCTGCTCAGAGGGCGGCAAAGGCGCTTTTTCAGCGAAGCGGCTGCCGGATCAACCCGAACGACCGTCCGGGAGCGGAGGCGGGTCGTGGCCGCCCGGGTGGAAGGGGTGGCACTTCGCGAGGCGCTTCAGGCCGAGCCAGGTGCCTCGCAAGGCGCCGTGAAGGCGGAGGCATTCGGCCATGTACCTCGAGCACGAGGGCTGGAACCGGCACACCGGACCGATCAGCGGGGACAGCGTGAGCTGATAGACGCGGATCAGGAAAATCAGGAAGCGCGCGACCATCACGAGCCCTTCGGGTCCGGAGCATTCTTTGCCCCGGTGCGACCAGGTGCAAGACCGAGCAGTTTCTCCGAGCGGCGCCGGACCTCTTTCGCCGCCGCCCGCCACTCGCGCACGACGTCGGAAAGGCGCGCCTCGCCGAGCGGCTTTCGCACGACCACGACCAGATCGAGACCCGCGGCGAAAAGGTCGCCCACTTCGCGGAAAGCTTCACGCACCAGGCGCTTGGCGCGATTTCTGGCTACCGCGTTGCCGATCCGGCGCGAGGCAGTGACGCCGAGCCGCGCTGGCCCGGGCGCTGGCTGGGGCGCGAGGATGAGGACGAAACGCCGGGTGTCGACGCGCTCGCCGCTCCCCTGAATACGTTGGAACTCGGCGCGCTTCCGAACGCGCGCGCGCCGGCTTCGCTTCGCCGCGCGCGGCGAGCTACTTCTCGTAGGTCGTGACGGTGAGCCGATGGCGCCCCTTGCGGCGGCGATTGGCGAGCACTTTGCGCCCACCCTTGGTGCTCTGCCGTTTGCGGTAGCCGTGCGTTCGAAGGCGGCTCGTGTTGTGGGGCTGGTAGGTGCGCTTCATGGCACGGTCGTTTCGCGGGGTCGGGAATTAGCCACGAGGACCCCGGCGAGTCAAGGACCCGGGTTTTTTGCCTCCGGCGCTAGGCCGGAGGGGGGGGCTCACATCACGTCGCCCGGCGGCCGCGGGGCGCAGCCGGCGAGGATTTCGATCACCGCGCCGGAGTCGGCAGAGACCGTGTCGCAGGCGGCAGGGCAGAGGATGATGCGCTGCGGGTTGATCGGGCTGTCGTAGTACCAGGCCTGCTGGGTGCCGCACTCGTCCTGGCTGCCGACGATGCCGAGCGGCACTTCCGTCCCGCCACCGGGCGTGTAGTTCACGTTGATGAGCCGCGGGTCGATCGCCATGCCCGAGGTGGTGGAATCCGGCACCGCGAAGTCGCACGCGAGCGCCATGCCGCGGATCGAGTTGAACGTGTCGATGAGATCCTGCGTCGCCTGGTCGCCGTCGCTGACGAAGAACGCCTGATCGGTACCGCCGGCGTCGGCCACCTGGTCCATGTCGTCCTGATTGACGCCGCCGCCGTTCGCGTCGGTGAGGCCGATCATGTAGGTGCTGACGCCCGCGTCGGCGAGCGCGTCGGAGGCGAGCTCCGAGATGTCGTCGAAGTTCTGATTGCAGCCGTTCGGCGCGCCGTCGGTGACGAAGACCACGATCGTGCGCTGCTCCGGATGGGCATCCTGGTACGCCGACGCCCAGATCAAGGCGCCGCTCAGGGCCGCGTAGATGGGCGTCCCTTGGTTGGCCCCCATCATGCCGCCGGGCGCGGGCGGCCCGGAAGCATCCACCGCCGAAATGAGCGCCGTCTCGTGCGGATCTCCCGCGGCGGCCTGGAGCACGCCCATGTCGACCAGCACCTGCGAGCAGGCCTGCTCGTCGCAGACCGCTTGGTTGCCGCCGGAGCAACCCGCGGCCGGTAGGTCGTGCGGGAAGAAGCGCAAGGCGACGCCGAGATCGGCCGCGCCCGGATCGGCGAAGAACGCCTTCAGCGCGGCGGACGCGGTGTCCCAGCGCGAAGGGCCGCTCATACAGAGCTCGTTTTGCTCCCGGTCCGTGCCGTCGGTGCAGTCGAGCATCGAGCCGGAGCGGTCGAACATGACCATCATGTTGACGGGGAGGAGGTTCGCGTTGGCCTTTCCGGTGCCGCAGGCCGCGTCCTCGTCGATGATCGTGGTGCCGCCGGTGCCGCCGCCGGTCCCGGGGTTGATCGTCCCGCCGGTACCCGTGCTGCCACCCTTGCCGGTCGAGCCCCCGATGCCTGGGATCCCGCCGCCGGTGCCGAGCGATCCTCCCTTTCCGCCGCTCAGGCCGCCGCTCGCGCCCTCGCCGGTGTCGCCGCTGCAGGCATAGGCTGCCAGGCTGAGGGCGCCGACGGTGGCAGTAAGGCGAGAAATACTCAGTTTATTCACGATGACACCTCTAGGGGGGAGATGGGAACGGGTGGGGGCAAGTGCCCGCTCAGCAAGCCGATCAGGCTCCGACTACCAGCAAAATAGCACGTCGATGACACTGAGCGAGCGGTGGGCACAAGATCTCGATCCGTGGTGGGCATCGACTCGCATTTCGGCTCGCCCTAGAGCTCGCTCTGGCTAGAGCTCGCCGCTCCCTAGACGGGCGAGCTAGCGCTCGCCCTGGTTGGCTGGATGGAGGGGGCTGGCCGTTCTTGCAGCACTGGAATTCGGGTTCACGACCGGGTGACGCGCGCCATGATGTCGAGGTCGAGGAGCGCTTCCTCCGGCGTGTAGGCCGGCGCCTTGCCGCGGAGGACCATGTCGGCGAAGTGAGAAAACTCGGCGGCGAAGCTGTTCACGCTGGGTTCGAAGCTCGTCGCCTTGCCGCGGTGTGGGGTGAGCACCGCGCGGTTGTAGTGAAGCTCGGCGTTCGCGCGACTGCCGTAGAGCTGGACCATGGGCCCTTCGCGTTGGGCTGAAAAGCAGCTCTTCCAGGTCCCGAGCGCGCCGCCGGGGAACTCGAGGGCGGCGACGGCCGTGTCGAGCGGAGGGAGCGAGCGCTCGAACTGCGCGGTGAGGTTCTTGATCTGGGTCGGCACCCCGAGCGCGCGGCGGAGGGCGCACGCGAGATGGACCCCCGCGTCCGCAATGAAGCCACCCTCGTGCCCGGGCTTCTTTCGCCACGGGGTGTGAAAGTACGGATTTCGAGCGTCCATCACCGTCATCTGCGTGGCTTCGGCGAGCCGCACGTCGCCGAGGCGTCCCGCCTTGACCCACTCCGCGAAGCGCGCCACGTGCGGCATGAACGCGAAATTCTCGCCCACGAGCCACGGCGGATCGAAGCGCTTCGCTCGACGAACGAGCTCGCGGGCGGTCTGGAGCGATGGTCCCACCGGTTTCTCGCTCAACACGGCCTTGCCCGCCGAAAGTGCCGCGAGCACGTAACGCGGCTGGAGATCGATCGGCAGGCTGATCAGCACGGCGTCGACGTCGTCCTGGGCGAAGAGCTCCTCCGCGCTGCCGACGACCCTCGGGATGCCGGCGAGCCGCGCGTACTCGACCGCCTTCTTGCGTC
>Ga0315910_10002509_pt1 | contig 16086 bp, 16 predicted proteins | sample EdamamesoilMG_FD_204470 | JGI IMG/M metagenome (GOLD analysis project Ga0315910, IMG submission 204470) | Garden soil microbial communities collected in Santa Monica, California, United States - Edamame soil | ecosystem: Environmental > Terrestrial > Soil > Garden | place: USA: California... | reverse complement strand
TCTGTCCGCTTGCCAGGTCGCTGTAGGCGATCTGCGCGCGCTCGATCTTCACCTCGGCGATGCGGAACCTCGGCGGCACCGCCACCTTGGCTGGCACTTCCTCTCGCCGGCCCTGGAGATCGTCGATATTCAGGCTGCCGTCCCTCGCGCGCACGATGTTGACGCGCAGCCCGGAGAGGGCCAGCACATCGACCGCGATCTCGCCGGAGAGCAACGGCATGACTTTGACGGCAAATTCCATTGATTCGAGCGAGACGAATGCCTTGTCGCTATTCGCCTCGGAGAGCGTTGTCTTGCCAATGGACATACGAAACACCGGAAACAACTTGAGCGTCGGCTGGCCCTCGATCGCCAGCGTCCGGTTCCTTTCCTTCATCGCCTGCTCCAGGCGCGTCTTGACGAACTGCCCGTCCACGATCATCAACGCCGCGCCGATCCCGATAAGCGCCAGGACCACCAGGCCCGCGAATCCGAACAAAAGGAACTTGATTGCTTTCATGGCGCCACCTTGTCGAGCCTGACGAGGAAGGACGAACTAGCGCTTGAACAGGCCGCGCACGCCGCTGCCGACACTTTCGCCGACCCCTCCGGCGCCTTTCTTGACGGTTTCCGTGATGCCTCCCACGGCTGCGCCGCCTATCAGCGAAGAGTAGTCCACGTTCACGTTCGGATTGTCCAGCGCACCGGTCAGCTTGACCGGAATGGTGATTCCGGCGACATCCTTGGCGTCGCGCCCGCCCTGTCCCTTGGCGGTAGCCGCCAGCGTTGCCTTTGCCAGATAGTCGATGGTGTTATTGCCGATGTCGAGGTTGCCCGCCCCGCCAATGCGCACGAACGGCGAGGCGACCTTCAGGTCGTCATTGCGGGCGACGCCGCCGGCGATCTTGAAGCTGGCGCCTGCCTCCGAGAAGTCGGTCTTCTGCGAAGAGTCGGCCTTCTGTTGCCTGCCGAGCATCGATTTCGCGTTGCGCACGCTGTCGGCGAGGTTGATGCCCTTGATCGCGCCGTCCTTCATCTCCACGCGCGCGCTGCCGGCAAGCGCTTTTTTCAGGGCGGTAACGGTGCCGCCGGAAGTCTGCACGTCGAGATTGATGTTCCCCCGGCCCTCGAGCGCATCCTTTTGCGCCACATCCCTCAGAAGCGCGCCAATGCTGACGTTCTGCGCCGTCTCCTTGACGCTGATGCGATTGCCGTTGGCATCGGCCGCCAGATTGCCCGCGAGGGTGCCGCCATACAGATTTGCCGAATGCGGTGAAACTTCGAGCTTCCCGTCGGCCAACTTTAGATCCGCCTTGACGTTCTCCAGCTTCGCGCGCTTCACCGTGAGCGCGCCAATGGCCAGCTTGCCGTTCACGGTCTTGCCCTTGAGCGCGGTGAGATCGACCCGGTCATCCTTCGCCGCCTCTTTCTTCTCGGCAGGCATGTACCGGTCGAGGTTCAGGCGGTCGATGGCGACATCGAACGACGCCTTCAGCGGGGCAAAATTCGACAGCGCGAAATTCGCCTTCAACGCCGAATCATCGAGCTTCCCCGATACATCGGCGTTCAGATCCTGCTTGGCGAGATTGGCCTTGATGGCAGCCACCAGGTTGGCCTTGATCGCGGCGCCCGCGGCTGCCGCGTCCAGGTCAATCAGGACCTTGGGAATCGTCAGCGCGGACGCAGAGCCCTGCACCGATGAGATGAGAAGCTTGGCGTTTACATTTCTTTGCGGACCCTTGAGCAGTATCGATGCCTTGACGTCGGTACCGGACGCCTTCGCGGACGTCACCTCGACCTTGGGTGCGGAAAACTCGGCCGCCAGCGTATCCTGGTCGATGCGCCCTTTGACCTGGGCGCCAAACTTGTCGAAGGCGAATTCTTCACGCCCAAGATTGAAGCGCAGCGCGCCCGCCGCCTGCGCGCGCAAATCCACTTCCGGCCGCTTGCCGGTGATGCGCGCCGAAAACGCGACATCCCCCGGCGTCTGGCCATCCAGTCGACCCGTCTTCAGGCTCAGATCCGCGAGCAGCAATTCCTGGCCGGTCGCCTCGTCGCGATAGTTCAACTGCAATTTGTCCACCTGCACTTCGGCGACGCTCACGTTCGGCGGCGCTTCGGCCTTCTTATCCTTGTCGGCCGGACCGGCAAGGTCGGAGAAATTCATCGAACCGTCCTTGCGCCGCACGACGTTCACCTTCAGTCCGGACAGCTTCAGGGCCTCAACCGCCACATTTCGGGACAGCAGCGGCATCACGCGCACCGCAACCTCGGCCGAGTCGAGCGACACGAAATGCTTGTCGCTGCCAGGCTCACTGAGCGTGGTTTTTCCCAGCGCGATACTGGCGACCGGAAACAGCTTGAGTTGCGGCGTGCCCTCGATCATGAGGGTCCGGTTTTTCTCCTTCATCGCCTGCTCCAGGCGCGTCTTCACGAACTGTCCATCGACGATCATCACCGCCGCGCCCAGGCCGACCATCGCAAGAATCACCAGGCCCGCGAGTCCGAAGAAAAGGAATTTGATTGCTTTCATGGCGCCACCTTGCCTTTGTTTGCAATGCCGAAGGGTACATGACCGGTTGCGACGTGCTGGCGGGCCGACTCGACATGGCCGCGCTGGTCGTCGAAATAGAAATCGGGCTGAAAAGCCTTCAGAAACTCTCCCTTGTCGAGCCCGCCAAGAAAGAGCGCCTCGTCCACCGCGATGTTCCAGTCCACGAGCGTGCGCACCGCGCGTTCGTGCGCCGGGGCGCTGCGGGCGGTGACCAGGGCCGTGCGGATGCGCATGGGCACGTCGGTTCCGGCCGCGGCCTGCAGGCGGTGCAGCGCCTCGAGCAGCGGCTTGAACGGCCCGGGAGGCAGCGGTTTCAAGGCGTGCACCGTTTCGTGCCGGGTGAATGCGTCCAGACCGCCGTTCTGGAACACGCGTTCGGCCTCATCGGAAAACAATACCGCATCGCCGTCAAATGCGATGCGAACTTCATCAGGCTGCCGACCGCTGCCTTGCGCCGATTCCGGCAGCACGCGCGCGGCGGGAAAGCGCGCATCCAGCGCGCCCATCACGTCCTGCTCATTGGCGGACAGGAACAGGTTCGCGCGCAAGGCATCGAGATAGCGAAAGGGGCTGCGGCCGCGCGTGAACACGCCGCGCTCGATCCTCAGGCCGGCACGCTCGGCGGAACGGAAGATCCGCAAGCCGGAGACCGGGTCGTTCTTGGAGAGAATCACGACTTCGACACGTTGCGCCGAGCCCGCGTTGAAGGCCAAGAGCTTCTGCACCAGGCGGAATGCGACGCCCTCCTTCGCCGGCACGTTCAACCGGGCATATTGCAGGTCAATGTACGCGCGCTCGCCCTGGGCATCGAACACCCGGTTCTCCTCCTCGAAGTCGAACAGCGCCCGGGAGGAGATCGCGACGACGAGCTTGCCTTCCACCGAGTACGCCATACGCCTCCGTCCTAGCTGGAGCGGGTGAAGGGAATCGAACCCTCGTATGCAGCTTGGGAAGCTGCCGTTCTGCCATTGAACTACACCCGCCCAAGCAGGGAATTCTACGGCAGGCCGCACTGCAAAACGAAACGGCCGCAGCAAGCTGCGGCCGTCAGGAACTGCTCGTACTGCGCGTCGCTACTGGATTCGGCGCAGGTCGGAGGCCGACAGGGACGCCATCAACTCTATGATTTTCGGCCGCGAAACTGCGACGACCGGCTGCGAGCCCGCCGGGCGCATGACGATCGTCAGCCCCTTATTGCGGGCATTGGTGCCCCGGCTGCGCAGGTCGGCAAATCGGCCGCCGATGATGCGGCCCTCGACATCGCGGATGATCGACGCGCCCTTGGCTTTTTCCTCGTAGCCGACGAGGGCGCCGGAATCATCCAGCATCGGCGTAAAGAGCTGGACCTGGGCGATCACTTCGCCGGTGCGCTCGTTGCGCAGCATCTCCTTGTAGCCGATGACGGTGCCCTGCTCATTGCGCACGCTTTCCTTGCGCACGCTGCCGTAGTCGCTCAGCGTCGAACACCCGCCCGTCGCAAACAATGCCGTTAGGCAAGCCGCGAGAATCAGTGCTTTGGTGATCATGGTGCCTCTCCTGCGTGCTTCTTTGATGGCCTCACTCTACTCCCTTTGTCCGGGCACATCACAGGCAATACTGCCGTTATTAATGTATCACTTTAGCGACTATTGCGCCGCAGCACGACAAACAAGTACTTGGAAACATTGTATTATTTAAACATGATCGAAATTTGTGTGAACGGTTGCACAAAAGCTTACGAGCACCCGCTGGCGGTTGCCGAACTCCTTCGGGAGATGGCATTGACGGGCCGGAAAATCGCGGTCGAGCGCAACGGCGAGATCGTGCCGCGCGGCGCGCATGCCTCGACGCTGCTCGCGCACGGCGACCGGCTGGAAATCGTCGCAGCGGTCGGGGGCGGCTGACATGAGCGATGCGCTGCAGATTGCCGGCCTGCGCTTCGCGTCGCGGCTGCTGGTCGGTACCGGCAAGTACAAGGATTTCGCGCAGACGCGCGCAGCGATTGATGCCTCGGGCGCGCAGATCATCACGGTGGCAATCCGGCGTACGAACATCGGCCAGAGCAAAGGCGAGCCTTCGCTGCTGGAGTTCCTGCCACCGACCGAGTTCACCTACCTGCCGAATACGGCCGGCTGCTATAACGCCGAAGACGCCGTGCGCACGCTGCGGCTCGCACGCGAGCTGCTCGATGGCCATGACCTGGTCAAGCTCGAAGTCCTCGGCGATCCGCAGTCGCTCTATCCGAACATGCCCGAAACGCTGGCGGCCGCGAAGACGCTGGTCGCCGAGGATTTCAAGGTGATGGTGTACTGCTCGGACGATCCGGTCCAGGCCGCCATGCTTGCGGACCTGGGTTGCGTGGCGGTGATGCCGCTGGCCTCGCTCATTGGATCGGGCATGGGCATCCTCAACCCATGGAACCTGCAACTCGTCATCGACCGCGTAAGGGTGCCGGTCCTCGTGGACGCGGGCGTGGGCACGGCCTCCGACGCCGCAATCGCGATGGAACTCGGCTGCGATGGCGTATTGATGAACACCGCGATCGCGGCCGCCCGAGATCCCGTCATGATGGCGCGCGCAATGAAAAAGGGCGTGGAAGCCGGGCGCGAAGCGTTCCTTGCTGGCCGTATGCCGAAGAAGCTGTACTCGGCCGCCGCGTCCTCCCCCGTAGAAGGCACCATCGCCGCCTCCAAGGTCAAGGCCGCCTAAGGCCTCCGCTGGCGCCACCCGCGGCCGGTTGCAGTACCCTTGTAAAATGTTTAATATTTTAAATTATCATAAAACATTTTACGTATGGCAAAAACAGGCCGCCAGATCAGCGTTGCCGCGCTCAATCAGCGCAGGCGGAAAGCAGTCGAGTTGCGCCTCGCGGGAACGCCGGTTGCGACGACGGCCTCGCGGACCGGCTTGAGCGAGCCGACGGTCACTGCCGCGCTCAAGGCCTACCGCCTGGGCGGCTGGACCGGGGTGCCGGTCGGACCGCGCGGTCGTGGCGTGCGCGGCGAGAAATATCGCACGCCGCCGGAGGCGCCTGTGGTCGCGGCCATGCGCGACCGCAACCCGGTCCTGAAAGCCTGGCTCAAGACGACGGCGCCGGCAGGCAAGCCGGGGCCGGTACGGCCCTTCCGCCTGCCGGTTCAGGGCGTCGAGACGCTGCCCGGCGGCTCGACGGGTTATAGCGGCTGCATCGCGAGCGGCACCGTGCGGCTTGGCGCGCGCGTGCGGGTGCAGCCTGCGGGACGCGAGAGCCGCGTCGAACGCATCGTCGTTCTCGGCAAGGAGAACCCGCAAGCGGAAGCGGGCCAGACGGCCACGCTGGTGCTCGGCGGGCCGCTGGAAGTGTCCGCCGGCGATTTGATCTGCGCCGCCGATGCGCCGGCGCAGGTTGCCGACCAGTTCGAGGCGGCGGTGCTCTGGCTGGACAAGGCGCCCATGCTGCGCGGCCGCAGCTACGCGATGAAGTTGGGCGCACGCACCGTCTCGGCCACGATTTCGCCCCTGAAATACCGGGTCGATGCCAGGACGCTTCAACATATCGCCGCCGACAAGCTCCAGCAGGATGAAATCGGCATATGCGAGCTGGAGCTCGATCAGCCCATTGCCTTCGATCCGTACACCGAGAACCGCGAGACCGGCGGGTTCATCCTTTACGATTCGCTCAGCGACTGCGCCGTCGGCGGCGGGATGCTGCTGTTCGCGCTGCGGCGCGCGCACAACATCCATCTTCAGCACTTGGAAGTGACCAAGGCCGCGCGCGCCGCTGCCAAGCACCAGAAACCCTGCGTGCTGTGGCTCACCGGCTTGTCCGGCGCCGGGAAGTCCACCATCGCCAATCTGCTCGAAACGCAGCTGCACGCCGCGGGGCACCATACCTACCTTCTTGACGGCGACAACGTGCGGCACGGATTGACCAAGGATCTGGGCTTTACCGCCGAAGATCGGGTGGAAAACATCCGCCGCATCGCCGAAACCGCCAAACTGATGGTCGATGCCGGGCTGATCGTGCTGACCTCGTTCATTTCGCCGTTCCGCGCCGAGCGGCGCATGGCGCGCCGGTTGCTGCAGGCGGACGAATTCTTCGAGGTCTTCATCGATGCGCCGCTCGCCGTCGCGGAAGCGCGAGATCCGAAAGGGCTGTACCGGAAGGCGCGGCGCGGCGAAATCAAGAATTTCACGGGTATCGACTCCCCTTACGAGGCACCGGAAGCACCCGAGATCCGCGTCGACACGACCGCACTCGCGCCCGAGGAAGCGGCGCGCGAAATCCTCGCCGAACTCGCGCGCAGGCAGGTCACCGGCATTCGATGAGCGGCACGCGCGCGCCGGGCGCAAGAGGCATCCGCAGCTACGTCCTGCGGCAGGGCAGGACCACGCCATCGCAGCAGCGCGCGCTCGACGAACTGTTTCCGCGGTTTGGAATTTGCTTTGCAGAACGGTTTCTGGATTTCGGGGAAACGTTCGCAAGAACGGCGCCCGTCATACTCGAAATAGGTTCGGGAATGGGCGAGACCACCGCGCAGATCGCCGCAGCGCACCCGGAGACCGACTACATCGCCATCGAGGTTCATGGCCCGGGGGTCGGAAGCTTGCTGAAGCAGATCGAAGCCCTCGGCCTGACGAACCTTCGCGTCATCCGGCACGACGCCAAGGAAGTCCTCGAACACATGATCTCCGACGGCGCGCTCGCCGGACTGCACTTGTTTTTCCCCGATCCCTGGCCTAAGAAACGCCACCACAAGCGCCGCCTGGTGCAGCCGCCCTTCGCCGCACTCGCCGCCCGCAAGCTTGCGCCCGGCGGCTATTTTCACGCAGCGACGGATTGGCCAGAGTATGCGGAGCAGATCGATGGTGTTTTTTCGTCAAGCTCTCTTTTCGCAAAGAGAGAGCCCAGACACCGGCCCATCACCAAGTTCGAGCGTCGGGGCGTCGGTCTCGGCCACCCGGTGCGCGATCTGCTATTCCTGCGCCGGCAGGAATAGGCCGAGAAGATCGTTCAGGAAGCGGCGCCCGCGCCCGGTCGGCCGGATGCGCTTCTGCGTCCATTCGATCAACGCCTTTGCCTCGGCTGAACGCAGCGCGGCGTCGATGGTCATCGCAGGCAGGCCGGTTCGCGCAACGTAGAGTTCCGGATCGAATCCTTCCATCAGCCGAAACGCGTTCAACGCGAATTCGAACGGCAGTTCGCGCGCCGCAATCGTGCGCTGCGACAGCGCCGCCTCCGGCGCGAGGTAGTCGCGCGGCTGCTTCACCTGCTCGTGGCGCGTCACGCGGTCGGCGAAGCTCAGCTTGCCGTGCGCACCGGCACCGATGCCGGCATAGTCGCCGAATTCCCAGTAGTTCAGGTTGTGCCGGCAGCGCCGACCGGGCCTCGCGAACGCGGAGGTCTCGTAGTGCTCGAAGCCCGCGCCTTGCAGGATCTCCTCCACGGCGACCTGCATGTCCGCGGACGCGTCGTGCCCGGGGAGCGCGGGCGGCCGCGAAAAGAACTCGGTGTTGGGTTCGATCGTCAGCTGGTAGGCGGACAGATGCGCCGGTCCGTGGCGCACGCCTTCCTCGATGTCGGCGCGCGCCATCGCAAGCGTCTGGCCCGGCAGGCCGTACATCAGGTCGATGTTCACATTGCCGACGGTGTCGAGCGCCATTCCGACCGCGCGCCGGGCTTCATCGGCGCCGTGGATGCGGCCTAGCGCCTTGAGCATGGCGTCGTCGAAGCTCTGCACGCCCAGCGACAGCCGGTTCACGCCCGCGTCGCGGTAGCCGCGGAAGCGCGCCGCCTCAGCGGTGCCGGGATTGGCTTCGAGGGTGATTTCCGCGCCGGGTTCGACCTGCAATCGCGCGCGCACGGCTGCGAGCAGCGCATCGATCTGCGCCGCCGGGAACAGGCTCGGTGTGCCCCCGCCGATGAAGATCGATTGGATGCGCCGCCCCCAGAGCGACGGCAACATCGCTTCGAGGTCACGGACGAGCGCCGACACGTACTCGGCGAACGGCAACTCGCCCAACGCACCTTGTGCGTTCCTTAACGCGCCCCGCGCGTCCTTTCCATATTCGTGCGAATTGAAGTCGCAATAAGGACACTTCCTCACGCACCACGGCAGGTGGACGTACAGAGAAAGCGGCGGCAGTACAGAAAATCTGACCTGCCGCATGTCGCGAAGGACCGCGCTCATGCGCTTTTCACCAGTTCGAGGAGCTTTTGCAGGGCCTGGCCGCGGTGGCTGATGCGGTTCTTTTCCGCGGGCGCCAGCTCGGCGGCCGTCTTGCCGAGGTCCTTGAGCCAGAAATACGGATCGTAGCCGAAGCCGCCGCTGCCGCGCGGCGCACGCGCGATCTCACCGTACCACTTGGCCTCGGCCACCAGCGGCCGCAGGTCGCCCGGTCCGCGCATCAGCACCAGCACGCAGACGTAGTACGCGCCGCGGTCGGCGCACTTGTCCAGTTCGGCCTGCAGCCTGGCATTGTTGCGGGCATCGCGCTCGGCGCGGCCACCCTCGCGACCCGCGTAATAGGCAGAGTGCACGCCCGGCGCCCCGCCCAACGCATCCACGCACAGTCCGGAATCATCGGCGAGCGCCGGCAGCCGCGTCGCGAAGCAGGCGTGGCGCGCCTTTGCCATCGCGTTCTCGAGGAACGTTTCGTGGGGCTCCTCGGCCTCGGTGACGCCGAGTTCGACCTGCGTGACGACCCGGGTGCCGAACGGCGCGAGGAGCTGCTCGATCTCGGCCCTTTTTCCAGGATTTCCGGAGGCGAGGACGATGCTCTTCACAATCCCAGTACGCGACGTTGGTGCGCCACCAACTCGGCAATGCCCCCGCCGGCGATCGCCAGCAACTGGTCGAGTTCGGCGCGCGTGAAGGGCTCGCCTTCGGCCGTTCCCTGCACTTCGACGAAGCGGCCGGCCCCGGTCATGACGACGTTCATGTCCGTCTGGCAGGCCGAGTCTTCGGCGTAGTCCAGATCCAGCACTGCCGCGCCTTCCACCAGACCGACCGACACCGCCGCGACGAAATCCCGTACCGGCATCGTTGCGATCATTCCCTTGGCTTGCATCCAGGTGAGCGCATCGTGCACTGCGACGAACGCGCCCGTGATCGAGGCTGTGCGCGTGCCGCCGTCGGCCTGCAGCACGTCGCAGTCGATATGCAGCGTATGCTCGCCGAGCGCCGACAGGTCGACGACCGCGCGCAGCGCGCGGCCGATGAGCCGCTGGATCTCCTGCGTGCGCCCGGATTGCTTGCCGCGCGCCGCCTCGCGGTCGCCGCGGGTATGCGTGGCGCGCGGCAGCATGCCGTACTCCGCGGTCACCCAGCCCCGCCTCTTGTCGCGCAGGAACGCGGGCACGCGCGCTTCCACGCTCGCGGTGCACAGCACCTTGGTATCGCCGAATTCGACCAGAACCGAGCCTTCCGCGTGGCGCGTATAGCCGCGCGTCATGCGCACCGCGCGAAGCTCATCGGACTTTCTGCCGGCAGTCCTCATTTGTTGCCCGGATCGTGCTTCTTCAGCGCCTTCTTGATCTCGGCGATCTGGCGCTCGATGTCGGCGTCCGACATGTGCATGAAATCGGGCTCGGTCGCGGTGAAGTCGCGTACGTCGGTCGGCGCCTCGTCCATCGGCACCGTCATCGGCTCCGCCGGTGCGGCGACCGCCTTGTCCTGCCACTGAATCGCGAGCACCGAGATATTGTCGCAGCGCGGGCCGGCGCGCGTCTCGGCCAGCGTGACCAGTTCGGGCAACGCTTTCTTGAGATCCTTGCCGAGCACGCCCATGAGCAGCTGGCGCTGCGTCAGCGGCCCCCAGAAGCCGTCCGAGCACAGCAGCACCACGTCGCCTTCGGCAAGGCGCGCGTGCGCGGTCGGTTCGACGCGCGGTGCGCGCGGACCGCCCAGGCACTGCAGAAGCTTGTTGCGGTCGGGGTGCGTCGCCGCCGCTTCCTCGCGGATGCGCCCCGCGTCGATCAGCATCTGGACCGGGGTATGGTCCCGCGTGCGCGCGAGTATCCTGCCGTCGCGCAGGATGTAAAGGCGCGAGTCCCCGACGAACGACCAGTGCGCGTATCCGTCCTGCACCAGGCAGGCGACCACCGTCGTGCGCGGCGAGCTTGCCGCGTCCTGGGCCAAGCCAAGCCGCTGCGACTGGTGCAGGATCATCGCGTGCGCACGGCCGATGATGTTGAATAGAAACCGGTCGGGATCGGCAATACTTGGCTTCGCCTCGCTGCGGAACGCGCCCCCGAGGCAGTCCAGCGTGATCTGGGCGGCGACATCGCCGTGCGCGTGGCCGCCCATGCCGTCGGCCACCACGAGGAACAGCGCGTCCTTGGTATGCCAGTGGCCCAGGCGGTCCTGCTGATACGGCCGCTTGCCGATCCGGGTTTCCTGGAAGAGTGTGTACTTCATCTAGCTTCGTTGGGTTAGCCGCTGTATCGCCGTCTTCAGCTGGTCCATGATCGGCGCCTCGCCCCGGAAACCGGGGGCCGTCTCACCTCGCAGGGATTTCTGCAGCGCCAGCACGCTCTGCGGGCGCTCCATGTGGTCCAGGCGCAGGCACCAGTCTATGGTGTCCAGCAGATCGGCGGAATACTTTGCCGCCCAACCCTTGCGGGCGCTCGTCATTTTGTCCTTTTCCAGCCGCTGCAGCGCGGTCGGCGGGCCGCCGCCGGACAAGCAAGCGTACATCGTTGCGCCTATGGAGTAGATATCGCTCCACGGACCGAGATTTTCACGCTCTCGATGGTGTTCCGGGGAGGCGAATCCCGGCGTATACATCGGCGGCAGCTTCAGGCCGTCCACGGTCAGGGTCTGGCGCGCCGCGCCGAAGTCGATCAATACCGGATTGCCGTCGTTGCGCACGTAAATGTTGCCCGGCTTGATGTCGAGATGCAGCAGCTTGTTGGTATGCACTTCCCGCAATCCGTTCAGCAGGTGATCGAAGGTACTGCGAATCCAGTCCTCCCTGATCGGACCGGTCTTCTTGTGGATGTGCTCCTGGAGCGTGCGGCCGCGCTCGTAGCGCATGACCAGGTAAACGGTATCGTTCGCGCGGAAAAAATTGATGACGCGCACCACGTTGGGATGCGAAAGGGTGGCGAGCGCGCGACCTTCCTCGAAGAAGCACTTCAGGCCGTAGCGGAACGTGGCAAGGTTCTCCTCGGGCACGACCGGCGCGGGGCCGTCGGCGGTGCGTAGCGCGAGCGACGCCGGCAGGTATTCCTTGATCGCGACCGGCGTCTCGTTCTCATCGTGCGCGAGATACACGAACGAGAATCCGCCCGATGCAATCACGCGCAGAACCCTGTAGTTTTCGAGCTGGAAGCCTTCCGGCAGCGGCTGGTTGGCTTGCGAGGACATTCCCTACTATGATACCGGCATCCCCATGATACACAGCATGACCGGCTACGCGGCCGCGAGCATCGAAACGCCGCACGGCGCGCTCGCCATCGAGTTGCGCTCGGTGAATTCGCGCTTTCTCGATCTGCAGTTTCGCGTCGCCGAGGAGTTGCGCGCAGCCGAACCGCTGCTGCGCGAACAGATCGCGGCGCGCATCCAGCGCGGCAAGATCGACTGCCGGCTTTCGCGCGGAACTTCGGGCGCGCAGCCGCAGGTTCTCAATGCCGGCGCGCTGCAGCAGCTGCGCGCGCTCGCCGGGCAGGCCGCCAGGGCTTTCCCGGATGCGGCGCCGCTGCGCGTCGCCGACATCCTGCGCTGGCCCGGCGTGCTCACCGAACCGGCGCTGGACGCCGAGAACACGCGCGCGCTGCTGGAGGATCTGTGCCGCCGCGCGCTCGACGATCTGTGCGCGGCGCGCGCCCGCGAGGGCGCGAGGCTGGCCGCGGTCCTGCGCGAGCGCGCGGCCGAGATGCGCCGGCACATCGCGCAGGTGGCGCCGCTGGTGCCGGAAGCGGTCGCCGCATACCGGGCGAAGCTTGCCGATCGGCTGCGCGAAGTGCTCGAAGCGGGCGTCGAGGAGCGAATCCGCGCCGAGATCGCGCTGTTCGCGGCCAGGTCCGACGTGGACGAGGAGATCACGCGGCTCACCGCGCACCTGGACGAAGTCGAGCGGGTGCTTGCCAAGGGCGGTGCCCGCAGTTCTCCCGCCGGAAAACGGCTGGATTTTCTGGCACAGGAACTCAACCGCGAGGCAAATACCCTTGCGTCCAAGGCGGCAGGGCTGAAAATAGCGGATTGCGCGCTGGAGTTGAAATTGCTGATCGAACAGATCCGCGAGCAGGTTCAGAACATCGAATGACGGCAACCAAGGGAACCCGATGAGCGGGTCGCTATTCGTCATCACCGCCCCCTCGGGCGCGGGCAAGAGTTCGCTGATCGACGCGCTGCTCAAGGAAGACCCGCGCCTGAAGCTGTCGGTGTCCTACACCACGCGCGCGCCGCGGCCGGGCGAGGCGAACGGCCGCGAATACCACTTCGTCGACGACAAGACCTTCCTGGCGATGCTCGAGCGCGGCGAATTCCTCGAGAGCGCCGAAGTGCATGGCAACCGCTACGGCACCTCGGAGGCGGTGATCCGCGAGGCGCTCGCGCGCGGCCAGGACCTGGTGCTGGAGATCGACTGGCAGGGAGCGCAGCAGGTACGCAGGCTCCACCCCGAGTGCCACGGCGTGTTCATCCTGCCGCCGTCGGTGGCCGAACTGGAACGCCGCATGCGCGCGCGCGGTCAGGACAGCGACGCGGTGATCCGCCGGCGTCTCGCCAGCGCCGAGGAAGAAATATCGCACGCGCCGGAGTTCGATTACGCTATAATTAACAAAGACTTCGATGAGGCCAAGAAGGATTTGCAGGCCATCATCCGGGTCGAGCGGCTGCGCAAGGCGCGCAACGCTTGAGTCCTAGACGACCCTCACGACCCACACGTAACTCCGACAAAGAGACAGCCCATGGCCCGCATCACCGTTGACGATTGCCTCAAGCGCATCCCGAACCGCTTCCAGCTCACGCTGACCGCGACCTACCGCGCGCGCCAGCTCAGTTCCGGCGCGACGCCGCTGGTCGAAGCCAATCGCGACAAGTTCACCGTGATCGCGCTGCGCGAGATCTCGATCGGCAAGATCGGCGTCGAGGTTCTGCGGCGCAACCAGACGCCGCCCCCCGCCCCTGCGGCCCCCGCCCTGCCCGCGGTGGCGCCCTCCGAGTAATGCAATAGTGCGCTAGCAGCCCGGCTGGGGACCGGGCAAACGCCCGCGCCGCGGGTGTTCGGCACTACACTTCCCCCATGGCCGCCGTACCCGTCCTCGACGAAACGCGCTTCGGCTACCTGAAGCCGACCGATGTCGCGCGTCTCGAGGAGGCCTATCGCTTTTCCGGCGCGGCCCACGCCGGCCAGCGGCGCCAATCGGGCGAGCCCTACGTGTCCCATCCGCTGGCGGTCGCCGAAATCCTCGCCGGCTGGCACCTGGACAGCCAGGCACTGATGGCGGCGCTGCTGCACGACGTCATGGAGGACACCTCGGTCACCAAGGCCGAGATCACCGACACCTTCGGCCAGCCGGTCGCGGATCTGGTCGACGGCGTCTCCAAACTCGACAAGATCGAGTTCCAGTCCGCCGAGGACGCCCAGGCCGAGAACTTCCGCAAGATGCTTCTCGCCATGGCGCGCGACGTGCGCGTGATCCTGATCAAGCTGGCCGACCGTTTGCACAACATGCGGACGCTCGCGGCGGTCGCGCCGGCTAAACGCCGCCGCGTGGCGCGCGAGACGATGGAAATCTACGCGCCCATCGCCAACCGCCTCGGCCTGAACGAGCTGTTCCACGAACTCCAGGAACTCGCCTTCTCGCACACCCATCCGATGCGCTACCGGGTCCTGTCGAAGGCGACCCGCTCGGCGCGCGGCAACAGGCGCGAGGTCGTCGGCAAGATCGAAGCCGCGATCAAGGCGAAGCTGGCCGAAGCCGGCATCAGCGCAGCCATCACCGGCCGCGAAAAGCACATCTACTCCATTTACCGCAAGATGATCGAGAAGCACCTGTCTTTTTCCGAGGTGCACGATATCTACGGCTACCGCGTCGTGGTGCGTGACATCCCGACCTGCTATCTCGCTCTCGGCGCGCTGCACGGTCTTTACAAGCCCGTTCCAGGAAAATTCAAGGACTACATCGCGATTCCGAAGGCGAACGGCTACCAGTCGCTGCATACCGCGCTGATCGGCCCCTATGGCGTACCGGTCGAAATCCAGCTGCGCACCGAACACATGCACCGGCTCGCCGAAGCCGGCGTCGCATCGCACTGGATGTACAAGAGCGACACCGATTCGCTTTCGGAGCTGCAGAAGAAAACCCACCAGTGGCTGCAGTCGCTGCTGGAGATCCAGAGCCAGTCCGGCGACTCGCAGGAGTTCCTCGAGCACGTCAAGGTGGACCTGTTCCCGGACGAAGTCTATGTATTCACGCCCAAGGGCCGCATCATGTCGCTGCCGCGCGGGGCCACGGCGGTGGATTTTGCCTACGCGGTGCACACCGACATCGGCAACAAGTGCGTCGCGGCGAAAGTCAACGGCGAACTGGTGCCGCTGCGCACCGAACTGCGCAACGGCGAACGCATCGAGATCATCACCACCGGCTACGCCAAGCCCAATCCCGCCTGGCTGCAGTACGTGCGCACCGGCAAGGCGCGCTCCAACATCCGGCATTTCCTGAAGACCATGCAGTACGACGAGTCCGCGGCGCTCGGCGAGCGCCTGCTCGAGCAGGCGCTCAAGGCGGCCGGCCACGGTGCCTCGGACATCGACGAGCCAAGCTGGGAGCGTGCGGTGCGCGATTCGGGCGCGCATTCGAAGCGCGAAGTCCTCGCCGACATCGGACTGGGACGGCGCCTGCCGGCGGTGGTCGCCCGCCGGCTCCTGCGCAAGACCGAGCGCGAAGAGGCGAAGACCGGCACCGCACCCAGGGTTGCAAGCGTCGTCATCCGCGGCACCGAAGGCATGGCGGTGCAGCTTGCCAGCTGCTGCCGGCCGATACCCGGCGACGACATCGTCGGCTCGATGAAGAAAGGCCAGGGACTCGTCGTCCACGGCGCCGACTGCAGGCATGCCGTGCGCTCGCGGCGCAACGAGCCCGAGCAATGGCTCGACGTCGAGTGGGACCGCAAGACCACGCGCCTGTTCCATACTGCTGTGCGGGTGACTGTGACGAACCAGCGCGGCGTGCTCGCGAAAGTCGCTTCCGAAATCGCCGCGGCCGGCTCCAACATCGACTCGATCAGCATGGAGGAGGACCGCGCGCTCTACACGCCGATGCTGTTCGTGCTGGAGGTCGCCAACCGCCAGCACCTCGCGCGCGTGATGCGCGCGCTGCGCCGGCTGCCGGAAGTGGAAAAACTGGTACGCGTGCGCGAGTAGAGCCGTGGGCGGCCGGCGACCCTGTCCGCGGAAGGGAACAAAACCGCGCTGAACTTTTTTTTCGTCCGGGAAACCAAACTGCATGCGCGCTTTGATTCTGTCTGCGGCAGTTGCGGTCGTGCTGGCCGGGTGCGGCGCCGGTCCGAACGTCAAGCTGTACAAGAACGAGACCTTCCAGGAAGGGGCGGCATTCAGCAAGACCATTCCGCTGTCGAGCGGCG
>Ga0315910_10002508_pt1 | contig 16088 bp, 13 predicted proteins | sample EdamamesoilMG_FD_204470 | JGI IMG/M metagenome (GOLD analysis project Ga0315910, IMG submission 204470) | Garden soil microbial communities collected in Santa Monica, California, United States - Edamame soil | ecosystem: Environmental > Terrestrial > Soil > Garden | place: USA: California... | reverse complement strand
GGAACCGCCTTGCTGCGCTGCTCGCGGGCGAACACTTCGCCGGGCGTCGAGGACCTGCGCCGCAAGCTGCGCGGAGCCGCCCGCGAGGTTGCCAGCGTCGGCGCGAGCGGGCAGGCTGCGGCCGCGCTCGAAGCGGCGATCGCGAGCAAGGAGCGCAACGAACGCGAGCTGCGCGAGGCGCTGGCGGGCCTGATCGGGCCGGCGTTGGCCGAGTCGCGGCCGAGCGCGCGCGACGTCCTGCTCGACCTCGAGCCCGGCGAGGCGCTGCTGGCCTACTGGCGCGTCGACGCGCGCGCCATCGACGCACCGCAGTCGACGCCGCGGCAGGCGCGGCTGTGCGCCTTCGTGCTGCGCGCGGGCCAGCCGGTGCGTCGCTTCGACCTGGGCCCGCTCGCTCCGATCGCCGCGGCCGTCCAGGATTGGCGCGCCGCACTGGCCGCGTCCGAAGCCGGCAGCGGCGCGCGCGAAACCCAGGCCGGGGAGCGGTTGCGCCAGCTGGTGCTCGACCCGTTGCGCGATTCGATCGGTCCGGCCGCGAGCTGGCGTCTGGCGCTGGACGACGTGTTGCACCTGATCGCGGTGGACGCGCTGCCGCTGCAGGGCGGTCGGGTCGGCGACGGCGTGAGCGTGTGCGTGTGCGTGACCGGCGCGACACGGGGCGACGTCGAAACCGCGACCGGCGGTGACGGCGCCTTCCTCGCGCTCGGCGGCGTCGATTACGACTACGAGGCGCTGGGGCCCGCGCCGGAGCGCGCCGCTGCCGCGCCGCTGCTGGCTCAAGCAGCTCGCGGCGAAGCGAAGCCGCAGACTTTCGCCGCGCTTTGGGAGACGCAGGACGAGATCGACGCGCTCGCCTCGCTGCACGAGGAATGGCGCAAGTCGGGCGCTGCTGCAGGGAGTGCCGCGCCCGGCGAGCGGCAGCCGGCGAGCGGCCCGGTCGTGAAGTTGTGCGACCGCGACGCGACGAAGTCCGCGCTGGCGGCGGCCGCGGCGCGCGCCGGAGCCATCCACATCGCGACCCACGGATTCTTCCTGAGCGAGTCCGCGGCGACGAACTCCGCCGCATCCGCGCTGGCGGAGCGCGCTCCGCTGGCGCTTTGCGGCCTGGCGCTGACCGGCGCGAACGCGGACCGCGACGAGCTGCGCTTCGAGGGCCTGATCACCGCCGAGGAACTGGCGACGCTCGATCTGTCGCGCTGCCGGCTCGTGGTCCTGTCCGCCTGCGACACCCACGTGGGCACGCTTTCCGCCGGACAAGGAGTGGCTTCGTTCCAAAAGGCGCTGCACGCGGCCGGCGCGCAGGTCGTCGTGACCTCGCTGTGGAAGGTCGGCGACGAATCGACACGCGCGTTGATGCTCGATTTCTACCGCGGCATGTGGATCGAAGCGCTCACGCCCGAGCAGGCGCTGTGGCACGCGAAGCGCCAGCGCATCGCGCGCCGAGCGCCGGCCCGCGACTGGGCGGGCTGGGTGCTCAGCCGGCAGTGAATCGCAGCCCGAGCGCCGCGGCGCTCGCAGCGGTGCTTCCGCGCGCGCTCCGACTCGAAGCGTCCTTCATCGGACTTTTCTTGCTTCGCACAACGGCTCCGGCACGGCCGGCATGGCCGCGGGGAAGGCTCCGCGGCGGCGATCTTCGTCGCGCGCCTGCGCTGGCGCATGGCGGCGCAGCCACAACAAGTGCGTAGAAGGTGGTCGATCACGTGCGTAGCCCGCATGCCCGCGCAGGCCCGACCCTAGACTGCCGGCTTCGATACCGGGATCACTCTCCCGCCACGCCGCGCATGAAGACCATCATCGAGCCCTTCCGCATCAAGTCCGTCGAGCCGATCCGCATGACCAGCGCAGCCGAGCGCGAGGCGCGCCTGGCGGAAGCGGGCTACAACGTCTTCCTGCTGCGCTCCGAGGACGTGTTGATCGACCTGTTGACCGACAGCGGCACCTCGGCGATGAGTTCGCAGCAGTGGGCCGCGATCATGCGCGGCGACGAGTCCTACGCGGGCAGTCCGTCTTTCTACCGTTTCGAGCGCGCCGTCCAGGACATCTTCGGCTTCAAGTACGTCTTCCCGACGCACCAGGGCCGCGCCGCCGAGCGCATCCTGTTCTCGGTGACGTGCAAGCCGGGCGACGTGGTGCCGAACAACACGCACTTCGACACCACGCGCGCGAACGTCGAGTTCACCGGCGCCAATGCGCTCGACCTGTTGATCCCGGAGGGGCGAGAGCCGCAAGCCGCTCATCCATTCAAAGGCAACATGGACGTCGCCGCGCTGCAGCGACTGATCGACGAGGTGGGGGCGCGTCGCATCCCGCTGTGCATGCTCACGCTGACCAACAACTCCGGCGGCGGCCAGCCGGTGTCGATGCAGAACGTCAAGGCCGTTTCCGCGCTGTGTCGCAAGCACGGGATTCCGCTGTACATCGACGCCTGCCGTTTCGCGGAGAACGCGTACTTCATCAAGCTGCGCGAGCCGGGATACGCGGACAAGAGCCCGATCGAAATCGCGCGCGAGATCTTCTCGCACGCCGACGGCGCGACGATGTCGGCCAAGAAAGACGGGCTGGCCAACATCGGCGGCTTCATCGCCAGCAACGATCCGGAGATCGCGCAGCAGGAGCGCAATCTGTTGATCCTCACCGAGGGCTTTCCCACCTACGGCGGACTGGCGGGCCGCGATCTCGAAGCGATCGCCGTTGGCCTCTACGAGGCGCTCGCCGAGGACTACCTGCTGTATCGCATCACCTCGACGACGTACCTGGGCCGGCTGATCTCGCAGCAGGGCGTGCCCATCGTGCAGCCTCCCGGCGGCCACGCCGTGTACATCGATGCCGCCGCCATGCTGCCGCACATTCCCGCGCGCGAGCTGCCCGGGCAGGCGCTCGTGGTCGAGCTGTACCGCGAAGCCGGAATCCGCGCCGTCGAGATCGGCACGGTCATGTTTGGCAGGCGCGACCCGAAGACGGGCCTGGAGACGACAGCGCCGATGGAGCTCGTGCGCCTGGCGATTCCGCGCCGCGTCTACACGCAAAGCCACATCGACTACGTGATCGAGGCGATCCTCAACGTGCACGCGCGCCGCAAGCAGCTGCGCGGATACCGTTTCGTCGAGCAGGCGCCATTCCTGCGGCATTTCACGGCGCGTTTCGAAGCGCTGCCCAGCGGCTGATCTCCCGGGAACGATCGCGCCAGCGCACGGGAGCGCCTCGAGCTATCATCGAAGCCGAGCCCCGAAGGGTCGGTCTCGCCTGCCCTCGGCGCCTTGGCTTTTCTCACGGGACTTCCATCGATCGAGGTCGCACATGAATGCCGGCAAAAACATCTGGGTTGGAGTCGCCCTGCTGCTCACCTGCGCGACGAGCGCGTTTTCGCAGAGCACCTGGTACGTCGACATGTCGGCCACGCCGCCTGGCGCAGGCACCCAAGCAGAGCCCTACACATCGATCCAATACGCCGTCGACCAGGCGACGACGCTTTCCGACGACCTGATCCTCGTCGCCCCGGGGATCTACAGCGAGCAGGTCCGCTGCCCGTCGAAGTTCCTGAAGCTGCGCTCCACGCACGGGCCCTCGCTGACGATGATCCGGCCCACGCTGCCGGGAGACATCGTGCAAATGCCCAACGGCCTCGCGGGCTCGACCTTTCCCGAGCTGGACGGGTTCCGCCTCCAGGGCAGCGCGAGCATGGCCGGCTCCGGAGTCGTCTCCACCGACATCGTGGTGAAGAACTGCATCATCGATGCGGGCTACGACGCGAGTGCAACGGTCTTCGCCGGCGTGCAGGCCATGGTCAGCGTGCGCCTCGAGCGCAGCACGATCGTCAACTTCGGCCGGGCAGTGACGCTCAACAACTTCTTCGGTTCGCCGGACGAGACGCGGCTGTCGAATTCGATCCTCGACCGCGGAGTCATGGGCACTTCGCTCAGCCTCGAGTATTGCCAGTGGAATGGGCAGCTCGGCGGTGCGATCCTGCTCGCGGGCAATGTGAACGCGCCGCCGGGCGTGTGGTCGCCGCCGAGCGGCGACGTGCACTTGAAGCCGCTTTCGCCGTGCATCGACGCCGCCAAGCCCAGCCTGCCGCCCGACCCAGACGGATCGCGTGCCGACATCGGCGCCATGGTCTACGACCCGGCCTACGCCGCGACGCCGACGACCTACTGCACGGCCAAGTCGCACTCGGGCGGATGCTCGCCGCGCCTGGGTTTCTCTGGGAGCGCCAGCTTCTCCGGCCCTGACGACTTCCACGTGCAATGTGCCGATGCCCTGAACCGCAAGGCCGGGTTGATTTTCTTCGGAGCTGCACCGGCCAATCTGCCTTTCAGCGGCGGGACCCTGTGCGTCGCAGCGCCGATCGTGCGTGGACCGGCGCAGAACTCGGGCGGAAGCTCGAGCGGCGTCGACTGCACCGGAAGCTTCGACTTGCACTTCTCGCACGCCTTTGCGCAGGCCAACGGCATCGCACCCGGGACGAACGTCTACCTCCAGGCCTGGGGGCGCGATCCGGGTTTCGTCGCGCCGAACAACATCCAACTCTCCGACGCGGCCGTCTTCGAGTTCGCTCCCTGAGCACGCGATGGCGGGCATCGGCGAACCGCCGCGTCTGGCGCCTCACCGCGCCGCGAGCGCCTGCAACTTGAGCATCGTCGCCCAGTTGCGCGCCGTCGCGCCGTCGCCGAGCGCGCGTTGCACCGCCGCGAGCGCCTTGCTCTCCAGCACGCCCTTGACGCAGTGCACGTAGATCGCACGCGGACCGATCGCGATCGAGTCGGGGGCCCAATCCTGCTTGGCGATCGCGGCGACGAGCTTGCGATCCGCGGGCTCGCGCAGCACGTTGACCAGGAAGCGCGAGGCCTCCGCTTCGGCCGCGCGCAGCGGGTTGTCGGCGATCACGCGTTCCAATTCGCGCGCGCTGAGCACCGTCACTCGCGCGCTGACACCCGTGCGCAGCAGCAGCGCCTTCTCGATGCGCGCCGCGGGGTCGCTCTTGGATTTCGCCGGAACGCCGAAGACGAGGTTGCCGCTGTTGAGCAGCGTGCGCACGTCGCCGTAGCCCAGCTCCTCGACCAGCGCGCGCAGGTCCGCCATCGCCACGCGCTTGGCCGTGCCGACGTTGATCCCGCGCAGCAGGCCGACGTGCACGCTGGACTGGGCCGGGGGCATGGGCGGGATGGTAGCCGAGGCCGGCTGTCGACGTTCCGGCGCGACGCCGCGCACTTCCAAGGAATTTTCCTGCGTCCTTTGGCCGTCTCGCCCGTCAGCAGGGCCGAGCGCTGGAATCGTCCGGCGCCTTGAATCAGACACCCTCCATGAACCAGAACTCCGCAGTCGCTTTCCAAGGCAATTCCCGCGTCCACGTCGCCCTCGAAGTGGCCAACGTCCAGCGCTCCATCGACTTCTACAGCGTCCTGTTCGGCCAGGCGCCGGCCAAGATCCGCCCGGGCTACGCCAAGTTCGAGCCGGCCGATCCCTCGGTCAACCTTTCGCTCAACGAGGGCCTCGGAGGTCCGCTCGGCCGCCGCGGCGGGCAGCAGCACTTCGGCATCCAGGTGCAGTCCACCGATGTGGTCCAGGCGATGACGCAGCGCTTGCGCGCGGCGGGGCTGGCGACGCGCATCGAGGAGCAGACCGCCTGCTGCTACGCCGTGCAGGACAAGGTCTGGGTCGAGGACCCCGACGGCAATCCCTGGGAGGTGTTCGTGGTCACGCAGGCCGACGTCGACCAGCGCGCGCCCAAGGACTCGAGCTGCTGCGTGCCCAACGCCGCGCCCGCGAGCGTCGGCGCGAAGAGCGCTTGCTGCTAAGCTCCAGGGCGTGGCGATGAGCAGCGAACAAGTCTGGCTGGCAATGCGCAAGCAGCTCGCGGGCTTCTTCCGCCGCCGCGTCGCCGACGAGCACACCGTCGAGGACCTGGTCTCGGAGACTTTCCTGCGCGTGCACGCCGCGCTCGACAGCGTGCAAGACGAGGATCGCATCGACGCCTGGGTCTGGCGCATCGCGCGCGGCGTGCTGGTCGACCACCGCCGCCGCGCGCGCAGCGAGGAGCTCGAGAGCCCCGAGGGCGTCGAGCAGCAGGACGGCGAAGCTGCGAACTTCAATGCCGAAGTCAACTCGTGGCTGGCGGAGTACCTCGCGAAACAACTGCCCGAAGAACAACGCGAGGCGGTCGAGCTCTCCGACGTGCAAGGCCTGACGCAGCCTGCGATCGCGCAGCGATTGGGACTTTCGCTGACCGCGACCAAGAGCCGCGTGCAGCGCGGCCGCCAACGGCTGCGCGAGCTGGTCGCGAGCTGCTGCCACCTCGAATTCGACAGCCACGAGAACGTGGTCGGCTACCGGCGTCGCAGCAGCGGTACCTGCTGCGGCGGCGCGGCAGGCGAGTCGGCGAGCTGCTGATCGCGGTGTTCCGCGTACCGAGCCAGAGCACTTCTTCCCCGCTACGCCTCGCCCGCGAGCAAGGCGGGCTTCCGTCCGCCATGCTCGCTTGTGAGGCGTGGCGGGGAAGCCGTGCTCTGGCTAGGCACAACGCGGATCCAGCGTGAAATCGAACGGGGCACCTTCCCAGGAGAACGGCGAGTGGGAAGATTCGCTTGAGCCGGGGCCTCAGGTCCCCGGAGCTTTCTTCCTGCGCCAACCTCCTTGGCGCGCCAGTCCCTTGGTCAAGGAATGCATCCCATGAGATTCACTCTCAGCAAAGCTCTTCTCGCCATCGCAGCCACGGTCGGCGCACTGCTCTCCACTTCCAACGTCGGATTCGCCCGGCAAGCTGCCTGGACGGCGGGGGCGAACTTCCCCACGGTCAACGTGCGCGGCGCGGGCGCGTGGTTCGCACCCAACTCGCGCTTCTACGTTCTCGGCGGCCGCAGCTCGGATCTCGCGGGCTCGGACCTGCTCAGCCCCAGCGAGTACGATCCGGGCACCGACAGCTGGACGCCGAAGTCCGCGGCGTTCCCGAACAATCAGGTCTGCAACATGGTCGCCGGCGTGCTGAACGACGCCGGCACGGACTACATCTACTGCGTGGGAGGCTCGGCGGCCGCCGCCGCGACCTCGACGCCCGACGTGCGGCGCTACGATCCGATCGCCGACGTGATCACGACGGTGGCGACCGATCCGTGGCCCGCGCCGGCCAACACGCTGCCCGGCGGCGCGGCCGTGCACGCGAACAAGTTGTATGTGTTCGGCGGTTTCACGATCAACGTCGGCATGACCACGCAGATCTGGGAGTTCGATCCGGCCGCTGCGGCAGGCACGCGCTGGACGTTGAAGACGGCAGTCCTGCCCGTGGCGCTGGGCTACATCCCGACCGCGCGCATCGGGAGCCTGATCTACATGGCGGGCGGTGAGACGTTCGTGGCCCCGGCCCTCGCGGACAGCAACAGCTGCTCCGTGTACGACCCGGCGCTGGACTCGATCTCTCCGATCGCGCTCACCCTGCGCGCGACCGGTGAAACGCGGGCCGTGGACCAGGCTGGGGCGCTGTGGGTGCTGGGCGGCGGGCGCACCGCTCCCAACCCGAGCAATCAGGTCGATGCCTACGCGCCGGGCACGAACACATGGTCGCTCGGCCCGCCGTTCGTGACTCCGCGGCGCAACATCGCCGCCGACGTCGATCCGGCGACCGGCAACATCTACATGGTGGGCGGCTACGCGCCCGCGGTGGGCACGAACAACATGGAGATCTTCAGGACCTGCCCGCTGCCGACGAGCTACTGCACCGCCAAGCTGAATTCGGTCGGCTGCAACCCGGCGATGGGCTCGAGCGGCACGCCCTCGGCGAGCGCCGGATCGGGCTTCATCGTCACGGCGACGAACATGATCAACAACAAGAGCTGCCTGCTGTTCTACGGCGTGACCGGCCAGGCTGCGCTTCCGTTCCAGGCCGGCACCTTGTGCGTGGCCCCTCCGGTCAAGCGCACGCCCGGCACGGTCACCGGCGGCAACCCTCCGCCGAACGACTGCTCGGGCGCGCCGGTGATCGACATGAACCTATTCGCGGTCGGCGGCCTGGGCGGCTCGCCGCTCGCGGCGCTGACCGTGGCCGGCACGGTCGTCAACTGCCAGTGGTGGGGCCGCGACCCGGGTTTCGCCGCACCCGACAACACGCAGTTGACGAACGGTCTGCAATACACCGTGTGCCCATAGTCTGGATGGACTTGTCAACTCCCCGTTGACGACCACGCGGTTCTAGTTTTTCGAGGCCGGCCGCCCCTGGGGCGTCGGCCTCGATCGATTCGCGCCGGCGGGTTGCTCAGCGCGATGCGCGTGAACTCGCGCACGCACGGCTGCCTGACCGATCCGTCGAGGAGAAGGCGAACCTGCTCGCCGCGCTGCCCGTCAAGCGCGTCGCCGTGCCGCTCGAACAGGTTCAGGCCCTCGCGGCCACGCACGCGCTCCCCAGCCAAGCTGCGCTCTTCTTCGGCCTCGCGCTGGAACGCAGGCTGCCCATGGCGGTCTCGGATGAGGCGCTGACCCGGGCCGCGCTTGCAGAACGCCTCGCCCTCCTGGGCGCTCGAGGCCCAGGGTGCGAGGACGTTGGTGGTTCGCCGTCCGCCGGACTTCTGGAACCAGGCCTGCTGCGGTCGGGAGCAGGGTGGAGTCGACCTCGGCGGCTGCCCGCCGGCCCGAAGGTGAGATTCCCTTCCAGGTGGTTTACCCTGCACCCATGCCGATCAGCCCCATCCCGGAGATCCTCGACGAGCTGCGCCGAGGCCGCATGATCATCCTGGTCGACGACCCCGGCCGCGAAAACGAGGGCGACCTGGCGATGCTGGCCGAGCACATCACCGCCGCCGACATCAATTTCATGGCGCGCGAGGGTCGCGGTCTGGTCTGCATGCCGATGGAGTCGGCGCTCTGCGACCGCCTGGAACTGGGCCCGCAGTCGCAGCAGAACACCTCGAAGATGGGCACGGGCTTCACGGTCTCGATCGAAGCCGCGCAGGGCGTGACCACCGGCATCAGCGCCGCCGACCGGGCGCACACGATCCGCGTCGCGATCGACCCCAAGTCCGGCCCGGCCGATCTGGCCCGGCCCGGGCATGTGTTCCCGCTGCGCGCGCGCGACGGCGGGGTGCTCGTGCGCGGCGGTCAGACCGAGGGCATCGTCGACCTGGCCAAGCTCTGCGGGCGCCGGCCGGCGGGTGTGATCTGCGAGATCATGAACGAGGACGGCAGCATGGCGCGCATGCCCGAGCTGGAGCTGTTCGCGGCCAAGCACCAGCTCAAGATCTGCACCATCGCCGACATCATCGCCTGGCGGCGCCAGAACGAGCGCCTGGTCGAGCCGGTCGAGATGGACGTGCCGCTGCCGACGCAGTACGGCACCTTCATGGCGCACCTGTTCCGCTCGCGGGTCGACGGCAAGGAGCACCTGGCGTTGACCCTGGGCATGCCCGGGCCCAGCATCGACGGGCCGCGCCAACCGGTCGGCGACGTGGTGACCGTCCGCGTCCACAGCGAGTGCCTGACCGGCGACGTGTTCCACTCGCTGCGCTGCGACTGCGGCCCGCAGCTGGACCAGGCCCTGGCGCGGCTGGGCTCCGAGCCGCGCGCCGTCCTGGTCTACATGCGCCAGGAAGGGCGCGGGATCGGCCTGGAGAACAAGCTCAAGGCCTACCGGCTGCAGGATGCCGGCATGGACACCGTCGAGGCCAACCAGGCCCTGGGCTTCGCCGCCGATCTGCGCGAGTACGGCCTGGGGGCGCAGATCCTGCGCTACCTGGGGGTGCGGCGGATGAAGCTCTTGACCAACAACCCCAAGAAGATCGCCGGTTTGGGGGGCTACGGCCTGGAGCTGGTCGCGCAGGAGTCGCTGATGACCCAGCCTAACTCCAATAACATCAAGTACTTGCGAACCAAGCGCGACAAGCTGGGGCACACGCTGCCGCGCTACGAGCTGCCCCAGCCGGGCGACGGCAGGGAATAGGTGGGGGTGGCCGGCGTCCGATGCGGGCCATGGGAGCGTTCCTGATGCAGGCAGCACCGAGAGAGGATGTTTCGCTCGTTGCGGAAACGCTGGCGGGCAACCCGCTGTCGTTCCAGCTGCTGGTCGAGCGCTACCAGGACCGCATGTTCGGCCTGGTGCGCCACTACACGCGCAACCCGGTCGAGATCGAGGACATCGTCCAGGACACCTTCCTCAAGGCCTTCACGCGCCTGAAGAGCTTCCAGCAGCAGTCCTCGTTCTACACCTGGCTGTGTCGGATCGCGATCAACACGGCGCTCGACTTCCACAAGCGCCACGGGCGCAACCCGGTGCAGGCCGTCGAGGATCTGGAGCTCTCCCAAGCCACGCGCCAGGCAAGCCATTCCAGCGCGTCGCTCCAGGCGCCCGACGCGCGTCTGGAGCGCGACGAGATCCAGCGCATCACCCAGGCGGTGCTCGCCGAGCTGCCGGAGATCTTCCGCACCGTGCTCGTGCTGCGCGAGTTCGAGGAGCTGGCCTACCAGGACATGGCCGACGTGCTGGGCATCTCGATCGGCACGGTCGAATCGCGACTGTTCCGAGCTCGCGCGCGCTTCAAGGAAAAACTGCTGCAGATGCACCCTGAATTCGGGGGCACTTAGGATCACCATGGACTTCACCTGCCAAGACGCGCTGCCGCTGGTTCCGAGCTACCTGGACGGCGAACTCTCCGAGGTCCGCGCCGGCCTGCTGCGCAAGCACCTGCTTGATTGCCAAGCCTGCCGCGCCAGCGCTCAGGACTCCAAGTCGATCGCGCGCTGGTTCGTGCAGCCCGCCCGGGCCGAGTTCGCCGCGCCTTCTGGTTTCGCCGCGCGGGTCGCCCGGCGCGCCTTCGCCGGCGACACGGGCAGCTTCGAGGCCGCCCGCCCCGCCCCGCGCGAAAACGGCCGGCTGCTGCAGTTCGTCCTGTCGCTGAGCGCCGCCGCGGCCGCGGTGATGCTGCTCTCGGCGATCGCCCTGCGCGACCAGGGCCTGCCCAATGCGGACAGCCTCAATGCGGCCAACGAGCCCGAGTCCGTCGAAACCGTGCTGCGCCGCCTCGATGAGCTCAATCGGCAGTCGCTCGGCGCGCCGGAGACCGACCCCGCCAAGCCCGCCGCGCCGGGCCCGCGCCAGCCCTGAGCCCCGTGGAGAACCTGCGGCTTTGGATCGCGGTGCTGGCCTGCGCGGCCTTCGGCGCCGGGATGGGGGTGGGCTGGTACGGCTCGACCCAGGTTCAGGCTGAGCAGGAGCAGGGCAGGGCCTCCGGGCCCTTCGACGCCTACCGCCAGCAGTTCGAGGCAAGCTTCAAGCCCTCGGCCGAGCGCACGCGCCTGCTGGGCGAGCTCCTGGCCCATTACCAGAAGGAGATCGAGGCCCTGGAGCGGGAGCAGCTCGACCGCGGCCGCGCCGAGCTCGGGCGCAAACTCGAGAAGCTGGCACTTACCTACCAGGAGCGGATTCGCAATAGTGTTCTGCCTCCGGATCAGCGAGCGGACTACGACCGCCTGGCCGCCGGGATGGACTGGAAAGCGAACCCCTGATCTATGGCCAAGTCCTGTGGCATCCGCATCGGCCCCAAGCGCTACGAGCTCGTCGTGCTCGAGGGCTCGGCCAAGAAGCACCGCATCATCGCCTTCCAAGCCGGTGAGCTCCCCGGCGGGGGCGAGGACCCCGCCGCGGATGCCGCGCGCGTGCTCAAGGAGGCCGCCAAGGCGCACTCCATCCCCCACGACAGCGTCGGTCTGGCCATCGACTCGGGCCTGGCGGCCTTCCGCACGATCAAGCTGCCCTTCTCGGACGCGAACAAGATCGAGGAGGTGCTGAAGTTCGAGGTCGAGAGCCAGCTGCCGCAGTGGGCCATCGACGACGTGGTGGTCGACTGGGTCGCGCGCGAGCAGAGTGAGCGCGAGAGCGACCTGCTGGTCACCGCCGTGCCCAAGTTCGAGATCGAGCGCATCCTGGAGATCACGACCAAGGCGGGCATCGAGCCGCTCGAGGTCGAGATCGAGGCCAGCGCCATGATCAACGCGGCCATGGGCGCGGACATCTGCCACGAGGACGACGCGCAGGTGCTCGTGCACATCGGCGAGGGCTCGACCGCCGTGGTGGTGGTCGACGGGGGCCGCGTGCGCTCGATGCGCGCGATCCACCTCGGCGCGCTCTCCCACGACGTGGTCGGCGCCGAGGCGGAGGCCGTCGAGCCGGAGCCCGGCGCGACGCCCGAGTCCGCGCCGCCGGGGCCGCCGATCGCCGTCCCGACCACGCCCGAGGAGCTGCAGCGCCTGCTGGCGCACGCGGTCTCGCGCATCCGCCGCGAACTGGGCCGCACGGTCTCGGGCGCGCGCACTTCGCACCCGATCGACGCGATCTACGTCTGCGGCATCGAGCTGCCCGACCTGATCGGGACCCAGGTGCTCGACCTGCCGATCTACGAGCTCGACGTCTTCGAGGCCGATTCCGGCCAGCCGGCCCAGGGCGCAGGCCCGCTGGTGGTCGCCTACGGCGCCGCCTTGCGCCAGCTGGGCGCCGCGCCGCAACCGGCCTCGCTGCGCCGCGAGGAGCTGCGCTACACCGGCGCCTTCGAACGTGTCGAGCTGCCGCTCGCCGTGGCCTCGCTGCTGCTGGTCACGCTGCTCGCGGTCTTCGTGATCTTCGAGACCAAGCTGCTCAAGTTGCGCGACGGCGACATCGACTACTGGCGCCGCTACGCCGAGCTGTACATGTTCGGCGATCCGGCCAAGGGGCAGGCCGGCAACCTCGAGTCGCCGCCCAAGTCGCTTGTCGACTACCGCGCCGCCGTGCGCAAGGCGAGCGAGAAGCCGGGCATGTCCGCCAAGGACAATCCCGAGATCGACCCCGATCGATCGCGGCTGGAGCAGTTGCAGAACGAGCGCCGGCTCTTGTTCCTGGAAGTCGACAAGCTCGACAAGGCGCTGGGAAACACCGGCGAGGTCACGCAGCCGCAGTCGGCGCTGGAGGCCACGACGCTCACCCTGGGCGTGCTCGTCGAGCTCGGCGAGGAGCAGGTCGGCCGCGTCGGAATCCGCAAGCTCAACTCGCTCTACGTCTCCGGCCGCAGCACCGGCGCCGACCGCGTCGAAGTGCAGGTCGACCTGACCTTCTTCGCCAACGACTCGGTCACCGCGACCGCCAACCTCGAGCGCTACGTGGCCACGCTGCGCACGAAGCCGTGGGTCAGGGAAGTCGAGCCCGGCGGAAGCAAGCCGCTGCCCGAGAACCCCGCCGAGCTCAGAGGCATCTTCACCGAAGGATTCAAGGTGACCTGCGACCTGTCCAACATCGAGCGCAAGCTCGCAGGAGGCGGCCCGTGAAAGCACTGCTCGACAAGATGAGCCTGGCGCGTTGGATCATCCTCATCTCGCTGCTGGCCTCGATCGGCCTGGGCGCCTTCGGCTACTCGCTGCACGGCCGGCGCATGGCGCTCGAGCAGGCGCTCGCCGGCGAGGTGCCCAAGGTCTCCCTCGACCTGCAGAACCTCGCCAAGCGCCACACGGTGCTGACCAAGCAGTACGAGCGCGAGGGACTGCAGGGCCAGAGCGATCCGGTGACCTACATCCGCACCATCGCCGCCGGCCGCGACGTGCAAATCGGCGACACGCAGGTCGATCCTCCGCAGGAAACGCAGCCGATGCCCGGCGTGCTGGACACGCGCTACACGATCAAGCCCTCCAACCGCGACCGCGGCTTCGGCCGGCTCAACATCGCGAACTTCCTGTTCAAGCTGGAGAGCGAGAGCCGCCGCATGCGCGTGACCAAGCTGCGTTTGGAGCCCGAGGCCAAGAACGTCAAGCCGGAGAACATCCTGGAAAACGATTCGTGGCGTTGGGAAGCCGAGGTCACCTCGCGCACGAAGATCGAGTCTCCGACGAAGCCCTGAGCGAACAATCGCTGTAAGCACGCGGCCCTGGCCGTGGCCGGGTCGCCGAGCGTGCGCGTAGACTCCCGCGCTTGTTCGCTCCCCTGATTTTCGCCCTCGTCCTGCCGCAGGCCGAGCAGGCCGCGGAGCGTGCGCGCGCAAGCGTGGCGCGCACGTCGCGCGCGCCGCGCATCGACGGCGTGCTCGAGAGCGAGGTGTGGGACGCGGCGCCCTCGATCGGGCCGTTGACGCAAGCCGAGCCCAAGGCGGGCGCGCCGGCCAGCGAGCGCACCGACGTGCGCATCCTCTACGACGACGAGCAGATCTACCTGGGCATCCGTTGCTTCGATCGCGAACCCGAGCGCATCGTCGCCACGCAGGCGGCGCGCGACGCGGAGCTCAGCCCCGACGACCGGCTCGAGATCGTGATCGACACGTTCCACGACCGGCGCAACGCCTTCTACTTCCAGATGTCGCCGGCCGGATCCAAGGGCGACGCGCTGATCTCGAACGACGGCGGCGACTTCAACAAGCCCTGGGACGGCATCTGGGAAGGCAAGGTCTCGATCGACGAGCAGGGTTGGGTCGCTGAGATGGCGATCCCGTTCAAGACGCTGTCCTTCAAGGAGGGCGGCACGAGCTGGGGCTTCAACATCAATCGCGTCATCAAGCGCCACGAGGAGATCGACCGCTGGTCGAGCGCGACTCCCGATGCGCAGGTGTTCCAGGTGTCGCGCGCCGGCGAGCTGACCGGCTTCCACGGCATGCGCCAGGGCGTCGGCCTGGACGTGGTGCCCTTCGGCGTGGCCACGTGGTCGAAGGAGCACCAGGGTGCGAACCACGACGAGGACAGCTTCGGCCACGTCGGCGCGGACGTGTTCTACAAGCTGAACTCGAACCTGACCGCGGTCCTGACGCTCAACACCGATTTCGCCGAGACCGAGGTCGACGAGCGTGTGGTCAACCTGACGCGCTTCCCGCTGTTTTTCCCCGAGAAACGCGACTTCTTCCTGCAGGACGCGGGCATCTTCGACTTCGCCGACCTGGAGAGCGACTTGGTCCCGTTCTTCTCGCGGCGCATCGGACTCTCGCCCACGGGCGAAGAGGTGCCGATCGACGCCGGGTTGAAGCTCACCGGCCGCCAGGACGACTGGAACATCGGCGTGCTCGACGTGCAGACGGGCGACTCCGACGGCGTCGACGGCGAGAACCTGTTCGTCGCGCGCGTCTCGAAGAACGTCGGCGCGCAGTCGAACGTCGGCGCGATCGTCACGCGCGGCGATCCGACGACGACGCAGGAGAACCTGCTCTACGGTTTCGACGCCAATTGGCGCACCAACGAGGGGATCGGCGGCAAGCGCACCGCGGCGAGCGCGTGGTTCCTGCAGTCAGCGACCGAGGACTCGCCCGGCGACGACACTTCGTTCGGGGCTTCGCTGCGCTACCCCAACGACCTGTGGCGCTGGGAGCTGACCGCCAAGCAGATCGAGGACAACTTCAATCCGGCGCTGGGCTTCGTGCCGCGCGACGGCGTGCGGCGCTACACGGGCGAGGCCTTCTTCCAGCCGCGCCTGGGCGGCAGCGTGCGGCAGCTTTCGGTCGGCATCGAGGACGACCTGGTCACCGACCTCGACGACGAGGTCGAGACGCACGCCACCACGCTGCTGCTCGCGGGTTTCGAGTTCGACTCCGGCGACGAATTGCGCTTCGAATTCGATTCCGTGCACGAGGTGCTCGACCGGCCCTTCGCGATCACGCCTTCGGTGAGCGTGCCCGCGGGCAGCTACGACGACAGGGCGCTGCGCCTGGAAGTCGAGACGGCCTCCAAGCGCCAGCTCTCGCTCCTGGGCGCGACGACCGCCGGCGGATTCCTCGGCGGCGACGCGCTGCGCTGGTCGGTCGAGCTGGCCTGGCGGCCGAGCGCGCTGCTCAATACCGGCGCGGAGTGGGAGCAGAGCGACATCGACTTCGACACCGGCAACGTGCAGACGCAGGTCGCGCGGCTGCGCCTCAACCTGAACTTCACGCCGGACCTGTCGTGGAACAACTTCGTGCAGTGGGACTCGGAGAGCGACGAGTACGGGCTCAACTCGCGCTGGCGCTGGATCCCCAAGCCGGGCCAGGAGTTCTACCTCGTGTTCAACCAGACGCTGGAGGACGCGACTTCGGTGCACCCGGTCACGCAGCAGGTCGCCTTCAAAGCCTCGTACACCTTCCGCTTCTGATGACTACCGAACGTACGGATCCAGCCTCGAGTTCGCCGACTTGGCG
>Ga0315910_10002507_pt1 | contig 16093 bp, 15 predicted proteins | sample EdamamesoilMG_FD_204470 | JGI IMG/M metagenome (GOLD analysis project Ga0315910, IMG submission 204470) | Garden soil microbial communities collected in Santa Monica, California, United States - Edamame soil | ecosystem: Environmental > Terrestrial > Soil > Garden | place: USA: California... | reverse complement strand
CGAGTGCGCTCAGCATGCTCGATCGCGGCGACGTCGACATCGCCGTGGCGGCGCTGCCAGAGCGCATCCCGGCGCGCTGGGTCACGCGCATCGTCGCGTACACGCCGCTCGGCTTCGTCGCGCCGGCGCTGGCGTGCGACGTCAGCCGCCGCGTCGGAGAACGGCCCATCGATTGGACAACGCTCCCGGTGGTGCTGCCCGCAGAGGGCCTGGCCCGGGTCGCCGCGGACCGTTGGTTCCGCCAGCGTCACGTGGTGCCCAACGTGTACAGCGAGGTCACCGGGAACGAGGCCATTCTCTCGCTGGTGAGCACGGGCTGTGCGGTCGGCGTCGTGCCGCGGCTCGTGATGGAGCAAAGCCCACTTCAAAGCAAGGTGCGCGCCCTGGAGGTAGAGCCCAAGCTGGGCGAATTTCGCGTGGGTCTGTGCACGGGGAAGACCCGCTTGTCCGATCCGCTGGTGGCGGCCTTCTGGGAAGCCACCGCATGAAGCGCGGGCTTCGCGGGGCGTGTTTCGGAACGCTTTCGGGAGCGTCCCGCGGGCTCTACCACCTGCGGCGCGCGACGGAGCTGCCTCAGACAGACGTCGGAAGCGCCGCCGAGCTCTGCTAGAGTCGGCGCCGTGCCCTCGCCTCAAGTCCTCCCGCTCAGCGCCGTCAGGGCGCTCGGCGAAACCCCCGTTGCCCTAGAAGCGCTGCTCGGCGATCTCCACGCCCGCGCCGCAACCGCGCCCGAAGCGTGGATCAGTCGCCCGACGCTCGCGAGCGTGCATCAGAGTTTGCGCGCCGCCCGCGCGCGTAAAGAACGTGGCGAAGCGCTGCCGCTCTACGGCGTTCCCTTCGCCGTGAAGGACAACATCGACGTGGCCGGGTACGCCACCACCGCCGCCTGCCCTGCGTTCAGCTACCAACCGAAGGCGACGAACCCCGTGGTCCAGCGCCTGATCGACGCGGGCGCGATCTTCATGGGTAAGACCAACCTGGATCAGTTCGCCACCGGGCTCTCGGGCGTGAGAAGCCCCTACGGCATCTGCAAAAACCCCTTCGACGAGCGTTTCATCTCGGGGGGCTCGAGTTCGGGCTCGGGCTGGGTGGTGGCGACTGGACTTGCCTGCTTTTCGCTGGGCACCGACACGGCGGGCTCTGGCCGAGTGCCGGCGGCGCTCACCAACATCGTCGGCCTCAAACCCACGCGCGGCCTGCTCAGCATTCGCGGCGTCGTGCCCGCCTGCCGCTCGCTCGACTGCGTGAGCATCTTCGCGAGCAACACCGACGACCTCAGCGAGCTGTTCTCGCTGGCGGACAGCTACGACGCACTCGACCCCTTCTCGCGGCAGGCGCCCTCGACCATGGCTCCCCCGCCCAGCGCGCCCCGCATCGGCGTCGTCGCCCCCGCGGAGCTCGAGACCTTTGGAGACAGCGATGCGCGAGCCCTGTACCAAGCTGCGGTCGAGCGCTTTGCCGACCTGGGCGCGACGATCGCCACCATCGATCTTTCGTCGTTCCTCGCCACCGCACAGCTCTTGTATCATGGCCCCTGGGTGGCGGAGCGCCTCGAGGCCGTCGGGGACCTCTTGCAGCGGGAGCCGGAGGCGCTCTTGCCGGTGCTCCGCGCCGTGATTGCCGAAGCGCCCAGTCGCACGGCTCTCGACGCCTTCCGCGGACAGTACCGCCTCGCCGAACTGCGCCGCGCCACGGAGGCCGAGTGGCAACGCATGGACTACTTGCTCTTGCCCACGACGCCGACGACGTACACCATCGCGGAGCTCGAACAGGAACCCATCGAGCTCAACACCCGGCTCGGGCGCTACACCAATTTCGTGAACCTGCTCGACTTGACGGGCGTCGCGCTCCCCGCTGGCTTTCGCCGCGATGGGCTGCCGCTCGGCGTGACGCTGCTCGGTCAAGCCTTCAGCGATCGCGAGCTCTTGCACTGGGGCAAGCGCTTCACCGCGCCTGCCTGAGTGCGTCCCCCGGTCCGCTCACCCCCCCCGCACCGTCCCCCGCGCAGCCCCCTGCCCCGCGCGCGGATGACGCGGGGAGAGGGAGCCGCACTCGGCCTTCAGCAACTCACTGCATGGTCTGGAAGCCCAGCTGGATCGAGCGGGGATCGGGGCCCGCGTCGTAGATCTGCTGGTAGGTGGCAGTGATACGCGTGTTGTAGCTATTGAGCACGTAGGCGATCCAGAAGTCGTTGATAGAGGTGACCGGGGTATTCTCGGCCTCTTCGACCCACTTGCCCTGGTAGCGCGCGCCGAGCTGTGCGCGCCCGCCAGCGATGTCGCCGGGGATCAGGTACGACACCAGACCCATCAGGCCGGTGGTCGCTTGATCGACGACCTCTTGGTAACGATAGATGGCGCCTTCACCCGTGATCGTGCCGGCAGAGCCGCCACCGGGGCTGAACTCCGCGAGCAGGTCGGCGTTGAACATGCGGTAGTTCTCACCGGCCACCGGGGTCTGCCCCTGGTACTGGCCACCGACGCCGACCGCCAGGATGTCCTTGGCGCCGTAGTAGGTGCTGCTGCTGTAGTAGCCCGGCTCTTCGCCGATGATCGCCAGGTTCAAGCGGCCCGTGTAGAGCGGCCGCGAAGCAACGCCGCCGTCCAAGTCGAAAACGCCGGCGTAGTACTTGAACTTGCCGGTGCCGCCGAGGTCACCCCACAAGGTGGCGCCGACGTTACGACCGGTGGGCCCCTGCCGCGGCCCCGTCAGCCCCGGGTAGTTCCAAGCACTCATGAAGAAGGGACCGCTGAAGTTGCTGCGGTCGGACGGCACCAGGTGCTGGCCTACCCAAACGTGGAACGGATCTGCCAGGTCGAGCTGGATGATCGCGTCCATGATGTGCACTTCGCCGTTGTTGCCGTTGGCGTTCATGTTGAACGTCCAGTTCACCTTGTCGTACGCCTGTCCCGAGGCGTGGAGCTCGGCATAGGAGGTGTCGACGGAAGCGTCATTGAGCTTCTCGGGATCTTGCTTGCCCTGGAACTTGAAGCCCACGCGGAGCCAGCCACCGATGGCGATGGGTGGTTTCGCTGCAGGCTCCTCGACGGCAGGGGCTTCTTCGGGCATTGGCATCGGCTCCGCGGCGGGCGCGGCAGCTTCCATCGGCGGGGGCTCGGGAGCGGGTTCCGGTGCGGGCGCGGGCTCCGCGGGAGCAGCAGCCGGGGCTTCTGCGGGTGGCGCCGCGTCAGCCGGCGGCGTGGCAGGCTCGGCGGGCGGTGCGGCGGGCGCTGGCGCAGGCTCCGCCGGGGGGACCTGTGCGGCAGCTCCCGCGGCCAGAAAGGTCGCGGTCAGAGCTGTGCGCACGGCGAAGGAAGCTCGATTTCTGCAAGAAAAACTAGTCTTTTTCATGAATATCACCGTTTGTCGCATTGGAGCTGGGGGAAGGGGGGGCGCCCAAACTAAGCAAGGGCTAATGTCCAGCGGTTTGTACGCACCTGAACCTAGCCAATTTTGTTAGCCAACCGGGCGCGTTGGGGCGGCTATGCGCGGGACCATCCCGCGCGGAGTGTTAACAACGTGTGTCCAGAACGCTTTGAGAGTGTGACATTACAAAAAGGTAAGGACCCCAGGCCAGAAAGCCGTGTGCAAATCGCCTCCTCGTCCTCGCTCCGACGCCGTGACGCGCGTCAGATACGCTGGCGAAACACAGCAAGGGCTAAGCCCTCCCGCATGCCGTCAGCCACCACGTTTATAGATGCACAGCCTTATCCTTGGCCGTACGACGGGGGCTTGGAGCCCGCCAACACGGCACTGATCATCATCGATATGCAAACCGACTTTTGCGGGAAGGGCGGCTATATCGACTTGTTGGGCTACGATATTTCCATCACGCGGGCCTGTATCGAGCCGATCCAGCGGGTTTTGGCGGCATTCCGCAAGCATGAATTCCACATCATCCATACGCGAGAGGGCCACCGACCGGACCTGTCAGATTTGCCGGCCAACAAGCGTTGGCGCTCGCGCAAGCTCCAGCAGGGGCAGAGTCCGATCCCGGGCATCGGGGACCCTGGGCCGTGCGGCCGCGTGCTGGTCCGCGGCGAGCCGGGTTGGGACATCATCCCGGAGCTCGCGCCTCGGCCCGGTGAGCCGATCATCGACAAGCCCGGCAAGGGCTCGTTCTGCGCTACCGATCTCGACATGATTTTGCGCCAACGCGGCATCCAGAACCTCGTGCTCACCGGCATCACGACCGATGTCTGCGTGCACACGACCATGCGTGAAGCCAACGATCGCGGCTACGAGTGCGTGATCCTCGGCGACTGCTGTGCGGCGACCGATCGCGGCAACCACGATGCTGCGCTGAAAATGGTCACCATGCAGAACGGTGTGTTCGGAGCCATTTCCACCTCCGAAGCCCTGCTCAGCAAACTCGGCTGAGCACTGACGGAGGGCGATCGGCCCGAAGTACGCAGCGTCTCAGTCGCGGACGTGGCGCAAGAACTGCGGGCTCTCGCCTTGGGCAATGGTGATCGGTTCGTGAGCGCAGAGCTTTGTCAGCGCGAGCGGATTCCGCGAAAAAGACCTGCAACTATGCCGTACTCCCGCAGATCCGTGCCCGCGCCGAGCGCTCGCCCCCTGCGCTCACTAGTGAGCGTGTTGCGCGCTCGCGTCGAGGCATCTGACAAGCACGTCACTCGGTTTGCCAATTTCGCCAACCTAAACCCCGCCGACACACACCCGAAACACGGTCCCTCGCATGTTCGCGCCACAAGACGCCGACGGTGTTTGCTCCAGATCGCTGGCGGCGCCCCGAAGGCTTTCAACCCGCCAGCTTTGAGAACAGTCGACTGGCCTCGCTTCAACCACAGGAGATACTTGATGACACGTTGGATAAGTTTGCTCGCGTGCGCGCTGGCACCCGTCGCCATTGGATGCAAGGGGCCTGCAGCAAAGTCCGATGGCCCGGCACCTTCCTCGAGCGCTGCGGCCGCTCCTGAGGCTGCTGCTGCACCACAAGCCAAGGCGGCAACCAAAGAGACTGGCCCGATCAAGGTCGGCATTCTTCACTCGCTTTCCGGAACCATGGCGATCAGCGAGACGTCCCTCAAAGACGTGGCGCTCATGACCATCGAGCAGATCAACAAGGACGGCGGCGTCCTCGGCCGGCAGCTCGAACCCGTCGTCGTCGATCCGGCGTCGGATTGGCCGTTGTTCGCGGAGAAAGCTCGTGAGCTGATCAACAAGGGTGTGGCCGTGACGTTCGGCTGTTGGACGAGCGTTTCGCGCAAGTCCGTGCTGCCGGTCTTCGAAGAGCTCAACGGTCTCTTGTTCTACCCCGTACAGTACGAAGGCGAAGAGTCGTCGTTCAACGTGTTCTACACGGGTGCCGCGCCGAACCAACAGGCAATTCCCGCGGTAGAGTACTTGATGAGTCCCCAGGGCGGCGGCGCGAAGCGCTGGGTGCTGCTCGGCACCGACTACGTCTACCCGCGCACGACGAACAAGATCCTCAAGTACTTCCTCAAAGACAAAGGCGTCGCGGATGCAGACGTCATGGAAAAGTACACACCGTTCGGTCACAGCGACTACCAGACCATCGTGGCCGACATCAAGAAGTTCGCCGCGGGTAAGCCCACCGCCGTGGTGTCGACCATCAACGGCGACTCCAACGTGCCCTTCTACAAAGAGCTCGGCAACCAGGGCTTGAAGGCCAAGGACATCCCCGTGGTCGCGTTCTCGGTGGGTGAAGAAGAGCTGCGCGGTGTCGACACCAAGCCGCTCGTCGGTCACCTCGCCGCCTGGAACTACTTCATGTCGATCGACAACCCCACGAACTCGGACTTCAAGAGTCAGTGGTCGGCCTATGTGAAAGCCAAGAATCTTCCCGATGGCGCCAAGCGCGTGACCAACGATCCAATGGAAGCCACCTGGATCGGTATCCAGATGTGGAAGCAAGCGGTCGAGCAGGCCGGAACCACGGACGTCGATGCCGTGCGCCAGGCCGTGGGCGGCCAGGTCGTGGCCGGACCCAGCGGTTTCAACATCACGATGGATGCGAAGAACCATCACCTGCACAAGCCGGTCGTGATCGGTGAAGTCCAGGCAGACGGGCAGTTCAAGGTGGTGTGGAAGACCGAAGGGCCGATCCGCGCGGACGCTTGGAGCCCCTACATCCCCGACAGCGCCAAGAAGGTGGCTGACTGGACCTACCCGTGGGTCTGCGGCAACTGCGAGAAGCCCAAGTTCAAGGGCGTCACGATTCAGTCCGCCAAACCCGAAGCTACGGCAGCTCAGTAAGGTCCACCATGCGCGGCGTCACCTTGACTCCTGCCCCGAAACCAGCCGGTTCTGGGCTACGGCCCGGCCTCTCGTGCTTTGCTTTCAAATGGTTGGTCGCCTGTGCGGCGCTCTTGGTGTGCTCGCTTTCGAGCACACCGGCGCCCGCGCAGGAGTTCAACACCGCGGTGAAGCAGCTGGCTAGTGAAGACTTCGAGGCTTTCAGTCGAGCCATCGAAAAGCTCGGAGACACAGGGGACGCTCGCGCGCTTAGCTTGCTCCAGGCGCTCGATCGAGGATCGCTCCAGATCGATGCCAAGGGCAACGTGTTCATCGTCGAGGGCGGCAAGATGATGCCTGCCCTCGACGCTGGCACTACACCGCAGGGGGCCTTGCGTGCGGCCCCAGTCAACAACGCCGTGCGGCGGCTGCTCGGCCCTGCCCTCGCCAAACTCCAGCTTTCTTCTCCCGACCGCGAAGTCCGCTTCGCGGCGGCCCACGAGCTCGCCAAATCGATGGACGAGGGCGCCGCTCCCCTGCTCCGCCAGTCGATCGGCAAGGAGCAGGACGCCGAGATCAAGGACATTCTGTCGCTGGCGCTCGCCCAGATCGACCTGAACTCCGCGAAGCCAGAAGTACGCATTCAAGCGCTCAAGGTCATCGAAGAAGACGGCACTGTCGCGCTGCAGAGCGCCGTCGAGGGCATCCTGACCAAGAACGACGACGGCAGCTTTCGTGAGCCCAACGGCGACGTGCGCGCTGCCGCAGTCTCGGCCCTCGGCGCCATCAACAGCAAGATCTTCTGGGTCAACCTGCTCGCCAACTCACTCTACGGCTTGAGCCTCGGCAGCGTGCTCGTGCTCGCTGCGCTCGGGCTGGCCATCACTTTCGGGTTGATGCGCGTCATCAACATGGCCCACGGCGAGATGATCATGCTCGGTGCGTACAGCACCTACGTGGTGCAAAACCTGTTCAAGGACTACCTGCCTGGACAGTTCGACTTTTACCTGGTCGCCGCGCTGCCGGTGGCTTTCGCCGTGACGGCGCTCGTGGGCGCCGCGCTCGAGCGGGGCGTGATTCGGTTTCTTTATGGCAGGCCGCTCGAGACGCTGCTCGCCACCTGGGGCCTCAGCCTGATGCTGATTCAGGCCGTGCGCAGCTTGTTCGGTGCCCAGAACGTGACGGTGGCGAACCCCGAATGGCTCTCGGGCGGCTGGGAGCTGCTCCCGAACCTCGTGCTCCCCTACAGCCGCATCGCCGTGGTGCTGTTCGTGATCGTGGTGGTCGGCTTCGTCTACTTCTTGCTGCAGCGCACGCCCCTCGGGCTCAACGTGCGCGCGGTGACGCAGAACCGCGAAATGGCCGCCGCCATGGGCATCCCCACGCGGCGCGTCGACACCTGGACTTTCGCGCTAGGCTCCGGCGTCGCAGGGCTCGGCGGCGTCGCCCTGTCGCAGCTCGGCAACGTCGGTCCCGAACTCGGTCAAGGCTATATCGTCGACTCGTTCATGGTGGTCGTAGTCGGTGGCGTGGGGAATATCGCTGGCACCGTGGCCGGCGCGATGGGCCTCGGCTTCCTCAACAAGTACCTCGAGCCCGCCTTCGGTGCCGTGCTCGGCAAGATTCTCATCCTCGCCCTGCTGATCCTGTTCATTCAAAAGCGTCCGCAGGGCTTGTTTGCGCTGAAGGGACGCGCCGCAGAAGCATGAGCCTCACCACATTCAAAGAGCTCGGACTCAGACTGCACACGGGCCGGGGCTGGCTCGCGCTGCTCGGTGTCACCGTGCTGTTCACGGTGCTGGTTCCGGTCCTCAACCTGGCGCTCCCCGCCGAATCTCCGCTCTCGGTCCCGGACTACGTGGTCACCGTGATGGGCAAGTTTGCTTGCTACGCGATGGTCGCGGTCGCCATGGACTTGATCTGGGGGTTCACCGGCATTCTGAGTCTTGGGCACGGCGTGTTCTTCGCGCTCGGGGGCTACGCCATGGGCATGCACTTGATGCTCGAGATCCAAGGCGAAGGCGTCTACCGCAGCAACCTGCCGGACTTCATGGTCTTTTTGGACTGGAAAGAACTCCCGTGGTTCTGGCAGGGCTTCGATAATTTCGGCTTCGCGGTCCTGATGTCGATGCTGGTCCCCGGCGCGCTTGCCTACGTCTTCGGCTACCTCGCGTTCCGCTCGCGCATCCGCGGCGTGTATTTCTCGATCATCACACAGGCCCTCACGTTCGCGTTGATGCTGCTGTTCTTCCGCAACGATACCGGCTTCGGTGGCAACAACGGCCTCACCGACTTCAAGCGCATCTATGGCTGGTCGCTCCACGAGCCCGGGACCAAGCTCTTCCTGTACGTGCTTTCGGTGCTGGTGCTCGTCATCGTCTACCTGATGTGCCGCTACGTCGTGACCAGCAAGGCCGGCCGCGTGCTCAGGGCCATCCGCGACGCCGAGGGCAAGGTGATGTTTTCGGGCTACAACCCGCTCCATTACAAGCTGTTCGCGTGGACCTTTTCCGCCGTGATCTGCGGATTTGCTGGGGCGCTCTACGTGCCGCAGGTCGGCATCATCAACCCCAGCGAGATGGAGCCCGCCAATTCCATCGAGATGGCGATCTGGGTGGCTCTCGGTGGCCGCGGCACGTTGTTCGGCGCCGCTGCCGGAGCCGCGATCGTCAATGGCGCCAAGAGCGTGCTCACGGGCGCCTTCCCCGAGATCTGGCTGTACTTTCTGGGGGCGTTGTTCGTCGTCGTCACCCTGGTCATTCCCGAGGGCGTGGTCGGGTTGTTCGGTCGTCTGGCAAAAAAGCGGAGCGCTGCAACATGAACGAACCCGAACTGGCTCCCGAAACTCCGTCCAAACCGAGGGCGAGCATGGCCTCGGAGAGCGCCCCCACAGCAGCCGAAGAGACTACGCCCGACTCGAAGAGCAAGCCCAAGACGAACGGCAACGCCAAGGGCAAGAACTTGGATACGCCCCGACGCTGGTCGTGGCCCCCCGGCAGCAAGCGCGAGGTCCCGACGGAGCGCTACGACGCGCTGACCAAGAAGCGGCCCGCGTCGCTGCTGTGCGTCGACGACATCAGCGTGAGCTTCGATGGCTTCAAGGCTCTGACCAACCTGACGCTCATCCTCGACGATGGCGAACTGCGTTGCATCATCGGTCCGAATGGCGCGGGCAAGACCACCTTGATGGACTGCATCACCGGCAAGACGCGTCCGGATACAGGCTGCGTGTTCCTGGTCGGCGACACCACCGATCTCTGCTCGCTCGCGGAGTACGAGATCGCTCAGCGCGGCATCGGCAGAAAGTTTCAAAGGCCCACGGTGTTCCACGGACACTCGGTGTTCGAGAACCTGGAACTCGCACTCCACGCCAACAAGGGCGTGTTCAAGAGCTTGTTCGCCAGCCTCAGCGGCGAGCAGAAGACCAAGATCGAAAGTGCCCTCGAAATCATCGGCCTGAAAGACCGCGTCAACGACCGCGCCGGGCTGCTCAGCCACGGCCAGAAGCAGTGGCTCGAAATCGGCATGTTGCTGGTGCAAGATCCCAAGGTCCTCTTGGTCGACGAACCCATCGCCGGCATGACGCACCAAGAGGTCGAGCGCACCGCGGAACTCTTGCGCTCGCTCGCTGGAAAACACACCGTCGTCGTGGTCGAACACGATATGGATTTCGTGCGCAGCATCGCCGAGAAGACGGTAACGGTGCTCCACGAAGGTAGCGTGCTCGCCGAGGGGAGCATGCAAGAAGTTCAGAACGACCCCAAGGTCGTCGAAGTCTACTTGGGAGAGTGACGTGCTCAGTGTTCAAGGCCTGAATCAGTACTACGGCGAAAGCCACACGCTGTGGGACCTCGACCTCGAGGTTCCCGAAGGCAGCTGCACTTGTCTGATGGGGCGCAACGGCGTGGGGAAAACCACGCTGCTCAAGGCCATCATGGGCATCGTTCCGATCAAGAACGGAGCCATCAAGCTCGAGAAAACCGATCTCGCGCACAAGCCAGCGGATGTGCGCGCGCGCGTCGGTATCGGCTACGTACCCCAAGGCCGAGAAATTTTCGGGCAGCTCAGCGTCGAAGACAACCTGCGAGTCGGCTTGCCGGCGCGCCGCGACAAGGAGCGGGAAATCCCCAAAAGCATCTTCGAGCTGTTCCCGGTGTTGAAGAGCATGCTGCATCGCCGCGGCGGCGATCTCTCCGGCGGGCAACAGCAGCAGCTGGCCATTGGGCGTGCCCTGGCGCTCGACCCCAAATTGCTCATCCTGGACGAACCCACCGAAGGCATCCAGCCCAACATCGTGCAAGAAATCGCCGAGATTCTGAAGCACTTGAACAAGGAGCAAAAGCTGACAATCCTGCTCGTCGAGCAAAAGCTCCCGTTTGCCCGTAAGGTGGCCGACAACTTCGCGATTCTCAACCGTGGCCGGCGGGCCGCCGCGGGGCCGATGAGCGAGCTGACCGAAGAGCTCGTCGACCAGCACCTCGTCGTATAGAGTCGCGGCGCATGATCCCCGCGAGCGCACTGGAGGCGCCCCCGAAGCGCGGCTGGCTCGGGCGGCTCGAGCTCGACTTCGAAGCGAGCGATGGCCGGACGCGCCTCAGTCGACGCAAGCACCAGGGGCCGCTCGTGGTCCAGCGGCCGTTCTATCCCGAAGCGAGCGGCTGCTGCCACGTGTACCTCGTGCATCCTCCGGGCGGCGTGGTGGGGGGCGACGCTCTCGAGCTTGCCGTCCAGGTCAAGCAGCGCGCACACGCTCTGATTACGACCCCCGCGGCTACCAAGCTCTACCGCTCGAGCGGACCCACCGCCACGCTGTCGCAGCGGCTCGTCGTCAGCGCAGACGCGACCCTCGAATGGTTGCCCCAAGAGACCATCGCCTTCAGTGGCAGCGTCGCCTCCCTCTCCACGCGCGTCGAGCTCGAACCCGGCGCCAGCTTCATCGGCATGGAGGTGTTGTGTCTGGGGCGGCCCGCCGCCGGCGAACGCTTCGACGTCGGACGCCTGAAGCAGCGGCTCGAGGTGCGGCGCGCAGGTGAGCCCCTCGTCCTCGAACAGCTCCGCCTACGCGGCGGTGGGCCGGAGCTCAGCCAAGCCTGGGGCCTCCATGGTCGTACGACGCTCGGCACGCTGATCGCAGTGAGCGGGCTCGAGCCGGAGCACTGGGCGCGCCGCATGCCCGATCTGATTCAGGCCGTGCGAGATGCAATTGCCCCTCTCGGCGGGCTGGGCGCCGTGACGCAGGTCGCCGGCGCGCTCGTGTGTCGCTTCCTCGGCGACGGCTCGAGTGCGGCGCACGCCGTGCTCCGGCGAGCTTGGGAGCTGATCCGGCCGGAACTCACCCAGCGACCCGCGGTTGCCCCGCGCATCTGGGCAACCTAGTCCGATAGGAAGACAAGTCCGTAGGAAGGCAAGTATGGAGCTCACGCCCAGAGAAAAAGACAAACTCCTAATCTTCACCGCAGGCCTCTTGGCGGAGCGCCGCAAGGCTCGCGGCCTCAAGCTGAACTACCCGGAAGCGGTGGCGTACATTTCGGCAGCGATCTTGGAAGGAGCTCGCGACGGCAAGAGCGTCGCCGAACTCATGAGCTACGGCACTACGCTCCTGACGCGAGACGACGTGATGGACGGCATCGCGGAGTTGGTGAGCGAAGTGCAAGTCGAAGCGACCTTCCCCGATGGCACGAAGCTCGTGACCGTGCACAACCCCATTCTGTGAGGAGCCCATGATCCCTGGTGAAATCGTGACCCCCGAAGGCGAGCTCGAACTCAACGTCGATAGACCCAAGACCAGCGTCAAGGTAGCCAACACCGGCGACCGGCCGATTCAAGTCGGTTCCCACTACCACTTCTACGAGACGAACGGGGCGCTGTCGTTCGACCGCGAGGCCACTCGCGGCTTTCGGCTCGACATCCCCGCGGGTACCGCCGTGCGCTTCGAGCCCGGTCAAGAGCGAGAGGTCACTCTGGTCGCCTACGCAGGCGCGCGCCGAGTGTTCGGGTTCTTGGGCAAAGTCATGGGCCCGCTCGGAGGCACACCTTGACCCGCATCAGCCGCCGCGCCTACGCGGAAATGTACGGCCCCACGACAGGCGACCGCGTGCGCCTGGCAGACACCGAGCTGTGGATCCAGGTCGAGGCCGACCGCACCGTCTACGGCGACGAGATCACGTTCGGCGGGGGCAAAGTCATCCGCGACGGCATGGGCCAGAGCCAAGCGGGTGACGATCAGACGGTCGACACGGTGATCACCAACGCGCTGATCTTGGATCATTGGGGCATCGTGAAGGCCGACATCGGCATCAAAGGCGGCCGGATCTTCAAGATCGGCAAGGCCGGCAACCCAGACACGCAGCCCGGGGTCGACATCGAAGTCGGAGCCTGCACCGAGGTGATCGCCGGCGAAGGCCTGATCGCCACCGCGGGCGGCATCGACTCGCACATCCACTTCATCTGCCCGCAGCAGGTGACCGATGCGCTGATGTCCGGCGTCACCACCATGCTCGGGGGCGGAACGGGGCCGGCCACCGGCACCAACGCGACCACCTGTACGCCGGGCGCATGGAACCTCGCACGCATGCTGCAAGCGGCCGACGCACTGCCGATGAACCTGGGTTTTCTCGGCAAAGGCAACGCAAGCTTGCCCCTACCCTTGGTGCAGCAGATCGAGGCGGGCGCGATCGGCCTCAAGCTCCACGAAGACTGGGGCACCACCCCAGCGGCCATCGACAACTGCCTGAGCGTCGCTGAAAAGTACGACGTGCAGGTGGCGATTCACACCGACACGCTGAACGAGTCGGGTTTCGTCGAGGACACTTTCAACGCCTTCAAGGGCAGGAGCATCCACGCCTACCACACTGAAGGCGCCGGCGGCGGGCACGCCCCGGACATCATCAAGGCCTGCGGCCAGCCCAACGTGTTGCCTTCGTCGACGAACCCGACGCGGCCCTACACCGTCAACACCATCGATGAGCACCTCGACATGCTCATGGTTTGCCACCACCTCGATCCCAGCATCCCCGAAGACGTCGCATTCGCCGAGTCGCGCATCCGCCGAGAAACCATCGCGGCCGAGGACATCTTGCACGACCTCGGGGCCTTCAGCATGATTTCCTCCGACTCTCAGGCCATGGGGCGTGTGGGTGAAGTCGTGACCCGCACCTGGCAGACGGCGCACAAGATGAAGGTCCAGCGCGGAGCGCTCGCCGAAGACAGCGCGCTCCACGACAATTTCCGCGTGAAGCGTTACGTCGCCAAGTACACGATGAACCCTGCCCTCACGCACGGCATCTCACACGAGGTGGGCTCGATCGAAGCAGGCAAGCTCGCTGACATCGTGCTCTGGCGGCCGGCGTTTTTCGGGACCAAGCCGGCTCTAGTGATCAAGGGTGGCTTCATCGTCGCCGCTCCGATGGGCGATCCCAACGCCTCGATACCGACGCCCCAACCCGTGCACTATCGAGAGATGTTCGGCGCGCTCGCGGGCGCCAACCACGCGACCAGCGTGACCTTTCTGTCGCAAGCAGCCAGCGCCGCGGAGCTCCACAAAAAGCTCTCGCTGCACAAACGCGCGGTCGCCGTCGAGCGCGTGCGCTCCGTCACTAAAAAAGACATGGTGCACAACGCGTACACTCCGAAAATCGACGTAGATCCACAAACCTACGAAGTGCGCGCCGACGGCGTCCTGCTCACCTGCGAACCCGCCACCGTGCTACCCCTCGCCCAACGCTACTTCTTGTTCTAGCCCTCCGTTTCCAGACACGAAGTTCGAAGGATCACAACCGAGGAGGACAGCCACATGCTCGAAGCGCACGAAGTAGTTTCCACAGGTACACCCGAAGCGTCGATCGAGCTGCCCTTCGAACGCCGCAAGAAGAGCCGCTTGCGCTGCGCACTCCGCGACGGTCGAACCCTCGGGGTGTTCCTGCCCCGCGGCACCGTATTGCGCCACGGCACGCTACTGCGAGCGACGGACGGCACTCTCATCGCCGTGCATGCCGCCGCGGAAGACGTGTCGACCGTCCACTGTGACGACGCTCATCTCTTGACCCGCGTGGCCTACCATCTCGGCAACCGTCACGTGCCGCTCGAAATCGGGCGAGGCTTCGTTCGCTACCAGCACGACCATGTGCTCGACGCGATGGTACGCGGCCTCGGTGCCGAGGTAGGTTCCGAGCGAGCGCCCTTCGAGCCCGAGGCGGGAGCGTACGGCGGTGGACATCGCCACCATCACGACGACCACGAGCACGATCACGACCATGGGCACGACCACGACCATGGCGGGCACGATCACGACCATGGGCACGATCATGACCACGCGGGTGGACACGGCCACGTGCACGTTCACGTCGAGGGGAAGAAGGAACCGTGACTCCGCGACTCGACGTACAGAGTCCGCGGGTGCTCGAGTTACTGCACGCGATGCGGCTTTCGTGCCCGAGTCTACCGGTGGGGGCTTACGCCTACTCGCAGGGGCTCGAGTATGCCGTAGAGGTCGGCTGGATCCACGATCGCCAGACGGCCGCGGACTGGATCTCGGGGTTGCTCACGAGCACCCTTGCGGGCTTCGATCTGCCGCTCTTGAGGCGCTTGTATCGGGCCTGGGCCGAACCGGATTTCGACCGCATCGCGAGCCTCGAGCGCTCGGTGCTGGCTGGGCGCGAGTCCGCGGAGCTCCGCGCCGAAGAGCTCAACCTCGGCGCCGCGTTGCTGCGCCTCTTGGTCGACCTCGGTGTCGCGAGCGATCGCGCTCTCGAGCGCGCGGCGGAGCGCGGCTACTTGTCGGCGTTCGCGCTCGCGTCCGCTCGCTACGGCCTGTCGGAGTCCAGCGCGCTCGCGAGCTACTGCTTTGCGTGGCTCGAACACCAGACCAGCGCAGTGACGCGCCTGATCCCGCTCGGTCAAACGGACGGGCAGCTCGTGCTTTCGGCGTGTCTCGCGCTGGTCGAGGGCGTGCTCGAATCCAGTCTCGAAGTCGCGGACGACGATATCGGAGCGCTCGCGCCTGGTCAGGCCATCGCCAGCGCGCTCCACGAAACCCAGTACACCCGCCTTTTCAGGTCTTGAGCCTGATTCAGGTCGTAAGAAGGAGAAAGCCTCATGTCCAAACCTCGACCCACCCTGAGAGTCGGCGTCGGCGGCCCCGTCGGCTCCGGCAAGACGACACTCGTCGACACACTGTGCAAACGGCTGCGTGAGCAGTACCAGATGGCCGTCGTCACCAACGACATCTACACCCAGGAAGATGCGCAATACCTGACGCGCAGCGGTGCCCTGACACCGGACCGCATCCTCGGCGTCGAAACCGGTGGTTGCCCGCACACCGCGATTCGTGAAGATGCCTCGATCAACCTGCAAGCGGTGTCGAAGCTGATGGAGCTCCACGGGCCGCTCGACCTGGTGATCGTCGAAAGCGGCGGCGACAACCTGAGCGCCACCTTCAGCCCCGAACTCTCGGACCTCACCCTCTACGTCATCGACGTAGCTGCCGGCGACAAGATCCCGCGCAAGGGCGGGCCCGGCATCGTGAAGAGCGATCTGTTGGTGATCAACAAGACCGATCTGGCGCCCCACGTCGGCGCATCGCTCGAAGTCATGGACCGCGACGCGCGCAAGATGCGCAAAGATCGCCCCTTCGTCTTCACCAACCTAAAAACCGGCGAAGGCGTAGACACGATCTGCAGGTTCATCGAACAGCAGGGCATGCTGGCAAAAGCTCCGTGAACGTAAGCGTGCCCGTGAACGTGCACGTGCGCGAGCGGGGACGAGCAGGGCAAAGCAAACCGCGCTGGAGCTAGAGCACCGCCAGGATCTCAGCTAGCGCAAAAATAGAAAAGCTCTGTAGCACGAGCGCGAACCTGGCTGGCCCGCGCCCCCAGCA
>Ga0315910_10002506_pt1 | contig 16097 bp, 10 predicted proteins | sample EdamamesoilMG_FD_204470 | JGI IMG/M metagenome (GOLD analysis project Ga0315910, IMG submission 204470) | Garden soil microbial communities collected in Santa Monica, California, United States - Edamame soil | ecosystem: Environmental > Terrestrial > Soil > Garden | place: USA: California... | reverse complement strand
AAGCGGAACTGCTCAGCCGCTTTGAGGACCTTCTGTCGAAGGTCGTCTTCGTTCCAAGGCTTGGTGACGTAGGCGAAGATCTGGCCGTCGTTCACGGCCCGCACGACCGCGGTGAGATCCGCGTAGCCGGTGACCAAAATACGCTGGGCATGGTGAAACTCGTTGATCTTCGAGACGAGCTCGTCACCCGGCATTTCGGGCATGCGTTGATCGGTAATGACCACGGCGATGTTGGGCCGCTCATGCATCACGTCGAGTGCATCCGTACCCGACTGCGCCTTGAGCACCACAAAGTCGCTACTCAATAGGTCTTCGAGCGCCACGAGAATTTGCGGTTCATCGTCTACGAGCAGTACTTGTTGTTTGGCCAATGCCACCATGGCTAATTCTTCCTTCCGAGCGACTGTGGGAAAACGATGGTCATGGTCGTTCCTTGTCCCAATGTACTTGTGATGTCCAAAGTGCCCCCGTGTTTTTGAGCAATCGAATAGGTGATGGACAGTCCCATTCCTGTACCTTTTCCAACCGGTTTGGTCGTAAAAAATGGCTCCAGCACGCGAGATTGAAGCTCGACGGGGATGCCCATGCCATCGTCCGAAACCGCAATGGCGATGCAGTCACCACGCTGCTCCGTCGCAATGACAATCCGTCCACGTTCGCCGACTGCGTCGATGGCGTTGGTCACCAAGTTGAGGAGGGCCAGGTTGAGTGGCCCGGGATAACATTCGAAACGGGGAGGACCTGCGAGCTTACGCTCGACCACAATCCCCTCCTTGAGGCGGTGACCGAGAATCATCAGGGCCGAATCGATGCATTCGGCAATATCGATGACTTTACGCTCTCCCTCATCTAGGCGAGAAAATGTGCGAAGCTGATTCACGAGCTCTGAAATTCGCTCTAGCCCTACGTTCATTTCCGTAAGCCGATTGTTCGCTTTGCTCCAGTTGGCCGCCGCTTCTTCGTCGAGAAGGGGAGCAACGCTTGGCGCGACGCGGTCGAGACAGTCGCGAGCGGTGCGTAGATGGCTGGTCGCGAACGCAAGCGGGTTGTTGATCTCGTGCGCCACACCGGCCACGAGCTCTCCGAGCGCTGCCATCTTGGCGGATTGCACGAGTTGCGCTTGGGCCACTTTCAAGTCGGACAAAGCTTGTTCGACTTGCATCTGACGTTGTCGCAATTCAAGAAACACTTTCACCTTGCTGCGTAGCACCACCGGTGAAATCGGCTTGAACAAGAAGTCCACGGCGCCGGTTCCGTAGCCACGCAGGGCGTCTTCTTTGGTTTCGTGTTTGGCGGTCAGAAAGATGATGGGGATTTGTCGAGTCTGCGCGTGGTTGCGGGCGTGCGCAGCGACTTCGTAGCCGTCCATTCCTGGCATTTGGATGTCGAGCAACATCGCTGCAAAGTCGTGTTTGAGGAGCAGCTTGAGTGCTTCATTTCCCGAGCGCGCAAACAAGACGGAACAATCCATGCCCTCAAGGGTGGCTTCCATCGCGACCAAGTTGGCCTCGACATCGTCGACGACGAGAAGCTGTGGACGACCGATCATTGTACCCCCCGCATGCGATAGATCCGGTGTCGTGGGGAATACGCCTCGAACGCTTCCATCATCGCTTGAGGTAAAAGTTCGCTGGTACCCAGACACAAAAATCCCCCCCGACACAGCCCCCGAGCGAACATCGAGAAGACACGAGTTCGTAGGTCGGCATTGAAGTACAATGCCACGTTTCTGCAGAAGATCACCTGCATCTCACCCAGGCAAAAGTCCGAAACCAGATCGTGTTGAAAGAATGAGACATTGCGTCTCAGCGAATCGACGACCGAAACCTTCCCGTATGCACAGGTAAAATAATTCCAGAAGTCAGTCCTCCCACCTGCGCGTACATAGTTGCGTTCGAAGACGCTCGCCTGCTGCTCTGAATAGACTCCCTCTTTCGCGCACTCGATGGCCGTGAGATCGATGTCAGTGCCATAGAGTTGCGAGCGTGAGTAGAGACCGGTCTCTTCAAGCAGAATGGCCATGGCATAGAGTTCCTCGCCCGAGGCACAGCCTGCATGCCACAAGCGCAGGCGAGGATACGTGCGCAGGACAGGGACGACGGTGTCGCGAAACTCCTGGTGAAACGTCGGGTCTCGAAACATTTCGGTAACTTTGACCGTCAAGCATGAAAGCACGATGCCAAAGTAGGCCGAGTCCCACAGTAAACGATGCATGAGCTCGCCGAGGTGAGCCGTGTGTGTGTGCTCCATGGCGGTGCTCAAGCGCCTTCTGATGGAGTCTTGGGAGTAGTCACGAAAGTCGTAACCGTAGCGCCTCAAAATAGCGTCCAAGACCAGGCGCGTCTCCTGCACATCAATCTCATCAGGATGCATGCTTCTCTTCCAGTAAGCTCACCAGCGTGGCGATGAGCTGTTGTGCATCGACTGGTTTGGTCAGGTACGCGTCGGCGCCTTTGGCCAAGCAACGTTCGCGTTCGCCAGGCATGGCGCGCGCCGTCAGCGCCACAATAGGTAGATTCTGAAAGCGGCTCTGGGCGCGAATGTGCGCCATCGTCTCGTAACCGTCCATTTCAGGCATCATGATGTCGGTGATCAAACATTTTATCCGGTCGTGGTGCGCCAACAACTCCAACGCTTCACGTCCGTTTTCTGCCACGAGCACCTCGCACCCCCGGCTCTGCAATAGCGCCGAGAGCGAGTACACGGTGCGCATGTCGTCCTCCGCCAAGAGCACGCACGTGTCCTGCAACGTTCGGCTCAGCTCGGGGACCACCGTGGCTGACGGCTCGGCCTTGGTCGTGGCAGCCTCCTTGACGTGGTGAACGAAGAGCCGCACTTCTTCGAGCAAGCGCGCGGAGGAGTTCCCATCTTTGAGCACGATGGCCTGCGAATTGGCTTGAAGTAGGTTGATCTCCTGTTTGGTGAGCGAACGCCCCGTGTGCACGATGATGCCGTAGGGACCCAAGTCGGGCCGCTTGCGGAGCGCGTCCAGGAACGCCAGCCCATCCATGTTGACCAAGCTCAAGTCCAAAATGATGCAGCCAAATGCCGAGCGGCCCAGCATGTCCAAAGCTGTCTCGGCACTGCTCACGTGGACGGCCTCGAAGTGTTCGGACTCGAGCAACGCAACGATCGACCTGCCTTCCGCTGCGCTATCTTCCACGACCATCACGCGCTGGCTCGTGGATGTAGTCTTGGGCGCAAGCTTGTAGATGAGCTCGATCAGTTCCTGACTGGTGGCTGGTTTCGTCAGGTAACCCACCGCTCCTCGAGTGAGCTGTCCCAAGGGTGCGTCCAGGGCGGAGAGGAAGTGGACCGGGATACCACTCGTGGCTGGGTCGGCCTTGAGCCGATCCATCACGGTCCAGCCGTCGGTGTCGGGCAGCTTGATATCGAGGATGATGCCCCGCGGACGATTCAGCCGCGCCAGGCGCAGGCCCTCCTCCCCGCTTTCGGCCAAAATCGGAACGAGCCCACGCCCACGCACCAGGTCCGCCAATTGTTCGGCGACCAGGTCGTCGTCCTCGATGATCAACACTTGTTGGTTGTGTGGCTCAGTGGGGGCGGCCGGTTGAGCCTCCGCGGCCACCGTCTCTTTGGCTTCTACTCGGAGAGGAAACACGCAGCTGAACGTGCTGCCCTTTCCTACCGCGCTCTCTAGCGTGATCTCACCTCCGAGCAGCTTGACCGATTCAGACACGATGGCGAGTCCCAATCCCGAACCTTGATAGCGACGCGAAAATGACGACTCGAGCTGTTCAAACGGCAAAAACGCGCGCTGCTGTTGATCGGGAGTGATCCCAATTCCGGTGTCGCTCACCTGAAACAGGATTTTGGATTCGAGCGGCTCTATCCGGAGCGTTACCCCTCCGGTCTCGGTAAATTTGATGGCGTTCCCGATCAGATTGGTGAGGATGCGCTCCAAACGCAATCGATCGGTCGAAATCGGTGTGGGGGTATCGGGCGCAACTTGCGCGGTGAAATCCAGATGCTTTTCTTTTGCCAGCGGTTCGTACATGCGCTGCATCGTTTCGGCGATTGCGTGTACCTGGACTTGCTCGAGCCTGATCTCTTGCTTACCAGCTTCGATCTTAGACAAATCGAGCACTTGATTGATGAGGTCGAGGAGGTCCTCACCGGCAGCGTGGATGGTCCGGCAATGCTGAACTTGCTTGTCCGTCAGGTTCTTCGCGTCGTTTTGGGCCAACAAGTGCGATAGAAGCAGCATGCTGTTGAGGGGCGTGCGAAGCTCGTGGGACATGTTTGCCAGAAACTGTGACTTGTAGAGGCTGACGCGACTGAGCTCCTGCATCTTTTCCTGCACGCGCTGGCGGGCGATGTCCAATTCGTGATTGCGTTCACTGAGCGCTAATTGCTGCTCTTCGAGCTCTTGATTGGTGCGACGCAGCTCCTCCTGTTGCGCCAAGAGCTCCTGATTACTCATGCGCAATTCTTCCTCTTGCTGAGCCAGCCGCCGCGCTTGTGTCCGCGTCTCGTCGAGGAGGTCGTCCACCGCGGCGCGTGCCTTGGCTGCGGCGAAGGTCACGAACAAGCTATCCTGCATCGCATTGAGGAAGTCTTGGCTGGCCTCCGGTAGCTCGTTGGCGGCGGCCAGTTCGATGATGCCGATGCGGTCGCCTCGCTGGCGTAAGGGCAAAAGAGCTATTGCGGTTGCGTGACCTTGGCCTAGCCCTGACAGAATTCGAAAGTAGTTGGGAGGAAGGTCGCGGCGCATCACGAGCCGCTCTTCGTCCAGCGCTCCACTCAAGAGACCCACTCCTGAGCTCATCGTCGGTGCCGGCCAGGGACCATCGCTGCTTTCGGGCGCTAGTGGAGCGCAGCAGCTGTGCCCCGCAAGGCGCAAGGTTCCATCCTTGGCCAAGAGGTAGATGGCGACCGCGAGCACGTCCAAGCGTCGGACAAGAGCCGAGGCGACCTTCGTTGCAAGCTCTTCCACGTTGGGAGTGCCGGCGAGCTCGCGGGCGAGTTCGAGCTGACCAGATTTAATCCAATCGCCTCGATCGCGCTGTGCTCCCAAGGCGCTCAACTTGGAAGCCATGGCGTTTGCATCTCTCGCCAAGTCCCCGAGCTCGTCATTGGAGGTTTGAGGGATCAGCTCCACGAACTCTCCGGTCGAAAACCGGGACAAACCGTCGGAAACGAGCCCGAGCCCGCTGAGCAGCCGGCGCGTGACCCAATAGCCGAAGGCTGAAACCAAGAGCAAGCCAAGCAACCCGATCAACACGCGTGCGCGGCCTGCCTCGACGCTTCCGCGGAGGATTTCTGCAAATGCGTGCCCCAATTCGGCGCGATCGACCAATGTCGATTGGTTGATGGCCTCCTCGAGCGCCCGCTGCCGCCTTTGCAGCGTGGAGAATGACTCCGCGGCCGAGTCACCCGTCTTGCCTTGGATCAAGAGCGTTGAGACCGCATGGCCAGTTTCGAAGTACTCTTCGAGGCGCACACGCAGCTCGCCCTCGGTCCGCCGATCGAGGGCGGGACTGGCCGCATCGAGCAACTTCAGCATCTCGTTGCGAATGTGCTCGGCGTCTTTCAGGGTATCCACGTCCTGCGCCTGCGCTGCGTCCTGAAATGCGCGGTTCAATTTGGCAAATTTCGACTCGAATTGGAGCGCGAGTTCGATGCGCGGGACGAGACGACGTCGGACGGTCTCGATCTCCTCGCGGTGCCTCATGCTCAGCCAGTAGCTGAGCACTACGAGCGCAATGATCGTGACTAGCGCCAGATTGACGAGAACGAGGAGTTTGGTCCGGACCGAAAATCGCATAGCCTCAATGCAAAGCGATGAGCTTTACCCCCTGCAGCTCGGTTGAATCGGACACGTAGCCGAGCGCACCTGGGTGCCCGGCGACGTACTTGACCACTTGGCTTTCCGTATCGACTTCAGGGGGCGGCACGTCCCGACCCGAGAAGATGCGTTGCTGCCAATAGCTACGCACCGCCGCCACCGAACGTCTCAGCACCTGGTCGGTGAAGGCGATGCGCGTCTTTGAGGTGCTGGGGAGGTCGACGGGATGAATGACCGCCCCGCTCTCCCAGCGTGTCACCTTCTTCAAGAACGCGTCGGCAACGAAACGCGTCGGCAGCGACGTTGCCGCCACGCTCGGGTGGGCGATGACGTAAAAGCTAGGCTTTTCATCGGCGCGCCCGCTTGTGATGAGTAGCAGCACAAGGAGCAAACCGAGCGCGGGGCGACTCCAGAAGAGGAGACGTGAGCCGTGTGCAGTGAATCCACGGGACATGTTGAGCTCCTAAAAATACGCCGTGGTTTTGAGGAGAAAGTACAACCAATCTCGTGTCAGATCCGCGGGCGGCACACCGCCGTTGAGGTCTGCGCTCAGGTACGCTGTCCCGCTCATGAAGTGTCCCTCCGCTTTGATGAGCCAATGTTCGATGGGATCGAAACGCAGGCTCACTGCCACATCATGTTGTTGCTTGTCGACACCCGTGCGGTCATCCATGTCCGGGAAGTACAGCGAGTAGTACAATCCCGTAGCAAGCCAAGGCGCGACTTGATACGTGGCCATCACGTACATGCGCTCGTTTCTGACTGAGTCGTTGAGCGCTGGATAGTCGGTCGTGAGCTTGGCCTTCCACTGGCTGTATTCAGCGGCAACGGTGAGTTCACGCCACGTGTATTCGAGTGACGCTACCCACAGCCAAATGGGAAGCTCGAAAGGAATGGGGCTAGTTGCGTCGGGCGGAAGGAGGCCTGCTGCTGCGTACTGCTCGATTGCCTCTGGTGGAAGCTCGAGATCGGCATTGAGCTTCAATGTCTGATAGGTGCCTCCAAGTCGTAGACCGTCGAGAGCTGTCTCCCACATCAAGCGTCCGCCCACGACGTAGGGGACATCGAGGTTGCGGATGGACGCATTGGAGCTCGTGTCCATGAAGATGGTGCCGCCGTAAGCCCGGTACTCCAATTCGCCGACCGGCGAATGCGGAGTGCGGCCATAAATTTCTCCGCCGGTTTGGGCGAGCAAGTAGTCACGGTTTTGCGTTGGATACACCGATTGAGGAAGCAAAATGGCTACCCGCGCGGCGTCGATATCATTGTATTCGTTGTAGAGGCCAAAAGGGATTTTGGTTCTACCAGCGCGGATACCGAGCCAATCGAAAAAGCGATAGTCGAGATAGAACCAGTCGAACTGCGGCTTGTAGTTCCCTACGGGACCAAGGTCGCGCATGAAGAGCTGCATGCCCACGCGGAATCGATCCGTGAGTGTTTTGGTAAAGTTGAGGCCCACTTCATTGAACTCGAAGCTTCCCCGCTCGGACTGGGCAAGGAAGTTGTTGTCCGTCGATTTCATGAAGCCTTGGCTGACGAAGCCGTGAACCTCCGGCATCCAATCGGCCATCCGGTCCGCTACAGGAGTGTCCTCGGAGGTCTCAGCCTTGGCCAACTGCGTAGGCAACAGCATGCCCAACGCAAACAACAGGGAGGCCCTCGTGGGCCCTCGCTCACACCCAAAGCGCACTGAACTGAGCATTCCCGTACCAGCCATCCACCCGGGCAAAACCAGGACATGGTGAGTCTAACGGAGGGTGTTTGGTGACCGCAAGGTCATGGGGCCAGATTCCGCGCTGGGAATGCAACCGTTTTCGGCCACCCGTGGATGGTGAGCGATTGATGAGTGATTCAACTCAATATTTTCAGGTAACGCGCAACCATCGGTTGTGTGTCAAAAGGGGACATCTTACGTATGAAACATGTCCGAAATCGGCCAATGTAGGCTTGCGCTGAGACGCGGCGTTTTGCGAGGGCAGTGTGCCCCGCCCGTTCGACTACTCGCTGTCGTGTGGGTCAAGCATCACTAAGGCATCACAACAGGCGTGTCGCGGGGTAGTGTTTGGGCGCAGGCTGTTGGGCAATCGCGGCGCTGTTCGGGCTGAGCCGCTCAGTGCCGCCGCCGCCACGCTGGGCTGACTCGACAGTCGGCGGCGCGTGTTGCGATGGAGCCGTGGCGCTGACAAATTCCACCCAGGGGGGGCAGCTAGCGCGCGCGTCTAGGGCCGCTTGCTCGCATTTGTGTAGGGGTTGGGCCGAGAAATGCTAATGGCGCAGCCAAAATAGGCTTCTTTTCGAACACATCACGCACGATTCGAGATGGCGACGCACCAGGGATGTGGTTTGCTCACAGCAGAATTCGTGTTAGACCAAGATGCGAGCTCGTCATGCCCCGTACTAGTCCCGCGTTGGACTCCCGGTGGCAGGATAAGTGAGCGACTGGGCATTGTGTCCGGACGGTCCGAGATCCATCTAGTCCCCCTCAAGAGTCCCTACCCAACACTTCTTCCTATCCCCCATCTGTTCTGATTCGTCGATCGAGTCTGATTTGTTGATCAGACAGTTGGGTTTAGGGAATTCAGCGTTCATAACGGCCCCGCTGCGGGTGCCTTTCCTCAAACGGTTGGTTCGTCACAGCGCCTGTCTATATCCTTCAGGAGATCAGTCATGAGTCGGTTAGCTCCCTTCACTTCCTTATCCACAGTCTTGGTCGCCGGGTTGTTCCTGTCAGGAGCATGCGGACACACGAAGGACACCCTCGAGGCGTATAAGAAAGCCAGCGAAGATGCGCCGACCACCGGTGACGGCGACACTGGAGCGAATCCCAATGTGTTTCCCGACTCGGCGTACGCCAACGTCCCCAGCTGTGAGCCGCCCAGCCGGGGCTTGCCCCAGTTCGACTGCATGCAAGCTGACTCTCTGCAGTTCGATAAAGCCAACATGAAGGGCTACTGCGTTCCGGATGAGGTGAAGACCTCGGTCGACACGGTCCTCTCGGCCATGTCCTCCAACCACAAGGCCATTCAAATGTTGGGCATCCCCGAGGGTAAACGGGACTACCGTGACATCGAGCGCAGTCCGGACGTGACGGTGCCGGGCGTCGGCGACATTCGCGGCTACCGCTACCGGGATGCCGGGCGCGGCGTCAACATGGACGCGGGGCAGGACAACCGCCCCAATGACAAGAAGAACTACGCGACAGCGTTTCCTGCTCCCTCGCTGCGCGCCGCGTCGTGGGACTTGGACCTCGAGCGTCGCATTGGTTCGGCGATTGGTGATGAGACCGCGGCGTCTCTCAACAACATGAACTTGGGCCCGTGCATGAACATCGTGCGTCACCCGTTCTGGGGCCGCACCCAAGAGACGTACGGTGAAGACAGTTACAGCATCGGTCGCATGTCCACGGCGTATTCAGTGGGCGTGCAAGAATACGTGGTGGGCTGCGCCAAACACTTTGCGGCCAACAACATCGAGTATCACCGCTCACAGCAGAACGCCGTGATGAGCGAGCAGACCTTGCGTGAAATCTACGGCCGCCACTTCGAGATGATCATTCAGGACGGCTCCATGGGTTGCATCATGGCCGCCTACAACTTGATCAACGGGGTCAAGGCGACGCAAAGCGAGCATCTGCTGCGCGACATCTTGAAAGGCCCCGTGAGCGAGGGTGGCATGGGTTTCGAGGGCCTGGTGATCACCGACTGGTGGGCGATGCCGGGCGATCAGGTGACCCCTGATGCTCCCACCGCGCAGTCTGACACCATCCAGGCGGTGATCGCCGGCACGGACATCGAAGTGCCTTGGCAGATGCACTATTCGGAGGCCACGCTGGCCAACGCCGATCAGACCTTGGTCGAGGACGCAGCACGGCGCATCCTCACCCAAAAGTTCCTCTTCAACTCGGCCAAGTCGAGCCAGCCTTGGAGCAAGAAGAAGCCGACCACCGTGCTTCCCCGAGGAGCGGGTTCGCTGACGCCCAATACTGCGCACGAAGCGTTGGCTGAGGAAGCCGTAGCGCGCTCCGCGGTGCTGCTGGTCAACGGCCTGGACCAGACGCCAGTTCTGCCCCTCCAGGACCCTACGACCATTGCCGTCATCGGCATGAAGCAGCCCTTCAAGCAGATCAGCTCCTCTGTGCCGCCCACCTGCGGTTACTCGGAAGACATTGGTCAAGGCATGACGGCCTCTCGTGAGTGCACGTTCAATCACGGCACTGACCCGGCCTTGGGCGATCGCGGATCGAGCCGCGTCAATGGCGACCCCGCTCGCTCCGTGGGCCCCTTCGCTGGCATCAAGGAAATCGGTGAAGGCTTGGGCGCTACGGTGACCAACGGCGAGAGTGCTGCAGATGCTGCGGCAGCTGACACGGTCGTCGTTGTCGTGGGTTATACCCCGGGTGACGAAGGCGAGGAGTACTACATCCAGGGCGGTGGTGACCGCACGTCTCTCAATCTCCCCAGCGGGTCCAATGAGCTCGTGCAGAGCGTGCTCGACCTGGGCAAGCCCACGGTGATCATCATCCAAGCCGGTTCCATCGTGAACCTGCCGTGGCTCGAGCATTCAAACAAGAATCAGGCCACCTTTTGGGCGGGTTACCCCGGCATGCGTGGCGGCCTGGCTTACGGCAAGCTCATCTTTGGACAGGCCAACTTCGCTGGGAAAATGCCCATGTCTTGGCCCAAGGAGGAGTTGCTCACCAGCCTCATCAACTTCCGCCCCGACGGCGAAAAGGGCGACACGACCATGGACTACTTCTTTGGCTATCGCCTGTACGACAAGCTGAAGTACGTCGACGAACAGGAAGTCGACTTGGTGTTCCCCTTCGGTCACGGCTTGAGCTACTCGACCTTCACCTATGATAACCTCGTTGTGCCCTGTGAAACGGCCGGCAAAGAAGGCATCTTTGAGGTCGCAGTGGACGTGAACAACACCTCGACTGTTGACGGTGATGAGGTGGTTTTCCTCTTCGTGAAACCCCCCGCCAAGCCTGACGGCATCACCGGTGAGCGTCCGTGGAAAGAGCTGAAGAGCTTTGCCCGCGTGTCTGTGCCTGCGATGGGCAAGGCGACCGCGAAACTCCCGTTGCGTGTCCATGACCTGCGGCGCTGGGAAGGCGGCGAGGATGGCCATTGGGTGATCGACAGCGGTGCGTACACCATCGCTGTGGGCAAAGACGCAGACGCCGTTGAAGCAGAAGGTGCGTTGACAGGAACAGTGATGGTGGCCGGGGACTGATGTCCTGACGACGACGCCCGCTCAGAATAATCAGGACAATCGGACGAAATAGTATGATTTCTCGGAAAAACACTTTCGGGCTCGGGAAAGCCCTGTCTCTTGCCGCAGTATGCCTCACCGTCAATGCACCCGTGTGGGCTCAGGACGAGGCAGCACCCGCTGCGGATCCTTCTTTGGACGCAAGCCTCGGTGCCAGCACGGACGGCAGTACTGACGCTGCGCTCACGACAACAGAGCCAGCGGCGGTTGAGCCGGCGCCGGAGCCTGTTGCTGAGCCCGCACCTGTCGAACCTGCGCCTCCCGCAGAACCCGTCGCGGAGAAGAAGGAGGAAGCAGCGCCTACCAAAGCCGATACCAAAGAGGCGACGGCGCCAGACAATTCCTGGGGCATCAAGCAGCTCCGGATCGTGCAGACCCCATGGAGCGCCTACCCCAGTGCCTACACGCGCGGCATCACGTACGGCTCACTGTGGCGAACCTTCCACGGTCAGCAGTGGCCCTACATGCCGTCCACCGACAAGGAGAAGAACCTGCAGATCGGGTTTGGTGGTTACATCTGGAACGACGTCAACAACGCGCGGATCGAGGTGGATCCCGTGCTGGGTGCCGGCGACCAGAACCGCTGGACGACCCAGACGCGTGGCCTGCTCCGCATGACCCCCACCCTCAACGTAGGCAAGGGCTGGTTCGTCCAAGGCAACGCTGAGTTCGTGGTGCAAGGTGACATGCGTCCCGACCCGACCTCAGGCGTGCTCGCTACGACCGATGACGTGTGGTTGCGCTTTGGTAAGTGGGACCTGTTCGACATCACCGTGGGCCGCTTCCAAGGTTGGGAAATCGCCAACCATTACGGTATGGGCTTGGACTGGGCCACCTTGGAGCGTCAGGGCGCATGGGTGGTGGGGTCCACACTCCCCAAACCGACCGACGGTTATGGTCTCGACTACTTCTGGGACCGACAGAACTTCTTGCTGGGCGGTTATGCCTTGCACGTCTATCCCTTCAAGTGGTTGCGCGGCGAGCTGCTCGCGCACATCGGCTCCGGTAGCGGCAACGCGGAAACTCCCTACCAATTCGATCTGCGGCCGTCGGCCATCTTCGACATTGGCTTCTTGAAGATCAAGGGCGGGTATGAGTTCGGCATCGCCAAGCCTCAGGACGCCAACAAAGTGTCACAGGACCGAAGGAACGGTTGGGGTGTGGCGGCGCAGGTGGTGCTGGCACCTTGGGTTGAGTTCGGCGGAAGCTTTGCGCGCGGCTACCAGGACGTGCTCGACTCGTTTGGTTTGGCCGATCTCGCGGCGAGCAACACCGTGCAAGGCTGGGGTGGCTTCCTCAACGTGAGCCCCGGCTGGGAGCCTTTGGTTTTGGGCGGTGGCTTCTTCTGGAAGTCGTATGAGAACTTCTACCTGAGCGGGAGTGGCGACGTGGACAAGAACGATCAGATGCTCTTGTACGGCGCGGCCCAATACAACTTGTGGCGGCAGTTCTACATCAAGCTCGTCATCTCGCACGCCAGCAACAAAGGCCAGAACACCAAGAACGGCGAGTACATCAACAACTCACTCAGCTCGCGCTTGCGCCTCGAGTACCTGTTCTAAGGTCATCCCTACACCATGGCTGGGCTGTTGAAGCTCGGGCCCCAAGAACCCTCCCTGGACGCAAGTCCGCGGAGGGTTTTCTCATGGCGCGGGGAGGGGCTCAGTGGGGACACGGGAAAGGCGGAGTCAGGGCTGTCTTGTCCATGAAGCGACGAGGCTCGGTCGGACTCTGCGTCTTTTCAAACGTTGTGACGGAATTGCACGACGTCTCTCTGGAACTGCCCGCTGGGTGTCACAATGGCAAACGCGGACCCGTGACCGAGCGGCTCTTCGCCAGCAATGGCCGCATTTCTGTGGGAACGGGCCATGGCACGCTCCTTGAAAGAGTGGTGCGCATGAGCCCTCACTCGGAAACTGATTCGTCGTTTGCTCAGCCCAGCGCGTGCACCGTGGAGGAAGGAATTGTCCGCTACACAAGTGATCTGGAGCGCCGCGCGCGCTCACTCACGCGCGATGACGCGCGCGCACAGGATCTCGTTCAGGACACGGTGGTGCGCGCGTTGCACTTTAAGAACACTTACCGTGACCGCGCGCGGGTCCGCGCCTGGTTGATGCGGATCATGTTCCACTTGTTCGTCTCCGGGCAGCGTCGGGTGCACATCGAGCGGCGCGTGCTGGAACGGGCTCCACGCGAACCCGATCACTGGAGCGGTCACAACGTGCAGTCAGAACCGTCCTGCACCCCGCCCATTGAGCGTGCATTGGGGCAAATCCCGGACAAGTTGGCGGAGACCGTTCGTCTGGTCGATCTGCTCGACTACTCGTACCTGGAGGCAGCTGCAGCCCAACAGGTCCCCGTTGGAACAATCATGAGCCGCCTCCACCGTGGCCGCGCGCGCTTGGCCACGGCCCTGAGTTCTTAAGGCGCAGAGTCCCCCTTCGTCGCGCCGCTCCTCACCACCACTTCCGCCGGCGCACGTGCTCGCGCCTGACCCCACGCGCCTCAAGCACACGCCTGACCCAGCACGCACCTGATCCTACGCGCCTGACCCGGGTTGATTTTTTTGCGTCCAGAAGCAGCTCCCGATCCGAGACACAAACTTGTAATGGTCGGACGCTCACCATTAGCGTTGCGCAAAAATTCGCGCTTTCTCCCTGAACCTCAACCAGGGTCGGTTGGATGGGTCCCCTCCCGATCCGAGACACAAACTTGTAATGGTCGGACGCTCACCATTAGCGTTGCGCAAAAATTCGCGCTTTCTCCCTGAACCTCAACCAGGGTCGGTTGGATGGGTCCCCTGAACCTCAACCAGGGTCGGCGACCTTGCTCACACGGCCAGGTGGACTTTGGCTCGAAGAGACACCGCGTCGAAGCCATGACGTCCGCACGCGGCTGACCCACAAATGGCCTGCTGACGCAGGAGAGACTGTCTGCTGACGGCTGAGCTACGAAAGCTCGATGTGAGCGCTGGCGTAGGCCTTCGTCTGGCCATCGGGGAGTTCGACCAGGAGCTGTCCTCGTTCGTCAATGCCGCGGCCAATCGCCGCTGTTCCGTCGATCAGAAACGAGCGCCCGAGCAGGTAGTCGAGCGCGGCGACCTCGCGCGCCTGGGCGGTCAAACCAGAGGTGATGAACTGACTGACTCGTCGCTCCAGGTACTTGAGCAGGTCGACGAGTAGACTCTCCAGGCTCTCTTCCTCTGCGCCGAGCAACTTGAGCGAGGTGGCGTGGGCGAGCTGGGGTGGAAACTGAGAGGTGCTCACGTTGAGGCCGATCCCGATGACGATGCCCAGCTGGCCCTGCGGGTCGGTTTTGGACTCGATGAGAATGCCGGCCAGCTTATGGTCGCTCACATACACATCATTGGGCCATTTGAGGCGCACCTGCTCTCCCGGCGCGATGCGTGTGCGTACCGTGTCTGCCACGGCCAACCCCACAGCCAAACTGAGCCCATGCGGAGCGGGCGCGTGCGCTGGGTAACGAAGCAACACCGAGCACATCAGACATTCACCTGGTGGTGCGGTCCAGGGGTTGCCGCGTCGTCCGCGCCCTTGGGTCTGCTGCTCTGCCAGGAAAACAATGCCGGTTTTGGCTTCTGTCTTGATGGCGTCGAGCGCCAAATCATTGGTGGACGAGCAGCTGTCATGGGCGCGCACCGGACGGCCCCAGGTCACTCGGCGCGCCTTGCGCAGGCCTTCGAAGCGAGCAAGGTCGAAGAATGTCATGGGCCTAGGGCACGGGTGGCGCGTCAAAGCCGGCTTCGTGGATCTCTAGACTGATGTCCGCGGCCGGGGCGGAGTGGGTCAGCGCGCCCACGCTGATCACGTCGGCGCCCCAACTGGCGATGAGCGCCACACGCTCCAGGCTCATGTTGCCGGATAGTTCGATGAGCGCCTTGCCCCGTGCGCGTAGGATGGCCGTTTGGGTATCCGCGTCGGAAAAATTGTCGAGCATGATGATGTCAGCTTGGGCTTCCAAGGCCAAATCCAGCTGGGCCAAGGTGTCCACCTCCACCTCGATGCGGCAGGTATGGGGGGCGAGTTTGCGGGCCTGTGCGATGGCCTGCGTGATGCCGGCGCTAGCGGCGATGTGGTTGTCTTTGATGAGGACCGCGGACCCGAGCTGATCGCGATGGTTGTAGCCGCCGCCGTGCCTCACCGCTGCGCGCTCCAAGCTGCGGAAGCCAGGCGTGGTCTTGCGGGTGTCACAGATGCGCACCCGACCCTGCGCGGCGTCGACAAACTTGCGCGTGAGGGTGGCTACCCCGCTGAGCCGCTGCACGAAATTGAGCGCGGTGCGCTCGGCGCGGAGCAGGGCGCGCGTGGGACCATCCACCTGAAACAGTCGCGTGCCCGCCAGAACCAGCTGGCCTTCATCGACCAGCTGTTCTACCCGGCAAAAGGCGTCCACACTGTGGAAGGCGTGGGAAAAGATCTCCGCTCCCGAGAGCACCAGGGCGCTCTTGGCGATCGCGAAGGCTGTACCCATGTGGTCGGACGCGATGGTGGCCTCGGTGGTGAGATCACCGCCGCTCAAGTCTTCTTGCAGCGCGAGATCGAGCAGTTGTCGTTCTTGGGGGAGCAGGGCCACGCCGCGACTTTACCCCGACAGGGCCATCACTCAACACTTCGCTCGCCAGTCTTCGCTCGCCAGTCTTCGCTCGCTAGGTCACCCACCCCATCACGGAGTGAGGGTGGGTGACTGCGCTCAGAGGTCGCTCCGGGCAGTGCCGTGGGTCACCTCCTCCTCTGCGAGCAAGCCCCCCGATGTGGCGTAGCCACGAGGCGTCGAGCACCGCCGCGAGCATTTCGCGAGCGCCGGAGCGCAGAGGGTAGTTTGGGTTGAAGCGCGCCTGCGGTGTTCTCACCCGGCTAGCGACCAAGCCCACCCAACCTCTGCGAACAAGCCCCCCGATGTGGCGTAGCCACGAGGCGTCGAGCACCGCCGCGAGCATTTCGCGAGCGCCGGAGCGCAGAGGGTAGTTAGGGTTGAAGCGCGCCTGCGGTGTTCT
>Ga0315910_10002505_pt1 | contig 16099 bp, 16 predicted proteins | sample EdamamesoilMG_FD_204470 | JGI IMG/M metagenome (GOLD analysis project Ga0315910, IMG submission 204470) | Garden soil microbial communities collected in Santa Monica, California, United States - Edamame soil | ecosystem: Environmental > Terrestrial > Soil > Garden | place: USA: California... | reverse complement strand
TCACCGTTGCCGACCGCGAGATCCGACTTGGCATCTGGAAGATCCACATCCTCCATCACGCCGAAGCGCGTGAGGTCTGGGGGACTTGGTTGCTCGAGGAGCTCGCGGAGCACGGGCACACGCTGAGTCCGGGCACGCTGTACCCGGCCCTGACTCGCATGGAGCGCAACGGATGGCTCCGGCGCACGGGCAGCGCGCCGCATGCGCGCGCACGCCAGACATTCCGTATCACGTCGCCGGGAAGACGTCTGCTCAAGGAGCTGCGCCGCGAGGTGACGGAACTCTACGAAGAGGTCGTCCTCGACGCGGAGAAGGATGGGAAGGGAAGCCGGCTGTGACCCTCGCCCGTCTCCTTCGAGCTGATGCTCCATCCGCTGCCATGCTCATCCGTTTCGTGGTGGGGCTCGTGTTCGTCTCGGAGGGCATCCAGAAGTTCCTCTACGCCGAGGCCCAAGGCGCCGGACGGTTTGCGAAGATCGGCATCCCTGCACCCGACCTCATGGGGCCGTTCGTCGGCGTGGTGGAGGTCGTCTGCGGCTCCCTGCTGCTGCTCGGCCTAGTTACTCGCTTCGCGGCCGTGCCGCTCATCATCAACATGCTCGTCGCGCTCGCCTCGACGAAGGTCCCGGTCCTGCTCGGGCATGACTATTGGATCTTCGCGCACACGTTCGCCCCGAAGGCGGGGTTTTGGGCGTTCCTCCACGAGTCGCGAACGGATCTCTCGATGCTCTGCGGGGCAGCCTTTCTCGCGCTCGTGGGTGGGGACTGCTGGTCCATCGACGCCCACCTTGCCAAGCCCAGCACCGCCACTCAGCCTCAAGAGCTTCGATGATTCGCATCTACGTGGGGATCCTCTGCGTCGCGCTGTCCGCGTGCTCGCGGCCGAGCACCGAGGAGGGTCGCGACGCGGTACCGAGTTCGACGATCGGCTACGGCACGGCGATGGCTGACGTGGCGCGCCGCTTCGAGATGCTCGGTCGGGCAGCCTCGGGCGGTCGCTTCGAACTCGCGGAGTACCAGTTGGGGGAGATCGAGGAGCAGTTCACCGAGACGTTGCCCCACGCTGCGCCACCGCGAGAGGGGCACCCCGAGGTTCTCCCCGCGATGGCGGGTGCGTTCGCCCAAACCTCCGTCACGGACCTTCGCCGTGCGCTCATTGCACGCGACCGAGCGCAGTTCAGTGCCGCCTTCGAACGTGCCGCAACCGCGTGCAACGGCTGCCATCAAGCCTCGGGCCATGGGTTCATCGAGGTGCCAACCATTCCGGGGCGCACCATCCCGAACCTGGACCCCCTGGCGCCAGTGTCGCCATGAACGATACCCCGCCGACGGTTCAGGCAGCGCTGGCCGCGGCGACGAAGCGCAAGGCGGTCGCACGATGAGGGACCCGACCTCGAATGGCGGGCCGGACGCTCCCTTGGTCGCGGCTCGCCGCACGACCGTAGGAGGTCTGCTCGAAGTCGCGGTCGTGTTCCTACGTCTCGGCTGTCTCTCCTTCGGCGGCCCGATCGCGCACCTCGGCTACCTGCGCGCTGAGTTTGTCGAGAAGCGCAAATGGCTCGACGACGCGCACTATGGCGACCTGGTGGCGCTCTGCCAGTTCCTCCCTGGCCCCGCCAGCAGCCAGGTCGTGTTTGCGCTCGGCATGCAGCGCGCGGGGCTGCTCGGTGCGCTCGTCGCGTCAGCCTGCTTTACGCTGCCGTCGGCGCTCTTGATGATCGGCTTCGCGTACGGCGTGGCCCGAGCCGCAGACCTCAACAGCGCCGGCTGGCTTCATGGTCTGAAGCTCGCGGCCGTCGCCGTCGTCGCTCAGGCGGTGTGGGGCATGGGGAAGAAGCTCTGCACCGATCGCACTCGCATCTCGCTCTGCATCGGGTCCACCGCGGTCCTCCTCGCCGTGCCGGGTGCCGTCGCCCAACTTGGCGTCATCGCCATCGGCGGCGTCATCGGATGGTGGCTGTATCGGCACACGGCCTCCGTGGGCCCTGCGCCGAGCGCAGCGAACACCGCTGGCGGACATGCTGCTGCAGCTGCAGCGCTCGTGGCCTTCGCGGCGCTGCTCTTCGTGCTCCCGGCGCTCGCCTCGGCGACGGGTTCCCGGGACGTCGCCGTTTTCGACAGCTTCTACCGTTCCGGCTCCCTCGTGTTCGGCGGCGGTCACGTCGTGTTGCCGCTCCTGCGTGCGGAGATCGTCCCACAGGGCTGGCTCCCAGATGACCAGTTCCTGGCGGGCTATGGCGCCGCGCAGGCGCTGCCCGGGCCGATGTTCGCGTTCGCTGCCTACCTCGGCGCGGCGATGCGACGTGGCCCCGCGAGTTGGCTCAACGGCCTCTGGTGCCTCCTCGCCATCTTCCTACCGGCGTGGCTCCTCATCGGCGGAGCACTCCCGTTCTGGCACCGCCTGCGGGCAAAGCGCTGGGCTCAGGCGGCGCTCGCTGGGGCGAACGGCGCCGTCGTCGGCGTGCTCCTCGCGGCGTTCTACGACCCGGTGTTTACCGAGAGCGTGCGAGGTCCGCGCGACGTCGTGGCCGCGCTCGTGGCGTTCGGCCTCCTCGAGCACTGGAAGGCGCCGCCGTGGCTTGTGGTCGTCGCGAGCGCTGGGGCTGGGCAGTGGCTGCTCACCGCGTAGGTGAACAGCCGCTTTCGGAGCAAAGCGGCTATTCGCCTGCGCACTTCCTGGGACGCCAAGGCCGACCGCCTGAAGCGCGGATCAGAAGACCAGGACCCTGTCCGCTGCCTGCGTCCACGACGTCAACTCGTCCATCGAGCCGCGCTTGGTATCTTCAACAAGCTCGGCGTCCCCGTTGCCGCGTGCGCCCGTGCAGGACGGGCACATACCGATCTCACCGCCGTGCTTGCTCACTGTGTTGTGCGTTGCGTGGTACCCTTGGTGGATCTTCCGGTGCCGAGTGCAGGCGACTCCGTTACCAATCGGGCAGATCTGAACGCGTGGACGAGCGCCAGGCCTGCGAACTCATCGGGTCGACGAAGGGTTTCGCTCATGCGCACGGCGACCACGACACCGGACGCGAAGGTGAGTCCCGCGATGGCCCACATGGCAGCCGAAAGGCCAAGCACATCGGCGATGAGGCCAGCGAGCAGCCCGCCAACAGCGTAGCCGAGGTCGCGCCAGAACCGATAGATGCCCACCGCAGACGCCCGCCACGAGGGGTGCGCTACGTCGCCGATGGCCGCGAGCAGCGTCGGATAGACCATCGCGGTTCCGACGCCGAGCAGCGCGGCCCCCGTCGCAAGCGCTGCGAAGCCGCTGGCGAGGACGACGAGAGTGATTCCGAGCGCTTGGACCCACATACCGGAAGCGATCAGCCACTTGCGCCCGAGGCAATCGGACCACGCGCCTGTGAACAGCTGCGTGACGCCCCAGGTCCCGGGGTAGATGGCCGCCAGTGTGCCGACCTGCCCGAGGTCCATGCGGGCTGCGGTGAAGAAGAGGGGGAAGAGGCCCCATGCCATGCCGTCGTTCAGGTTGTTGACGAGGCCTGCCTGGCTGACGCTAGACAGGTTCTTGTCGAATAGCGTCGTGCGCCAGAAGACCTCACGCTGCGTGGGCATGCCGTCGGGGGATAGCTCACCGTGGAGCTTCGACTCTGCTAGGGCGTGGGGTTTGGTCTCTCGCACCGCGAGCGCCGAGAGCAGGAGACCGATCGCGACAAAGCCAACACCTAGGTAGAACGGCTGGGGGCGCAGCCCGTAGTGTGTGGCGATGAGACCGGTGGCCAGCGCGCTTCCGGCCACCGCGATGTAGCCCGCGAACTCGTTGAGCCCCATCGCGAACCCACGCTTTGTCGGTCCGGCGAGGTCGATCTTCATGATGACGGTTGTCGACCACGTGAGGCCTTGGCTCACGCCGAGCAGCGCGTTGGCGACGAGCACCCACGACCAGGTCGGCGCCCACATCAGGAGGAACGGCACCGGAGCGGCGGCAAGCCACCCGCCCAGGAGGACGTGCTTGCGTCCGAAACGGTCGGAGAGCCGGCCGGCCAGATAGTTGGTGAACGCCTTGGTCACGCCGAACACGACGATGAACGACAGCACTGCGGTCTTCGCGGCGAGGTGGAACTCCTGCTCCGCGATCGGCGGCAGGATGGTGCGCTCCATGCCGACCATCGCGCCGACGAAGGCGTTGACCACGACGAGCAGTGAAAACTGCGCGAGGTTCTCGCGGAGACCGAGGCGCACGCTGCTCATGGTGTATTCCCTGCGCGGCCTTGATTGATGCGAATGATCTGCGCCATCTCCCCGGGTTTGGGCGGCACGTTACACAAGGCGTCGATGAATTCCTCGCGCGGCTTCGACAACAGCGGGCTGTTGCGCTTCTCGAAGGCGATGGTGCTCGATGGCTTGCCGCTCATGCCCGCCCCGCAGACGGATCCCGCGAAGTGCCCTGGGTAGACCTCGAGATCGTCAGGGAGCGTGAGCAATTTCGCGTGGAGGCTGTCGTACAGCTCGCCGGCGTTCTCGCGCGCGCGTCCCGGTAGATCAGGACGGCCGACGGCACCAACGAAGAGGGTGTCGCCGGTGAGCACGAACCACGGGTCCTCTCCGCGCCGAAGGTCGGTGACCACGAGGCTCACGCTCTCGGGCGTGTGGCCGGGTGTGTGGAGCACCTTCACCCGCGTGTTGCCGAGCCCGATCTCCTGGCCGTCCTCGAGCGGCTCGAACGCGAGCGCGACGTCAGCGGACTCGTGCAGGCAGTAGGGTGCGCCAACCTTCCTGGCGAGCGCAGGTCCGCCGGAGCGATGGTCGGCATGCACGTGCGTGTCAATGACATGTGTGATGCGCATGCCTTTCGATTCGGCGAACGCAGCGTAGGCGTCGACATCCTCCTCGTGGGCATCGACGACCGCGCATTTGCCGAGGCCGCCACAGCCGAACAGGTAGGCAGCGCAGCCGGTCTCGAAGTAGTAGTAGGGCTTGAAGATCATCAGCGTGCTCCCCGGCTTTCAGCCTCAACGCGCCAACCGCGAGCGCGAAAATCAACGACTCCTTGCTCCATGCGGTGGGCCTTGAAGCCCTTCTTCCGAAGCAGCTCCACCGCCTCGACCGCCATCACGCAGTACGGGCCACGGCAGTAGGCGACGACCTCGCGGTCCTTCGGCAGCTCCTTCAGCCGCGCCTTCAGCTCACCAACAGGGATCGAGAGCGCGCCGGGGATGTGGCCCGCCCGATACTCCTCGGGCGGACGAACATCGAGCACGGTGACCTCACCGCTCTGCACGCGGCGCATGAGCTCGTCGCCCTCGATGGCCTCCATCGCGCCGCGCTGCTCGAAGTACTCGCGAGCGACCTGGTCGACCTCGGCGAGCCGTGCTTCCGCGAGCCCGCGGAGGGCGAAGAAGAACCGGCAGACTTCGTCGTCCGCGAGGCGGTACTCGACGTAAAGGCCCTTCTTCTCCCCGTCGATGAGTCGAGCGGCTCGCAGCACCTGGAGGTGCTGTGAAGCGTTGGCGACTGAGATCGCCGCCTGCTCGGCGAGCGCTTCGACGGTGCGAGGTCCCTGGCAGAGCAGGTCCAGCAGCTCGAGCCGCTTGGGGGCCGAAATGGCCTTTCCGAGCCGCGCGAACTGCTCGTAGATGGCGTCTTTGAACCGCCGATGGGGCGTCGTCATGCTTTCAAGCATTCGTCGATATACTTGAATAGTCAAGACCGTCGCAGGTTGCATTGACTGACTCGGTCGGTCGGTTATGCTTCTCGGGTGACGCGCACGATCCCCGAAGGCAGGTTCACCCAGCTGATCGAGGTCGCCACGAAGACCTTCGTCTCACGCGGATACCGGCTCACGCAGATGTCCGACGTCGCCGAAGCGCTCGGCGTCGCGAAGGGCACGCTCTACGGGTACGTCGCGTCGAAGGAGGCCCTATTCGACGCAGCCGTGCGTTTCGCTGACGGTCCGCAGGACACCTTACCGGAGCCCGGCGCGTTGCCGCTGCCGACGCCAGTGGCCGGCAGCACAGTCCAGTACGTCCAACGCCGCCTGATGGAAGAGGCGAGCCAGCTTGAGCTGGTCGCCGTTCTGTCGCGGCCCGCGAGCACACACGTGAAGGCTGGCGAGTTCGAAAGCATCGTTCGCGATCTCTACCGGCGCATGTCGCGAAACCGGCGGGCGCTCAAGCTCGTCGATCGCTGCGCCGTTGACCATCCCGAGTTGGCGCCAGTGTGGTTCGAGCAGGGGCGCTACGGTCAGGTCGCGCTGCTCGCGACTTACCTCGAAAAGCAAGCCGCGGCGGGAAACCTGCGCCCCGTCCCCAACCTTCAGCTCGCCGCAAGAATGGTGCTCGAGACCGTCGCGCTCTGGTCCATCCACATGCCCTGGGATGCCTCGCCTCGTCCGTTTTCCGACGGCGACGTGGAGAACGCCGTCGCCGACATGCTGGTTCACGCCTACACGAAGGAGAAAACCCGATGAATCCAACGCTCTCAATCAATCGAGTTCGCCCGTACATCCCGCTCATAGGCTTCCTGGTCCCGACCGTCCTCGTCGGGTACGGCGTCGTCATTCCGCGCAGCTGCATCGCGGGCGTGAACGAGTTGACGATCGGCTTCGGCACCACGATCCTGGGCGCGGTTCTCACGTACGTTGCGGGCCAACGCGCCGTTCTGCCGAAGGGTGTTTGCACGAAGCCGCCGCTCCGCGTCCGCCTCGCGCGCGCAATCAACCGACAGGCCGCGTCGCCGCGCGGGTGGTTTGGGCGATTCCTCGGTTTCGTTTGGCCTCGTGAGCACGGGCGCCTGAACGCGGAAGTGCTCGACGCCCTGGACCTTCATGCAGGACATCGCGTGCTGGAGATCGGCTCGGGCACCGGGCATGCGCTCCGCGAAGCCGTGCGGCGAATCGCACCGGGACACGTCGTCGGCGTCGACATCTCCGAGCTGATGGTCGACCTGGCCTGTCGCCTGAACCGCGAGACCGTCGCCTGCGGCCAGCTTGAAGTGCGGGCGGGGAACATCGAGACCCTCGACCTCAACGGCGCGACGTTCGACCGGATCTTCTCCGTCAACTGCATCTACTTCTGGCGTGACGTGGACGCTGTACTCGAGAAGCTGGCTGGGGCGCTTGCACCCAACGGCAAGGTGGTCCTCGCTTTTCGCCCCGACGGAGACGACATTCCGACTCGATTTCGGGATCCAACATATCGATTCCCGCGAGTCGAGGACGTCGAAGCACCTTTGCACCGCCTCGGCCTTCACCTTCTGGAACGATCACGTTCCACCACATCGCCCAGCGTGGTTTTCGTAATAGCAGGCCATCGATAGCGGCCGCCTACGGAGGTAGTCATTCTCGGCGGGCTTCTCACACCCACCGCGCTCAACATGCTCGTCGTGCCCGCGCTCATCCTTCAATCCAGAGTTCGAAGAAGGTCGCGGACCTGCGGCGGATCCCATCGTCGAGCTCCCAGAGCACGAAAGGCCTGCTGTCCTGCAGCGTTGAGCACGAAGGTGCGAGGCAGGAGGTTGCCGGAGAACGTCGCCACTTGCTCGGGCTTCGCGGCTCGGACGACCTCCTTTGGTACTGCCCCAGAGAAGAACGTCTCGATGTTGCTCCAGCTCTCGTCAACGCTGACCGCGAGCACCTGCGCGTCGTTGGGATCGAGAGCCGCAGCAAGTGACAGGACCTCTGGAAGCTCGTCGACGCAGGGCGCACACCACGTTGCCCAAAAATGGAGGATGAGGGGACGCCCTCGCAGCTCCGAGAGCTGCACCTTGGTCCCGTCAGGTGCTTCGACCTCCAGGGGCGGCGCGGGGGAGAATTGGACGCGTTCGACCTGCAACTGCGAGGGCGCGGGTTCGGCGACCGAGCGATCGTGCAACCAGTAGATTCCGACTGCGGCCGCTTGCAGACCCAACAGACCGCCGACCGCGCCTGCGAGCCTCCTGCTTCGTTTCACGGGATCTCCGCAGGTGCCATCGCTCCGGGGCTGGCAACCTGGCCGAGGTCTTGTCGGCGTTGGCCCAGGAAGTCGAAAAGCACGGGCAAGACGATCAATGTGAGCAGCGTGGACGAAACCAAGCCTCCGATAACCACCGTTGCCAACGGCCGCTGCACCTCAGCTCCAATGCCAGTGTTGAGCGCCATGGGAACGAAGCCAAGACTCGCCACCAGCGCCGTGACGAGCACCGGTCGAAGGCGCTCTTCGGCTGCGCCTTCGATGGCGGCGCGGAGCGGCGTTCCACGTTCCAAGAGCTGCTTGATCCGCGACACCAGGACCATGTCCCCGAGCACAGCCACCCCAGAAAGTGCCACGAATCCCACGCCCGCAGCGATGCTGAACGGAATTCCTCTCAGCCAGAGCGCGACGATGCCGCCAATGGCAGCAAAGGGGACACCGGTGAATACCCGCAGCGCATCGACTACGCGTCCGTACGTGAAGTAGAGCAGCATGAAGATGAGACCGAGCGCCACGGGCACGACGACGAACAAGCGCCGTTCTGCCCGTTCGAGATGTTCGAACTGGCCGCCGTAGCGAACGAAATAGCCGGGCGGCAGAGCGACGTCGCGCGCAATGGCGGATCGAGCGTCTTCCACGTAGCTGCCCACGTCACGGCCGCGAACATTGGCCTGGACGACGATTCGGCGTTTTCCCCACTCTCGCTGGATCGCGTTGGGCCCTTCCGAAATGACGAGCTTCGCGAGCATGGCGAGCGGGATCCTGTCTCCGTCGGGTGCTCCAACGAGAATGCGTCCGACGCTGAGTGGATCTTGCCTGTACTTGTCCGCGATGCGGATCGTGATGGGGAAGCGCCGTTCGCCTTCCTGCAACGTCCCCACTTCACGGGTGCCGAGCGCTTCGACGGTGTCGAGCACGGATTTGGCGGAAATGCCGTGGCGGGCAATGGCTGCGCGGTCGAGCTCGATCTGCAGGACCGGCTGTCCGGTCAACTGCTCGGTTGCGACGTCTGCCGCTCCGGGGATCCGTTTGAGAAGGGAGTCAATCTCTCGGGCCTTCTGCTTGAGAACCTCGAAGTCATCGCCGAAGATCTTGACGCCAACGTCACCGCGTATGCCAGCAACCATCTCGTTTACGCGCATTTCAATGGGCTGCATGAAGGCCGCTCGCATGCCGGGAAAATCGGTCAGCTCTTTCTGCATGGCCTGCACCACCTGTTCCTGTGTCTTGCCCTTCTTCCATTGGTCCTCGGGCTTCAACGTAATGAACACGTCGGTGAGTTCGAGTCCCATCGGATCGGTAGCGACTTCTGGAGTGCCCGTGCGACTCCAAATTCGCTCGATCTCGCTCGGGAAGGCGAGCAGAAGGGCCTTTTCGAGCTGCGTTCCATAGCGAACGGACTCATCCGCGGATACGCCTGCCAACCGGACGGTGTTGATGACGATGGTCCCTTCTCGAAGTTTGGGCACGAATTCGGAGCCCAAGCGGGTTGCGAGGAACGCAGCATTGCCCAAGAGCAGTACGGCTCCGCCGATGACCAGAAACCGATTGCGCAAAGCGAGATCGAGCAGGGGACGATACGCACGCTTGGTCCAGCGAACGACCAGCGGCTCCTTGTCTGCGGTGTGAGCGGGCAGGTAGCTCGCCAGCACCGGCATGAGAGTCATCGAGAAAATCATCGAGCCGACAAGGGCAAAAATGACCGTCAGCGCCATCGGCCTGAAGAGCTTTCCTTCGATGCCCTCGAGAAACAGGATGGGAAGATAGACGATCATGATGATGAGCTCACCGAACAGAGTCGGCTTGCGCACCTCCAGCGCGGCCTCTTTCACGATCTGGATCCTGGAGCGGCCGGTCTTGTCCTCGGCTAGATGGCGCACGGAGTTCTCGACGAGAATGACCGAGCTGTCGACGACCAGACCGAAATCGATCGCGCCGAGGCTCATCAAGCTTCCTGCGATGCCCACCTGCAGCATCATGTTGAATGCGAACAGCATCGAAAGCGGAATGGCTGCTGCGACAATCAGACCGGCTCGGAGGTTCCCGAGGAAGAGGAAGAGAATGGCGATGACGAGGAGCGCACCTTCGATGAGGTTGTTCCGAACCGTACGCAAGACCTTGTCGACGAGCTGCGTGCGGTCGTAGGCCGTCTTGATCTCGATACCGGCTGGCAGAGTTTTTCGAACTTCTTCGAGGCGTAGTTTGAGTCGGGACGTCACGTCGTGACTGTTCGCGCCCATCATCATGAACCCGAGACCGAGAACCAGCTCGCCCTTTCCGTCGGCAGTCACGGCAGCGCGGCGGATTTCGCGTCCTTCGACCACGCTGGCAACGTCCTTGATACGGATGGGAGTGCCTTGCTCAGCGGAAATGACGATGTCCTCGATATCACTCGCTTTGGTAACAATGCCGACTCCTTGGATCAGGCTGGATTCGCCCGCTTGGTCGAGCGCGCCCCCACCTACGTTTGCGTTGTTCTCTTCGAGCGCCCGCGTCAGCTTCTCCAGCGAAAGTCCGCGGCTGGCGAGCACGGTCGGGTCCACGACGACGTGCACCTGCCGTTCGTCGCCACCCCAAGAGTTGACCTCTGCAACACCGGGTACGGAACGAAGCTGCGGCTTGATGACCCAGTCCTGGACGGTTCGAAGCTCTGCGAGACTCTTGCCTTCGCCGGAGACGGTGTAGTGTAGAACTTCGCCCAAGCCCGTGGCCACGGGCCCGAGTTGTGGACGATCGATGCCTTGCGGCAACGCCACGGCTCCCAGTCGTTCCGAGACGACCTGTCTTGCCAAGTAGATGTCTGTCCCGTCCTCGAAAATGACGGTTACCTGGGAGAGGCCGAAACGCGTGAGCGAACGGACCTCCTCGAGGTGGGGCAGGCCGGAAATGGCCTGTTCGATGGGAGCCGTGAGCTGGCGTTCGATCTCAATCGGAGAGAGGGACGGAGCGACGGTGTTGACCTGCACTTGCACCGGCGTCGTATCTGGAAACGCATCCAGCGGAAGACTTCGAAATGCCAGTACGCCTGCCAGAGCCGAGGCGGCCGCTGCAAGAAGCACGAGCACGCGATAGCGCAGGGATAGTTCGATGATGCGACTCAGCACGTCTAGTCCGTTTCGCAGCAGCCGGCCCCGATGCTGCCCTTCAAGGTTTCGGTCTTGAGCAAGAAGCTGCCGGTAGTGACGACCTCCTCGCCTCCTACGAGGCCTTTGGTGACCTGCACAGAGCTGCCTTGGGTGGCTCCCAACGTCACGCGGCGAGCCTCGAACTCGCTCGCCGACTTTCTAACGAAAGCGAGTGCGACGTCGTCTGCGCGCTGAATGGCAGTGCGCGGCACAACGACCACCGGGATATCCGTTTCCACGAAGACCTGTGCCTGGCCGAACATTTCCGCTCGCAGGCGGGCCTCTGGATTCGGGAGCGCCACGCGAGCCCGCACGGTCCTGGTATGGGGATCGATTGCCGGCGAGAGGAAGTCGATGAGACCGTCGAAGGTGCGTTCGGGCAAGCTATCGAAGGTCAAGGATGCCTTCTGACCGAGCACGACTCGACCGATGTCCACCTCGGGGATGTCCAGCTCGGCCCAAAGACTGGATGTATCGACCACTTCGAGCAGCAGCTGATCCGGCTGAACCAGGGTGCCAATCGTCGCAGTGCGCTGCGTGACGGTGCCGTCGATTGGTGCGGTGAGCAGGTAGCTGCCCGCTCCACCTGCTGGGGCTCCGACGACCGAAAGCGCTGCTGCCAAGGCGGCGTATTCGCCCTCGGCAGCGCGCAGGATTTGGCGAGAGCCGAGTACCTCCTTCTCTGACGTGATGCCCTCCGCTCGGAGTTGTTCGGCCCGCACTAGATTGGCGGCTGCGACATCGACGCCCGACTTCGCTGCCGCCAGGCGCGCCCGGTCCGCACCCACTGCTGGGCTATCCAAGACGATGAGCGGCTGCCCCTTCCTTACTGCGGCCCCGATGTCGACGCGGAGTTCACGCACGACTCCGGTGGCTCGCGCGTTCATACGAGCTTGTTTGGTCGCATCGTAGGCGAGGCGTGCTGTAGAAACGACGATGGCGCCGCCAGAACGAGCCTCGGCTTTGATCGTTTCTAGACCAACCCGACGAGCCACCTCCGGGTTGGCCAAGCGAACGATGAGTCCATCGGCCGGAGCTTTGTCGGGTGCCGCATTGGCGAGCGGCTCACCGTTTCTCTCCGGATGGCAGATGGGACAGAACGACTCGGGAAAACCGTGTTCGCCGCACCAGTCGCCTTTCGCCTGAAAGACCGGAGCGAGCGCCGGGTTGCACTTCGGGCATACGGCCTGGGTGAGCCCGTGCTCGCATCGGCCAGCTGGCGCGTCGGACACGACTGCCTTGCCTTCGGGTGCCGGATTGTCGTTCTTCCCGTCACAGCTCATCGTCGCTATCGCCAGCGACGCAATCATCCTCAGGAGTCGGCGCATGCTCAGCTGCCCTTCGGGGGACGCACGAGCTCGAGGTCCGGATTGCACTTGGTGCATTGCGACTCGGGGACGCCATGCTCCTCACACCAATCGCCAGTGGCTTTGAATGCAGGGACGAGTGCGGGGTTACAGCGTGTGCACTGTGACTCCGGAACTGCGTGCTCGTCGCACCAGTCCTCGTGTGAGCCAGGCTTTACGTTGGCATTGACGGGTTCGGCTTCGGCGGCTGGCGACGGGGCGTTTCCTTCGGGCTTGGGGGCCTCTTTGGCGCAAGCGAAGGCGAACAGAGAGAGGGCGGCTAGAGCGGTGACATTCTTGAAAGACATGAGTTTTCTCGGCGGTTGAGACATAGGTGTGCAGTCGCGTAGCAGCGCTGGCCGCATGCGAGCGATCGACGTTGCACTCGAGCTGAGTGCGACGTGGAACTGGACTGATGGAACGCAGGTAGGCAGAAACCGAGCGCCAAAGCACTCGGCAATCTGCCCACAAGGTTGCCTTCAGGCTATGGGCGGACGCCGCAGCATCGAGTCATGCTCGCCTGAGATCAGACCCTTCGGAGGAAGGGATTCAGGCGTCTCGAGATCGCTGAGGGCACGTTTCATCAGCCACATCGAGCCAAGCACGGCCGTGGGGTGAGCGCAGCAGACGCACGCCTCGCAAGGCCCGTCGCAACAGTTGTCCCGCTCGCCTCCATCCGAGGTGTGATACCCCGGCCTGTCGTCGGGCGAAGCTGGGCCAGCGAGGGCCCGCTCGGCACCTTCGGCTTCACAGCAATCGTCGACGTCAGCAACGAACGGTTCGGCCATGCTTGTCGCGAAAACGCCGACGAAACTGATGGCAGCCGTCGCCACGAGCAGAGCAAACCCGAGTAGTCGACGAACCAAGGGCTCCACCAGGGCGCGTTGCATCGATACAGGCTGGCGACCCGGCATGAGGGCTAGCAGTATGCCGTATTCGAGAGGTGCATTCAAACGAGTTACGGCGTTGGGGAAATCTCGCCAGACCTAGCTGACAGGCTCGCACGCAACGAGGCGTGGATTAGGAGGGAGGGTCTGTGGTCCGGTGATTGGTCGACCCCACGAAAGCCTTCGTCGCACTCGGCTCCAGCCGCAGAATGTGCGGAGCTGCGTCGCTTCATTCGTGCCACTGGCGAAAGGTGGTCGTGGGACCCGGCCCGACGCTGGATTTCGAGGTTGCTGCCGGCGCACGCCATTGGCCGGAAGACCACTCCCGCTAGATCGCCGGGCCTATGGGGTTGGACGCCGATGCGTTCAGTACAACTAGAGGCCTGCGCCCTTGGCTTGAACGAAGCAATCCTCGAGGAAGTGGTCCTGCTGCAACGGCGAGCAGGCCGGCGGGGGTCGTTGACCTGGATGGGTGCAACGGACCCCACTAAGTCCCGGGAGAGCGGCTGATGGAACTCCCGTTCGACGAGCGGCGTGGAGGGAGGCGTTGGGGATCGTGGAGACCTCCCTAAGGAACGCCGACCAGCGTCGGACCGACTCGGGCTCCGGTGTACAGGAGAGCATGAGATACTTCTCCGTACAGGTCGACGAGCGAAACTCCGACGATTCACACTGCATCTGCTGCCAGGGGGAAGCAGTGTTCGCCGAAGTTGGTGTTGCAGTACGGGTGCACGTTTCTGTGCACCCCCTTGGGCTTCCAGAAAGAGGGGAACGGCGACGATGCAAACCGCTCGCAGCGACCTTCGTTCTCCAAGGGGAAGGAGCATTCCATGGCGTCTGACGAAGCACTCCTGCGCCTGCTCAGGAAGTCCCTCATGGTGTACTTGGCCGAATCGACAGGGATGGCCTGCTCAGATGAGCGTATTGAGCCGCAGCTTGCGGAGCTGTTGAGCCCTCTGAGCAAGGATCCGGCCCCGCCGATAGCGGGCACTGGGCGAACGATTCGCGCTTGCAAGGATAGCGGCCGGGGATGCACGTTGATGGCGACTGTCGCCGGGATCGGCAACCCCGAGATAGTTGTCGTCGACGGCGAGTCTACGGAGGTCGTCAGTGCTCGACTGACAGATCCTGAAGGCGCCGATGTTCCCACGCTACCGGTGACGGACCCGGATGTGGCTGCCAGCCTGCTCGCCGCGGGCCGTGGCGGACAGCCTGTCCGGATTGCAGGCGTGGTCCTTTCTCTCCCTAAGCCCGTTGTCCGCCATCGTGGCGCCGCATCTGGCGGGGATGCTCGGATTGGGAAGCTCGTCGTTACTTCCGTGGAGCGGCATTACAGCCACCTCGACGCGATGGCAGCAACCGAAGCTGAGCGGGCGGAAGCTGCGGATCGTATCGACAGAGCGAAGGGTGACTGCGTTGACCTACTTCGCGACGCCCTATTCGAGCAACTGCGCTTGGTGCCAGCGCCCGGACTGTCCGAGCTCCTCAACTGGGTGATCCTTCAGGCATTTGGATGCGCGGACATCGGGCAAACCCCAGGAACAATTCACGTCTTGTTGGTGGGACCGCCAGGCCAAGGCAAAAAGATCCCGTCACTCGCGGCGGAAGCGCTGCACCCAACGGCGGCGCACGTGATGCCTGGCAGGGCCTCGTTGGCAGGGCTCATGGGACCAGCAGTTCGGTCTGCCGATGGATGGACATTCGAGCCCGGCATCTTGGCGCGCGGCACGGGCGGCGTGACTATCATGCAAGACACACAGGCGTGGTCTCAGGGTGAGCTGCGCGAACTGGCACCTATTCTCCAGCACGCGATCGAAGACGGCCAAGTACGCGCGGGAGGGATTGCCGGTGGCCGCACGATGACGGCTCGGACCGCCCTATTGTTGGACGCCAACAGGACGGTCGATGTCCTAGGAGCAGGTCGGATCGCACCAATTCTGAGGCAACTGCCGCTCCTCTCGAGAATTGACCTTCTGCTCGGCATTGATGCGGATGCTAGCGCGAGTTGGGCCACGGGGGCCGCGATGCTCGCACCTCCTCCGGCCTTTCGGATCAGAACCTCCAGGCCCCGTGTCATTCCAGCGGTCGTGGCTACGCTGCGAGACCGTCATCCCACAATCGACCTCAGCGAGGTGTGGTCACCAATGAAGGCAGGCTACGAGGCTCTCTTCGGAGAGTTCGAGCCTTTCCTTGTGCGTCATGAAGAAGTCGCTGCGGCTCTATCTCGGCGAATGGCGATCTCGATGCAGAAGATCTGCGCTGCTGCCGCTCGAGCAGCCGACGCTCCAATCGCAAGGGCGGAGCACGCCGATGTTGCTTTGAGGGCAGCGCGGCTGAAGCTCATGTTTGTCCGCGATCTGGTTGTCCACTTGTCCAAATGTCCGGAAGGGGCTCCCGATATCGGCCAGTGGATTCGCGGTCAGGCGGGTGCATTGGGACCGGAAGAACTGGCCGAGCGCTATCGGGTAGAGACTGGCCACATGGTGTCGGCGCGTACGGTGCGCCGTCGGCTGCTCGAACTCGGATGCTCCCGCGCGGGCAAGGGGCTCTACTTACTGCCTGCTTCGTCGGGGGAGCAACCATGATGGCGGGCCTTTGTATCCACTGTCACTCACCGCGCGAATGCGTGCGTAGCCGCGCGGAGACTGATGGAGACCTCCGACCCAGAGGGAGGAATTGGCGTGGGAACCCCGCTACTCATTCGCGGTGGGGAGTAGCGCGTGATTGACACAATCGTGCTGACCGGGTCCTTGAACCCGGACTACTTCCGAGTGGGACAGGAGCGACAGCGGCCTTCACCCTCGGGCGGGATGGTGAGTGTCGTCGACTTTGGA
>Ga0315910_10002504_pt1 | contig 16101 bp, 16 predicted proteins | sample EdamamesoilMG_FD_204470 | JGI IMG/M metagenome (GOLD analysis project Ga0315910, IMG submission 204470) | Garden soil microbial communities collected in Santa Monica, California, United States - Edamame soil | ecosystem: Environmental > Terrestrial > Soil > Garden | place: USA: California... | reverse complement strand
CCGCGCGCTCCACGGCTTCCGCCGTGAGTTGGATATGGGTGATGTCGGCGTGGCGCTCATGACCGGTCGCTGAGTTGTGTTCAGGTGGACCGCCGACGGGCCGCTCCGTGCAGGCGGTGCCCAGCACCAGGAGCATCGACGCCGCGATCAATAGGTGGATCATGGTTGGTGCTCCTTGTGATGGTCATCGTGAAATAGGTCGACGCCGACGACGCGTTCCAGGCTGGCTAGGGCGACGAAATAATCTTGCTGGGCAGAGAGTGCATCATTTTGAATGCGGAGGAAGCGCTCACGGCCGCTGGACAGGGCAAGAATGTCGATCTCTCCCAGTTCGAACGAGCGCCGCAACAGCGTGAGGTTTTCTTCGAAACGCGGCAAGATCTCGCTCCCGTAGGCGCGCGTGCGTGCGGCTGCGGCGACGACCTCGCTTCGTGCCTCGACGATCTGCCCCTCCAAGAGTTGCTCGGCAGCGGCAAGCTCTGCTCCTGCGATAGTCACTTCGGCGTTCGTGCGGCTGCGTTCACCTTGGTTGCGTTGCACGCTGGTGATGGGCGTCGAAAGGACACCCATCACGATGTTGTCGGGACCCTCGCCACCAGGATTGCCCTCGTGGGTGTATTGCACACCGAGCGACGGGCGGGGAAAGGTTTGACGGTCGGCCACGGCCAAGCGCGCCCTGGCCTCGGCAAGGCGCGCTTGCAGAGCGCGCAATCGGGGCAAGCGCTCTTTGGCCACCTCGCTCAATTGGGAAAGGAGCGGCGGATCACGTGGGGTGTCCAAGGAACCGGTGGGAAATGGTGGCGCGGCTGCAGGCCAACCCGCCATTTGCGCCAAGCGAATGCGTGAGGCGTAGAACGCCTGCTGTGCCCCCACCAGGACCTGCTGGGCTTGGGCCACCTCGGCTTGGGCGAGGCGCAGGGTGAGCGGAGCCGTTTCGCCCGCGGTGATCTGCTGCTGCACGACGCGCAGCACTTCTTGCTGAAAAGCGACCACTCGCTGGGCGAGCTCTGCGCGCTGCTGCTCGACGAGAGCGCGATGGAATGCGGCGTGTACATCGCAGTGCACCGTCCAACGCATTTGCTCGATTTCGGCGTCGGTGAGCTCTCGCAAGCGGTCGGCCGCGTCGAGTCTGAGTCCTCGTTCACCGCTGATCTGGATCTGTTGCATGACACCCACCTCGACATCCACGCCGGTGCCCGAAGCCCCCAGTCGTGGACCGGCCGCCACGGTGAGTTCGGGGTTGCTGGGTAGACGGAGGGACGCGGCGGCGCGGGCTGCGTCTGCGCGGGAACGTGTCGCACGCGCCACGGACAGCACAGGTGAGTGTTGGTCTGCGAAGGCGAGGATGCCCTCCAATGAAACGTCACTGCTCAGGGCTGGGTCTGAAAGCGGGTCGTGGTGGTCGGGGCGACGGGCGTGGGCTTCATGGTCAACCGGCTGACGCAAGTGAGGCGCTGGTGCTTCCGCGGATTTGGTCCGGCTACGTGCACCCTGTGCAGGCGGTGCGCACCCGGAAAGGATCAGCCACGTCGCGCCGAGCGCGAGTCCAGCAGCGCGCAGGCTGCTACTACGAGCGATAGTAGATAACGGCGACCGAAGGGTGTGCGTATGCATGGCTTTGCTCAGTGGGACAAGTAGCTGACTGTGTGTTCGGCACCCGCGTGCAGCGCGTCCAGCGGTTTGGTGCTCGTTTGGTGCGGCAAGATCAAGGTGATGAGCAGGAGCGCGAGGGCAACAGCAAAGGCAGATGGCCCGCGTGTGGAGCGCCGTGTGGGGGCGCGTTCAGCGAAGGCGAGCAACAACTCGACGCGGAACCTGAGGCTCGAGAGGTCGCTCGGACCCAGGGCAACCGCGAGCTGAGCGCGCGGGCGCGCTGCGGAAACGATGGCGTTGGCCAAGGAAAGCGGTGAGGCGCCGTGGATGACCGCTTCTCGGTCACAATGCGCCTCGCGCGCGGCGAACCAGCGGTCAGCATGGGCGTCGAGGAGAAACCGTCCTGCCGGGTTGATGGCGAGAGCAAGTTGGAGCACCCAGTAGCGAAGCGGATCGAGCGCACGCACGTGCGCTACCTCGTGCGCGAAGGCGCTTGCCAGCATTTCATCGGAGATCAGGTCCGCAAAGTGAGCTCCGATGACCACCCGCGGCCGCAACAGGCCGAGGGTGCCTATGGCAAAACTCTGGTCGCTTGTGACCAAGACTCGTCCTTTGAGTACGGCGAGTGCGGGAAACCCCAAGATGACTCGGTCGATGCGTTGGCGGAGGCTCTGTTCATTTTCGGGTCCTGATGCTCGCACCAGACCTGAGCGATGCTGCGCGCGGAGACACGACGCGAGAGTCGCGAGCCCAAGGGCGAGCGCAAAATACCCAGACTCGAGACACGACCCGGCAGCGCCATGGTCGAGGAGACAGGCGATGGCGGATTTCCCCGACTCCGCCTGGTGCAACCCTGCGGAGACCAGCCACGCCAGGGGGAGCACGCTCGAGCCCGTGAGCAGCAGATAGCGGAGCGTGAGGTTGTGCAGCGGGCCCGGGGTGCGCTCCGCTGCGAGCAGGCAAATCTTGACCGAAAGCGCGCAGGCGGGCAGCACCACCAAAAAGACGATGGCAGTGCCCAGGAGGGGAAAGGTGGCCTCGCTCATAGCTTGCGCTCCTCTAGCTCGTCACGACGTTTCTGGATCAGCGCTTGGAGGTCATCCAATTCATGCGCCGAGGCCTCACTGACCTTTTCAGCGAGCATGGCCATGGCTTGCCGACCGCCGATCGCCTTGTCCAGTACCTCGCGCGCTGTCGACTCCAAGAACTGTTCACGGGTGAGCCGAGGCGAATAGAGGTAACGCCTGCCGTCGCGCTGGCGATTGAGAAGGCCTTTTTCATGCAGGCGCGCGGTGGTGGTCATCACGGTGGTGTAAGCGATGTCGCGTTGTCGCTCGAGCACTGCTAACACATCGCCCACAGTAAAGGAGGTGAGCTTGCGGCCCCACACCACGTGCATGATGGCTGCTTCAAGCTCGTGGAGGCGCAGTTCAACGCCCTTCTTTCCTGGACGAAGGCGAAACGTCATGACTCGTACCAGGCACGGGTTCCCATAACTACTACTGCCACTAGTAGTTCATTCTTCACCCCGCGTCGAGCTGAGCTCAAAGGAGCTCGTCGTGCCGCGCTTTGCTCATTCAACGGGCCGAGAGGTGCCGAGTGCGCTCGCCTCCTACTTCTCATTAGCGTGCACCAATGCCGCAAAGTGCATGGCGTCCCTCGGGTCGGATCTAACCACGTCACAGATTGCCATGCGTACCAGAAAGCTCACGATCTATTGAGGAAACGCGCCAAAAATGCGACGGGCGTTGCGCTAGAAGCTGCCTTTCCTGGCTGCTACGCGTACGCCTCGGCGCAGTGCCCCATCTCCCGCCTCTGGAGGCCATCGATGTCTTGTCGTATCCGCGTTTCACGTATTGTCGTTGTTTCTAGTATCCCCGCGCTTGCTGCGTTGGTTGCGTCGGCGGGCTGCTCGCCGACGCCGGGTCCTGGCTATCAGACTGGTTCTGGCGGCAGCGTCAGTGGCGTGGGCGGACTGGCCGGGTCGGGGGGCGGTGGACCGCTGGGCGCAGGCGGCAGCTTGTCTGGTGCGGGCGGCTCTGCTTCCGGTGGGAGTTTTGGCAGCGGCGGTGCCCCAGCGGGCGCCGGTGGTTCAGCTTCGGGTGGCCAATCGGGCAGCGGTGGTGGCGACGGTGGTTCGGGGCTGGACAATTACAACCCAGACTTCGTCGAATTCGTGGGTGAAGATTGTACGCTCCCCGAGTCTGCCTTGCTCTCACCAGCTAGTCACAAACTACCCGATCCGTTCTTGATGTCAGACGACCAACGCATGACGAGCAAGTCGCAGTGGGCCTGTCAGCGCGCCTGGTTGAAGAAGAACATCGAAGCCCACGTTTACGGCGCAAAACCAGGTACTCCCGACACAGTCACAGGCACGGTTTCGGCGACATCCATCAGCGTGCAGATCTCGCACGGTGGCAAGAGTGCCACGTACTCGGTCTCCATCAGTCGACCCAGTGGGGCTACCGGCGCAGTGCCTGGTATGTTTCAGGCGGAAGGGTCGGGCGTACCCACCAATTTCTTGCACGCCGAGGGGGTCGCGGCGATGAACTACAACCACGCGTCCGCGGAGACGGCCTTCAACGCCATCTACGGAGGCAATGGGATCAGCGAGCCGATCAAATGGGCCTGGGCGGTGAGCCGCGCCATCGACGTATTGGTCGCTCAAAAGGCCGCCGGCGCCAATGACGTCATCGATCCGACAGCGCTCGGTACCACGGGTTGCTCGTACGCGGGCAAGTCGGCGTTCGTAGTGGGTGCCTTCGATGAGCGCATCGCTCTGGGCATCCCGATGGAATCGGGCACCGGGGGCCTGGGCTCGTACCGTGTGGTGGGGGACATGAACTTGGGCCCCAACGGCGGTGAGAACCCCGAGCAAGTGAACGAGGCCTGCAGTCAGGGCTGGTTTACAGGGACCGTGTGCAACGGCAACGTCGACACCGTGCCGGGCGATGCACACTTTGTGGTGGCCATGTACGCCCCGCGCGGCTTTACGACGCTCGACAACAATCGCATTGGCCATTTGGGACCTGTGGCCCAGTTCACGTCCGATGCAGCAGGTGCCGAAGTCTTCAAGGCGCTCGGTGTGGAGAGTCACGTCGGTTACCACGGCGGCAATAATGATGACCCGCACAATCATTGTTCGTTCAACCAGTCTCAGGAAGAAACCGCGCGCACGGCCATTCAAGGGTTTCTCACCAAGAAGATTGCGCCGAGCAACTTCATGGAGCCCAAACTCAAGAATCAAAACGATCAACCTGTGGACTTCAAGCTAGAAGACTACATCGAGTGGACCACCCCGACGCTCAACTGATCGGGCGGGCGTGATTCAAGTAGCCGCTGTAAGCCGGGTCACTAGCAGCGACCTCGTCTACGGCGGCTTTTCTTTGCGCTGCTTTTGACCGGGTACAATTGTGAGACCGTTGTCGCTAGGCTGCGGGCCGCATGTACAGTCCGCGCCCCCCTGAAGCCGCTACCAATGAAGAGGAGACCACCTTGTTTGAAGGTCGGCCGGCCCTATTGCCCAGCTTGGGTGCACTTCTGTGGGCCGTGCTGACCCTTGGCCTGTATGCGCTGTACCGGCTGTGGGTGATCAAAGGCATTGAGTACAAGGTGACCACCCGGCGCATCGTGGTGGAAACGGGTGTGCTCTCGAAAAAAATGGAGCAAGTGGATCTCTATCGCATCGCGGACTACGCGGTGGAGCGGCCGTTTGGTCAGCGACTGATGGGCACCGGCAACATCGCGCTCGAGACGCTGGAGCGCGCAGAAAAACACCTCAATCTGCGTGAGATCAAGACCGACGTGGTGGCGCTCTATGAAGCTATCCGCCAAGCCACCGAAGTCGATCGAAAGCGTCGCGGCGTGCGGCTCTTTGAATGATGCGGCGAGGCCGGGCCCACTCTTGCCACGCAAGGCGTTGCGCGCTGAGCGGGCCGCCTAGCCCCGCACCACTTGGTCATTCTGGAGCAGGCGTGGCCACAATGCCGTCGGGATAGACGAGTGCTGGCCGCATATCGGGAGGCGTAGGTCCAGCCGTGGGCACCGCGTCTGAGACCGCGTTCAACTGGTATTTTGCGAGCGCGATTTGGTTGAGGTGGAGTGCCAACGTCATGGTGAAGTTGGTGACGCCCGCGGGCATCTGTGGCAGCGCCAAGGTGGGCGTGTCGAGCGCGTAGACCGTGATGCCGTAGCCGTCAGTCACTTTGCTTGCGGGATCTGCAGCGAGCGCTTCTAAGTCGAAGTTGGGACACGGAGAGAACCAACCAAACTGGTTGTAGCTGGTCCACTGCTGTGCGCCGGGCACCTCCGGCGGCCGCTGCACGGTGGAAATGAGGGCGGGGACGGACTTGATCGTGGCAGGAATATCCCAAATCGCCCACATGAAACCTCTGAAGTAGTTGGGATCTTCCGGCGGGAGTGCCTCGGCGATGGCGCGGTGGGTCACCACGATGGCGTAGCTTTGTGTGCCCTCGGGACCGGAGGTCCAATCAATTTGCGGGTTGCCGAGAGCGACCGGAAAGGGTCGACCTTGGCAGGTGTACTCGTAAGGAATGATGCCGCCCTCCGCGAAGGCAGGAGACGTGACCGTCATGGTCGTCTCCGGATCCGTGGCAGGGCTGCACGAGACGCTCACTCCAACGAGGGCGCCGCAGAAAAACAATCGACTCAACACCATAATGACCTCCGAACTACTTGCGTCTTTGGGGAAATATCCCGATGTGACCCGCGCGCGGCCGACCGGCCGCGTGGCGCATCCGCGCAATACTTACGTTGGCGCATAATGGATGTCATTAGCTATTTACGCGAACGCGCCGCAGCCAATTCAGGCCGGAAGGCCGCGTACTTCTCACTTTCGTCAGGCCAGAAACTGGCGCGAAACGGATACGCGAGGACTGGGTACGCTCAGATCCCGGAGCCGCCGAAGTGGGCGCGGTGCCGTACGGGAGCCTGCGAGATGCGGCTGGCCGCAGGTACGCTGCTGGAGAGCCAGACGTTGCCGCCAATGATCGAGCCAGCCCCGATGGTGATGCGTCCGAGCAGCGTCGCGCCGGCGTAAATGACTACATCGTCGTGCACGATGGGATGGCGCAACAGGCCCTTTTGCAGCGCTCCATCCTGAGTGGGAAACTGCCGAGCCCCGAGGGTGACCCCTTGGTAGAGGCGGACGTTTTTACCTATTTCGCACGTCTCCCCGATCACCACGCCAGTTCCGTGATCGATGAAGAAACTGGGGCCAATCTTGGCGCCCGGATGGATATCGATGCCGGTCGCGGCATGGGATTGCTGCGCGATGATGCGTGGTACGAGGGGCACGTCAGCCCGAAATAGCTCATGAGCAATGCGGTGCCGCGTGATGGCCATCACCCCAGGATAACAATAGCGCGTCTCGTCGACGTAGGACGCCGCAGGATCGCCTTCGTACGCAGCCCTGATGTCCGTCTCGAGCAGCTCACGGATCCGACCGAGGTCGAAGAACAAGGCTTCCACGATGCCTGCCGCTCGTCGCGCGCACGGCGCGCAGCTTGTGCTGTGGGTCACCTCATGCTCGCACGAGAGCGCGAGCCCGCGTCGCACTTGTTCTTCGAACGTGGCCGCCGCCTCGTCCAAGCGTGCTCCCACGTAGTAGCGCAGGCTGGCCGGTGCGTGCTCAGACGAGCCAAAGTGTCGCGGAAACATCGCCGCGCACAGGTTTTCCACCGCACCTTGGATGGCTTCACGGGATGGCAACCGCGCCGAGCGCACGCTGGGCGATCGCCCCTTGGCCTGAGCTTCGCTTGCTGCCACGAGCGCCTCCACGGTGGTCGCAAAACGACCTTCTTCGGTCAGGCCCCGTCGCGACCAGGGTGATGCTGCTTCATGTTCGCGTCGGGACAGCTGACCCAAGGCAAGATCGGCACCACGAAAGCGCGCGTCGCCCAGGTCCTCCTCTAAGGTCACGAAACGTCCGATCTCCATGAAGCGCTCCCACTGCGGCCCAAAGATTGATTGAGCGGCGCAGGCCGCTCGCATCCAATTTCAGTTTGAGAAGTGTCTCTATTATACGAGACGTTTCGTTATTTTGCTAGAGGATCACCCGGCCGCCGGGTAAACGCCCAGCGTGTTTCAGCTGCGTACGTAGTGGATCACGTCCATCACTCGTGTTTCGCGTGTGCTGCGATTTTCATAAAAATGTTTCACGTCTGCGCGGAAAAAGATGGAGTCCCCAGCCGCGAGCTCATAAATGGCGTCGCCTACGCCCAGTCTCAGTGAGCCGGTCAGCACGACCAGTGTCTCTGTAGTCCCCCGCGCGTGAGGGTCGCTCTCATGGAGGGCTTTGGGCAGCAAGCGCAGCTCATACACTTCAGTGCTCGTGGTGGACCCACCCGGGGACAGTAAACGACTCTCGGTGCGACCATCTGCGCTGCGCAGAGGTAGGGCATTTCCGGCGCGAAGAACGAGCGCATTGGCTTCCGCGTTCGAGGCCAACAGATCATGAAAGGGCACTTCGAGCCCCACTGCGATCTTCCACAGTACCGCCAGGGTGGGGTTGGTCCGCGCCCCTTCGATCTGTGAGAGTGCAGCGCGACTGACCCCACTGCGCGCAGACAGTTCATCGAGGGATAAATTGCTGTTCTGTCGAAACTTGCGCAGGGCTTCTGCCACTCGGCGTGCCAATTCGGCGGCGCCGAGCTCATCGCCGACATCAGCGCTCGCCCGTGGGCGGGGTCGCTTTCCTTCTGCGCGCGTGGGTGACGTAGCTGGGGTCATGGTCCTGGGGGATTTTTTGGTGGTTTTCTTGGACGAGCGAACCATTTTCACAGGTGCTATCACGGTCAATCAGCGGATTCCACGCAGTGACCGCCCCTCCCGCGGTGGGCACCTTTTTCGGCGCCCACTGCGGGAGGTCTCGTCTCAGAGACGGGACACAGCATCGACCAGGGCGTCGATGTCTTCACAAACATTGTACGGGGCGAACGAGGCTCGAACGGTGGCCTCCAAGCCAAAGCGACGCAGGATAGGTTGGGCGCAATGGTGACCCGAACGCACCGCGATGCCCTCCTTGTCGAGCGCCGCGCTCACGTCCTCCGTGCGCACTCCATCGACGACAAAGGACACGACACCGGCTTTGTCCGGAGCCGTACCGATGATCTTGACCCTGTCCAGTGCGCTGAGGCGCCGCTCGGCATAGCTGAGCAGCTCGTGTTCGTAACGCTCAACCTGGGACAAACCGAGCCGCATGAGCCAGTCGAGCGCTGCGCCGAGACCCGCTGCATCGCCGATGCTCCCCGTGCCCGCCTCAAAACGCGCGGGAGGAGGATTGTAGCGCGTGCGTTCGAACGTCACATCCTGGATCATGTTTCCCCCGCCTTGCCAGGGCGGCAAATGTTCGAGGACTTCGCGCTTGCCATAGACCGCCCCGATGCCAGTGGGCGCGAACACTTTGTGCCCGGAGAACACGAAGAAGTCCGCGTCAAGTGCCTGCACGTCCGTCGCCCGGTGGGACACCGACTGGGCGCCGTCGACCAACACTCGCGCGCCGTAGCGATGCGCCATGGCGACCATTTCCGCAGCCGGAGTGATGGTGCCGAGCGCGTTGGAGACTTGGGTGAGCGAGACCATTTTGGTCTTGGGCCCAAGCAGCTTCTCGTATTCCTCGAGGATGATTTGCCCGCGATCGTCGACAGGGGCGACCTTGAGCTTGGCGCCCTTTTCTTGGGCGAGCATCTGCCACGGTACGATGTTGGCGTGGTGTTCGAGCCAAGTGATGACAATTTCATCACCGGGTCCCACGTGTCGTCGACCGTAGGTTTGTGCCACGAGGTTGATGCCCTCCGTGGCCCCGCGGACGAAGATGATCTCCTCGGTGGATGAGGCGTTCAAGAAGCGGCGGGTGGTCTCACGTGCACCCTCGTAGGCATCCGTGGCGCGCGCGGCCAAGGTGTGCGCGGCACGATGAATGTTGGAGTTCTCCCGCTCGTAGTAGCGACTCAGCCGTTCGATCACTACCTTGGGTTTTTGTGTCGTGGCTGCGTTGTCGAGCCACACCAAGCGTCGGCCATAAACGCGTTCTTCGAGGATAGGAAACTCACGACGCACGACCTGCGGATCGAAGACCGAGGCGGAACTAGAGCGCGGCTCGGACACGACATCGGTGCTGAGCTGATACGGTAAGACCAGCCCTGCATTCGGTTGCGCGACGGCAGCTTGAGTCTGACTCGAAGCGGGCTGGGTTTGAGCCAAAGTTGGCTCCGTCGACGAAGTAGCCGGGCCCGTTGGTTGGTTTTCGGGTTGGGCGATCCGAGCCGGCTCGATGAAGTAGGGTTCAGTTGCTGGCAGAGGATTGACCTCGAGCAGCGGAAGCCGGATGTCGTCGGGAAATGCCGCGGCGACTACATCGTCCAGGGCTGGTTCGACGAACCAGGGCGAGCTGGAAACGCCGGCGGGTGCCGCGGTTGCAGCTGAGGGCGTCAACGTGCTGCCCACAGGCTGACTGGGGATGGTGGGCGCGCTGCCCGTTGAAGCAGGAACGCCGCCGCCGACGGCTTGGTGGGCGAACTTGATCATCGCGGCTGCCAAGAAGGTCGGGTCAAACCCAACGCTGGGCAAACCGGGCGTAGCACTCAAGGTCGGCCCCAGGCCGGGTGAGCTTGATGGAACGGAAGTGGCCCCGGGCCCCGGGGCAGGGAGCACCCCTTGAGCGAGATTGAGCTCGTGAGGCAGCGCATCAGCCCCGCCCACGGCACTGGGCCCCGGTACCACCGGGGCCCCACTTGGCAGGCCTGAAATCCCTGAAATCATACTCAAAGGATCAGCCGTACTCATGATATCGATCCACCTCAACGCCCTCTAAGATGCCCAGCGCGTCATGAGTGAGCGACGCGGCGGAGCAGTACAGCGACAGGAGGTATTGGGCGTTGCCGCGGGGGTTGATGCCCATGAGCCGCACCGACAGACTGGGGCTGACCTCACCGGGGATGCCCGGTTGAAACAGGCCAACGACACCGCGCTTCTTGTCCCCTGTGCGCAGCAACAAGATGTCGGTCTTATTGCCGACCAAGTGCAGCTTGTCGCAGGGGATGAGTGGGAGACCGCGCCACGTCAAGAACGGCGAGCCAAACAAGCTGATGGTTGGTGGTGGTACACCGCGCTTGGTGCATTCACGCCCAAACGCTGCGATGGCACTGGGATGGGCCAAGAAGAACGCCGGCTCCTTCCAAACTTTGGAAATGAGCTCGTCGAGATCGTCGGGGGTGGGGGCACCCTTGCGCGTCTTGACCCGCATGCGGTCATCGACGTTGTTGAGCAAGCCATAGTGGCCGTTGTTGATGAGCTCGTCTTCCTGCTTCTCTTTGAGCTTCTCGACCGCCAAGGTCAGCTGCTCTTTGACTTGATCCATCGGGCTGCGAAAAAGGTCGGAAATGCGCGTGTTGACCTCGATGGTGGTGGTCACTGTATTGAGCACGAACTCGCGGGGATTGGGCTCGTAATTGATGGAAGCGACGGGTAATTCGCTCCCGGCATCCGGACTGCACTCGACGGCAAACCGCTCTTCAGCGGCACGGTTGAGCACGTAGACACCGGCCTCAACGGGCGTCCACGGTAACAGCTGGACGAGCCAGCGGGGGGTTGAGCCTGACCATTGCGGCGGCGTTTTTGTCGTGTTGGAAAGCTGCCGGGCGGCGCTTTCACCCAAGGCACTCTGAATAATGTCCGTCATGTTGCTCCACGTCGGTCGCTGCTCGTCAAGTGAGCGGTGGCGACTGGCTTCACTCCTACCTTTTCCGATCGTTAGGTCGCAAGACAGCATCAATGGACATATTCACTTTCATCCTATCGAGCGGATGTCGCCGTGACAGGAGCGGACGTCGGCCGTGAAATAGAAAAGATCCGTGCTGGGTGACGGCAAGCCACCGAGCACGGTCATGCGTCCGCCAGACTCCAATCTGGTTTCGCCCGTGACATGCTGGTCACCAAGGAGATTTGTCTTGTATTTCGGACACATGTTCGCGCGCACCAGTGACGGCCAAAACCCGAGCATTTGACGGCATTTTTGTGTGTTTTTGTGCAGAGCCATGCTTGTTGGCAGACCGCTCTCTCTTATAATAGACACATGATTCATTCGCTGAAGGTCCAAGACGCCCAGAGGTTGATTGAGAACGGTCACGTTGACGTGGTCGATGTGCGCGAGGTTTCGGAGTGGAACAGTGGACACATTCCCGGAGCGCGCCTGGTCCCGCTCGATGACTTGCGCGCTGATCCTGGTGCCGCGCTGCCGCGCGACAACGTCGTGTTCGTGTGCGCCAAAGGTGTGCGCAGTCTGACGGCGGCCAAGTTGGCCGAACGTATGGGGCTCACCACGCTCTACAATCTGGAAGGCGGAACGAACTCTTGGGCGCGCGCCGGCCTCCCGCTTGCGGTGGGGGAGTGAGGGGCGCTATTGCTTCAGACGTGCCGGGTCGCCCATCCCCCACTGACTTGCCGGTAACAGCTTCCCCCGCTGAAGTGCCAGAAAGCACCCCCCGACCGGTGGCGGCCGTAGGACCGCCGCGTGCTGAACAGGTGGGTGCTAACTTGCGCCGGCTGCGCGCGCGACGCGGGCTCTCGCTCGAGCGATTGGCGCGCCTTTCGGGGGTGAGTCGGGCCATGCTGGGCCAAATCGAACTGGGGCGCAGCATGCCCAGCATTCAAGTGGTGTGGAAGGTGGCGCATGCGCTCCGGGTGCCACTTTCAGGATTGATTGAGACGGAGCGGCCGGAGACGCCGCACCTGCTCCGGGTCGAGCACGCCACGCGACTGGTCAGTGCGGACGGGCACTTCGTCTCTCGGCCACTGTTTCCCGCGGCGGGGCCAACCCCCGTCGAGTTCTATGAGCTGACCCTTGCGGCGCGCAGCTCGGAAGCCGTGGCGGCTCACTCACTCGGGACGCGCGCCTACGTCGTAGTCAACAGTGGCGTGTTGGACATCACGCTCGGTGCTGACCGCTACTGCCTTGGTCCTGACGACGCGCTGGTATTCGACGCGGACGGGCCTCACTCCTACGAGAACCGCGGGGACCTCCCGTGCCGGGTGTATCTCGTGCTTACGCTCGCGGCGGAAGTAGAGGGCGAACGCGCCCGCGGGGTAAAGCGACCCCGACTCCAGGTGAAGTAGGTCAACCGTTTGAACGTCGCTCGCAGCCCTGGTCGTCGTTGTCTCAAGCGCTGAGCTGCGTTGCTCGCGTGTCCGCGCGGGCCAAGATGCGCTGCAGTAGGTAGCGTGCGTCGTCTGCAACTCCGCAGAAACGTCCCGAGCCCCAGGTGTGGAGCCAAGGCAGGCCCAAGAAGTAAAGGCCAGGCGTGGCGGTCACGCCGCGGGATTGCTCGGGGGAGCCGCGGGAGTCAAAAATGGGCGCTTGCACGAAGCGGAAGTTGGGGGCAAACCCGATGCTCCACACGATGCTGGTGATGCCAGCTGTGGCGAGGTCGACCTCTGTAGGATCCGCGGTCGGCGACCACACGGGCTCGTATACCGAGCCCGGAGGTGCCGTGATGCCTTGGCGTTCGATGAAGTCGTCGATGTTCTTGTTGATGCGGCGGTACGTGTCGTCGGCCGCGTCCAAGCAGGAAGTGAGGTTGGGCAAGAACTGGAGTTTACCCGCGGCTTGCCCTGGGCCCGCGGCGTAGCCGCAGAGCGTGCCGTACAGGCGCAGGCCATCGAGGGCAAACTGACGTAAGTCGAGATCGTGTCCGCCATCGCGTCCGGTGACGTAGTGATTGGTCTTGGCACGGGCGGCGGCTGGGTCCGGCATTTGATCGATGGGTATTTGGTAGTGACCCATGAGTTCCAGCCATTCCACGACGTCCCGCCCGCGGTAACGCCGCGCGCAGCGGGGAGCGTCGCCGACAGCGAAATGCACCTTGCGCCCCGCGAGCATCAAGTCTTCGACAATCTGACAGCCTGATTGCCCGCTCCCTACGACCAAGACCTCACCCGCGGGGAGTTGTTCCGGGCTCTTGTAATCACGTGAATGGATCTGGGTGATGGACGTCGGGATCTCTGCCGCAAACGCGGGCACTTTGGGGTCGTGGTAGCCGCCCGTGGCCACCACGACTTGCTCGGCGCAGATCGTCCCCACTTGGGTGGTGATCACGAACTCGGCGCCCTCGGGGACCACTGTCTTAACGCTCACGCCCGTGACCAGCGGCGGCGAGAACGACGCCGCGTAGCCACGCAGGAACTGCACGATCTCGTCCTTGACCATGAAGCCTTGGGGGTCGCTCCCGTTGTATTCGTAGCCGGGCAAGCGGCACTGGTAGTTGGGCGTGACGAGACAGAAGCTGTCCCATCGCTCTTTATCCCAGCTGTGCGCGATGTCGTTCTTCTCCAGCACGATGTGATCGACGCCCGCTTCCTTCAACAAATAGCTCATGGAGAGCCCCGCTTGCCCCCCACCGATGACGCAAACTGCGTACTTTTTGGCAGGGGAACGAGCAGTCGAAGCATCGGCAGACGCATTGCGCAGGGTCACGGCCAGCACGAGCACTGGCCCGCTGCGCGCCTCAGGGGTCAGGTGGTTGGCGTGCTCTTCGAGCTTGCGCAGTTGATCGAGCGCCGAGCTGCACTCGTAGCCGTAGCGGGCGCGGACGCGCTCGGAAGCGAGCAACAGTGCTGTGCGCGTGCGGTCCAGGAAGGCATCGACGGAATGCAGCTCGCCTTGTGCGAGGTGGGAGGCGATGACGGTCGATGGGGAATAGCAATCTTGCTTCACCCCATCCGGCCATTGGATGGTGAAGGTCATTTCAGGCATGGGTGATCTCGGCGGGGCGATGGGATCAAACGGCCCATTTTTCGACCGGCGCCCCAAAGCCGGTCAATGGGTGCTTCATGTCGAGCAGAGTCGCATGCTCCCGCCCATGTTGTAGGCGGAACCACGGAGACTCGGTGATGGTGCCGATGGTCGAGCAAGCGACGCCGATTGCGCTGAAACGCCCGCACACCTCGCTGGCATGCTCAGGGCGCGTGCAGAGGATGTAGCCGAAGCTCGGGAAGGCGCTGAGCCAACGCAGCGGATCCACGTTGTCCGGAGCGCACAGCGTCTCGAGGTCCACGTGAGCGCCAGCGCCCGACGCTTCCAGGATCATCGCGATGGTGCCACAGATCCCCGCGTTGCTGATGTCTCGACCGGCAGTGACCAGGCCTTGTTCGGCCAGTTCAGGCAAGAGTTCGAGCTGGCGGCGTAAGTCACAGGGACGCGCGGTGGTGGCCGCGTTGAAGGAAAGCGGGCCACGGAAGCTGCCGCGCAGGTCCACGGCACAGAGCACAGCGTCGCCGGGCTGGGCGCGGTGGCTCTCGATCAAGCGCCGCGCTTGCCCCACGATGGCCGCAGAGACCACGGAGGGACCCTCCACGCGGCAGGTGTGCCCACCCACCACCGGCACGCCAAACGCGTCGCTCGCCGCGCGCATGCCGTCCAAGATGCGCTCCCCGTCGTCTCCACCCAGGTATAAGACATCCACGATCGCCCAGGGGCGCCCGCCCATCGCCGCGATGTCGGAGATGTTGACCATCACCGCGGACCAACCCGCAAACCACGGGTCCGCCTTCACGAATTCGGGACGCATGCCATCAGTGGCGAAGAGCAGATAGCTACCGTCCGGTTGGACAATGGCCGCTGCGTCGTCCCCGTTGTTCACTACTACGTTACCGCACCAGGGCAGCGTGCTCTGGCGAGGGAACCGACGGGCCACGAGCTGCACATCGCGCTTCAACGACAATTCCACTCGCTCCAAGAGCGTTTGCGTGAGCGAGTAGAGGGTACCGGAAGGGAGATGCATGACAGTGCTCAGATGGAGGGAGATCAGACTACGCAGCTCGGTGTCCCGGCTGGCTTACGTGGATGGGGCCCTGGGCGAGTTCGGGTGGGTAGGCAGCGAGATCGGCCTCCATGAGGCGGTGGGGGCGTCCACACAGCTGCAAGGTTTCCCGCACCACGAAGGCATGGCGCTCGAAGTACTTGACGTTTTGTTCCTGCACCGTGGCATAGAAGCGCTGGCAGCCCAGGGCGTGGGCTTGGCTCACTGCGCAGGTAATGAGCGCTGTGCCGATGGCTCCCACGCGGCGGTGGGACGCAGCCACGCCCAAGCGCCCGCCGAAGTACACTCCGCGTTCGGGTGAGTAGATCCGCACCACGCCGACCACCTCATGACCTACGCCGGCTACCAGGGCGAGCGCAACGATGGGCAGGGCGATGGAGTCGAATTCGTCGCGATCGCTGGCCGTGAACAGGCCCTGCTCGTCTGCGAAGATTTCGCGGCGAACGCGAAAATATTCATCCACTTGCCAACTGTGTTGAGCCACGGTCGCGGTGATCCCTTTGGGCAAGAAGGGCGCGATGGGGCGGCCCCAGGGATGGGTGGCATCAAGCATGAGCCACCTCGCTCGTCCGCTGCTCGCGCGCCTTGAGGGACGTACATGCGCCGCAGCGCGCGCAGCCGGCCTTGATGTCTGTGCTCAGCAGTTGGTGTTCGTTCAGTAGCGCCGCCACCT
>Ga0315910_10002503_pt1 | contig 16105 bp, 14 predicted proteins | sample EdamamesoilMG_FD_204470 | JGI IMG/M metagenome (GOLD analysis project Ga0315910, IMG submission 204470) | Garden soil microbial communities collected in Santa Monica, California, United States - Edamame soil | ecosystem: Environmental > Terrestrial > Soil > Garden | place: USA: California... | reverse complement strand
CGCGCTCACGCCCGACGATCCGCCGATCTCCAGCATCGTGACGGCGGCCGACTACGTGGTGGCGCTCGCTGCGCCGGTCGTGCGCGAGCTCGGCGGCGAAGAGGGGCTCGAGCGTTCGATCGAGGCCTTGCTCGCGAAGGGTGCCGCGCCGGTGCGGCGCGACGTGGGCGGCGTCGGCAAGATCGTGGACGTGCGCAAGTTCTTGCTCGCTCTCGAGAGCGGCGGGGACGCGAGCAGGCTCGTGCTCGAGAGCGCGGGGATCGTCGGCGGGGTCTTCTCGCTCGAGCTGACGATCGCGATCACGCCGACCGGGTCCGCCAAGGTCGCGGAGGTGCTCGAAGCGCTCGCCGGGCGTCCGGTCGAGCACCTCGCCGTGCGCAAAGCCCTCCGTGCGGGCGCCGGAACGCCGTTCGATCTGGCGCTCTTTCGCAAGGTTCGTCCCCCGCTGCCGGTGCCTGTCGCGGCCGCACCTGCGGAGTGACGGTGGGGGTGGCGGGCTCGGTCGCGCGCCGCTTCGAGCGTTCGAGAGCGCGCGTGGCGGGGCTCGTCGTCGTTCTCGGTTGCCTGCCGTCTTGCACGAACGTCACGCGCCTCGGGGTTGGTCCCGTCGCGGCGTACCCCGGCGGTCAGGGCGCGTCGTACGGCGACGCCTTCGTGCTTCGTCGCGGCGTCGGCACCAGCGACTTCGAGGGCATCAGCATCGGCGAGTACGAGGCGAGAGCCGTCGTCACCGAGGACACGCAGGCGGCGTCGCTCGGTGCCGGCTACTCGGCGATGCGCTGGCTCGGCTCCGGGATGCTCGGGCTGAGCGTCACGCCGGCGCTCGGCATCGAGCGCTGCCGCGGGAAGATGCTGGGCAACGCTGGGCTCCACGGGGGGTTCTTCACCGGCATCACGCTCGCCGAGGTGGCCACGCAGCGGAGGGTGCCGTACCGGGAGTCCCGGCACGCCGGCCTCGGCGTCCCGGAATACGTCATCCGCGAGCGCGAGCGCACCGTGCTCACGCTGGAGTTCATGGGCTCGGTCGACGCGCGCGGCACCCGGGAGCCGCTGCTGATGAGCGGGCTCCTCGTCGGCCTCGCGTGGACCAACGAAAGTCACGAAGTGGTCGTCGAGCCGCTGGACGAGTCGCCGTTCGGGTTCGGCCCTTTCCGCTAGCGACTAATAGCGGAAGGTCAGCCGGTTCGAGCGATCCACGAGGTCGTTGAACGAGCGGACGACCTTGGCCGGGTGGCCCTCGACGTGCTCCGGGCTGCCGAACTCGCGCGTGAAGTCCTTGTTGTCGCGCTTGCGTCGCATCAGCTCTTTCGACGCCTTCAGGTATTCTTCGGCGCTGCTCTTGAAGATGCTGAGCGAGAGCACCTTCGAGGCCTCGTCCGGGTGGGCGGCCGCGTGCGTTTCGAAATCCGTGTAGCTCTTCTGGTACGCGTCGAGGGCGGCGCTGTATGCGGTGGCGTCGAGCTTGGCGATGCTGTCCACGTCGACGAGCTTCACGAGCTTCTTTGCGTCGTTCACCGAGAGCTCGACCAGGTACTCGAGCCTGCGATCCGGTCTGTCCTTCAACCGCGCGAGGTGACGCTGGCCGACGGCATCGTTCAGTGTGGTCACCTTCTCGTCGAGCGTGTCGTTCGCTTTCTCGAAGGCGGTGAAAGCCGCCATCAGCTTCGGGTGGAGCTCTTGGCCCTTCGCGTATTTGTCGTCCTTGAAATCCTTGCGGTCGTAGTACTGGTGAAGCGTCTTCGCGATCGGCGCGAGCGCCTCGAGGGCCGCTCGGTACTCGGTGGCTGCGGCCTGAACCTCCGGGAGCGCGGGGTTCTTGCTCTGGACCTTGTCGAGCGCCTTCGTGCAGTACTCGGTGGTGATTTCCGAGACGTAGACGCTGCGCGTCTTCGGGCCGGGGCCCTTGTCGGCATCGACGCTGCGCAGGTAGTTCGTTCGCGAGCGCGACGCATCGCGCGAGGCGCCGTTCAGGCACTCGATGTAGCCCTGGAGCTTTTCGGCGAGCTCGGCGTCCTTCTGCTCCTCCGGCGTCGCACCTTTCACGCCGCCTCCGGCGACGGAAGCACTGGCGGCCTGCTCCGCGGCTGCTCCCGCCTTCTTCAACTGCTGGACCACCTTGCAACCGCTGAACGACATCACGGCGGCGGCGAGCGCCATCGAGAACGCGACCCTCTTCATCTGTCCTCCGAGGGCCCGAGCTTACACGATGCTCGAACGCCAGCTGAAGCACGACGGTCGCCCGGTCCGACTTTCAGTGACGCTCGAACTCGGCCCGCGCGTCAGCCGATGAGCCGCGCACATTCGGCCACGACTTCGTCCGGGGTCGCGTGGCCCGCGCAGACCAACCATTTTTCGGCGAGCGACGTGATGCTGCACATCCGCGCGTGGACGTGGGTGGGAACGCCCCAGAGCACGACGCTCGCTTCCTCGGGCAGCTCTTCCGCGAGTGCAGCCAAGGTCAGGGCGCGGATCGAGGGGCTCTTGCCGTCCAGCACCACGACCGCCCGCGTGCCGGCGACCTCGGTGAGCCGGATCAGGAGCGAGCTCGCGTTCGGTGCTGGTTCGACCGATGCGCGCAGATCGAGCCAGGCCTGAAAGAAACGGAGCAGCGCCGTGTCCGTCGTCGCGATGAACACCGCGGGACGCGCGCTCGCCGTGGGCTGCACCGAGCTCGTGCCGATCACACCGAGTACGGCGGCGGTGCCGCGTGGGTAGTCGTCCGACCTCGGGTGAACCGGCGCGCCCGAGCCGGCTTCCTTGCGGCGGGCTCCCGCCGACGGTTCGACGGAACCCTTCACCGGGATGACGCGTTGAGTGGCCGGTAGCGTGGGAGCGATGCCCCGGCGCTGCTTGTCGGCCCATTGGTGGTCGCGCACGGCCGCGCTACCCGGGGGCAGGCTGTCCTCGGGCTCGGGTGCCGGAAACTCGCGCGACGGCATGGTCGACCGCGAAGCTCGGGTTGCCGCGAGCTTCGACCGGGTCGGTGATCGCTGGGGCCGGACCGTCTCCGCTTTGACCTTGGGCGGGGGCGGCCGCTCGGCCTGCTTGGCGGCCGCGACCGCCCGTTCGAGCTCGACGGCGACCGACGACCCTAGCTCGGGCCCGAGCGACGAGAGCAGGGTGTCGTGCAGCGGGCCGTGCACGAACGCGTCGAGTTCCTGCGCCTCGGTCGGAAGCTGCGCGCGCCGCGCCGCCCGAAGCGCCCGATCGAGGATGGCGTTCCTCACACTCGGCGTGACGACGCTGTCGAGTGCTTCACGAACGACCGCTGTGATGTTGGCGCCCGGTTGTTTGGCCATGCGTCGCGACGGGCCTACCGCCTCCCACGGCACGTGCCGTCCACGACACACGTGCTCGCGCGGAGGGCCCGTTGCCGCCCGCGCCGAGAACCATAGAGTTGCACAATTGCGCACGCCCGGCTAGTCGGAACGCATCATGAAGCGCGTTGTCGTTCGACGTCCGGGAGGCATTCTGCGACTCGAGATCGAGGAGCAACCATCGCCGGTGCCACGGGCGGGGGAGGTGTCGGTGAAGGTGCGCGCGGTGGGCATCAACTTCGCGGATCTCGTGGTGCGCCTTGGTCTCTACAAGGCGGCGAAGGAATTCGTCGGCTATCCGATCACGCCGGGCTTCGAGGTTTCCGGAACGGTGACGGCGGTGGGTGAAGGTGTGCAAGCCTTTCAGGCCGGCGACGAGGTGATCGGGCTCACGCGTTTCGGCGGCTACACGACCGAGATCTGCCTCCCGGAGTCACAAGTCGTGCGCGTGCCGACCGGCGTCGACCTCTTGTCCGCCGCGGGGTTTCCGGTGGTTTTCCTGACGGCCTGGTACGCGCTCTCGGAGCTCTCGCGCCCGCGCCCGGGCAGCAGCGTGCTCGTGCACTCGGCCGCGGGTGGCGTCGGCAGCGCTGCCGTCATGCTCGCCAAACGCAGAGGCTGCCGGGTCGTCGGCACGGTCGGCTCATCACACAAGGTCGCGTTCGCAACCGAGTGCGGCGCCGACGTCGTGATCGATCGAAGCCGCGAGGAGCTCTGGTCCGCTGCCAAGCGAGCGGCACCCGGCGGTTACCAGGCGGTGCTCGACGCCAACGGCGCCGAGACGCTGAAGCGGAGCTACACCCACGTCCGTCCCGGCGGACACCTGGTCGTCTACGGTTTTCACAACCTGTTGCCGCGGGGTCGTGACCGCCTCGGCCTGTTCAAGGCGGCGCTCGGTCTGCTGCGAACACCCCGCTTCAACCCGATGAAGATGGTGGACGCCAACGTGAGCGTGCACGCCTTCAACCTGTCGTTCATGTTCCAGGAGATCGCGCTGCTCAGCGAGGGGATGGCGGACCTGATCGGTGCCCTCGGCCGCGGGGAAATCCGGCTGGCGCCGGTGACCGCCATCCCTTTCGACGACGTGCGCGAAGCCCACCGCCTGCTGCACTCCGGCGAAGCCGTCGGAAAAATCGTGCTCGTGACCTGAGGGTCACGAAAGGTCCTACGGGCACGCGCCGACGTCGGCGATCGACGTTTCGATGGTGAAGTTCGATTCGAACGTGTGGCGCTCGGCGAAGAAGAAATCCAGCGGGTAGACCTCGCCCACCACGAGGCCGTGCGTGCTCGCGAGTGAGTTGAGCGAGACGACGGCGCTCAGCGGACGGTGAAGGCCGCCCAGATCGATCGCCAGGCGCCGGTTGATGAAGACCCACATGTCGTCGTCACCGGTGAAGCTGAACACTTCACCGCCCGCATAGCGGAACGTCGCGTGGGTCTCCATCGTGAAGTGGAAGTTGTGATTGTCGCCCTCGTTGCCCCACAGCTCGCCGTCGATCGGGAAGAAATCAGTGTCCGAGTAGGTGAAGAAACCGGGGCGCGTGCTCGGTATCAGCTGCAGCGGGATCTCGGTGACGAGGTTCACACCCGGCACGTCGTTGAACCACTGGTTGAAATTGTCGGCGTTGGTCGTCGAATGGACGAAGTCGTCCCCACCGCGGTAAACGGGCTTGCCGTCGGCGCCGAGCAGGTCCTCGACGATGCCTTTTTCTTCGCCCCCGGAGTCGTTCATCTCGAAGTCGGGATGCGCGATCAAGAAGTCGCGCACGACGCCGGTGAGCTTGGGTGGGTTCGGCTGCGGCGCGTCACAGGGTGCCCAGGCGCCGTTCTCGCAGCGTTCGAAGCCGGTGCCGCACGCCGACTGACATTCGACGGCCACCGGCGGCACCTCGCAGCGGCCGAAGACGCCGTCGACGCAGTCCTGCACCCCCGAGCCGCACGTGTTCTCGCAAGGGAACTTCATCGGCTCGACCTTGCAGCTGCTCCACTGGCCGTCGCGACACTCCTCCACGCCCATCCCGCAGGTTCCCTTGCAGCTCTGCTCGCGAACCGGAACGTTGCACGGCTCCCAAACCTCGTCGCGGCAGGTCTGCACGCCGTCGCCGCAACGGTTCGAGCATTCACGGCTTTGCTCCGGTACCTCGCAGTCGCCCCAGTAGCCTTCCTCGCAGCGACTCGTGCCGTCCCCACAGACGCCGGCGCAGGCTCGCTCCGCACCCTCCTCGTCGCACGGATCGCGGTTCCAGAGACCGGTCCGCGAGCCGCAGCTCGACGCCAGGGCGGGCAGCACGACGAGCGAGATCAGCGCGAGGCCGAGCCGCCATGAGGGCCTTCGACCGCGGTACCACGCCCGGTGGGAGTTCGCTCCGCTGAGGGGACGCATCGTCGTCAAGGAAGGGAGGACCGGCAGCTAGCACCGCCGGCGCGCCGAGGCGAGGAGTCCGCTCCGGGCCGCCATGGTAGAGTCGCCCTCGCATGCGCCACGTCACGTCCATCGCCGATCTCAGCGACGACGAGATCGTGGACGTGCTCAACGCCGCGGAGTCGCTGCGCACCCATTTCGTGGCGCGCGGAGGTCGGACCGAGGTGCTCCGGGGGTTCCTCGACAAGCGCCCGCTCGAGCCCTTCATCGCCGCGACGCTCTTCTACGAGCCGAGCACGAGGACGCGGCTCTCGTTCGAGACCGCGATGCTCAGGGCGGGAGGCCGCACCCTCACCGTGGCCGACCGCGAGTCTTCGTCGGCGGCCAAGGGCGAGACGTTGGCGGACGCCATGCGCATCGTCTCGAGCTACGCCGACGTCTGCATTCTTCGGCATCCAGCCGACGGTGCCGCACGCCTCGCCGCCTCGGTTTCCTCGATCCCCGTCATCAACGCGGGCGACGGTAGTCACGAGCACCCGACCCAGACTTTGTGCGACCTTTATACGCTGTGGGCGACGGGTTTCCGCCGCGGCGCCGGGAAGGTGGACAAGGAGCACTTTCGCGGCAAGCACGTCGCCATCTGGGGTGATCTTCGCAACGGCCGCACGGTGCATTCGCTGATGTACGCGTTGCTCCGCTTCGGTGCCTGCGTTTCGACGCGCTCCTCGCCGGATCTCGATCTGCCGCATGACCTTCGAGCGCGGCTTTCGCTCGAGTACGGTGTCGAGCGCTTCCCGGTGCAAAGCACGGACCCGAGCTCGCACACCGCCGACGCGCTGTACGTCGAAGCGAAGGGAAGCCGTGCCGGCGGCGGCAACGCGCCGCACGCTCCGCGGCCGCCTGTCAGCGCGTACGATGCCATGTACGTGACGCGCCTCCAGAAGGAGCGGCTTCAGGGTGCGAGCTCCGACGTCGACTACGGGACCGTCACACCCGAGACGTTGAAGCAACCGCCGTTCGCGAACTCCGTCGTCCTGCACCCGTTGCCGCGCGTCTCCGAGCTCTCCTACGATCTCGATGCGCTGGAACAAGCGAAGTATTTCCAGCAGGCCGCATACGGAGTTCCGGTGCGGCTCGCCTTGCTGGTCTCGGTGCTGACCGACTGGTTGAAAGGCGAAACGACGCGCATTTACGGGGGTCGCGCCGTTCTCCGCGGCGCGATTTCCGACACGCCGGTCGCCTGCGAAAACAAGCGCTGCATCTCGCAGCTGGAGCCGCGCTCGACGCCGCCGCGGTTCGACGTCCTCGAGCTGCCGGCGACCGGTCGCCTCGTCGGCCGTTGCTTCTATTGCGACACCGACGTGCGGCACGGAGTCGCGAGCGACGGTCGCTTTTCCTTCGACGCGGACACGGCGAAGGCAAGCGGGTGACCTCGGCGCTGGAGCAGATCGCGCGCCGCATCGTCCTGCTGTTCGTTGCGCTCGGGTGCGTGCTTTTGGGCGGACCCCTGCGGACGGCGGCGGCCGCGCCGCCACCACGCATCTCGCTGCTCACGATGGGGCCCGGTGACTCGCTGGTCACCATGTTCGGCCACGACGCGCTGCTCGTCGAGTGGGACGGCATTCGCCCGCTCGTCTACAACTTCGGCATGTACACGCCCGAGTCGATCACGATCCCGCGCGTGCTCTCCGGCCATCTTCGCTACTACCTTCACGTCGATCGGTACGAGCACACGCTGGCTCAATACCGCCGCGAGAAGCGGAGCCTGCTCATTCAGCGGCTCGCCCTTTCGCCCGAGCGCGCCGAGGCACTCGCGGCCGCGCTCAGCGTGAACTCCCGGCCGGAAAATGCCGCCTACCGCTACGACTACGCCCGGGACAACTGCACGACGCGCGTGCGCGACGCGCTCGACCGAACGCTCGACGGCGCCCTCCGCCGCGCGCTCGCCGGCAATACCGAGCGCACCTACCGCGACCACGCGCTCCGCCTGGCGGCGGACCATCCTCTCCACGCCTTCTTGCTCGATCTCGGCCTCGGCGCGGCCGCGGATCGCCCGCTCAGCGCGTGGGACGACGCCTACCTCCCGGACAAGCTCGTCGAGGCCGTGCGCACCGTTCGCGTGCCGGAGGGCGGCGCGCTCGTCGCCAAGGAAGAGCTCGCCTACGGTGGTTTGCGGACGGTACGCGCCGAGCCGCCGCGCCGAGCGCCATGGTTCGCGCTGAAAGGGGTGCTCGTCGGCGGGTTCTTCTTGTTGCTCGGCTTTCGTCCGGGGCGTGCGCCGCGCGCGCTGTTCGGCACGCTGCTCGCCGTCACCGGGCTCTTGTCGGGGCTCCTCGGCCTCTCGCTCCTCGTGCTCCTCATCACCGAAGTGCATCCGGCGACGCACGGCAATGCGAACCTCCTACTCACGCCGCCGTGGGCGCTCGCCTTCGTTCCTGCGGGAATCGGTCTCGCGCTCGGCCGTGCGCGGAGTGCGCGATTCGTTGCGCGCTGGAGCCTCGTCTGTCTCGCCGGCGCCGTCGTCGGCAGCGTGATGATGCCGTTTCGCGGGCAAAACGGCCTCGCTGTGGCCCTCTTGTTTCTTCCCACGTGGGTCGGCGTGTGCTTCGGCGCGCGGGCGATCGCGCGGCTCGGCTGACCTCAGCCGTGCTTCGGCGGAACCGATCCGCCGACCGGGAACCTCGGCTCCGGTTCCCCGAGAGCTCGGTAGATCGCACCGATGTCGCTGAGGATCAGCGGCGCGCTCGGTGTCCTCTCGCTAGCTGCCTCCAGCAATCGTTCCAATCCCTCGTTCACCGTGTCGACGATGAATCGTGCTCTCGAGTGACCGAGCATCACGTTCAACCCGCGCATCACGGCCCGGACCAGGTTGATCTTGAAGGCGTTGCCGATGGGCGTCGTGACCAGCCGGCGCACGCGGTGGTCGATCTTCTTCATGCGCCGGCGGTTCTCCTCCAGCGTCGGCCCGTCCGGGGGGTCCGCATTCGGCAGGACGATCATGAACGCCAGGATGTCGCCATCATTCTCGAGCAGAACGGTCTCGACCACGTCGAACAGCCAGCGCGTCCGCTCGAGCCGCGCGGCCTTCTGATAGACGACCAAAAACGTGTCGCCACGCAGAAGAACCCCCACGCCATCGTAGATGAGGACTTTCCCTTCCGAGATGAGTGGAGCCCCGATCATGGCGGGCTCACCCGTGCTGGCAACTCGCGTCCATAGCCCGGTTCACGCCATCCTAGGCGAGCGGATTGTCCACCGCCAGGCCGGGAAGAGGGCTACGGCTTCGCTGCCGCGGCGCGCGACAAGAACTTCGGCTTCACGATCAGGAGCACTGAGGGCAAGAACGCCACCGTGGCGGCGCTCGCCGTCACCATCGTCAGCGCGACGAGCACGCCGAGCAGCACGTGCACTTTGAACAGCGACAGGGCGAGGCACAGGTACCCACCCGCCACGGCGCTCGCCACGTAGGCAATTGCCTTGCCGGAGGTGAGCAGAGCGGCCGCCGTTGCCTCGCGGAGGTCCCCGCATTTCTGGAACTCTTCGCGCACCCGGAACAAGAAGTAGACGGCGTAGTCGGCGCCGATGCCGACCGCCATCGCCGAGATCGCGGCGGTGCCCATCGAGAGCCAGATCCCGGTCCAGCCCATCAGCCCGAGGTTGATCAGCGCGCTCGTCGCGAGCGGGAGCAACACGAGCAGCCCGCCGACGAACGAGCGCAGGAGTACCGTGGTGATGATCAGCACCAGGGCGGAGATCTGGATCAGATTGTTGATCTTGCCTTTGACCATCGTTTCGTTGAGGGCGATGGCGTTGGTCATGCCGCCGCCGACCGTGGCGGTGACGGGGAGGCCGGCGAACAGGCGCTTGGCCTCGTTCTCCATGTTCTCGGTCAAGGTTTTCAGGACGGCGTAGTCGTCGGTGCGGAGGTAGACCGTCATCACCGCGTTCTGAAAATCGTGATCCACCATCCGGCTGAGGTCGTCGTCGTCTCCGGACATCGAATAAAGGAGCAGGTACTGCGCCACCTCTTTGGACGAGGTCGGGACCGCACCGGCGGTGGGCGAATCGCTGTTGATCACCCGGCTCATCAGCTTGAGCACGTCGACGATCGACACCACCTTGCCGACGGGTAGCGGCTGCTTCTGGATGAACGTCGAGAGCTCCTCCATCTTCTGCAGCACCGCCGGGTCTTTCAGCGAGTCCGGCGCCTTGCCCTCGATCAGCACCTGAATGACACGCGTGCCGACCAGCCGCTCGTCCGCCAGACGGAAGCCTCGCACCGGCGCATTCTTCTCGAAAAACTGCGAGCCCATGCTGTTGCCGGCGCGCACCTGCACGACGCCGACCGCCGCGACGGCGATCAACGCGAGGCTCACCCACAGGATCGGTCGCTCCTTGCCTGCCCGCACGACGGCCGCGAGCTTTTCCAGGATGAAGTCGAAGAACTCCTTCTTCTGCTCACTCTCGGTCTGTTTCTCGGTCGGCGGCTTGAGCAGCACTCGCACGGCGGGAATGAACGTCATCTCCACGGCGAGCGCCGCCACGATGCCGAACGCCGTGCAGAGGCCGAAGTTCTGGATCGACGGCAGCCCGAACGTGATCAGCGAGCCGAAGCTCAGCGACGCGATGGTACCGGCCGCAATCATCACCACGCCGACCTTGGCCGTCGCCTCGATCACCGCCTGGCGGTTCTGGTCGACGGGCGGCAGGTTCGGCTCCGTCTCGCGGATGCGCCGGTACTCCTCGTAGTACCGTTTCAGGATCTGGACCGAGTGCCCCGCCCCGATCGCGAGGAGCAGGATCGGCGTCATGATGTTCCAGGGGTCCATCGGCGCCTTGATCACCCCCATCAGGCCGAGCGCCCAAATCACGCCCATGAGAGCGGTCACGAGCGGCACGAACATGCCTTGCAGCGTGCGGAAGGCGCGATAGTGCAAAAAGCCGATCATGGCCAAAGCCAGCACGAAAAGGCCTGCGACGCGCTGCGTGTATTGCTGGAGCCAATAGAGCACCGTCGGTGCGCCGGCGCTCACGATCTCGAGGTTGTCGGTGCGCTCCGGGCCGATGATGCTCTCGAGCTTCGGCAACACGCCGGGTGGCCCGCCCGCTTTTCCTTTGAAGTCCTCGAAGTCGGCGATCACGGCCGTCGCGCGCCCGTCGTCGCTGACGAGCAGGCTCGTGATCAAGTGGTTCCGCTTCACGCGTTCCTGAAACGCGGCGATGTCTTCCGGCTTGGTCGGCATCGGATCGGCGAGCGGCTTCACGTCGAGGGAATCTTCGCTGCTGTGAATGTCCTTCACCCGGCTCGACATCAGCGACAGCACGGTGCTGGTCTTGATTCCGGGCATCTTCTCGATCGCCTCGGTGACGCGCTTCACCTTCGCCAGCGTCTCGGGCGTGTAGATGGTGCCGGTCTTCGGGTAGAAGCCGACGATCGTGATGAACTTGCCGCCGAACTGCTTTTCGATGCGCTTGCCGACGATGACCTTCGGGTGCCCCGGCGGGATCTGATCGTCGACGTCGAGCAGGACCTTGAGTCTCGTGATGTAAAATCCGAGGACGATCGTGATCAACAGGGAGAGCGCGATGACGGCCTTGGGCCACCGAACCACGAAGGTGACGTAGCGGCGAAGCATGCGGGCCCCCGGGTAGGATGGTGTCGAGCGCGGAGCAAGCCGCCCCCGTGTCTTTCGGCGTTAGCGAGGCCCCCACGCGCTCGACCAACGCCGTCTCAGCGTGGCACAGGCCGCCCCGGTGCCCGAAGAGGGCAGTTATGCCCGATCAGGGCGATACGTATTTCGCGCCAGCGATTCCTTTTCGGGTGAGCGAAAAAGTTTGTACTGCTGCCGTGTGAATCTCATCACCTGAGATTCTTATCACCTCCGTTTCTCACCGGTTCAGGGCGAGAACCAGGATTGATCGCGTGCTACGAACACACTTCCAGGCAACCGCCGCTCGATGCGTTTGCCCTTCTCGAGTACCCCCGCATGCAGCTCTTGTCTCGCTTGCTTGAATCGCCTGCTCTTCTTACTTTCTCACTCCTCAGCGCCGCTTGCAGGGACGAAGCCGCGGATGACGCGCCCGCTGCGGCGGTCGACGCCTCGAAACTCACCGATCCCTCCTGCATCATGATCCCCGAGTAAGGAGCACGTGATGACCATCCTTCGACCCTTGTTCGTTCTCCCTGCCTGCGTCGCCGTGGGCGTGTTCGGTTGCACCGTGACGCCGGAGGAAGACTCGCCGACCGGTGGCACAGGCGCGGGCGCGATGGCCGGTATCGGTGGCGCCGCATCTGGTATGGGCGGTGCGTTGGGCGGTGGTGCCGGCGTGATGGGCGTTACCGGCGGCAGCGCTGGCGCGAGCGTCGGTGGTGCAGGCGGCGTCGGGCCCGCGGGTAGTGCCGGCGTGTCCGGCAGCGGCGGGGTCGGCATGAGTGGCGCGGGCGGCGGTGCCGGCGTCGGTGCGGGTGCCGGCGTGGGTGCCGGTGCCGGCACCGGAGGCATGGCGGGGGCCGGTGGCGTGGGTCCCGCCGGTGCCGGCGGGAGCGCGGGGTCCGGCGGAGGAACTCCCGTTACCTGCACGTTCACGATCGACAAGTCGACGAGCTCGAAGATCGCCACCGTCGGCATCGTCACCTGGTCGTCGGACCTGGCCGGCATCACCGAGGCGCACATCGATTTCGGCCTCGACACGAATTACGGCATGACGGCTCCGGTCGATCTCACGGAGATGAACTACCGCACGCTGCTGCTCGGCATGAAAGCGTCGCGCGAGTATCACTTCCGCATCGTTGCGACGGCGACCGGTAGCACCTGTACCGGCGCCGACAACACGATCATGACCGGCGCGGAAGCGTCGAACCTGCCCAGCATCGACGTCGAGATCCTGGATGCGGCGAAGCTCGCGGGCGGCTTCATCATCACCGGGCAGTACCAGGGATCGACCGGCAACGCGCCGGCCTACATCATCGACTCCGATGGTGATTTCGTCTGGTGGTCCAGCGTCACCGCGAGCGTGACCGGCGTGCGTCCGAGCTACGACGGCAAGTACATGTGGATCAACGCGGCCAACGTTCCCGACCAGGCGTCGAACGTCCACCGCGTGTCGATGGACGGGATGACGGACGAGAACCTATCGAGCCAGTTCGCCGACCAGAACCACCAGCTGACGGTCCTTCCCGACGAGACCGTCGCCTTCTATGCCTACGGCGCCAATGGCTGCGACGACATCAAGGAGCGCGCCCCGAACGGCATGGTCAAGACCGTGGTCAACAGTCGTGACGCGGCCGGCACGACCGGCGCCTGTCACGTCAATCACATCGAGTACTCGCCCGAGGATCAAACGTACGTCTTCTCGGATCTCGATCACGACAACTACACGAAGGTCACGCGTGATGGCGACCTCGTCTGGGTGCTCGGCGGCAGCACCAACGACTTCACCGGCGACGGCGCCACCTGGAACAACCAGCACGGCAGCGACGTGCTCGGCCTCGATCGTCTCCTGTTCTTCAACAACGCCACCGCGCCCGGTGGCTCGGTCGCCGTCGAGCTGCAGCTCAACCTCCAAACCATGACGGCGACTCGCGTGTGGAGCTACACGGCAATGCCGGTGATCAACAACCAGATCATGGGAGACGTGCAGCGCCTACCGAACGGCAATACCATCATTGCTTACTCGACCCAGGGCGAGCTCCACGAGGTCGACGCTCAGGGCGAGCTGGTTCGATCAATCACCTGGCCGATCGGCGCCGCCTATGGCTACATCCAGTGGCGGCCGACCTTGTACGGGCCGCCCCCCCGCTGATGGTTCCCCATTACTTGGCGACTCTTAACGACGGCACGAGGTAACCCCATGAACGATAGAATCCTTCGACTCGGCACGGCACTCGTCGCGGTCGCCCTTTCCGCGTGCAGCGGCGGGACAGAAGACCCCGCACCGCCTGCGACGGCGGGCACGGGCGGTACCACCGGCGGCACGGGCGGGGTTACGGGCGGCACCGGCGGAGTCACGGGCGGTACCGGCGGCACCACCGGCGGAACGGGGGGCGCAGCGGCTGGGACCGGCGGGTCGTCGGGAAGCGGCGGCGCAGCGACCTCGTGCAGCGACGCCATCGTCGCGACGGCGACCCAGAATTACGCGTTCTCGAGCACCATCACGCTGCCGCCCGTCCTCGTCATGCCCGATACCGAGCTCACGTTCGACTGGAGCGCCGTGACGGAGGATCTGCTCGGTCACCCGCTGAGCCCGACCACGGACGTCGACATGGTCGAGCTCGGCCTCTGGGAGCTCACCCAGGCCGAGCTCGAGGAGAAGCTCAACGCCGACCAGCTCAAGCAGTCCGATCTCGCGGTCATCGCCAACCTCGAAACGGCGAACACGTTGACCTCGACGACGTTGTTCAACTTCACCTCCGCCGGCACGCCGCTGACGCCGGATCAGATCCTGCCGTACGTCAACGCGACGAACTACCCGCCCGATCTCCACACCTACACGGTCATGATCGCCACCGGGACGATGCTCGGCCAGGGCACGCGGCTCCTGCAGGCCTTCAGGCTCGATCCGGCGTCCACCAACACGACGGTGAACCTCACCAACGCATCGGTGAACCTGGTCTGGAGTGCCGATCTCGGCACGCTCACCTCACCCGAGGTGCACGCCGCGACGCCGGCGATCACCATCGACTGGTCGGGGATGACCGTGAACGCGATGGGCTACCCCTTCAAGCCGACGGACATCACCGAGGTCCTGGTCGGCCACTACGACGAAACGCCCGAAGAGCTCGAGGGTCAGTTCCTCGATCTCGAGCTGATCGACGAGGACATGTGGCGCGCGGAAGTCACGTCCGGCACGACCTTCAACCTCTCCACGGCGGTGAACGACGCGGGCGAGGCCTTCCCGGGCATCAGCGCCAGCGGAACGTGGGTGGTCGGGCTCGTCTGCGGCGAGTGCGCGAACCCCGCCCCCTGGTACCTCACGATCCTGAAGCCCTGCGCAGGCTGAGCGCTCAGAACAGACATCCGTCGGGCTGTGGAGGCTCGTCTTCCACCGCCCTGGCGAAGTCCGACGCGAGGTCCAGCGCCGCGGTGAACGTGCCGCTCGGCGTGCCACGCATCACCACGCCGTCGTAGCCGCCCACGCTGAGGTGAGCGCGCACGTAGACGGTGTCTCCGGCAGCGACCGGCACTGGGCCTCCGCTTCGCGTGAAGGTATTGCCCGGAGCGCCTGCGTCGGAGGTCCCGTTCGCGTCGGTGTGGCTGTGCTCGAGGATGCGCCGGTAGACGAGAGTGCCGTCCTCGCCCAAGACCTCCCACCAGTCGGCGTACTGCGTGCAGTCGATATCGGTGCTCTCCACCGAGACGCTGAACGTGAACGCCCCTTCCGCGCCGCTCACGGCGACGGCCGTGACGTTCGCGTAGAGTAGCGGCGATGCCCCGGCGCCGCCCTCGCCGTCCGCTGCGCCCCCTTCGCCGCCGAGCCCCGTGCTGCCGCCGGTCGTCGTCGTGCCGCTCGAGCCGCCTGCGCCCGCCGTTCCGCTGGGGGCCAAGGGCACATCATCACTGCAGCCGGCGAGGGCGAGCGCGAGGTAGAGGAGCTCTCGCACGCCACGCGTGAGTCGCCGTTCCATGGCGCGATCCTGCCGCGCTCCAGTTCGCGGTGCAATGCCGCGTTGCCCGTGGTATGGTATTTGGTATGGCAACGACGAAGGTCACGATCACGCTCGACGACGAACAGCTCGCTAGCGTGAAAAAGCTGGTCGCCTCGGGCAAGGCCGCCAGTGTGTCGGGGTTCGTGAAGCACGCCGTGGGCGTCTCTCTCGCCGACATCGCCGGTTGGGGAGCGATGCTGGGGCTGGCGCTCGAGCAAACCGGGGGGCCGCTCACCGCACGAGAGCGCGCCTGGGCAGACACCGTCCTCCGCGCGGGGCCGAAGGCAAAGCGGCGGCGGCGGGCGGCGTGAACGGTGTGACGCTCGACGCCGGTGGGCTCATCGCGCTCGACCGCGATGATCGGCGTGTGATTGCGCTCCTCGCGCGCGCGGAAGAGCTCGGCGCCCGCGTCGTCATTCCGGCCACGGCGCTGGCCCAAGCCATGCGCCGCCCTGCGCGCCAAGCGCGGCTCTCCCGTCTGGTGCGGCAGCCGACGACCAGACTCGTCCCGCTCGACGGGCCCGATGCGACGAGCGTCGGCATCCTGCTCGCCGCGAGCCGGACCACGGACATCACCGATGCTCACGTCGTCATCTGTGCCCGGCGTGCGGGGCAACCCATCGTCACGTCCGATCCCGACGATCTTTCGCGGCTCGACCCGGACGCTCGGTTGGTCGTGATCTGACGCAGGCGCCGCGCGGCCGGGTGGCGGGCGCGCTCAGAAGCGATAGAGCACGTCGAGCGACGCGTAGTTCGAGTGCGCGCGGTAGGTTCCGGCGT
>Ga0315910_10002502_pt1 | contig 16107 bp, 9 predicted proteins | sample EdamamesoilMG_FD_204470 | JGI IMG/M metagenome (GOLD analysis project Ga0315910, IMG submission 204470) | Garden soil microbial communities collected in Santa Monica, California, United States - Edamame soil | ecosystem: Environmental > Terrestrial > Soil > Garden | place: USA: California... | reverse complement strand
TCTATTATGCCGATCCAAAGGCTTCGTTCGCTCAGCGCATTCAAGCTTGGATCGTGCGTGTGTTGAATTTGGGTTCGCAGTTGTGATCCAAAATTTTACCGCATCCAGATCGCTTTAAAATTGGCCACAGTTATTCGCAGACGACGGACCGCAAATGGACCGCATCGGACGTGTCGGTTCTATACAAAGCGATGATGATAATTTGATGCCGTTGAGTAGGTCGAAGAAACAAAGTTCCTTCGAGCGGCTTGCGCAAGGTTTATGTAGCAGGCAGAGTGTCGCTATCGAAAAGCTGGTGCAAGAAATGCGCTATCGACAGCCAAGATAGGATGTAAAAGATGCGATATCTAACGCGCTTGGGCTTCTTTGTCGGGCTGTCGCTCACAATGCTGGCCATTGCGGCCCCGGTCTCGGCTCAAGATTCTGCAACCAAGTCAGCCGCTCCCATTCATCCCGATGCCGCGATATCGTCGGCCCACGTCGAGATCGATGGCAAGCCTCTATTCCGTGTCGTCGGCGTGCCGGCATTACCCGCGCTTGAGCGTGCGGCTGCCATTGCTGCACGTATCGAGACGGCAGCCGCCGATCACAATCTCGAATCGTCAGGGATAACTACCGTCGACGTTGAGTTGGGCACCAGCATCATGGCGCTCGGGACTCGCTTGATGGTGGTCACCGAAGACGACGCACGCAGTGAAGGCATGGGACGCAAGGTTATTGCGGAGGTGTATGCGGATCGCGTACGCAAGGCTATCGACAGTTGGCGTGCGGCGCGCACCCCGGTGGCGATCAAGAATGATCTGTTGCTTGCGCTTGCGGCTACCTTTGCATTCGCATTGGCGCTGGCTTTGCTGCTGTGGCTGTCGCGTTTTTCGCGGTTGGCACTACAGCGTTATCACAAGCGCATTCAAGCGCTAGGAATACAGTCGTTTCAAGTCGTCCGCGCCGAGCGGATCTGGGATTTACTTTCGCGCGCGCGTCTTTTCTTAACCGGCGTCGCTATAGCGATGCTGCTGTTTGCCTATCTAAATTACGCGATGGGATTGTTTCCTTGGACACGCGGCACCTCGTTAAGGTTATTGAGTTACGTGCTGCAGCCGCTCGGCATATTGGGGCGCGGCTTTTTGAATGAACTGCCGAGTCTGATATTTCTGGTCGTCTTGTTTTTCCTTACGCGATGGCTGTTGAATGTGATCCATTTGTTTTTCGGTGCAGTTCGTCGCGGTGAGGTTGCCCTCGATGGTTTTGATGCCGATTGGGCGGAACCGACGTACAAAATCGTGCGTGTGCTGGTGATCGTCTTTGCGCTCGTCGTGGCCTATCCCTATATTCCAGGGTCGGGTTCCGATGCATTTAAAGGAATTAGCCTATTCATCGGCGTCGTGTTCTCCCTCGGTTCGTCGTCAATCGTTGCGAACATGTTGGCAGGGTACTTGATGACGTACAGGCGCGCTTTCAAGGTCGGCGATCGAGTGAAAATCGGCGACGTAACGGGTACCGTTAAAGAGATGCGCTTGCAAGTGACGCACCTATGGACGATCAAGAACGAAGAGGTGGTGGTGCCGAACTCGACCATACTGAGCAGCGAGGTCGTGAACTACAGCATCCTCGCGAAGACGGAAGGGTTGATTCTCCACACCACGGTCGGCATCGGCTATGAGACGCCGTGGCGACAAGTGGAAGCAATGCTGCTTGAGGCGGCGCGGCGTACCGCGGGATTGAAAGCCCAACCCGATCCGTTCGTACGCCAGCTTGCGTTGGGCGATTTCGCCGTTACGTACGAGCTCAACGTGTACTGCGATGATCCGACGGCGATCGGTCTGTTGTACACTGATTTACATCGCAACATACTAGATGTATTCAACGAACACGGCGTGCAGATCATGACGCCGGCTTATGAGGGCGACCCGCCTGAGCCGAAGATCGTACCTAAGGAGCAGTGGTTTATGTCGCCCGCTAAGCCGGAGAAACCGTAGGAGTTCGATGTATCGAGCCCGGTTTCGCAGATGTGCGCGGGAGTCGTGAATTGTGCTCCTCCGCAAATCAGATAATAGATCGGACCAAGGTCCCATTCCGCACCCACGGACCATTCAATAGAACTAGCCTTACAACTCAACTCTTCCCGAGACAGAAAAATGAATAAATCGATTGTTTCCGCCACGCATCGTTGCGGAAAGTATCTGACGGTGGCTGTCGCGACGCTGGTCGCGTCGGGCTGCATGTTTAAGGATGTTAAAGAACAGCAAGCCACGATTGACGCGCTATGCACATTCTCGGGCACCGTAGCTGCGGCGCAAGGCGACGGTAACTTGCCGCTCGTTGTCGGGCTCGCGCGTCACAAAGGTGGTGACCCGGAGACGGTAACGAATTGGGAGATGGCCGATCACTTCGTGCTGGAAAACGCCGGTCGCTTCGTGTTCAAAGCGAGTCCCGGTACTTACGGCCTGGTGTCATTCGAAGATCGAAACTCAGACGGGACCTATCAGCCCACAGAGCCTTTTCTTCGCATCGAGACCGACAAGTTGCTGAAGTGCAGCAGCAGTGAGCGATTGGTGGATTTGAAGTTGACGATTCCCTCGCAAGGTCGGTCTCGTGTGGAAGGCCCGATCAACTTCGCGGACTTTCAGGCTCGCACTCATACTCAACAAGACGAGATTAGCCTGGGCGCCATGACGGTGTACGGCCAAGTTACCACCATCGACGATCCCAAGTTTACCGATGCGGTCGCGGGCGACAGTTTGTGGCGGCCGTACGATTTCGTAGTCAATGTTGGGCCCGGCGTGTACTTCATGGAAAAGTACGACGCGAAGAAAATCCCGGTGTTGTTCGTTCACGGCATCAATGGTCAACCCGGTAATTTCAAATCGCTGATTGCGCGTCTCGATCGCAACAAGTATCAGCCTTGGGTTTATTACTATCCCTCCGGCGGACATCTGGATGCGATCGCCGATCACCTCGATCAAACCATGAAAGCGCTGCAGTTGCAGTACGGCTTCACCAAACATCATGTGGTGGCGCACAGCATGGGCGGGTTAGTGTCGCGCGGTTTCTTGTTGCGCAATCAGACCGCGCAAAGCCGCGCCAAAATTCCGCTGTATATCACTATCGCTACACCGTGGGGCGGGCACAAGTCGGCCGCATCGGGCGTGAAATACGCACCGGCGGTCGTGCGCGTGTGGAACGATATGGTGCCGGACAGCCCGTACATCCACAGCTTGTTCTTCGCCGATTCGGGCAACCAGAATCATCGGCATCTTCCCGCAGGCATAAAGCATCATCTCTTGTTTGCGTTTAAAGGCGATGGCGGAAACGAGTGCACCGATGGCACCGTCACTGTCGCCAGCCAAATGGATGTCAACGCGCAGTCCGATGCAGTGCGTCTATACGGCTACGATGAAACACACATGAGCATTCTCGACAGCGAGGCGGTGTCGACGTTGGTGAATGGCTTGTTGGACGAGGCATCGAAGTAGCGCGAGACGCGCGGCGCTGGGCTCTGGACGCTGGGCCACTGGCCAACAATCTTCATTCTGAGAGGGCGCGATTATTCGCGCCCTCTTTTTTGGTGATCGCTCACAGCAAACGCGCCGATACGTCGAAATCCCTTTTCAACAAGTAAAGGTTCGATTCCTCTAGCCCGTAGCCCGTAGCCCGTAGCCCGTAGCCCGTAGCCAACCCATCCTGCTAGGCGAATGCCCTGGGCACTTGGCATCGTTGTTTGCCGACTCGCATCGCTTCTGGAGAGGGCAACGTTTTTGTGTGATGCACCAATTACGCCCGTGATAGCGACAGTTTCGGTCGATGTCTGTCGCCAAAGCAGAAGTTGTCCCGTGAAGTGCTCAAAAAGCAACAGGCCAATAGGAGCCACTGTCCATTTCGCGGGCCGACGCTAGCGGGGTACACAATTTTTCTATAAAACTGGGCTTTCACGGGCATCCATTCGGTGCGCAGGGTGTCGGCCTTTCGCTCTCGATGGTTGACGTGTGAAATTACGTTGCAAGTCACCGCCGTAAACGGCGCGCAGTTTTGATCGTCTGATTCATTCGAGTCATAATGACTCGCTTCGATCGACACGGGACGCGCTATTTCGATTGCGCCAATTCTTAGCGACGTTGTGCCAATTTGACTAGGACGGTGTTTATGCGGACCCAAGACGGAATCAATCGGTTGTCTCTGGTTGAAGGGCAACCCATCGCTTCGTTTGAATTTACCGTGCGCGAACATTTTGAGCGCGTTCTGCACAGTCCGCACTTCGATGCCTCGGCACGGTCGCGCGAGATATTTCGTTTCATTGTGAACGAGGCGTTGAGCGGTCACACGGAGAATCTCAGCCAAACGGCCATCGCCGTCGCCGTATTCAATCGCGGCAGCAACTTCGATCCCATTCTCGATCCTATCGTGCGCGTGCAGATGGGCCGCCTCAGGCGCTCGCTTGAGCGGTATTACTTGCTCGACAACGGCACTGACTCTTTCCGCATCGAAATCCCAAAGGGTGCGTATGCTCCTTCGTTTGTGAACACGTCCGCCCAACTTACTGCAGATAAAGAGCTACTGACGGAGGTAGCGATAGAAAATATCTTGCGTGACGACGTGACTCCCGAATGGCCGATGATGGTCATCCATCCTTTCGACACGCACGCAGGTGCAGAAGAGGCCGCGGCGCATCTGAAAGATCAGCTGGCAATGGAGCTGCATCGCTACGGCGGTGTGCACGTTGCACGCGGTCGTGACATGGAAAGAGTGGATTCGAAGCAGCGCGGCTCCGTGCGCTTCGAATTGCGCGGCGCTATGCGAACCATGGCGGATGGGAATTTAATCGGCGCGCGGCTTGTCGATAGAATCACCGGTGAGGAAGTGTGGAGCGACGAATATCACGTCAACTCGAAAGCGAGCCGCTGGTCCCGCACCGTCGATGATGTCGTTCGCGCTATAGCGGCACGTATCGGTGCGGAGCAGGGCGTGGTCATGCGTCTCTTGGCCCGTGAGCGCTGTGCGCGTTTGGACATGACGGGGCCTTTCAGTACGCTTTTGCGCTGCAATCATTTTTTTCTTTCCAGTCAAGTTGCCGAATTGATGCCCGCGATGCGGGCTATAGAGCACCTCACGGCTGTTGAACCCGAACTGTCGGCCGCTTGGTTTTATCGCGCACGTCTGCACATCCTTAATTACTCGTGTGAACTGTCCAATGTGCAGACACCGATCGAAAAAGCCATTGGCTACGCTTATCAAGGCGTGGCGCTCGACCCCACAAGCATTCGCGGTCGTTGCGTGCTGGCGGAAGCATTGTTGATTAAAGGGGAGGTCGAGGCGGCGCGGGACGAAGTCGACCAGGTGTTACGGCTCAATCCCGATTCGCTTGCGTATCGCGAATTGGCCGGCTGGTTGCTTGCGCTTGCTGGCGATTGGGAGCGGGGCATGGGGTTGATACGCGATGCCGTCGAACGTAACCCATTTTATCTGCCATGCGTCAAACACGCCCTGTGGGCCGATTATCTGCTGCGCGGCGAATTCGACAAAGCCTACGTGGCGGCGCTTGAGTTTTGCGGCCCCACGTTTTTTTGGCGCGAATTAATGAGCGCTGCCTGCTTGGGTCTCCTCGGAAGAAAAAGCGAAGCGAAGGCCGGCGTTGCGGAATTATTGCAAGTGAAGCCGGATTTCGTGCAGCGCGGCCGTACCTTGATCGGTTATTACATTAAATCGGCGGAGCTGCATGAGCGCATCGTCGAAGGCCTCCGCAAGGCGGGGCTGATTTTAAGTTGACGACGGTCGGGCAGCATGGATGTGCGCTCGCGGGTTTACCCTAAATCTGCGATTCAGAGCGGCGACTTAAGTTTCTCCTAATCCGCTCACGCTGAGACCGAAAGGGACGTTGGCAATGACTGAGATGCGGGAGCAATCTTCAGCGGCCTGTCGAACGGCTCCCACTTATTCCCCAAGTCCAAAGAATCCTTCGACAAGCTCAGGATGAGCGGGGGAAATCCAATGAAGCCGGGCGGGCTACGGAACATGCCCCGGCATTTTTTTAAAGCTTCGTCACGCGTCGGCGCCACCGGTCGGCAAGTAGGACGAAACGTTACTTACTTCGCTGTTACTTCCCGCGCTTGAGCGATGCGCCTACGGTCGCCTCAGGGAACAGGTAGGCGCCATGACAAATCGAAAAGACAGCAAGTCATCGCCGGAAGACAGCGGACGCCATAAGGCTTCGCAAACAGTGAGATTTGTGAATCTATTGATACAACGGTTTCCTCATTTGCAAGTGGTGTCGTTGCAGCTGCTCATGCAAAACGCAGCATTTCGAGAGCTGTGCGAGGAATACGAAGTCTGCAATCGTGCTACCGAGAATTTGGCTCGGACCGGTTCTGACGAAGCCATGCTCAGGGAATACAAGGCGCTGCGATTGCGGCTCGAGGGCGAGTTGCTGGGGTATATGTCGCAGCAGGGTGGCGGGGGCGAGTCTCGATAGCTTGGAACTCTAATTGGTGTAGGCAGTGATCTTATGATGCAACGTACTGGAAGCGGTCCCCTCACGCGACGAGTTCTTATCGTCGATCAGGAGTTAGCCGGGGCGACCACCGCCGCCGCACGGAGCGTCCGCATGCTGGCGACGGAGCTGAATGCCCGGGGGGTACAGGTCGTCGAAGCGTTCTCCTACGACGACGGCACAGCCGTCGCAAGTTCCGACACGGGACTGCATTGCATTCTCGTCAACTGGTCGCAGGCGCGCGACGACAAAGAAGTTCGCGAGCATGCCACCCAACTGCTGCGCGCCGTGCGCAAACGCAACGACAAGGTGCCCATTTTTCTGATGGCCAGTCGCGATCTTGCCGGCTCCGTCAGCGTTGAAGTGGCGACGTTGTCCGATGAGTTCATTTGGATACTGGACGACACCGCAACATTTATCAGCGGTCGCATTCAAGCGTCGATGGAGCGGTACCTCGCTAATTTGTTGCCGCCGTTCGCCAAGGCGTTAGCGAGCTATAACCGCGATGTGGAATATTCTTGGGCTGCGCCGGGACATCAAGGCGGCGTTGCTTTTCTGAAGTCGCCGGTAGGAAGGGCGTTCTTCGACTTCTACGGCGAAAACCTGTTCCGCACCGACATGGGTATCGAGCGCGGCGCGCTTGGTTCGATGCTGGGTCACTCCGGCCCGATCGGCGAGAGCGAGCGCAATGCGGCACGCATCTTCGGCGCGCATCGCTCCTACTCGGTGCTCAACGGCACATCGGCAGCTAATCGCTCCATCATGGCGGCCTGCGTCGGCGATGAGGAGTTGGCGTTGTGCGATCGCAACTGTCACAAGTCCATCGAGCAATCGCTGGTGCAGACCGGCGGTATCGCGGTGTTCTTGCGGCCTACGCGTAATCGTTACGGCATCATCGGACCGATTCCGCCGGAGCAACTGTCGCCTGAATCCATCGCCAAGGCCATCAATGACAATCCATTGGCCAAAGCGACGGGACATAAACGCGTGGTGTACTCCGTCGTAACGAACTGCACGTACGACGGCATGTGCTACAACGCGGCCGATGCCGAAGCGCGATTGGCAAAGAGCGTCGATCGGATTCACTTCGACGAAGCATGGTATGGCTACGCGCGTTTCAATCCTCTGTATCGCGATCGCTTGGCGATGCGCGGGGATCCGTCGTCGCATCCGAAAGACGGGCCGACGGTGTTCGCCACTCACTCGACGCACAAGCTGTTGGCCGCACTTTCGCAAACGTCGTACATTCACATTCGCGATGGCCGCGGCGCCATCGAGCATGGCCGATTCAACGAGGCCTACTGCTTACAAGCCAGCACTTCGCCTTTATATGCATTGATCGCATCCAACGACGTGGCCGCCGGCATGATGGACGGTCCGGCAGGACAAGCGCTGACGCAAGAGACCATCGACGAAGCCGTAGCATGCCGCCTTGCGGTGGCGCGCATTCGTCAGGAGTTCTTGGCGAAGAAGGAGTGGTTCTTCGCGCCTTGGAATGCGGAAGAGGTCACCGACGCGAAATCGGGCAAGCGCATTCCCTTTCATCAAGCATCGACAGAGCAACTCACTACCGATCCGAATTGCTGGGTGTTGCGCAAAGGCGAGAGCTGGCATGGCTTCGACAATCTGCCGGAAGACTGGTGCATGCTCGATCCGATTAAGTTCGGCATCGTGTGTCCCGGCATGCAAGACAATGGCGAACTCGCCGAGAAAGGGCTGCCTGCCGACATCGTCACCGCGTATATCGGTCGTCACGGCATCGTGCCTTCGCGCACCACCGATCACATGGTGCTGTTCTTATTTTCGATGGGCGTTACTAAGGGTAAGTGGGGCACGCTGCTCAACACATTGCTCGATTTCAAAGTGGATTACGATCGCAATGCACCGCTCGCCGAAGTATTGCCCAATCTTGTCGCATCCGCGCCAGAGCGTTATGCCGGCATGGGATTAAAAGACTTGGGCGATGAGATGTGGGCGCACCTCCGCAAGAGCAAGCAAGGTCATTGGCAGGCTGAAGCCTACAATTCGCTGCCGACGCCGGTTATGACGCCGCGTCGCGCCTTCCAGCGATTAATGGTCGGCAACGCGGAGAAAGTGCCGCTCAAAGAAATGGCGAATCGCGTCGTGGCCGTAGGCGTCATTCCGTATCCGCCCGGCATTCCAATTGTAATGCCCGGTGAAAACGTCGGTCCCCACGACGGGCCTTGGCTCACTTATTTGCGCACGTTGCAGGAATGGGGGCATCGTTTTCCGGGCTTTGCCAAGGAAGTCGAAGGCGCCGAAGAGCGAGACGGAACTTACCACGTGTATTGCGTGAAGTAGTTCAAGGAGACTCGGGAGACACGCCATGATGCAGTTCGAAGTCAAGCCGCCGACGATTCCTATTCCTTTCAACAAGCTGTTGAAAGTGGTGGCGCTGGTCGACGGCGAGAATCGTGAAGTAAACGCACTGCTCGATCGTATCAAGGCCGAGGGCTATGAGATCGAGGTGAGCGACCGCTACGAACGCGATGTCGCCGAGGAATCGGACGTAGGCGCATACATTGTGTCCGTCGATGGCGAGCGACGCGATGGGGCGCGCAATTTGGGCAAGGCCGTCCGTGCAATTGGATTCAAGACGCCTCTATGGGCGTTGGCCGACTCGCACAAGATTGCCGATGTAGCGAGCGTGGGCGATGTCGGCGAGGTCGATGGTTATATTTACTTGGGCCAGCAATCGCCGTCGTTCTTTGCGAAGCAAGTAGTCGCCAGCATCATCAGCTACGGCACGACGTTATTACCGCCGTTCTTCGGCGGCATGATGGCTTACGACGCTGAGGCCAACATATCGTTTGCATGCCCAGGGCATCAAGGCGGCGAGTTCTACCGCAAGTCGCCGGCAGGGCAGCTGTTCTTCAAGTACTTCGGCGAACAGATTTTTCGCAACGATTTGTGTAACGCCGACGTCGATTTGGGCGATCTGCTCATTCACGTTGGCGCAGCGGTCGAAGCGCAGCGTCACGCGGCGCAAGTCTTCGGCGCGGACCGCACCTACTTTGTGTTGAACGGCACTTCTTCGTCCAATAAGGTCGTGACCCATTCGGCGCTGCGTCGCGGCGATTTGGTTTTGTTCGACCGCAACAATCACAAGTCGCTGCATCATGGCGCACTGGTGCAAGCAGGCGCGATTCCGATCTTTCTGCCCACCGCCCGCAATGCTTTCGGCATGATCGGCCCCGTGGACTGGGCGGCGTGGGACGAAAAGTACTTGCGCGAGCAAATTCGCAACCATCCGCTCGTTAAAGATCCCGACTTACACAAGAAGGAGCGGCCGTTTCGAATGGCGTGCATACAGCTTTGCACCTATGACGGCACGGTTTACAACGTCCGCAAAGTCATGGAGAAGATCGGCCATCTCTGCGACTACGTGTTGTGGGACGAAGCGTGGATCGGCTACAACGCGTTTCATCCGCTGTTCAAAGATCACAGTCCGATGCGGCTGGAAAAACTGGGGCCGGAAATGCCGGGGCTCTTCTCTACGCAATCGGTGCACAAGCAGGGCGCCGGATTCTCGCAAGCGTCGCAGATTCACAAGCGTGACGAGCACATCAAGGGGCAGCCGAGGTTTATCGAACACAAGCGCTTCAACGAAGCGTTTTTGATGCAGGCGTCGACTTCGCCTTTCTATCCGTTGTTCGCAGCGCTCGATGTCAATGCCAAGATTCACGAAGGCAAAGCGGGCGAAATGTTGTGGGACCGATGCATCGAACTCAGTATCGAAGCGCGCAAAAAGATTCGCGAATTCGGTCGGCATTACGCCAAGACAGCAAAGAATGCCGAGGAGGCTTGGTTCTTCGACCCGTTCGTGCCCGAGACGGTGACGATCAAGGGCTCGTCGTTCACAAAGGACGCGAACAATGTGCCGTGGGAAAGCTTGCCCACCGACGTGATCAAGCGCGAACAGCAATGCTGGACGTTCCATCCCGAAAGCCTGTGGCACGGCTACAAGGGCGGCGCCGAAGGGTACGCGATGGTGGACCCGAATAAACTCATGCTCTTAACGCCCGGTATCGATCGCAAGACCGGCGGCTATCTCGAGTTCGGCGTGCCGGCCACTGTGCTGGCGAATTTCTTGCGCGAACAGCGCATCGTCCCGGAGAAGTGCGACCTTAACAGCATCTTGTTCTTGATGACGCCGGCGGAGGACGAGAGCAAGCTCAATACGTTGATCGCCAAGTTGGTGAAGTTTAAAAATCTGTGGGATCGGGACGCTCCGCTTGGCGAAGTGCTGCCGACGTTGTATGCACAAAATAGTGCGCGCTATGCGGGTTATACGATTCGTAAAGTCTGCAAGGAGATGCACGAGTTCTACCGGCAGGCAAAAGTGCAGGAGCTGCAAAGCAAGTGCTTTCGCGCGAGTAGTTTTCCAGCGCTTGCCATGACATCGAAAGACGCCTATGAAAAACTCGTCGCCAACGAGGGGGATGATGTGTCGCTGAAGGAAATCAGCGGTCGTGTTGCCGCAACGCTGGCGCTGATCTATCCGCCCGGTATCGGCGTGATCGTGCCCGGCGAGCGTTGGGACGAGCGCGCCAAGCCCATGCTGGATTATTTTCTGACGTTTGAAGAGTCATTTAACCGTTTCCCCGGCTTCAATTACGAAGTGCAGGGCGTCTATCAAGAGATCAAAAACGGTCGCATTGAGTTTTATACGTACGCGGTTCGGGAATAAGCCCCCTCACGGGGAATGATTTGGGGATAGGTAAGCGCTGAACAAGTCCGAAGTCCGCAGGCCTTGCAGAGTTAGATACAAGACACGGGTTTGCGGAGTTAGCAACTTTGTTGGGATTTAATCAGCAGATACATTGCAGGAGAGAGCTTTATGGCTGAGCAAAAAAAGATGAACGTAGTGCAGCTCACGTTCATTGTGGCTGTCAACATGATGGGTTCCGGCATCATCATGCTGCCGACAAATATGGCGCAGGTCGGAGCGATCTCGTTGCTGTCGTGGCTGGTGACCGCAGTGGGATCGATGGCCATCGCCTACGGCTTCGCGCAGGCGGGCATTTACAATCAACGCGCCGGCGGCATGGCTGCGTACGCGGAAGATGCTTACGGGAAGGACGGGTACTTTCAAGTCTTCTTCCTGTACTTTCTGTCGCTCGCTATCGGCAATGTCGCCATCGGCATTTCGGCAGTGGGGTATCTCTCGACGTTCTTCCCCGGGATGTCGGCAACACCTATTGCAACCTGCCTAAGCGTAATCGCATTGCTCTGGCTGACTACGGTGGCTAACTTCGGCGGGCCCAGCGTCACCGGCAAGATCGGTTCGGTCACGGTCTGGGGGGTCATCCTTCCGGTCGGTGCGCTGTGCGTCATTGGGTGGTTCTGGTTCAGCAAGGACACCTTCTCCGCGGCATGGAATCCCCAAGGTTTGAGTCTGGGCGAAGGCATGGGCTCCAGTATCTCGCTGACGTTGTGGGCGTTCTTAGGGATGGAATCGGCGGCGCAAAATTCATCGGCCGTGGAAAATCCCAAGCGCGATGTGCCGCTGGCGTGCTTATTCGGCACACTCGGTGCGGCCGTTGTCTACATTCTGTCGACGACGGTGATTCAAGGCATCGTACCCAATGCGGAGCTTGCGGAATCGACGGGGCCTTTCGGCCTTGCCTACGAGCACATGTTCAATCCGACCATCGGCAAGATTGTCATGGCGCTTGCGGTATTGGCTTGCGTGGGTTCGCTGCTCGGTTGGCAGTTCACAATCGCTCAGACCGGCAAGTCGGCGGCAGAGGAACGGATGTTCCCGGCGTTTTTCGCGAAGGTGAATAGTATGGGCGCGCCGATCACCGGCATGCTCGTACTCGGCGTCGTGCAGACCCTGCTCGCGCTCTCGACGATATCGCCAACGCTTAGCGAACAATTCAGTGCGCTGGTGAATCTTGCAGTGGTCACGAACGTCATTCCGTACGTCGTCGCACTGTCGGCGCTCATCGTGATGATGAAGGCCGGAAAAGTTGCCCAAGGCACCTTTCGGCTCAATGTAGTGATCGGGTTGGTTGCGATGGGATACAGCGTGTTCGCGCTGTACGCATCGGGCATGGAAGCGGTGATGGGCGGTATGTTGGTGCTCGGCGTCACATACATCATTTGGGGGTTCATCGCGCCCCGCTTCCAGACGCCGGCTGCCGCCGGCGGGAAGGTTTAACCGTGGCACGCGTCATCCCACCCAGGAGAACAATCATGCAATTTCAAGCATCCTCTTATTCGCGCGGCCAACGATCGACGTTTGCTTCACGCGTTACGACGGCGATTGCCGTATTCGGTATTGCGGCGTCGCTACCCGTGTCGGCCGGCACGCTTGACCGCGTCAAGGAAACTGGGCGCATCAAACTGGGCTACATCGCCGACGCGCGACCGTTCACGCATATGACGGAAGCGAAGAACGTTCAAGGGTACACGGCTGGTCTGTGTCAACAAGTCGTCGAGCGCGTTAAGAAGCAAGTAGGCGCTGCTCAGCTCAATGTCGAGTGGGTTGCGGTCACGCGTGAGAATCAGGTTGCTGAAGTGAAGCAAGGCAACATCGATTTGATGTGCACGCCGTCGGTGGAGACCGCAGAGAGTAGGCAAGATGTCTCGTATTCCAAGCCGGTGTTTCCGGCGGGCGTGCGTGCGGTCGTGCGCAGAGACACTGCCACGGCTTTGCAAAAGGCACTCGGCGATCCTCCTAAACCACAGCCGGTATGGCGCGGCTCTCCCGCGGCGAAACTACTGGATAACGGTTCGTTCGCCGTCGTTGCCGGCTCGACGACGGAGCGCTGGCTGAAGGAGAACATGAAGCGACTAAAGGTCAACGGTAAAGCCGTTCCGGTGGAGAACTATCGCGCGGGTGTGAAGGCACTCATGGATCGAAAAGCGGATGTGTTCTTCGGCGATCGTGCAGTCGTTTTAGGCGTCATGGAAGGTGACGCAGGCGCCGAATTGGTGATCTTGGAGCGTTGGTTTACGCACCAGCCGCTAGGTTTGGCGTTGCCGCGGAACGACGACGATTTCCGTCTGCTCGTCGATCGCGCGTTGAGCGATGCCTATGCGGCGCCGGAATTTAGAGATGCGTACGGTATGTGGGCCGGCACCATGGACGACAGCACGCGCAACTTCTTTCAGTGGGTTTCGTTCGCGCCTTGATCGGCGTTATTCGTTAGCGGGGCGTTCACGGAAATAATCTGGAGATCGAGATGATTCAGCGAGAAACAAAGCGGATTAGTTTGCGGGCGCTGGTGGTCGACGATGAACTCGGCGTAGCTACCGCTGAAGGCCGCGCTGCGCGAACCCTGGTGGACGAATTGAAGAGCCGCGGCATCGACGTCGTCGAGGCTATTTCGGCGGAAGATGGCACGGCAGTCATCACTTCGGATTCCGCCATCCATGTCGTGCTCGTCGATTGGTCGCTGGCCGGCGATAAAAAACACGCACGCGCACGCACCTTCATCGAGTACGTCCGTAGTCGCAACGATAAAATCCCCATCTTCTTGATGGCGGAGCGCGGCGATACCGCGGCAATTCCGGTCGACGTGATGGGGATGGTCGATGAGTTCGTGTGGACTATGGAGGATACGGCGTCATTCGTCGGCGGACGTGTGCAAGCCTCCATCAAGCGTTATATCGAGATATTGCTGCCGCCGCTGGCCGCGGCAATGATGAAATACAGTCAGGACAGCGAATACTCGTGGCATACGCCGGGCCATCAAGGCGGCACCGCGTTTCTTAAATCGCCGGTCGGCCGGATTTTCTTCGATTACTACGGCGAGAACATGTTGCGCTCCGACATCTCGATCAGTGTCGGCAGCATGGGATCGCTGCTCGATCACTCGGGTCCGATGGGTGCGCACGAACGGTACGCTGCCCGCGTATTCGGCGCGGACCGAACGTATTCGGTAACCAACGGTACGTCGATGTCGAATCGTGTCATCTTCATGGCGGCGGTGGCACGCAATCAAATAGCGCTCTGCGATCGCAATGCGCATAAGTCCATTGAGCACAGCTTGGTGATGACCGGCGGCATTCCGCAATATTTAGTGCCGCTGCGCAATCGCTACGGCATCATCGGCCCGATCCCTCCCGCACGCTTGACCAAGAAGGCTCTCGATGCAGCCATTCAAGCAAATCCTTTGGTGAAGAAGGGCATCGAAACGCGCGCGGTGCATTCGGTGGTGACCAATTCGACCTACGACGGTCTTTGCTACAACGCCAAGCGCGTGCAAGAGCTGCTTGATCCCAGTGTGGACCGCATTCACTTCGATGAAGCCTGGTATGCCTATGCGCGTTTCAATCCACTCTACAAAGATCGTCACGCTATGCATGGCGATCCGAAAGATCACACCGGGCCGACGATTTTCGCAACGCACTCGACTCACAAGTTGCTCGCGGCGCTGTCGCAAGCTTCGTTCCTGCATATCCGCGACGGCCGCAGCGAGATTCCGCATTCGCGTTTCAACGAGTCGTACATGTTGCAGGCGTCCACCTCGCCTTTGTATTCCATCATCGTTTCGAACGACATCACTGCGGCGATGATGGACGGCCCCGGCGGTCCGACGCTCACTCGCGAATCGATCGATGAAGCCGTGGCCTTCCGTCAAACCATGGGCCGCGTGCATCGCGAGTTTGCGCAAAAGAAACAGTGGTTCTTCAAGACCTGGAACGCAGATACAGTGAAAGGGAAGGGCGGCAAGAAGGTGCGCTTCGAAGACGCTACGCCCGAGCAGTTGGCGACCGATCCACAATGCTGGGTGCTGCACCCCGGCGAGGTGTGGCACGGGTTCGGCGATCTTGAAGACGACTATTGCATGCTCGACCCCATCAAGGTGTCAATTCTGGCGCCGGGCGTTGCGGACAAAGGCGGACTCGACAAGAGCGGTATTCCGGCCAGCCTCGTTACATCGTACTTGCATTACCGCGGCGTCGAAGTCGAGAAGACCACGGACTTCTCGATTCTAGTGCTGTTTTCCATGGGCATTACGAAGGGCAAGTGGGGCACGTTGCTCAATGCGTTGCTCGATTTCAAACGCGACTACGACAAGAACGCTTCGCTCGCGGAAACGTTGCCGGGATTGGCGAGCTATTCCGCGTACAGCGGGATGGGGTTGCGCGACTTGGCCGATCAGATGTTCGATCAACTCAAGAAATCCAAGCAGACACACTGGTTGGCCGAAGCCTTCTCGACGTTGCCCACGATGGAAATGTCGCCGAGCGATGCGTTTCAATACTTGGTACGCGATGACATCGAGCACGTGCCGCTGCATGAATTGGCGGACCGTGTGCTTGCGACGAGCGTGGTGCCGTATCCGCCCGGCATACCGATGTTGATGCCCGGCGAGAACACCGGCCCGGACGACGGTCCGTATATCGGCTATCTCCGAGCGCTAAGCGAATGGGACGCGCGCTTCCCCGGCTTTGGGCATGACACTCACGGGGTCGAAAATCGCGATGGCGTTTACTACGTACAGTGCTTGAAGAAGAGCAAACGCAAAGCGGCTCGCAAGTGATGAGTCCAAGCGATGTGAGCCGAGTGCAATGAGCTTGGCGGGAAAGAAGATGTCGCTGACGCAGGCCACCATGCTGGTGGCCGGCAATATGATCGGCACGGGTGT
>Ga0315910_10002501_pt1 | contig 16108 bp, 16 predicted proteins | sample EdamamesoilMG_FD_204470 | JGI IMG/M metagenome (GOLD analysis project Ga0315910, IMG submission 204470) | Garden soil microbial communities collected in Santa Monica, California, United States - Edamame soil | ecosystem: Environmental > Terrestrial > Soil > Garden | place: USA: California... | reverse complement strand
GCGAGCGGGAACAAGCGCTCGAGAAGGACCTGCGCGCTCGCTTCCCGGTCAAGGTGGACGAGGCGGCGCTCGCCAAGATGGCACTGCCCCCGCCGGCGACGCCGACGGGCGGGGCCGCGCCTCCCTCACCCGGGCTCACCGGTGGAGATCTCCGCGTGCCCGCGTTGTCCAAGATGGTCGGCGTGAAGCCGCCGGGGGCATCGCCCGCGGTGGCGACCCCACCGGCTCCGGCCGCGCCGCCTCCGTGAGCGTCTCCGGCGGCGTTCCGCTGCGCTCGCTCGCCATCGCTCCGTCGGACTGGCGTTTCGAACTCCAGCAATCGGTGCGGACCGTCGCCGAGCTCGGCGCGGTGCTCGAGCTCACCGACGCGGAGCGGGCGGGTGCCCACGCCGCCGAGCGTGCCGGACTGCCGCTCTCGATCACGCGCTATTACCTCGGCCTGGTCGACCCGAGCGATCCGGCGTGCCCCATCCGCCGGCAGGTCGTGCCGCACGCCGACGAGGCGACCACTGCGCCGGGCGACCTCGTGGACCCGCTCGGCGAGGAAGCGCACGAGGTCGCGCCGTCGCTCATTCGCCGCTACCCGGACCGCGCGCTGATCGTCGCGACCGATCGCTGTGCGGTGTATTGCCGCTTCTGCACGCGGAGCAGGCTCGTCGGCGCCGGCGGCGGCGCACGCTCCCACGAGCACCTCGGACCGGCGTTTTCGTACCTCGAGCAAAACCCCGAGGTCCGCGACGTGATCGTCAGCGGCGGTGACCCGCTGGCGATGACCACGGACAAGCTCGAGCGCCTGATCGCTCGCCTCCGCCGCATCCCGAGCATCGAAACGATCCGGCTCGCCACGCGCGTTCCGGTCGTGCTCCCCCAGCGCATCACGAGCGAGCTCCTCGACGCGCTCCGCCCCCACCACCCGCTCTGGGTGATGACGCATTTCAATCACCCGCGCGAGCTCACCGAGCTCTCCCGCGCCGCGTTGCGGCGTCTCGCGGACGCCGGGTTTCCGGTCATGAACCACACGGTCCTCCTCCGTGGCGTGAACGACGACCCCGCGACGCTCACCGCGCTCTTTCGCGGCCTGGTTCGCGAACGCGCCCGGCCCTACTACCTTTTGCAGATGGACCCGGTGCGCGGCTCTTCGCATCTCCGGACGCCGCTCGAGACCGGCCTTCGCATGATGGAAGCGCTCCAGGGCCGTCTGAGCGGTATCGCGCTGCCCAAGCTCATCGTCGACACGCCGGGCGGCTTCGGCAAGGTGCCGCTCTCGCCCGACTACGTCGTCGCACGGCGTGACGGCGTGACGCGCTTTCGCACTCCGCGCGGCGTCGAGGTCGATTACCTCGATCCGCCGGAGTGAGACTATAGCGGCATATTCCCGTGCTTTTTGGCGGGATTCTTGTCGCGCTTGGTGCGCAGGAGGTCGAGGTATTGCGCGAGCCGGCGGCGTGTGTCGCGCGGGCGGATCACCTCGTCGACGAAGCCGAGCTCGGCCGCCTTGTACGGGCTCGCGAAGCGCGCGCGGTAGTCGCTGACGAATGCCGCGCGCGTGGCTTCGCGATCCTCCGCACCTTCGATCGCCGCGCGGTAGACGACGTTGACGGCGGCCTCCGGACCCATCACCGCGATCTCGGCGTTCGGGAACGCGAGGTTCACGTCGGCGCGGATGTGCTTGCTGTTCATCACGTCGTACGCGCCGCCGTAGGCCTTGCGCGTGATCACCGTGAGCTTGGGCACGGTCGCCTCGCTGAACGCGTAGAGCAGCTTCGCGCCGTGAACGATGATGCCGCGATGCTCCTGGTCGACCCCCGGAAGGAAACCCGGCACGTCGACCCAGACGACGAGCGGCACGTTGAAGCAGTCACAAAACCGCACGAAACGCGCGGCTTTCACGCTCGCGTCGATGTCGAGCACACCCGCCAACACCGCCGGCTGATTGGCGACGATGCCGACCGGCCGCCCGCCGATCCTCGCGAATCCGACGATGATGTTCTTCGCAAACTGAGCGTGGAGCTCGAAGAGATACCCGTCGTCGACGGCCGCCTCGATCACGCGCCGCATGTCGTACGGCTTCTGACTCTCGAGCGGCACGAGCTCGTCGAGCTCCGGCACCTCGCGATCGGTCGGGTCCCGCAGCGGACGCCGCGGCGGGTCCTCGGCGTTGTTCGACGGTAGAAATCCGAGCACTTCCCGCACGGCGTCCAGGCACGCCCCGTCGTCCGGTGCCGTCAGGTGGCAGACGCCGCTCTTCGCCGCGTGTGCCGCCGCACCGCCGAGCGCCTCCTTGCTCACCTCCTCGTGAGTGACCGCGCGGATCACGTCGGGCCCGGTGATGAACATGTAGCTCGTCTTTTCCACCATGAAGACGAGGTCGGTGATCGCAGGCGAGTACACGGCGCCGCCCGCGCACGGCCCCATCACGCACGAGAGCTGGGGCACGACCCCGCTCGCCAGCGTGTTGCGAAGGAAGATGTCGGCGTAGCCGGCGAGAGAAGCGACGCCTTCCTGGATGCGCGCGCCGCCCGAATCGTTGAGCCCGATGACGGGCGCGCCGACGCGGAGTGCGTGATCCATGAGGCGTACGATCTTTTCGGCGTGCGCGGCCCCCAGCGAACCGCCGAACACGGTGAAGTCCTGCGCGAACACGAACACGCGCCGGCCTTCGACGTTGCCGTAGCCGGTGACGACGCCGTCGCCCGGGAGGTGCTCGGCCGCCATCCCGAACTCGGTCGCCCGGTGCGCGACGAAGCGCCCGATCTCGACGAACGTTCCCGGGTCCAGCAGGCGTTCGATCCGTTCCCGAGCGCTCAGCTTGCCGGCCGCGTGCTGTTTCTCGAGGCGCGCCTCGCCACCGCCCGCGAACGCCGCGGCGTCGCGCGCTTCGAGCTCAGCAAACGAGCGCTTGGGGTCCGTCATGGCAGTCGGGGCGCGATGATACCCGCACTAGAGCCAATCTCAGAACCAGCTTCGCGAGGTTGTGAGACGCGCTCTAGCGCGGTCCGTCCCCGCCGGGCTTTCCGGGGCCCGCGTTCCGGCGCGTTCTGACGTAGGCTCCCGGGCCCGTGACCGGACCGGCTATTTTCTGTCAGGCGCTCGTCAAGCGCTACGGAGAGCTCGTCGCCGTGAACGGCATCGATCTCGAGGTCCAGGCCGGCGAGTGTTTCGGTCTGCTCGGGCCGAACGGGGCCGGCAAGACGACGACGGTCGAGATGCTCGAGGGCCTCACCGAAAAAGATTCGGGAGTGGTCGAGCTTTTCGGCGTCGCGTGGGGCACCGGCCGAGACCACCAGATGCGGCAGCGCGTCGGCGTGCAGCTCCAGGACACGCAGCTTGCCGACAAGCTCCGGGTCGAGGAGGTGTTCACCCTGTTCCGGTCGTTCTATCCGCGCGGCCGCACGCCCGATCAGCTGGTCGCGTTGATGGAGCTCGAAGCGGAGCGAAAGAAGCACTTTTCGGCGCTGTCCGGCGGGCTCAAGCAACGGGTGGCCCTCGGCTGCGCGCTCGCGGGTGATCCCGAGCTCCTGTTTCTGGACGAGCCGACGACCGGTCTCGATCCGCGGGCCCGAAAGCTGCTCTGGAGCGTGGTCGAAGGGTTTCGCAGCCGTGGCGGCACCGTGCTCATCACCACGCACTACATGGAGGAGGCGACGGCCCTTTGCGATCGCGTCGCGATCATGGACCACGGCAAGATCATCGCGGTCGGCTCACCGCGGTCGCTCGTGGACGGCCTCGGCCTCGTGCAGTTCGTGGAGTTCGAGACGACGAGCCCGCTCGACGAGCAGGCGTTCACGCAGCACGGCCTCGTGCAGGCCGTCGAACGGCGAGGTGTTCGCTACCGCCTGCAGCTCGATCGGAGCCTCACCGCCATGGCGCGCGTGCTCGACGAGCTCGCACGACAAGCGGTGACGCCGGTCGGCCTGAGCGCCCACCAGGCCACCCTCGACGACGTGTTTCTCGCGCTCACGGGCCGGCCGCTCAGCACCGAACCGGAGAACGGGCCGGGCGCGACGCCGGCGCCGAAGGCTCCGGCGGAGGCCGCACCGTGACGGACCAGGCGCCGTCCGCGCCGCACCCGCTCGCCGAGCTCACGAAGGCGCGGCTTCGCGAGTTCGTGCGGGAAAAGGGCATCCTTTTCTGGGTATTCGCGTTCCCGCTGCTGATGGCGATCGGCCTCGGGGTGGCCTTCCGCGAACGCCCGGCGGAGCCGCCGAGCGTGGCCGTCGTCGGTGGCGAAGACGTGCCGGCGATGCGCGCGTTGCTCGAGAGCAAGGACCTTCACGCCAAGCGCCTCGGCAGGAAGGAAGCGATGCGGGCGCTGTCGCGGAACAAGGTCGACCTGGTCGTGGAGTGGCGCTCGAACCGCGCGGTCATGCGCTACGACGGGATGGCAGAAGGCGCCCCGCTGGCGCGCGCCGTCGCGAACGACGTGCTGCAGCGCGCCGCCGGCCGGCGTGATCCACTGCGTGTGAAACAGCGCCCGGAGAAGCGGCCGGGTGCGCGCTATGTCGATTTCCTGATCCCGGGGCTGATCGGCATGAACGTGATGGGCACGAGCATGTGGGGCGTCGGCTACAACCTGGTCGTCGCCAGGAAGCGCCGCCTGCTCCGCCGGTATGCGGTGACGCCCATGCGCCGCAGCCACTTTCTCCTGTCGTACTTCATCTCGCGCTCGACGTTCCTCGTCGTCGAGCTCGCCGTCCTGATCGCCTTCGGTTGGTTGATGTTCGGCACCAAGGTCCAGGGCAGCATCCCTGGCGTTTTCCTGGTGGCGCTGCTCGGCGCCGCGGCATTTGCTGCCATCAGCCTGATCATCGGCGCCCGCGTCGAGAACACGGAGTCGGCGAACGGCTGGATGAACTTCGTCCAGCTCCCGATGTGGGTGCTCTCCGGCGGCTTTTTCTCCTACGAGCGCTTTCCGGAGGCCCTTCACGAACCGATTCGCTGGCTGCCGTTGACGGCACTGTGCGATGCACTTCGGGTGGTCTATTCCGGCGAAGCGACGTTCCGAACCCTCGGGCACGAGGTGATCGTGCTCGTCGCCTGGAGTGTCGCCGGCTTCCTGATCGCGGCGCGGACGTTTCGGTGGCAGTAGGCCTCAATCGCAACGTGCTGGTGCTGGCGGCGCTCCAGGCGCTGCTGCTCGCCAACAACGCGACGGCGCTGACCCTGCACGCCCTCGCCGGGCGCGCGCTGGCTCCCGAGCGGTCGCTTTCGACGCTGCCGATCACCGGCTGGGTCGTCGGCGGCGCCGTGTCGACGTTCTGGGCGTCGGGGTTGATGCGGCGCCTCGGACGGCGCTTGGGCTTCACCGTCGGCGCAGCCTTCGGCCTCGCGGGCACCGCCCTCTGCGCGCTCGCCGTCGATATCGGATCCTTCGCGCTGTTTCTGGTCGGGACGACCGTGCTCGGCGTTTACAACGCTTTCGGGGCGTATCATCGCTTCGCGGCGGCCGACGCGGTGGGCGAGGGGGCGCGGGCGCGGGCGATCGCCTACGTCCTCTTGGGTGGCCTGGTCGGCGGCGTCGTCGGGCCGGCGACCAGTCGCCTCACGATCCACGCGCTCCCGACGCCGTTCCTCGGCGGCTACCTGGCGCTGCTCGGGCTGCTCGTGGTGGTGCTGCTGGTTCAGCGCCTGCTCGATCTGCCGCCCACGCCGGAGACGAGCCTCGACGAGCCGGCGCGCCCGCTCGCCGTCATCGCCCGTGAGCCCGCGTTCGTGGTGGCGGCGCTCTCCGGTGCCTTCGGCTACGGCGTGATGAACCTCCTGATGACGGCGACGCCGCTCGCGATGGGCGCCTGCGGCCATTCCTACGACGCCGCCGCCACCGTGATCGCGTCGCACGTGGTCGGCATGTTCGCCCCATCGTTCGTCACCGGTGATCTGATCAAGCGCTTCGGGACCGTCCCGATCATGCTGGTCGGCGTCGCGCTGAACCTCGGTTGCGTCATGATCGCCCTTCGCGGCGTTGCGATCGCCGATTTTTGGTGGGCCCTCGTGCTGCTCGGCGTGGGCTGGAACTTCCTTTACGTCGGGGCCACGACCTTGCTCACGCACGTCCACCGGCCGTCCGAGAAAGCGAAGACCCAAGGCCTGAACGACGCCATCATCTTCGGCACGATGGCCGTTTCGTCCTTTTCTTCCGGCGTCATCCTGGAGCAGGGGGGCTGGCAGACCCTGAACCGCGCGGCGCTTCCGTTCATCCTTGCCGTCGGCGTCGCGCTGATGCTGCTCGCGAGACGGATCCGCTCGGCCGAGGGGCGAACCACGGGCTAGACCGCTTCTAGCGCCGGCGGGCGCGAAGCGGCGCTCGGTGGGGCGCTTGTGCTCGGGGACGGGGCCTGCTACGAACGCGACCGTTCGCGCTACGGGTCCGCCAACAGCGCAGCTTGAACCCCGCCAGGCCCGGAAGGGAGCAACGGTAGAGAAAAGCGGGTGTGGCGGGCCCACCACCTTCCTTCGCGGGGCGACTCGCGGAAGGGAGCGTGAGGGGCTACACGCCGAACATCTCGATCACGGCGCCGTTGTGCGCGGGCGACGCGTCGAGCGCGTAGTGGGCGAGCGTCTTCGCCACGTCTTCGGCCGTCATCCGCGGGGGAAAGCCGCTCCCGTCCAGCATGCGCGTGGCGGTCGATCCGGGGAGCACGCAGAGCGCCGTGACGCCACTGTCACTGAGCTCGGCGGCGAGACTCTTCGTGAACCCCACCAGGCCCCACTTCGAGGCGCAGTAGGCGGCGAGGCGCGCGGTGCCTTGCGTTCCCGAGATGCTGCCGACGTTCACGATCCGCCCGCGCCCCGCACGCCGCATGGCCGGCGCGATGGCCCGACACAAGAGGAACGGCGCACGGAGGTTCACGGCCATCGTGTCGTCCCATTGGTCCCGGCGCGTCGTCTCGACGTCCAGCCGGAGAGCGACGCCGGCGTTGTTGATCAGGATCCCCGGGGCGAGCGCCGCGAGCTCGAGCGCGGTGCTTTCCGTTCGGGCGCCGTCGCCGAGGTCACAGTCGAACCACCGCACGTCGGGCGCTCCCGCTGCCCGCGCGAGCTCGGCGCTCTCTTCCTGCTCGGCGGAAGCACGCCCGACGAGCGCGAGGGCGACACCGCGGCGGGCGAGCTCGAGCGCCGTCGCACGGCCGATGCCGCGGCTCGCGCCGGTGACGACGGCGAGCGTCACGGTTTGGACCCCACGGTGCGGCCGAGCCCGAGCAGTACCTCGGTGTCGCTGAGCTCGCCGGCTCGGGAAAGCGACGTGGCCTGGGCGCGAGCCTGGCAGGCACCCCGTGCGCTCAGGCAGCCGTGCAAGAGCGTGATCTCGCAGTAGGCGCCGCGAGCTCCGGCGTGGGTCACGAGCGCGCGCACCACCTCGTTCGTGATGCCTTCTTGCAACACGAGCCGCCGCGAGCACGCGTCGACCAGGCGCGCGATCGTACCGAGGCCGAGCAGCCGCTCACCGGGACGGTACACGACCGCCCCGCGCCCGATCCCCGGCATCAGGTGATGAGGACACACCGTCGCGACGTCGATGCCCGTGACCGCGACCACCGCCGCCCCGGGCGCCGCGGGGCTCGAACCCTCGATGATGAGCTTTCCGACGTCGACGGCGTACCCGCGAAGGAGCTCGTCCGCGAACGCCTCGGTCACCCGCGCCGGCGTCGCCGCGAGCTCCGGGTCGGCTTCGGGGTCGCGACCGAGCGCCCGCAAGAAATCGGCGATTGCTCGCTCGGCTAGAGCTCGGTCCATCGTGACCCCGCGGGGCAGCGCGCCCCGACGCGAGAAAACTCAGTTCAAGAGTGCGCGACGCACGTCAGCGGTCAGGGCCTTGCGGCCCGAGTACCCGGAATCAAGGTCGTGATAGTAGCCGACGCTCTCTTCGCCGTAGCGCCAGCACAACCAAACGGAGCGACCGTCGATGCGACCGTAGAAATCGACGAGGCCGATCTGCGGATCTTTGACGATGCCGCCGAGCGTCTGCACGCGCTCCCAACCTGCTTCGTAGCGACGCACGCGCTCACGCAGATCGCCCTTCAAGCGCTCCACGTCGGGTGCATCGTCCGTGTGCTTGGCAAGGCTCCGTGGCGGGCGCCCCGTCAGCTGGGTGAGCTGGGCGAGCCCCTGCTCGATCTCACTCTGATCGCGGAGCTGCTGCGCGACCAGCACCGACAGCGACGGGATCAACGCGTTGACTTCAGCCACCGTGAAGAGTCGCGGGCTGATCTCCGCGCGCCGCTCCGTCGTCATTCGGGTGAAGCTTAGGAAGTGCCTCGGGCTCGGTCAAGCAACCCCTGCGCGAAAGTCGCACCCTCGGTGCTCGCCTTGCCCAATGGAGCTCAGCGGCTCGGCCACAGCAAGATGCCGACCTTGGTCAGGAACAAGTCTGCGATCAAAATGGCGATTGAGATCGTGACAACGGAGCGAGTAGTGCTATGGCCGACTCCCGCCGTGCCCCCGGCCGTGGTGAGCCCGAAATGGCAGCCCACGAGCGCGATGATCGCGCCGAACACGGGAGTCTTGATCAGCCCGGCCAGGATGTCCGGCATCGTCACGACCGAAAGCGCCGAGCGGTAGAAGAACGCCGCCGGCACCTGAAACTCGAGATCGGTCACCACCATCGCGCCGATGAAGCCGAGCACCAGCGCAAAGCCGCCGAGGATCGGCATCACGATCACGGAAGCAACGAGCCGCGGCCAGACGAGCTTCTTCAGCGGATCGGCGCCCAGCGCGCGGACGGCGTCGATCTGCTCGGTCACGTTCATGGCACCGACCTCGGCGGCCATGCCGGAGCCGATGCGGCCTCCGACGATGATGGCGGTGAGAGTCGGCGCGAGCTCGCGCGCGAAGCTCAGCGCGATCACGCGCCCGGTGTACTCCATGCCGCCGAATTTTCGCAGGCCGAAGGCAAACTGAACGGCCATCACCATGCCGATGAAGACGCTGGTGACGACCACGATGCCGACCGACGCGACGCCGAGCTGCTCGAGCTGATTCACGATCTCCCGTCCCTCGAACGGGCGGCGAAATCCGGCTCGGACCGCGCCATAGAACATTCGGCTCACCCGTCCGAGGTGCTCGAGAAACCGCACAGCCTGGTCGCCGACCCGCGCGACGAGCCCACGGGGCGGCGGCGGCGGCCAGACGCTCGGCCGTAAGCTCGGCCGCGTGCTTTCTGGCGGCGCCTGCGAGGTCATCCGAGTGTTCCGAAGCCGCGCACGAAGCGTTCGAATTCCGCCCGGCCCTCGGCCGACGGGCTCACGTGGATGAAGTCGTAGACGCAGCCGTCCTTCTTCAGCACGTAGACCAAGTACGAGCGCTCGACCCCATCGAGCGCCGCGGTGAGCTCGGTGCGGAGGGCGGCGCGACCGTCGAGGTCGAGCTTTTCCTGCTTCACCAGGTTGCGCGCGGTGAAGTGAAGGAACAGATGGTGGGTGAGTGCCTCGAGTGGCACATCGTCACCGTCGAGCCCGCAGCGCCCACCGACCTGAATGGTGGCGGAGGCGACGTCGTCCCGGAACGCGAGGAGCGCCCCTTCCACGGTCACGCTCCGCCAATTCGGGGGGATCGGGCCGACACGAAACGCCATCTCGTCGCTGCGGTACGTGCGTCCGTCGAAACCATTGCTGGCGCAGGCGGCGACGAGGCTCGCCGCGAGCACGAGCGTCGAGACGGGGCGAAGGGGGAAACGCATCCTCGGGCGACGTTAGCACCGTTGCGCTACGTTCCGACCATGCTCCCGATCGGCGACCAGAACCCGACGCGGACCACGCCGTTCGTCACCTACGGCCTGCTCGTGGCCAACGTCGCCGCGTTCGTCGTTCAGACGGTGCTCGGCCAGCAGGGCGGTGACGCGTGGCTCGTCCCCGGGTACGGGCTCGTGCCGGCGCGCGTGCTCGCCGACCCCGGCGGCGAGGCGTTCACGCTCGTCACCAGTCAATTCATGCACGGGGGTATCCTGCATCTGCTCGGCAACTTGCTGTTTCTTCACATCTTCGGCGACAACGTCGAAGACGCGATCGGCCACGGCCGCTACGCTCTTTTCTACCTCGCCGCCGGCATTGCCGCCGGGCTCGCCCAGATCGTCACCGACACGAGCAGCATGGTCCCGATGGTCGGTGCCTCGGGCGCGATCGCCGGAGTGCTCGGGGCCTACCTCGTGCTCTACCCGGCGGCGCCGATCACGGTGCTCGTGCCGCCGCCGCTCGGCTTTCTGGTGGGCGTGTTCGTGGTGTGGCCCGCCTGGCTCGTGATGGGGCTCTGGTTTCTGTACAACCTGGTGAGTGGTGTCGGATCGCTCGCGGGCGCGGGTGACGGCGGCGTCGCGTTCTTCGCCCACATCGGTGGCTTTCTGAGCGGTCTGCTCCTGATCCGGCCGCTCCTCGGCGGGCGCACGCCGGTCGCACGCGCTCGCTTTCGTGGCTTCCGGCCGCCTCAGCGGAATTTCCCGGCGCCGCGTCTCTAGAGCACACCTCATTCTCTAGTAGGATCGCTCCTTGGGAACGCCATGGTGACCCTTCCTTCTCTCCACAACACGCTCACGCGACGAACGGAGCCGATCGTCCCCGTACGGCCTGGCGAGGTCGGGGTCTACTGCTGCGGCCCCACGGTCTACGACGTGCCGCACGCCGGGCACGCCCGCGCTGCGCTGGCCCCTGATCTCTTGGTTCGGCGGCTCAAGGCGCTCGGGGTTCCGGTGAAGTACGTGCGCAACATCACCGATATCGACGACAAGATCCTGGAGCGCGCGGCGAAGAACGGCGAAGCGCCGGCGGAGCTCTCGCGCCGTATGTCCGACGTCTACCAAGAGCAGATGCGCACGATCGGTTGCGTCACTCCCGACCACGAGCCCCGGGTGAGCGAGCACCTGCCGCAGATCTTCGCGATCGTGAAGCAGCTCATCGAGCGCGGCAACGCCTACGTCGTCGACATGCCGGACGGCGCGCGCGACGTGTACTTCGCCGTCCGTAGCTTTCCGGACTACGGCAAGCTCTCGCGCCGGAAGCTCGACGAGCTCGTCAGCGGCGCGCGCGTGGAAACGGGCGCCGAGAAGCGCGATCACCTCGATTTTGCGCTGTGGAAGGGTGCGGCGGGCAGCGAGTGGGGCTGGGAGAGTCCGTGGGGCAGGGGCCGGCCGGGCTGGCACATCGAGTGCTCGGCGATGTGCACGCACTACCTCGGCCAACCGCTCGACGTGCATGCGGGCGGCATGGACCTCATCTTCCCTCACCACGAAAACGAGATCGCCCAGAGCGAGGCGGCCGATCCGTCGCGCGGCCCGCTCGCCAACATCTGGATGCACAACGGCTTCGTCAACGTCGATAAAGAGAAGATGAGTAAATCGCTCGGGAACTTCGTGACCGTGAGCGACGTCCTCGCGCGCAACGATCCGGAGGCATTTCGCTGCTTCTTGCTCGGTGCCCACTATCGAGTGCCGATCCAGTTCGAGACCGACAAGCTCGCTGACGGGCGCGTGATCTTCCCGCTGGTGGACGAGGCCGAGCAGCGGGTGGACCATCTCTATTCGGCCCTGGCTCGGCTCGAAGCAACCGCCAACGCCGGCCTTACCGCGCCCGCGAAGCTTCCGAACGAGCTCATCGGGTACCGCGACCAAACCGCGAAAGCGGTCGCAGAGGCGGAGGCGGCGCTCGACGACGATCTGAACGCCCCGGTCGCGCTCGCGTCGCTCGGTGCGCTCGCCACGATGGCCCACGAGCTCGCCGATTTGATCGCCAAACGCAGGAAGGACGCGGCTTTCGTCGGGGCGGCGGGCGTCGCGGCGCAGCACGTGCGGGCCGGCATGCGTCGGCTTGCCGACGAGCTCGGCCTGCTCAGCGCCGCACCGGAGGTCTACGCTGCACGCACCCGCGAGCGCCGGCTGTCGCTGCGTTCGCTGTCGGCGGCTGCCGTCGACGAAAAGGTGCGTGAGCGCGCCGCCGCCCGCGGTGCCAAAGACTACGCTCGGGGCGACGCCATCCGCGACGAGCTCGCCGCGCTCGGGATCGCTCTCCACGACGGGCCGGGCGGCACCGAGTGGACCGTGACGCCGTAGCGTCCGGACACCAGCCGGTTAGACGCCGATGAACAGGCGGTGAGCGAAGTTCCGCTCGAGCTTGGCGCGCAGCACCTTGTCCGCCGCCGTCTCGATGTCGTACTCGATGCGCTTGAACTCGAAGCGCTTCTTGTCGCTGTCGTAGAGCGTGTAGCTCGCGCGGTTGTCGTAATCGCGCGGTTGGCCGACCGAGCCGACGCTCACGATGTACTTGCGATTGGGCTGGAGATCGAAGTCGATCGGCGGCAGCTCCTCGACGCTGGTCGGCGTGAGCGCAAACACCTTGCACAGGTGGGAATGGCCGATCAGCGTGATGTGACCGAGCTCGTCGTACATCGGCAGGCACTCGCGGGCCTGCTCCGGGGCAAAAATGTACTCGAACTCTTCGAGCCGGACCGGTGACCCATGGCAGAGGTGCACACCGATCTCCGGAAGCTTGAGCTGGTACGGGAGATCCTTGAGCCAGCGCATGTTCTCCTCGGACAGGAGCTGCGCGTGGAGGTCGAGCGCGTGGCGGGCGGCCTCGTAGTAGTACGAGTAGTCCATACGGCCGGCGACCGCGGCGTCGTGGTTGCCGAGGATGGTCGCCACGACCATGTCCCGAACGAGATCCGAGCACTCGTTCGGAGACCCGCCGTACCCAACGGTGTCACCGAGGCAATAGTAGCGATCGATGCTCTCGCTCTTGAACGCCTCCACCACGGCGGCCAGGGCCTCGTGGTTGGCGTGGATGTCGCTCAGGATCCCGAGGCGCATTGGGCGGACAGAAGCGGCAGCGTATCACGAATGCTCGCAGAAACACCTCTCGCGCTATGCTCCGCCCCGCGCGCATGGCTGCCCCGCCCGACCCCATCCCGGAATACGTGAACGCCTGCCTCGACTACGTGAGGCGCGCCCTCGGCTTCGAGCTTGATTTCTCGCCGGAAACGCTCGGTGTCCTCGACCACTACGTGGGGACCGTCCGGACCACCCTGGTCGACCGGCCCGAGCTCGCCGCCCTCGTCGCGCGGGCGACCGGGGCCTATTTCGGCGAGGTGGTGCGCGGGATGATCCCCGGGTTTTGGCGGATCCCCTCGGCCAGCATCCACGATTTCCAGCTCTGCTCGCGTGTGGCCTACCTGTGGGTGAACCCGATCGGGGTGGCCTACGACGCCCTCTTCGGCGGAACCGACCACGACGGCCCTCGCTCGATGGTGTGCTGCGCCCCGGAGGACCGCGAGTTTCTCACGCGTCGCCTGGCGACGTTGCCTCCGGTGCCCGAGGATCAGTTCTACTTCTTCTCGACCCGCATCGAGGTGCTCGAGGTGGCGAACGAAGCGCTGAGCGCGCGCCTCGAGGAGCAGGGCTACGGGGGTACCGAGCTCGACGAGGCCGACTACGCGAACGAGCTCGCTCCGTCCCGCCTCGACTCGTGAGATCGTCGCCTGGCCGCTCAACGCGCGCCCGTGGCCGGCGACGGTGAGTCGTTCGGCACCCCGAAGACGAAGCGAGAGGGAACGGAGGTGGTGACCGGTGCGCTGCGCTCGTCGCCCAGGAAGGAACGCGTCGAGACCGTGTAGCTCCCGGGCACGAGGTCGAGCGAGAGGCCGCCGCCCGCCGGGCTCGAGCGCGCGACCGGGATACCGTCGATCAGCACGTACTCTTCGAGATCCTCGTGGCTGACGACGAAAAGGCCCTCCTTCACGCCGTCCTTGGGCTCCACCCGCGCCGGACGCGTGCGGAGCCCGCGCGTCTGCGCGGGCGAGAGCAGGAGGGACGAGCGCGGTGACGGCAGCTCACCGATGCGGTGCTCGGCGCCGACCGGGGGCACGCGCAGCGCGGCCGCATCCACCGTGGCGACCCGTTCGAGGTGGGTCACTTCGAAGGTCAGGCGCCCACCCGAGGTCGACGTGTAGTCGGCGCGTGCAGGCACGAGGTCCACGCCGCAAGCGCTCGTTTCCGGGTGCGCCCCCAGGAGCTCGGCCAGGAACCGGCAGAGCGGTAGGCCTTCGTCGAGCGCACCCGTGATCCTCACCTGCTCGAGCTCGAGTCGACCGAGCGGCGTGGTCAGCGCAGCCTTCTCGCTCGCGAAACCGAGCGCCTTGCCGAAGCCGATCGGCGTGACGGTCGCGCGTTGAAGCTTCTGCGTGTCGGTTCGCCGCTCGTTGAGGACGGCTCGCAGCGCCCCCGGTTGCAAGGTCACGTAGCGATCCCGATCGGGAAACACGAGGACGTGGCCGTGCAGATCCGCGCGCGCCCGAAACTCGCTGCCTTCGGCCAAAAGGAAGCGATCGGAGGCGAGGTGCAGGCGCATGCGGCCGGAGCCGAGGTCGACCCCGACCTCGAACGCGGCATTCGCCCGAGCTCGATCGAGCGCCTCGGCGTTCGCCTCCGGCGGCTTCGGTGCCGGAGCCGTGTCCGCGAAACGAAAGCGTGCCCGGAGCGACAGGCCCGACGGAGCTCGGAGCTCGGCGTCGTCGGCGGGGAGGCCGATGTCCTCGCGCAGGGGCTCTAGCTCGCCGGCGTCCGCGTCGGTGCCGGCATCCGACGGTGGCGCCGCGTCCGGCGTTGCACCGGCGGGCTCGGGCGCAACGAGCGGTGCCGGGAGAATGCTCGCATTCGGGCTCGGCTCGTTGGGGCCGGCGTCGACGGTCGGCGTCGAACGAGCGTCACAGCCGAGGAGCGCTACCCCGATGAGCGCGCGGGCGACGAGCGCGCCCGACCCCGTCACTCAACGTGCTCCACCGATGAGTGCCTGAGCGTCGATGCCCTTGGCCACGCAGTGTGCCCGCAGGCCGTCGAGGATCTTCTTGGCAGCGCACGGATCGGCAAAATTCGCGGTCCCGACCTGGACGGCACTCGCGCCGGCGAGCATGAACTCGAGCGCGTCGCGGGTGGTCGAGATGCCGCCGATCGCGATCACCGGAATCGACACCGCTCCCGCGATTTCCCAAACGATGCGCAGCGCAATCGGCCGGAGCGCGGGGCCGCTGAAGCCGCCGGTCCGGTTCGCGAGGCGGAGCTTTCGCTGCTCCACGTCGAGCGACATGCCGCGGATGGTGTTGATGGCGGTGATGGCGTCGGCACCGGCGTCCTCGCAGGCCTTGGCGACCTTGGCGATGTCACCTGCCTCGGGGCTCATCTTGACCCAGACCGGCAGGCGCGTGGCGGCGCGCACGGCGCGCGTCACTTCCGCGCAGAGGCGCGGATCCTTCCCGAACTCGATGCCGCCGTGCGTGACGTTGGGGCAAGACACGTTGAGCTCGATCGCATGAACCCCGGTCTCGCGATTGAGACGCTCCGTGATGGCGACGAAGTCCTCGACGCTGCTCGCGAAGATGTTCGCGCACACCGTCACCCCACGCTCGCGCAGGATCGGCAGTTTGTCGCGGCAGAAGGCCTCCACGCCGACGTTCGCGAGCCCGATCGCGTTCAGCATACCCGCCGGCGTCTCGCAGATCCGCTCCGGAGGATTGCCGGCGCGCGGGTGAAGGCTGAGCCCCTTGGTGCAGATGCCGCCGAGCTCGGCGACATCGTAGAAGTCGTCGTACTCGAGGCCGTAGCCGAAGCAGCCCGAGGCCGTCATCACCGGGTTCTTCAGCTCGAGCGAGCCGATGCGGACGGCGAGCGACGTCACGGTGCCGGCCTTCCGGAACCCGACGCTTTCTTCGGTGCGTGATCGGCCCGCGACCAATCGATGCGGCGCGCGTCGATGCACGGACCCTGCATGCAGGCGTAGAGGTAGGAGCCGTCCGTGTTCGGCACCGGGCAGCCGAGACACACGCCGTAGCCGCACGCCATCGGCGTCTCGAGCGACGCCTCGCACGGCACGTCGCGAGCGGCGCAGAGCTCTGCGACCTTGGCCATCATGCGATCGGGCCCGCAGGTGAACACCTCGGTGCCGGGCCCGAGCAGCTCCGGGAGCACGTCCGTCACCCGGCCGCGGGAGCCGCGCGAACCGTCCTCGGTCGTGACGTGAAGCTCGGTCAGGGCGGCGAGCTCGTCGTCGAGCGGCAGATCGCGCACGCTTCGCCCGCCGTAAAGCCCGATCGGCTTGATGCTGGGATCAGCCCGGGTGAGCTCGCGTGCGAGGAA
>Ga0315910_10002500_pt1 | contig 16110 bp, 10 predicted proteins | sample EdamamesoilMG_FD_204470 | JGI IMG/M metagenome (GOLD analysis project Ga0315910, IMG submission 204470) | Garden soil microbial communities collected in Santa Monica, California, United States - Edamame soil | ecosystem: Environmental > Terrestrial > Soil > Garden | place: USA: California... | reverse complement strand
GGCCGCCTGATGGCGGTGTTCGAGGCCTACCCGGACCTGAAGGCCAACCAGAACATCCTGCAGGTGCAGGAAGAGCTCACCAGCACCGAGAACAAGATCGCCTTCGCGCGCCAGGCGTACAACGACAGCGTGATGGAGTACAACACCAAGCGCGAATCCTTCCCCGACACCATCTTTGCCGGCATGTTCGGCTTCGTTACGGCGACGCTGCTCGAGGCCACCGAGTCCGCCGAGGAGCGCAAAGTACCGAAGGTGTCTTTCAAGTAGTCGCCCAAGGTTTCGTTCAAGTAGTTCCGTTCATTGGCTTCGTTTTTCGAAAACCAGCAGCTCGCCAGGCGCAATACCAGGCTGCTGGTGCTGATGTACGCGCTCGCGGTCGGCGGCGTAATCCTCGCCGTCGACCTGGTCCTGGGCGGCATCTACGCGTGGAATGTCGGCATCGCGCCCGAGGACGGGAATCTTTCCCTGGCCGCCCGGATGCGCGCGGTGCCGGGTGCGCTGTATGTCTGGGGCGCGGTCGGCACGGCGGCGCTGATTTTCGCGGTCAGCGCCTGGAACGTGATGCAACTCGGCGGCGGCGGCAAGGCGGTGGCCGAGATGGTCGGCGCGCGCCGCATCGCTTCCGATACGCGCGATGCGCTCGAGCGGCGCCTGGTCAACGTCGTCGAGGAAATGGCCATCGCCTCGGGCGTGCGCGTGCCGGCGGTGTACGTGATGGACGGCGAGCGCGGCATCAACGCTTTCGCCGCCGGCTATGACGTTTCCGATTCGATCGTGGCGGTGACGCGCGGCACGCTCGAGACCCTGAACCGGGACGAACTGCAGGGCGTGATCGGCCACGAATTCAGCCATATCCTGCACGGCGACATGCGGCTCAACATCCGCTTGATCGGCGTGCTCGCGGGCATCGTGTTCATCGGTTCGATCGGCGAATTCCTGATGCGCAGCCAGCGCGGATCCGGCGGCGACAACAAGGGGGCGGCGCCGATTTTTGCCGCCGGGCTGGCGCTGCTCCTGATCGGCTACATCGGCCTTTTTTTCGCACGCCTCATCAAGGCCGCCGTATCGCGCCAGCGCGAATTCCTCGCCGACGCCTCCAGCGTGCAGTACACGCGCAATCCCGACGGCATTGCCGGCGCGCTTGACCAGATCGGCACGGCGGCGGGAACTTCGCTGATCGCGGGCCGGCACGCCGAGGACCTGTCGCACATGTTCTTCGGCCAGAGTATCGCGATGCGCCTGGCGGGCCTGTTCGACACCCACCCGCCGCTCGAGGAGCGCATCGGGCGCGTGCATGCGCGCTTCGACCGCGACAGCTACCGCAAGACGAGAGCCTCGGCGGCCGGCGCCGTCGACGCGGAGGACGATCGGCAGGCCGATGACAGGCGCAAGGCCGCCGGCGCCGCGATTCTCGCCGCCGGCGCCGCGGGCCTCGCCGGCCGGCGCGGCGCGGACCTGGGCACTGCGTGGGGGCGCTCGGCAAACGAGAGCGCGAAGCTGGTGGGCTCGATGGACGGAGCCAAGGTGGATTACGCGACGCGGCTGCTGGGCGCGTTGCCGCCCGAACTGCGCGAGCAGCTGCGCGAGCCTGCGGGCGCCGGCGCGGCGACGGTGGCCCTGCTGCTTGCTTCCCAGGACGACGTGCTGAAAGTCCAGTGGGAAGCGCTCAATGCCAAGGGCCTGGGTGCGCTCGCGGAGCGGGCGCGGCGCATCGAGCCGCTCACGCGCGGCCTCGGGCCGACGTTCCATCTGCCGGTCGTCGACCTGGCCCTGCCGGCGATCAAGTCTTGCGCCGAGTCCGCGAAAACCGAATTGCTCGATGCGCTGCAGACAGTGATCTATGCTGACCGGCGCGTGTCGCTGCATGAATTCGTGATTCTTACGCTGGTGCGCAGCCAGCTCGCGCCGCGCGCCAGGCCCGGCGCGGGCGGCAATCTGAAGCTTGCGCAGCTGCGCGACCCGGTGCTGATCGTGCTTTCGCTGGTCGCGCACGCCGGCACGCGCCAGGACGCGAGCGGCCAGCGCGGCGATGCGCTGGCCGCGGCGATGCGCGCAGGCATGAGAGAGATGGGTCTGCCGGAGGCGGCCGCGGCAAGCGCGCTGACGCTGGAGACGGCGGCCGAAGCGCTGGAGCAGCTGAAAAACCTCGCGCCGATGCAAAAGGCGATCCTGGTCAAGGGCATGTTCGCGGCGGTCACGCACGACGGCACGATTCGCGTGGTGGAAGCCGAGCTGATGCGCCTCGTCGGCGCGGTGCTCGATTGCCCGCTGCCGCCGCTGCTCGATACGGCCGACCCCGCTACTCTCGCAGCGTGACGCGCCGCCGGAAGGATGCGCGTCCACTGCGACACAATGTGACGCAGTAGGCCGGTATCCTGCGGGTTTTGCGGGAATAGGGGTTGAATCATGCGGGCGAGCCCGAGAGGAAAGCCGCACGGTCTTTCCAAATCCAAGCTACTTTCATCGTTGCAGTGCGCGAAGCGCCTGTGGCTGGAAGTGCACCGGCCGGAGGTGGCCCAGACCTCGGCGGCCGCCGAGCAACGGTTCAGGGCGGGGCATGAGGTCGGGGAAATCGCCCGGCGTCTTGAAGGAAGCGGGGTATTGATCGAGTCCCAGCAAAACCTGCTCGCCGCGCTTGCCGAGACCTCAACGCGGATCGAGGCCGGCGCAAAAGTCCTTTTCGAGCCGGCGTTCCGCCATGGTGGCGTCCTGGTCCGCGCGGACATCCTCAGGCGCCGCCGCGCGGGATACGATGTCCGCGAAGTCAAAAGTTCCACCTCGGTCAAGGACTATCACCTGCAGGACGCCGCGATTCAGGCCTGGGTGCTGCAAGGAGCCGGCGTCAAAGTGAATGCAGTGGTCGTCCAGCACCTGGACAAGAACTTCGTATACCCGGGGGACGAGGATTACCGGGGGCTCTTCGCCGAGGAGAGCGTGGACAGCGAGATCCGGCCGCTGCTCAAAGAAGTGCCGAAGTGGGTGGACGCGGCGCAAACCACGCTCACCGGTACCGAGCCGGACGTCCGGACGGGGAAGCACTGCAGCAAGCCGTACGATTGCCCTTGCTTCGCATATTGCGCCGCGAAGGAACCGCAGACGGAGTACCCGCTCGCGATACTCCCCAATGCCGGCAAGATCCTGCCGCGCCTGACCGAAGAGGGCTATCGCGACGTGCGGGAAATTCCGCCGGGGCGGCTTACCAGCGAAACCCACGAGCGGGTGCGCAGAATCACCCGATCCGGCAAGCGGGAGCTGTCGGCGGCAGCGAAGGAGGCGATGCGCAAGCTTCCATATCCTCGCTACTACCTAGACTTCGAAACCATCGGCTTTCCGGTGCCGGTCTGGGCGGGCACGCGCCCCTATCAGCAGATCCCGTTCCAGTGGTCCTGTCACGTCGAGCGCTCCCCCGGCAGGCTCGAGCACCGGGCGTATCTGGACATCTCGGGGAACGCGCCGATGCAATCGGTCGCGGATTCGTTGCTTGCGGCCCTCGGCGACAAGGGGCCGATCCTCGCGCACAACGCGGGATTCGAGAAGGCTCGGATCGAGGATCTCGCTCAACTCGTCTCAAAGCGTGCTGCAGCGCTGCGCAGGCTCGCCTCGCGGCTGGTCGACACCTTGGCTCTCGTCAGGGCGCACTACTACCATCCGGCAATGAAAGGCTCCTGGTCGCTGAAGGCGATCCTGCCAACGATCGCGCCGGAGCTGGATTACGGCAACGTGGGAGAAGTGCAGGATGGCGGCGCGGCGTCGGCGGCGTACGCCGAACTGATTGCGCCGGCGACCGGCCCGGAGCGCAAGGCAGAATTGAAGAACGCTCTCGAACGCTACTGCGAACGCGACACACTCGCACTCGTGAGGCTTGCGAGATTCCTTCAGGCCGGGAGGTAAATCGATGCCCCAAGGCAAGCAAGTGACAAGCGTAGCCATTCTGCGCCAGTGGGGCCTGCTGCGGAGAATTCCGCGGCACCCGGTGAAGAAGACCGCGACGCAATTGACCGTCGAGCTTGCGGGCGAGGGGCTGAAGGTCACCAAGCGCACCGTCGAGCGCGATCTCGCGGCGCTGGCCGAAGCATTTCCGACACTCGAGTGCGACGACCGGGAAAAGCCCTTCGGCTGGAGTTGGGCAAGGGACGCCGTCGCGCTTCACTTGCCCGGCATGACTGCATCCGAGGCACTCGCGTTCCAGATGATCGAGCGCTTTATCAAGCCGCTGCTACCAGCCTCCACCGTAGACTCGTTGCAACCCTACCTTCGGGCGTCCAGCGAAAAACTCTCCGAGGTGTCCGGAAAATCCCCCGCCGCCTCGTGGGCGAAAAAGGTCCGGGTGGTTCATCCCACGCAACTGCTCATCCCGCCGAAGGTGAACCCGGCCGTGCACCGCGCGGTAACCGAGGGGTTGCTGCTCGACCGGCAGATGGAGATCGTCTATCGCAGGCGTGCGAAACCGGAGACGGCGACGTATGTCGTCAATCCACTCGGCCTGGTACAGCGCGGACCGATCACCTATTTCGTGGTCAACCAGTCCAAGGATCCGTTCTACCTGGCGCTGCACCGTATATCCAAGGCAAGCTTGCTGCAGCAGAAAGCCGTGGGGCCGCCGGAGTTCAATCTGGATGAACACATCGAGTCGGGGCGCCTGGGTTTTGGAGACGGCAGCGTGGTGCGGCTGGAAGCAAGCTTCGCCAATGAGGTCGCCGAGCATCTGCATGAGTCGCCGCTCAGTCTGGATCAGCGGATGACCCCGACGGAGAACGGTCGGACGAAACTGGTTGCGACCGTGCCGAACAATCAGCAACTGGAATGGTGGCTAATGGGCTTCGGGGAACGGGTTGAGGTAATGAAGCCGGCGTCGCTACGGCAACGCCTTACGCGAACCGTAAGGGCGATGGAGCGTATGTACGTACCGAAAATATGAGGACTGCCCCGCTGATTCAGCGCATATTGCCGTAATGGAAGAAGGTCGCACCACATCACGACAAGCGTCCTGCTTTTGAGCGATGAATACACTGACCCTTGGGAGCCCTGAATGTCCGATCGCCAACCTCTTCGAAAACAACTTGTGGCCGCGTGGCGCGAGACGTTGCGCGGCCCCTATATGAAGCAGCTCATCAATTCGGAGCGCATGCTTCAGGTTCACTTTTGCATCGCTCTGATGAAGGAGTTCAATGCGGCGCGCGTTACAGATAAGCGCCGATTCTTTATCGAGCCGACGATACACTTTGATCCTGAAGGCACTCGCTGCCCAGATCTAGTGATCTGCAACTCGCGAAGAATTATTGGAGTAGTCGAACTCAAGTACGCGCCCAGGTTCAAACCCAAACCGAAGGACTACATCAAGGATCTTGAGACACTTGGACTGTTTGATCGCAATGCAAGCGACGTACGATTGGAAAATGAGCGATTCAAGGGTGGAGGAAAAGTAAAAAAATACCCGCTGGCAGAAGACGCAGTACTCTGTTGGGCCGCAATCTACCCCGGTCGGCGTATTGAGATCCGGCGCCCATCATCGCCTACGCTTGGCAAGCGCTTTCTGAGGCTCGATGCGAAAACCCATAAATCTATGCCTCCCACTATCCATAGCTCACATGGGCGATGTGTCGACGCCTAACCCTCGAGAAGTCTTCTAAGCTGTATTTCGGAATCCCGGCTTTCTTCTCTGTCCCTTTCTGTAGCTATCGAGCAGACATATTTCATGCGAGTACCTAGCCGCATATATGACGGCCAAGTTGGTACTCGGCGTTGGCTCGGTCCCTCAAGCTGAGTCGCAGCGTCACATCCCGTCGCACCGTCGCCACATACTCCCGCACAGCTAAAACGGGAGATGCATCATGGCAAGAAGCGTCGTCCACAGAGCTGTATCCGATGGAGATTTTGATCCCCTCACTCGCCTCTGGTGCCTCAGGGCGATCGTCTACCTGGCCGGCCAGAGCAGGGGTACTGAAGAGCTTGTTCGCGATGCGGATGTAGGGCGCCTGGTCGGATACGATCCGCTGGACCTCCCGGACGATCAGAGGAAGCTCCGCCGCCTCGTCGCCTCATGGTTGATGAAAGCCGAGGCAAAGGTCCCGGCGATGGAGGGATTTCTCTTCGAGAATCTGCGCCTGCTCGGAAAACATCTCGATCTGACGCCGCTCGATCTCGAGATCGTCGCGCTGTTCGTTCTTTCGCGGCTGGAAGAGGCTTTGCACGATACGCTGGAGCGCGCAGGATTTCTCACCGATGCCCGATTCGGCCGCCTGGTCGCCAAGGTCCTGCGAAGCGATCGTGGGGGAGTGGTCGAAGCGCTTTCGCCCGGAGGGCGGCTGGCGGCGACGAGGCTCGTAACGCCGGGAGAAATGAAAGGGACCTTCGAGGACAAGTTCAAAATCAACGACGCGCTGCCGCAGGTGCTCACGCGCCGGAACGCTTCGCTGGAGGAGTTGATGCCCTTTGCGGCGGTGCTCGCGGGCGACCCCGGTCTGTCCATCGGCGACTACGAGCATCTTGCTTCCCACCTCGAGATCCTGATTCCTTACCTCGCCCGCGCTGTCGGGGAGCGCCGTAGAGGAGTCAACGTGCTTTTCTACGGCGGCGCAGGCAACGGCAAGACGGAGCTCGCGAAGGTCCTCGCACGCGATGCCGGGCTCCATCTGTACGAAGTGCGCCACACGAACAGCGTCGGGTTCCCCGAAGCCCCGGCCGATCGGATTTCGTCGTACACGCTGATGCAGTCCCTCTTGCACCGGCAGTCCAGTGCCGCGATCCTGTTTGACGAGATCGAGGACATCCTTCCGCAGGCGCTTCCTCCGTGGGAGGGCGACGATCGCATGTCGCTGCGCCGCAAAGCTTGGTTCAACCACACGCTGGAAAGCAATCCGGTTCCGGCGATCTGGATCGGCAACCGCGTCTCGCACGTGGATCCGGCATTCCTGCGCCGATTCGACTACGTGATGGAACTGGGGCCGCCGCCGCGCGCGACGCGCGAGCGCATGCTGCGCACGAAGCTGGCGGGTTTACCGTTCTCCGAAGCGTGGCTCGATCGCAAGACGGAAGACCGATCTCTCTCGCCCGGCATCGTCACGAAGATCGCGCAGGTGCTTGAGGGAGGCGAAGCGCGGGACGCGTCCACGGTCGAGCGGCGTTTCGACCTGATGGCCCGGGCGCGCCAGGAAGCGCAGGGAGATGTGCCCCAGGGCCGCTATCCGTACCCCGCGAACTATCGGATCGAATTGCTGAACGCCTCGTCCGATCTGCTCGCCGTGGCGGGGCGGATCAGCCTGAGATCCCGAGCGAGCGTGCTCCTTTACGGGCCACCAGGGACGGGCAAGACCGCCTACGCGCATTTCCTCGCACGCCAGCTTGGACGACCGCTTCTGGTCAAGCGCGCCTCGGACCTGCTGTCGATGTGGCTCGGCGCGACGGAGAAGCTCATCTGCGCGATGTTTCGTGAAGCGGCAGCGGACAAGGCGGTGCTGCTTCTTGATGAGGCGGACAGTTTCCTGCGAGACCGGCGAGCGGCGGAGAGATCATGGGAGGTGACGCAGGTGAACGAACTGCTCACGCGGATGGAGGAATTCGAAGGCATCTTCGTCTGCGCGACGAATTTCTCCGAGCATCTTGACCCGGCGGCGATGCGCCGCTTCGGTGTCAAGGTGCGTTTCGATCCGCTCGCACGTGACCAGGCGTCGGCCCTGTTTCGGGACACGCTCGCAAGTCTGAACATCACGGCGAGCGATGGGTTGGAGTTGCAGCGTGCCCAAAGCGATCTGGAAGCCCTCTCCGGTCTCACGCCCGGGGATTTTGCGGCGGCTCAGAAAGCGCTCGACCTCAATGCCTACGCGCGCACCACGCGTGGTCTCGTCGAGGCGTTGCGCGCGGAGCTTGCTGCGAAGCCAGGAGGAGGAAGGCGTCCGATCGGCTTTGCGGCGTAAAACCTAGAGGGCGAGAGTGGAGGGCGGCGGCGCGATCGCCCAGCCCTGACCGCGTGCGGCCGTGGCGGTCGGAGCCCGCTACACTGCGAGCATGGAGAAACTTGAAACGGCGCTTCGCAATGCGCTGAAGGGCGAAGTTCGCTTCGACGCCGGCGCGCGCGCCGCCTATGCGTCGGACGCCTCCAACTACCGGCAGGTGCCGATCGGCGTGGTGCTGCCGCGCACCGCGGAGGACATGGTCGCCGCGGTGGCGGCCTGCCGCGCGCACGACGCGCCGGTGCTCGCGCGCGGCGGCGGCACCTCGCTGTGCGGCCAGACGGTGAACGTCGCGGTAGTCATCGATTCGTCGAAGTACATGGACCGCGTGCTGGAACTGGACCCGGCGTCGCGCACGGCGCGCGTGGAACCGGGCGTGGTCTGCGATGCGCTGCGCGCTGCCGCCGAGCGCTATGGACTCACCTTCGGCCCGGACCCGGCGACGCATTCGCGCTGCACGCTGGGCGGCATGATCGGCAACAATTCCTGCGGCGCCCATTCGGTGATGGCCGGCAAGACGGTGGAGAACATCGAGGCGCTGGAAGTGCTGACCTACGATGGCGCGCGTTTCTGGTGCGGGCCGACGAGCGAGTCCGAGCTCGACACCATCGTGCGCCGCGGCGGCCGGCAGGGCGAGATCTACGCCAAGCTGCGCAGCCTGCGCGACCGCTACGCCGACCTGATCCGCGGCCGCTTCCCGAAGATCAAGCGCCGCGTCTCGGGCTACAACCTGGACCAGCTGCTGCCGGAAAACGGCTTCAACGTGGCGCGCGCGCTGGTGGGTTCGGAAGGCACTTGCGCGGTGACGCTGCAGGCGCTCGCGCGCCTGGTCGCGAGCCCGCGCGAACGCGTGCTGCTGGTCGCCGGCTTCGACGACATCTACCGGGCGGGCGACGCGGTGCCGCAGGTGCTGGCGGCGAAACCGATCGCCTGCGAGGGGCTGGACACCGGCATCATCGGCGGCTTGCGCGAGCGCGGCCTGAAGCTGGAGGACATCGCGCTGCTGCCGAACGGGAACGCCTGGCTGATGGTTGAATTCGGCGCGGATACGCGCGAGGAGGTTTTGCAGAAAGCTTCCGCCCTTCAGGATCTCCTTGGAGGAAACCTTGTGGAAGAAAAATCCTTGATGGATCGCCTCTGGGCGATCCGGGAAACCGGCGCCTCGGCGACCGCGCTCAAGCTCAAGACGCATGAAGGGCCCGATCCGGTGGTTGGCTGGGAAGATGCCGCGGTCGATCCGCTGCGCCTGGGCGATTACCTGCGCGAATTCCAGGCACTGGTGGACCGTTACGGGTACCGGACCTCGCTGTACGGACACTTCGGCGACGGCTGCATCCATGCGCGCATCAACTTCGAGCTGCGCACGGCGAAGGGGCTCGCGCAATGGCGCGGCTTCCTGACCGAAGCCTCGCAACTGGTGGTCGCCTACGGCGGCTCGCTGTCCGGAGAGCACGGCGACGGCCAGGGGCGCGCGGAATTCCTTCCGATCATGTACGGCCCCGAACTGATGGCGGCGTTCCGCGAGTTCAAGCGCATCTGGGACCCGCTGGGCAAGATGAATCCGGGCAAACTCGTCGACGCGCTGGGCGAGGTCTACCGCGTCGACGAGCACCTGCGCCAGGGGCCCGCCTACAAGCCGGTGACGCCCGCCACGCGCATGACCTTCTTCAGCAGCGAGGGCGACGGGTTCACGCGCGCGACCGAGCGTTGCATCGGCATGGGCAAGTGCCGCTCGGCCGAAGGCGGCACCATGTGCCCGAGCTACCGCGCGACCCGGGAAGAGCGCTATTCCACACGCGGCCGCGGACGCCTGCTCAACGAAATGCTGCGCGGCGAAGTGATCACGGACGGCTGGCAGAGCGACGAGGTGAAGGAGGCGCTCGAAATGTGCCTCGCCTGCAAAGGCTGCCGCAGCGACTGCCCGACGCACACCGACATGGCGAGCTACAAGGCCGAGTTCCTGTCGCACTACTACGAGCAGCGCTCGCGTCCGCTGCACGCCCACACGATGGGGCGCATCGGCGAATGGGCGCCGCTCGCCATGCGGGCGCCGAATCTCGTCAATGCGATGGCCGGCTTTCCCGGTTTTTCCAATGTCCTGAAACGCATCGCCGGCATCGCCCCCGAGCGGGCGTTGCCGCGCTTCGCTGAGCGCAGTTTCTGCGCGCAGTTCGACGCGTTGCAGCGCAAGCGGCGCGACCTGGAGCGCCCGGGCGGCGTGCGCCGCGGGGATCCGGTGCTGCTTTTTCCCGATACCTTCACGAACTACTTCCGGCCCCAGAGCGCGCTCGCCGCAGCGCGCGTGCTCGAAGCGGCGGGCGCGCGCGTCGAGCTGCCGAAGGAACGCCTGTGCTGCGGCCGGCCGTACTACGACTACGGCATGCTCGACGAGGCGAAAGTGAACCTGGAGAAAATACTCGTTTCGCTCGCGCCACAGATCGAATCTGGCGTGCCGGTCGTGGTGCTCGAGCCCGGCTGCCATTCCGTATTCAAGGACGAGCTGTTGAAGCTCTTCCCCGACAACCTCCACGCAACGAAACTTTCCAGGCAGGTCGTATCGCTGGGCGAGCTTTTACAGGCGCGCAACTGGAAGCCGCGCGCGATCGGCGGCAGCGCGCTGCTGCACGGCCACTGCCACCAGAAGGCGCTCGGCAGCACCAAAGCCGATGTCGCGCTGCTCGAGGCTGCGGGCATCGAAACTTCGGCGCCGGAAACGGGCTGCTGCGGCATGGCGGGCTCTTTCGGATTTCGGCGCCACACCTATGCGACCTCGGTGAAGGTCGCGGAGCTGTCTTTGTTGCCGAAAGTCCGCGCCATGAATCCGGAGACGCTGATTGTTTCGAACGGGTTCTCCTGTCGTGAGCAGATTGAAGACCTCACCGGATGCCGTACGTCGCACCTCGCGGAGGTTCTTGCCCGTGGCTTGCCTAGTTAGAATTTCGCTATGAAGGTGCTTGTGGCGGCCCTGCTGATCGCGATTTCGGGGTATGCGCTTGCGCAAACCGCCGAGGATCGCCTGTTCGAAGCGCTCGATAGCGGCAAGCAGCTGGTGGCCGAGGGCATCCTGGTCCGGGGCGGGGTCAATCTGGATGCGCGCAATCGGGGGCGCGAGACGCCGCTGCACGTCGCGATCGAGAAGGGCTACCGGGAACTGGCGGAGCTGATGGTGAAGGCGCGCGCGCCGCTGGCGGCGCGCACGCTGAACGGGGAACCGCCGCTGCACTTCGCGGCGCTGCACTCGGATACTTTTTTCGTCGACCTGCTGCTGATGGCCAAGGCCGATCCCAATGCGCGCAACAATGACGGCGAATCGGCGCTGCAGTGGGCGGTGATGTCCGGCCATGCGCTGACCGCCAAGCACCTGCTGGAAGGCGGCGCGGACCCGAAGGCGGTGGATTTGATGGGCAACACGCTGCTGCACGCGGCGGCCGATGGCGGCCAGGTGGACATGGCGAGCGCGTTTCTGTCGCTCGGGGTGAACCCGCGCCAGCGCAACCGCGCCAACAAGCGCCCGATCGACATCGCGCGCGAGCTCAAGGATCCCGCGATCGTCAAGCTGCTCGAGCGCTTCGAGAAGGAATGATCAACCCAGCTTGAAGGCCTGCGCCAGGCGCTCGTAGGAATCCAGGCGCGTGGCGTAGTCGCCGGTGATGGTGAGCACCATCAGCTCGTCGGCGGAGAATCTCTCCGCGATGGCCAGCAGCTTTTCCTTGCAGCTGGCGGCGCTGCCGTGCACCAGGCGCGCGCGCTGCGACTGGATGTGGGCGCGCTCCTGGCCGGTGTAGGTCAGGCTGCGCTCCTCGGCCTGCGCCTGCGTGGGCACTGGGGTGTCCAGGTTGTAGGCCATGTCCAGGCGTCGGGAGTCCACCACCTTGGCAAGGCGCTCGGCCTCTGCATCCGATTCCGCGCAGATCACGAAACAGCACACCGAGGTGTGCGGCGCGGTTTCGCGCGGCGCGGGATCCTCGGTGTCCGGCTCGCGGGCCTGAAAGCGCTCCTTGTAGGCGCGCATCACCAGGTCGCCGCCCTGGGCGTTGATGAAGTGCGCGAAGGAAAAGCGCACGCCCAGCTGCGCCGCGAGCAGGCCGCTATAGTCCGAGGAGCCGAGCAGCCAGAGCTCGGGCGCCGTTTTCCCCTCCGGCTGCACGCGCACTTTCTTGAACGGATGGTCGCCCGGCAGCGTGCCATCGAGGTAGCCGATCAATTCCCAGACTTGCTGCGGGAAATCTTCCGCGGTCGGCAATCGTCCGCCGCCGACCGCGCGCGCGGTGCGCTGGTCTCCGCCGGGGGCGCGGCCGATGCCCAGGTCGACGCGGCCCGGATAGAGGGCTTCCAGCATCCTGAAGACCTCGGCGGTCTTGAAGGCGCTGTAGTAGGGCAGCAGCACGCCGCCGGTGCCGATGCGGATGCGCTTGGTTTCCGCGCCCAGGCGCGCGAGCAGGATTTCCGGGCAGGGATCGGCGAGGGCGCCGATGGCGTGATGCTCGGCGAGCCAGTAACGCGTGTAGCCCAGGGCGTCGGCACGGCGCGCGAGCTTGAGCGTCTCTTCGAGAGCCTGCGCGGGGCTGTGGCCGGCGATGATCGGCGACTGGTCGAGGATGGAAAGCTTCATGCGGGGACGCTCGCGGCCAGCTTGGTGCGCGCAAAGGCCCAGGTGCGCAGCACGGCGACCAGGCCTACCACCACCAGCGATGCCGCGCCGAGCACGTAGAAGCCCGAGGGAATGCCGAAGCGGTCGGCGCACAGGCCCATCACCAGCGGCGTGGTGATGTGCGACACGCCCCAGCCGACGCCGCCCAGCGCCATCGCCGAGCCGCGCATTTCGGGCGCGACCAGTTCGGCCAGCGTGACCTGGAAATAGACCGTCATCAGGCCGGAGCCTATGCCGAGCGCGAACATCAGCGTGCCGACCGTCGTCCAGTGGCTGAACAAGGGCTGCAGCCCCACGCCGGCCGCGACAAACGCGCCCGAAATCACCGGCCACAGGCTGCCCGGCCCGGTGTGCACGAAGCGCGCGATCAGCAGACCGGCGCCAATGCCGCCCAGGGCGCGCAGCGCAAGCAGCACACCGGAGGCTTCCTCGCCGAATCCCAGGTATTGCAGCAGCAGCGGGTAGAACGACAGCGACAGCGAGAATGGCAGCGCGGACAGGTAGGCGCACATGACCCCGTAGAGCAGCACCGGCATGCGGATCAGGAACCGGTAATTGGCAAACAGCGGCGGCTGGGCGCCGGCGGGGTGGCGTGGCCTGGCCGGCGTGCGCAAGCCGAGCAGCAGGGCCGCGACCGCGAGCGCGGCAAGCACGCCAAAGGTGACGTTGAATCCGCCCAGCGCCAGCACGAAGCCGCAGGAACTGTTGCCGAGGATCTGGCCCAGGCTGCTGACCGCATTCAGGCGGCCCGCCTGGACACCGTGCGATCCGGGCAGTTCTGAGGCCATCGCCCAGTTGGCAGGCCAGAAGGTGGCCCGCGCCAGCACCAGGATCAACTGCGCGGCGAAGAGCGTGCCGAAATCGCGCGCGAAGAGCATGGCCGCCGCACCCGCGGCCAGCAGTGCACAGGACGCGAGCATGATGCGCCGGCCGCCGACCCGGTCCACGTAGGCGCCGCCGACGAGGGTGATCACCAGTTGCACCACCGCCGGCAGCGAAAACAGGATGCCCAACTCGGCGCCGGACAGCCCATTGGCGTGGCCATAGAGCGGCACTACCAGCCAGGTCATGCCGAGGGCGTAGTTCCAGGTAAAGGAGGCGGCGAAGAAGGGGAAATGCAGCATCGGGGGGTGCATTATCGGCCCCGGCGGTAAGCTTCCCGGGCCCGTTTCGACCTAGGCGTATGAAATACCTCCTGCTCGGACTGATGCTGCTGGGACCCTTGGCCCAGGCCGCGCAATGCACCGCCAAATCCCCCGCCACGACCACGGCCCTGGTGGAGCTCTACACCTCGGAGGGCTGCGATAGCTGCCCTCCGGCCGACCGCTGGCTGTCGTCCCTGGGGCCCAGGGGCTACGCGCCGGACCGGGTGGTGCCCATTGCCCTGCACGTGGACTACTGGGACTACATCGGCTGGAAGGACCCCTATGCGAAACAGGCATTTTCCGCCCGCCAGCGCAAGATGGCGAGCCTGGCCCGCGCCGCCATGGTCTACACCCCGCAGGTCCTGCTGCAGGGCCGGGACTTCAGGGGCTGGGGCGCGGGCGCGTTCGAGCGCGAGGTAGCGAAAATCAATGCCCAATCAGCAAAGGTGCAGATTTCGCTACTCCTGGACACCGCGCAAAAAGACGCTTTTGCCGTTGAAGCGGGCATCGATGTGGAAAAAGGCGTGGCGCCGCAGGATCTGGCGCTGTACCTCGGCGCTTATGAAAACAAGCTGGTTTCAGAGGTAAAAGCGGGCGAAAACCGCGGCCGCACGCTGCCCCACGACTACGTGGTTCTGCAATGGGCGGGGCCGTTCGAGTTCAAGGGCGTCAAGCTCAGCGAGCGCCAGCGCCTGCCGCTGCTGCCCAAGGCCGTCGCGGCCAACTCCGGAGTGGTCGCTTTCGTGCAAAACAAGGCTAGCGGGGAGGTCCTGCAGGCGCTCATGCTTCCGGCCTGTCCCGGCTGAATCGGGTATATTTCCGCCCGGCAGCGCCCTCTGGAGGGGCGGGCGGAGCCAGGGGAGAGGCGATGCAAGCGACGCAGATTCGCCAGAAAGACGGGATTTTCTACTTCGCTGGTTACCCGGCGAAGTCCCTTCTTGGCAAGGTGCGCTTCATCAGCCGTTTCTACGGCGAGGGCGAGGAGATCGCCGCCAGCCGCATCTCCCAGGACGACGATGTCGCCCAGTTCATTTCCCGCATCGAGCGCACCGACCACGCCTTCCAGCGCGCCCTGTCGCGCGCCAAGGTGCGCCAGCTGATCAATTTCTACGAAACGGCGGTCACCCAGCCGGCGATTCCCGGCACGGTGCTGCTCTACACCAGCGAGAAGCTGCAGTTCCGGTCCGACGGCGACGGTGGCGGCCACCTCGCCGACCCGAGCACCAAGTACCTCATCATCGACGGCCAGCACCGCCTCGCCGCGCTGCATTTCTACATGCTGGAGCGGCCGCAGGACGCGGCCACCATCACCGTGCCCTGCATCATCTTCGACGGCAGGAGCGAGGATTTCGCTGCCGAGATGTTCGTCATCATCAATTCGACCCCGACGCGCATCAACAAGAGCCACCTGATCGACCTGTACGAGCGCGTTTCCTGGGCGGCGCCGGACCGCAAGTTCGCCGCGCGCCTGGTCGAGAAGCTCTACAGCGAGGGCGACAGCCCGCTGCGCTACCGCATCAACCGCCTGGGCGGGCGCAGCCAGCGCGACAAGTGGGTGCTGCAGGCCGAACTGTTCAACGAACTGCACCGCTGGGTGCGCGGCCGGTGGCGCTCGATCCAGCTGGCCGGCGGCAGCTCCAAGGAAGTGCCGCGCTACTACGGCCTGGTGCGCGATTTCCTCAGGGCGGCAAAAAACGTGTTCGGCGACGGGGTCTGGGGCAAGGAAGGCTACATGGTCACCCGGCCGGTCAGCATCAAGGCGATGATCCGCGTCTGCGCCGACCTCGCCCGAGAGGACGATGGCCCGGAGTCCGGGCGCCTGGCGCGCTGGGAAGAGCGCCTCAAGGGCTGGGCCGAGATGGGCAAGATGTTCAAGGACGAGGGCTTCTATGAGCGCTTTCCCGCCAAGGGCGAGGTCGAGCGCGTGGCCCGCATCCACCGCGACCTGGCCAAGGCCGCGGGCATCGAGATCGGCAAAAAGTCCTAGCGGTACCGTCGTCCCCGCGGTTTTAGGCGGGGACCCAGGTTTTATCCCTTGTAGGTATCGAGTTTCACCCGCTCGCGTTCCAGCGCGGCCGCCATCGGCGCTGCCGTCATCGCCTTTTCCACATACGCCAGGTAGCCCGGCAGCGACGTCGGGTCGATGCCGGCGATGCCGCCCCAGCGCAGCAGCGTGAACGCGTAGGCGTCGTGCGGGGAGATGCGCTCGCCCAGCCAGTAGGGCTTGGCCGCCGCGGACCAGTCCTGGATCCGCTCCAGATGCTGGCGGAATTTCGCCTGGGCCGCCTTCTTTACATCGGCCTGGGCGGTTTCGCTTTCGGCGAACTCGGCCGTGCGGACTACGCGCGTGAATGTGGGGTGCACG
>Ga0315910_10002499_pt1 | contig 16114 bp, 12 predicted proteins | sample EdamamesoilMG_FD_204470 | JGI IMG/M metagenome (GOLD analysis project Ga0315910, IMG submission 204470) | Garden soil microbial communities collected in Santa Monica, California, United States - Edamame soil | ecosystem: Environmental > Terrestrial > Soil > Garden | place: USA: California... | reverse complement strand
GTGCCGCGAGCGCCTCCCGACCGACGGGATTGCATCAGTCCGGACTCGGACACGAATTGTCTCTCGGCGTGCGTTGCCCATCCGTCCTCGCGGCGGTGCGGGAGCACCGCCCTCCACGCTGACGCGCGATTCGCTCACCTGGAGGGCCGCGCTCCCGCGCGGCCGCGCATGCGGTGGACACGCGCTGTGCCGCGAGCGCCTCCCGACCGACGGGGCTGCATCAGTCCGGACTCGGACACGAAAAAGCCGCGTCCCCGGCATGGAGGCGCGGCTTCGCGTGTCGTGCGTCCGTGACTACATCTCGGTGCTGAACTTGAACTTCTGTCCGCCGACCGACGCCTCGTACATCAGGCCGCCCTTCGCGAGGGTGAAGATCGCCATGCCGTCGGTGTAGGCGGTCTTGGCCTGCGCGCTGCCGGCGCCCGCGGTGGCGCCGCCGGCCGTGCTCGCCTGGGCGCTGGCGCCGACGGTCAGGGCGACGGCGGAGGCCTGCGCGCCGAACTCGAAATTGCCCCCGGTGAACTGGGTGTAGGCCGTCTCGTTCTCGAAGAAGATGATCTGCGAGAAGGCCTGACCGCCGGCCTGGAAGCCGATGGTGAGCTGCGTCATCTTCGAGATGCCGGTGAGGTTGCCCTGCTTGAAGACCCAGCCGGCCCCGTGCGCGCCGCCGATGCCGAGGCCGCCCTTGCCGATCGTCGGGAAGACCGCACATCCGTAGCTGCCGGAAAAATACGAGGCGAGCGCGCCCGACTTCTCGAACTCGATGAGCGCGCTCTGCACGGAGAGACGGTCCTCCTCCTTCGGGATGCCGTTGGCCGCGGACTTGAGGGTGGCGACCGGATCAATGATCACGGCGGGCTTGGTGCCGAGGACGATCGCGACGATGACGATGAGCAGCACGACGGCGCCGCCACCGAAGAGGAAGAGCTTTTTCTTATCCATACGCTGAGTGGGCTGGGTGTTGAACCAAGGTGAAGAGGTTGGGGACCTCGTTGCACACAATGCCCGTCCAGGCGCGCCCGGTCGATCCGATTTCAGCGCGCGGCGCGGGGCGCGCGGGCCGGGCTTCGACGTGTGGGCGGCGGCGATGGATCGAGGCGCGCTCGAAGATACGGCGCCGTCGGGCTCCGCTTCGCGCGCACCAGTCCGTCGATTGCGCCCTGGTAGACGATGCGTCCGCCGTCGGGACCGCCGCCGGGTCCGACCTCGACGATGTAGTCCGCCTCGGCGAGCAGGTCGAGGTGGTGCTCGATCACCACGACCGTGTGGCCCTGGTCGACGAGGCGGTGGAGGAGGCGGATGAGTTTCTCGCAGTCGCTCAGGTGCAGGCCGATCGTGGGCTCCTCGAGGAGATAGAGATTGCGGGGCTGCTCGCCGCGCTTGCGCTCGGCGTAGCTCTGGAGGCCGTGGGTCAGCTCGGTGACGAGCTTGAGGCGCTGGGCCTCGCCGCCACTGAGTGTCGGGCTGCTCTGGCCAAGCGTGAGGTAACCGAGGCCGGTCTCGACCATGAGCTGCATCGTCTCGCGCAACTGCGAATGAAAGTCGAAGAACCCGACGGCTTCCTCGAAGCTGAGCGCGAGCACGTCGGCGATGGTCCTGCCCTTCCAGGTGATGTCGGCGAGCTCCGGACCGTAGCGCGTGCCGCCGCAGGCGTCGCACGGGAGAAAGGTGTCCGGCATGAAGCTCATCTCGAGCTTCACGCGACCGGCGCCGGCGCAGGTTTCGCAGCGACCGCCGGCGGTGTTGAAGGAAAACCGGCCGGCATTGTAGCCGCGCATCTTCGCCTCGGGCAGGCTGGCGAAAAACTGACGTATCAGGTCGAAGGCGCCGAGGTAGGTCGCGGGCGTCGAGCGCGGCGTCTTGCCGATGGGCGACTGGTCGACCTCGACGACCGTGCGGAAACCGTTCGCCGAGCGGAGCTCGGTGAACGGGATTTGAGATTTGAGATCTGAGATCTGAGATTTGAAATCTGAGATTTGAGATTTGAGATCTGAAATCGGACTTCCTCCAGCGAGGCGGTGGAAGTCGCGGCCGGTGAGGCGGGCCTTGCCGTGCTTGATCGCGCAGGTCACGGCGGGGTGGAGGATGTCGCGGATGAGGGTGGACTTGCCGGCGCCGGACACGCCGCTGACCATGATGAGGCGGCCGAGCGGCAGGTGGAGGTCGACCCCGCGGAGATTGCGGAAGGTGACGCCCTCGAGGTGCATCCATTCCCTGGATGCGGAAGCGGGCGGGAGGGCGCGGCGTCGGCCGAGGAGCGGATGCGGCAGGTGCGTGGCGAGGAAGCGGCCGGTGAGCGAGTCGGGATTGCGCTTCAGCTCGGCGAGCGTGCCGTTGGCGAGGAGGCGGCCGCCGTGGATGCCGGCGCCGGGGCCGAGGTCGATGATGCGGTCGGCGCGCTCCATGAGTGCGTCGTCGTGCTCGACCACGAGGAGCGTGTTGCCCTTGTCGCGCAGCTCGAGGAGCGTGTCGATGAGGCGGTCGTTGTCGCGGGCGTGCAGGCCGATGCTGGGCTCGTCGAGCACGTAGAGCACGCCGGCGAGATTGGTGCCGAGCTGCGCGGCGAGCCGGATGCGCTGGGCCTCGCCGCCGGAAAGCGTCTCGGTGGCGCGGTCGAGCGAGAGGTAACCGAGCCCGACGTGGGCCATGAACTTCAGGCGCTCCTCGACCTGTGGGATGATGTCGGCGGCGATGAGCCGTCCGCGCCGGTCGAGAGCGAGGTGGCGCAGGTGCTTGAGCAGCGCGTCGGGTGTGCTGCGCGTGAGTTCGGGCAACGAGAGCCAGGCGCCGCCCTTGAGCGGGAGCTTCACGGCGCGAGCGATGCGGTGGAGGCGTTCACCGCCGCACTCGGGGCAGGGTTGCGCGGCAAGATTTTCGAGATCGTCGGGGTCGAGACTGTGGGCGAGGTCGGCGAGTTCGGGCGGAAGTTCGTCCTCTTCATCGCGCTTCTCCAGCATCCATGGATAGATGTGGCCATGGCCGCGGCAGGTGGGACACCAGCCCTTGGGCGAGTTGAAGGAAAAGTGCTTGGGATCGAGCTCGGGAAACGCCTCACCGGTCGTGGCATCGGTGCGGGTGGTGGAGAACCAGTGGAGCTGGGGGATTTTGGATCTTTGATTCTCGATTTTCGAACGCGGTGCGCCGGCATCGAACAGCACGAAGCAGCTGCCGCGGCCGAGGCGCAGGGCCTCGGTGAGGCGCGTCTTGAGCTCGTGGCGCTCGCCGCGTGCGGGACGCAGGTCGGCGACCACGACCTCGAGGTCGTGCTCCTTGTAGCGGTCGAGTTTCTGGAATTTCTCCGTCAGGATGATGCGGCCGTCGATGCGCAGGCGTTCGTAGCCGTGGTCGGCCGCCCAGGTGGCGAGCGGCTGGTGGTGGCCCTTGCGGCCGCGCACGAGCGGCGCGAGCAGCAGGATCTGTTTCGCGGCGCGCGCGGCCTTGGATGCGAGCAGGCGCTGAAGGGTGCCGAGCAACTCGTCCTCCGTCTGCGGCAGCACGGGCTGACCGGTGGCGGGATTGTGCTGCACGCCGACGCGGGCGTAGAGCAGGCGCAGGTACTGGGCGACCTCGGTGATCGTCGCGACCGTGGACTTGCGGCTGCCGCGCGTCACGCGCTGCTCGATCGCGACCGTCGGTGGGATGCCGGTGAGCCGGTCGATGTGCGGGCGGGGCAGCTGCTCGACGAACTGACGCGCGTAGGGCGACATCGACTCCATGAAACGCCGCTGGCCCTCCGCGAACACGATGTCGAAGGCGAGTGTCGACTTGCCCGAGCCCGAGATGCCGGTCACGACCGAGAGCTGTCGGTGCGGGATGGAGACGGAGAGGTTCTGGAGGTTGTTCTCGCGGGCGCCGGTGATCTCGAGGGACGGCTGGACGAATGAGGGCTGAAGGGCGGAAGATCCCTTGGAAGCGGAGGCGCCGTAGGGTGCCGGCTCCTCGGCGGCGAGGAGAGCGGACGTTTCAGATTTGAGATTTGAGATCCGAGATCCGGCGGCGTCGCCGCCGAGCGCGGCGCGGAGGAACGGCGCCGTCGCGGTGGCGCTTCGCGCGATCTCCTCGGGTGTACCCGAGGCCACGATACGCCCGCCGCCGGCACCGGCCTCGGGGCCGACTTCGATGATCCAGTCGGCGGACTTGAGCACGTCGGTATTGTGCTCGATCAGGATGATGCTGTGGCCGCGGTCGACGAGGGCCTGGAGCACGGCGACGAGCTTTTTCACGTCGTGGCGATGGAGGCCGGTCGTCGGCTCGTCGAGGAGGAGCAGGGCGCCGGCCGTGGCGGTCGGAATTTCAGATTTGAGATTTGAAATTTGAGATTCACCAGCGGTGCCGCCGTCGAGCGCGCCGAGGTATTTCACCAGCTTCAGGCGCTGCGACTCGCCGCCGCTCAGGGTGTTGAGCGGCTGGCCGAGCGTGAGGTAGTCGAGCCCGACCTCGCTCAACGCCGCGAGGCGGCGCGCAATCTTCGGATGGTCGCGAAAATGCACCTGCGCGTCGGTCACGGAGAGCGCGAGGGTGTCGGCGATGGAGAGTCCGTTCCAGCGGATCGCCAGCACCTCATCCTTGAACCGGCGGCTCTCGCAGATCGGGCAGGGGATGTAGACGTCGGAGAGAAACTGCATCTCCACCTTCTCGTAGCCGAGACCCTGGCAGTGATCGCAGCGCCCGTCCCCGGCATTGAAGGAAAACGTCGACGCGGCGAAGCCCTGCGCCTCGGCCGCTGGCGTGGCGGCGAACAACTCGCGGATCTCGTCCCACGCCTCGGTGTAGAGCGCGGGATTCGAGCGCGGGGTGCGGCTCACGGGCGACTGGTCGACGAGCACGATCTCGGAAAACGCGAGATCGCTCGCGATCGAATCGATCCTCGCGGGGTCCTCGGTGGCGAGGCCGCGGGCGGCGAGCAGGCCCTGGTGGATGACCGAGTCGAGCAGCGTGGACTTGCCCGAGCCGGACACGCCGCTCAGGCAGACGAAGCGCTGCAGCGGCACGTCGAGGTCGACGCCGCGGAGATTGTGCCGGGAGGCGCCGCGGATGCGGAGGTAGTGCGGAGCGCGGACTTCGGAATGCGAAGTGGCGGCGGAGGCGGGCAGGCATGGTCGGCGCGTCGATGGCGCGGGGAACCCGCGCCGTCCGGAAAAATACGCGCCCGTGATGCTCGCGGGCGCGCGCAGCATCTCGCCGACCGTCCCTTGAAACACGATGTGCCCGCCGCGCGCGCCGGGCTCGGGGCCGACCTCGACCACGTGGTCGGCCGCGCGGATCATCGCCTCGTCGTGCTCGACGACCACCACCGTGTTGCCGGCGTCGGTGAGCGTGCGGATGATCGCGATGAGCCGGTCAATGTCGCGCGGGTGCAGGCCGACCGAAGGCTCATCGAGGACGAAGAGCGTATCGACCAGCGACGTGCCGAGGCAGGAGGTGAGGTTGACTCGCTCGACTTCACCACCGCTGAGCGTGCGCGAGGCGCGGTCGAGCGTGAGGTAACCGAGGCCGACGTGCTCGAGGTAGCGCAGGCGCGTGAGGATCGAGTCGAGGGCGAGCCGGGCGGGATCGTGGGAAATCTCAAATTTGAAATTTGAGATCTGAGATTCGTTCTTCGCGGGCGCGAGGAGTGCGACGAGATCGGCCACCGGAAGCTGGTAGAGTTCCGGCAGCGTGCGCCCCTGCCAGCGCCAGTGCAGGCCCTCGGGCTGGAGCCGAGCGCCGCCGCACGCCGGGCACGGCACGTAGGCGCGAAACCGCGAGAGGAAGACGCGCACGTGCATCTTGTAGGTGTTGCTCTCGAGCCATTCGAAAAAGCCCTTGAGCCCGTACCAGAGGCCCGACTCGTAGTCGTAGGCCTCGCCGCGGGCCTTCTGCTCGCGGTATTTCGGCTCGCCGAGCATGATCATCTCGCGCTCGCGTTCCGTCAGCGCGGCATAGGGCACCTTCGTGCGCACGCCCATGCGGCGCGCGGCGCGCAGCAGGTCGTTTTTCGACTCGCTGTAGACCTGGCCCTCGAAGGCCTTGATCGCGCCCTGCTCGATGCTCAGGTTCGTATCCGGGATCGCGAGACGGTAGTCGATCTCGATGACGCGACCGAAACCCCGGCACTTCGGGCACGCGCCCAGCGGGGAGTTGAAGGAGAACAACGCCGGCGTGGCGGGGCGGAACACCTGGCCCGACTCCGGCGAGCGCAGGCCGCGCGAATAGCGGCGCAGCAGCGCGCCGGCGTCGTCGAGCAGTGCGAGCTGCCCGCGGCCGAAGTGCAGGGCCGTTTCCGCCGCCTCGACGAAGCGGGTGCGACCGTCGTCGGTGAGGGCCACGCGATCCTGCACGACGCGCAGGATCGCGTCGGCGGCGAGCGCCGCGGGATCGAGGCCGTCGAGGCGCACCACGCCGCGATCACCGATCACCGCGCGCGTGTAGCCCTGGCCGGCGATGCTCGCGAGGATCTCGGCCCAGGTCATGTTTCCCGGACGTGTCACCTCGAAGGCCGGGAGGACCGTGCGCCCGGGAAACTCCGCGAGCGCCTTCGCCCAGATCGTGGCCGGCGTGTCGTCGTGGACCGGCCGGCCGGTGGCGGGATCGATCAGCTCGGCGACGTGCGCGAACCAGACTTTGAAGAAGTCGCACAGCTCGGTCATCGTGCCGACGGTCGAGCGCGAAGTCTTGACCGTGTTGGTCTGCTCGATCGCGATCGAGGGCCGGATGTTTTCGATCGCGTCGACCCGGGGCTTGGCGAGCAGGTCGAGAAACTGGCGCGTGTAGGCGCTGAAGGTTTCGACGTAGCGCCGCTGGCCCTCGGCGTGAAGCGTCTCGAAGACGAGCGAGGATTTGCCCGCGCCGCTCAGGCCGGTGACGACGATGTAGCGGCCGAGCGGCAGCTCGAGGTCGAACCCCTTGAGGTTGTTCTGGCGGACGCCGCGCAGGCGTATCGACTCAGATGAAGCGGACGGGCGACGGGTCGGAAGCGTGTTGCGAACCACAGGCGCGCACGGAAAGCGAAGTCCCGCGCGATTTCAAATACTGAACATGCGATCACTGTCACTTTTCGCGCTCGGCTTCACCGGACTCGTCGAGCGCCGCATCGCTGGCATCGGCAAACTCCGCGAAATGATCCGGGCGCAGCGGCTCGCTGATCGTGTATCTGCCCTCGAACCAGGCGCCGAGATCGATGAGCCGGCAACGTTCGGAACAGAAGGGTTTCGATTTCCCCTCGAGCCACGGACCACGCTTCCGGCAGGTCGGGCAGAGCACCTGGAGCGGCTCGCTCATGCTCGCGTCGATGGACCGGTCGCGGCGGCGAGGATGCCGACGAGTTCGTCGCGCGTGAGCGGGAGCGGGTTCGCCTTCATGCTGCTGGCGGCGCCGGCCTTTTCCGCGATCGAGTCAAACGCCGCGGGCTCGACGCCCCAGTGCGCGAGCGGCGGGATGGCGAGCGCGGCGGCGAGTTCGCGGCAGAACCGCACGGCGTCGGCCGCGGCGGCGTCGGCGCGGCCGGTGAGGAGCGCGCCGAGTTCGTCGAACTTTGCCAGCGTCTCCGCCTGCGGCGCGCGTGCGCGCAGGGCGTCGAGGTTGGCGGCGAGCACATGCGGGAGCAGCGCGGCGCAGACTGCGCCATGCGGTGCCGGATACTGCCCGCCGATCGGCGCGGCGAAGCCGTGCACGGCGCCGAGCCCGGCATTGGCCAGCGCCATGCCGCTGTAGAGCGCGCCGAGTGCGAGGTCGCTACGGGCCGCGAGGTCGTGCGGCGAGCGCACCGCAAGCGGCAGCGCGTGCGCGACGCGCGCGATGCCGTCGCGACAGAGCGCGTCGGTGAGGGGATTGGCCCGGCAGGAGAGGAACGGCTCGATCAGCTGCGTGAGCGCGTCCATGCCGGTGGCCGCGGTCGTCGCGGCCGGCAGGTCGAGCGCGAGTTCCGGGTCGATGACCGCGACGCGCGGCAGCATGTGGACGCTGCGCAGGCTGACCTTCACGCGCGAGGCGGGCACGGCGAGCACGGCGTTGCGCGTAACCTCGGCGCCGGTGCCGGCGGTGGTCGGCACGGCGATGAACGGCAGAGACGGCTGCGCGAGCGGCTGGCCGCGACCGACGACCTCGAGGTAGTCGAGCGCGGGACCGGAATTGGCCGCGAGCGCGGCGATGGCCTTGCCGGCGTCGATCGCACTGCCGCCGCCGAGCGCGACGACGACGTCGCAGCCCGCGGCGCGCGCGCGCTGGGCGCCCGTCCCGGCGAGTTCCACGGTCGGCTCCGCGGCCACACTGAACACCTCGACGGAGTCAACCGCGCGACGCAGCGCCTCGAGCACGCCCGCGTGGCGCTGCGCCTGGCTGCCGGTCACGAGGAACACGCTTCGACCCAGCCCGGCGACCAGCGCCGGTAACCCGCTGATCGACCCGGGGCCGAAGACGACGCGACCGGCCGTGGCGAACTCGAAGCGCGCGGTCGCCGCGGGTGTTGTCTCACCAGCCGGCATCGTCGGGAAAGAGGTTGGTGAACTTCACGCTCGTGCGCGGACTCGCCATCATCGGGGCCACGGTGTCGCGCCACGCGGCGTAGTGCGCGGTCTCCTTGTGCCGGGCCGGCGCGGCGGCGTCGCGGTAGACCTCGACGAGCACGAAGCGCGTCGGGTCGTCCTGCTGCTGGCACACGTCGAAGCGCGCGATCCCGGGCTCGCGCACGCTCTCGCGGGCATTGGCGAGCGACGCGGCGCGGAAGGCGTCGAGGCAGTCGGACTTTACGTGCACGTGGACATGGACGATGAGCATGGGCATGCGAGGGTGGGGTGCGCCGGAGTTGAAGACACTCCCCCGGGGCGCGCAACCGGCAAGCGGTCGCGGGTAGCGCGGGGCGGCGCGGCAGCGGTCTGCGTTTTGGAATGGTGCGCGCCCGCGTGTTCGCTGGAGTGGAGACGCCGACCACGCATGCTCATCGACACCCACACGCACCTCGAAGGATTTGCCCGGCATGGAGAACTCGAGCCGGTGCTGACGCGCGCGGCCGAAGCGGGTGTCGCGCGCATGATCACGATCGGCACCGAACCCGGCGACTGGGCGCTCTACCGCGATCTCGTCGCCACACGCGCGGGTGTCGTCGACTACACGGTCGGCCTGCACCCGTGCTCGGTCGACGCAGGTTGGGAGGCGGCCGTGAGCGAGCTCGAGGGCTGGACGGCCGGCACCGGGCGAGCCCCGGTCGCGATCGGCGAGACGGGCCTCGATCGTTTTCACCTCCCGAAAAACGATGCGGCCCGCGCCGACCAGCTCATCGCGTGGCAGGCGGCGTCGTTTCGCGAGCACCTGCGCATCGCCGCGTCGCGCGACCTGCCGGTGGTCGTGCACTCGCGTGGCGCGGCCGAGGAGTGCATCGCGCTCATCGACGCGGCGGGCTTCGACTGGCGGCGCGTGGTGTTTCATTGTTTCACGGAAAACGCCGAGCTGATGCGCCGCATCAACGACCGCGGCGGCCGCGGTTCGTTCGGTGGCGTCGCGACCTACAAGAACGCGGTTGCCGTGCGCGAGGCCGCGCGCGTGCAGGGTCTGGAGCGGCTGATGCTCGAGACCGACGCGCCTTACCTCACACCCGAGCCGCATCGCGGCAAACGCAACGAACCTGCCCTGATGCGGCACACCGCGGAGGCGCTCGCCGGAGTCTTCGGTGTCGATCTCGCGACGCTCGCGCGCGCGAGCAGCGACTCGGCGCGTGCGTTTTTCCGGCTCTAGCGTGAGTGCGCGCCGGCCGATCGACTGCGCCGACGGCCCGGCCGAGCGCCCGGAGGCGCCTCGCGCCGACTCAACCCTCGTCGAACTTCCGTTCGAAGAGTGCCTCGAGTTCCTTGATCAACTGGTCGGCTTCCGGACCCTGCGCCTGCACGCGGATCTTCGAGCCGCGGCCCGCCGCCAGCATCATCAGGCCCATGATCGACTTGCCGTTCACCTGCTCGTCGTCCTTTTCGAAGAAAACCTCGCCGCGAAACTTGCTCGTGAGTCGAACGATCATCGCCGCCGGGCGGGCGTGGATCCCCATCTTGTTCTGGACGACCAGAACTTTTTCAAGGGTGTCACCCGCGGGCGGATTTGTGCTTGTTTCCATGAAGGACGAAACGGAGGAATCTATTGGGATGTATTTGATAATCGGCGACTAACGCGTTAGCTACATCGAAATTATCGCCAGCCGTGGCAACCAAAATCACATCATGACCAAGACGGCAATCATTGTTCCGGCCCGCCTCGCGTCGACCCGTTTTCCCCGCAAGCTCCTGCACCCGATCCGCGGTAAACCGCTGATCATCTGGGTCGCCGAACGGATCTCGGCGCAGGTGCCGGATGTGCCGTTGCACTTCGCGGTCGACGACGACGAGTTGCTCTGGGCGATCACCTCGAAGGGCTACCGGGGCGTGCTGACGAGCCCGAAGCACACGAGCGGGACCGACCGTCTGGCCGAGGCCAACGCCTCCGTCGGCGCCGACTTCGTCATCAACGTGCAGGCCGACGAGCCGCTGGTCACGGCCGAGCAGATCGAGACCCTGGGCAGCCTGATCACCCGCGGCGTGCCGATGGCCACGCTCGCCATCCCGTTCGAGCGGCCGGAGGATTTTGCCAACCCGAACCAGGTGAAGGTCGTGGTCGGCCGGACCGGCGAGGCGCTCTACTTCTCCCGGTCGCCGATCCCGTACGTGCGCGATCTGGGCGGCCACATCGACGCCGCGTGGCTGCGCGAGAACCAGGTCTATCGCCACCTCGGCCTCTACGCCTACCGCGCCGACTTCCTCCAGGAATTCAGCCGCATGGCGCCGGGCCGGCTCGAGGGTATCGAAAAGCTCGAGCAGCTGCGCGTCCTGGAAAACGGCCATCGCATCGCCGTCGGATTCACCGACCAGCCGACGATCGGCGTCGACACCCCGGCCGATGCGGTCGAGTTCGAGCGCGCCCTCGATCGACTCGATGGCGGCGTCGCGGCCGGGCGCGACGCCTGAACGCACCGCGCCTCGGGGCGCGGGTTGCGGCCGTGCGCAAGTCGCCTAGTGTGCTCGCGTGGTCGATGAGCACACCGGGGGCCGCGACGCCGGCGATGCGTTTCTCGCCGCGCGTCACCGCATGGTGGAGACGCAGATCGCGGCGCGGGGCGTGCGCGATGCGCGCGTGCTCGCGGCCATGCGTCGGGTCCCGCGCCACGCCTTCGTGCCGGAGCCGGAGCGCTCGGATTCCTACGAGGACCACCCGCTGCCGATCGGATGCGGCCAGACGATTTCGCAGCCCTACATCGTCGCGCTGATGGTCGAGGCGCTCGCCACCGAGCCGGGCAGCCGCGTGCTCGAGATCGGCGCCGGGTGCGGCTACGTCTCCGCGATCCTCGCGGAGCTCGGGTGCGCCGTCTGCGCGATGGAGATCGTGGAGGAACTCGCCTCTGCCGCTCGCGCACGCCTGGCCACGCTCGGCTTTCCGCAGGTGCGCCTGCGTTGCGCGGATGGCTGGGGAGGCTGGCCGGAGGAAGCGCCGTTTGATGGCATCATCGTATCGGCTGCACCCGCGACCGTGCCCGCGGCGCTGTTTGACCAGCTCGGCGAGGGCGGCCGCCTCGTCATCCCGATCGGCGATCAGCACCAGGAACTCTGGCTCTACCGTCGCACCGTGGGTGGATTTCGCGGGGAACAGCTCTGCGATGTGCGCTTCGTGCGCATGACCGGTGCCGCTCCCTGAGGACGGACCGGCTCCACCGCATCATTGCAGCTCGCGCACACGCCGGAACTCGGTGCGCCAGCCGATCAGCTGGTCGTTGTCCCAGAACAGGCGCAGCTCCTCGATCAGGGTGGTTGTCTCCAGTGATTGATCCGGCTCGATGATCTTGAGAAGCTCGCCCGTGATCGGGTCGACGTAGGGGACTTCCTTGGTGCTGGCGGCGATCTGGGTGGTGCTGGTGCTGCGCCCGCGCTCATACGTCCACGTCGCCTGGAGACCGGTGGCCTCGATGCGCAGCGGCTCGCCGAAGGTCGCGCGCACCGCTTGCGGTGTCATCCCGACATACAATCCCGGGGTCGCACCACCCGGTGTCGTTGCGGCGCCCGCCGTCGGGGCTGAGGCCGGTGCGGCGCAACCGGCCAGCGCGAGGACGATGCCGGCCATGAGGAACAACGGGGTGAGAAGTCGAAGTGTCATGAGGAGGTGCGTGCTGCGGGTGCGGGCGGGTGGAACGTAGGCGGGATGCCCGCGCGGTCAACGGCATCGCTGGCATCGTTTTCGGGCGTGTGCCCGGATGTCTCGCGCGGTCCCGGCTCCCCGCTGGCGCCTGTTGCCTCCGACTGCTTCGTCCGGGTTCACACACCGCTCCGCGGGCCCGGCCCCGGTCGCGGGCGCGTCAGCGAGCGGCGAGGGCCGGCCCGCTCGCGGACGGGGCCGGCGCGGCCAGTCCGGGCTCGATGCGACCGACCGCCGCGTCGACCAGGGCGGGCAGGACGCGGGTGATGGCGGGATCGGTGTCGGTCACCGACACCTGGATACGCCACAGCTCGGCCGTGCCGGTCGCGGCCGGTGGACGGCCGACGAACGTGAGCGACTTCGCATACTCGAAGTAGACATGGGTCTCGAGCGCCCGCTCGGGGGCCCCGCCGGGTGGCGCGTCGCCCGCCGCTCCGCGGGGCAGCGCGTCGAGGGAGTTGCCGGGCCGGCCCGGATTGCTGCCGTCGGCGATGTGCGACGGCAGGGCGCGTTCCGTGCGCACCTGCTGGCGGGGCAGGCTTATGTCCCAGGAGATCTCGATGGCCATGTCGGCGAGGCCGGCTTGCGCCGACTCCACGAGCCCGAGCGCGTGCAGTCGGGCGCGCGTCATCGCGGCCGCTTCCGCGAAGACGGGATCCTGCGGCGGTGTGGTTCGGTCCGGGGTGAGATAGAATGACAGGGTGGCGCTGTCGGGCAGGTCGCCGAGCGTCTCGACGCGCGGCCGGGGTGTGGCGCTGCACCCGGCCAGAGCCACGGCAGCGCAGGCTGCGAGCACATGACCGATGCGGAGAAGAAACGAGTGACAAGCAGGAGCCATGGGCGGACTTTGTTTCGACTGCGTTACAGAGTAACAGAATCGAAACAAAATGCAGCGCCGATGCGGGTCGCGGTGGAAGATTTAACATTCGCCTCGTCGGCCGTGCCGGCTCGAGTCCCGAAGGCGCACGGCCGGACTTGTGCAGTCCGCGGTGGTCGGCCGTGTCCCGCCGGCAGCGCGAATCCTGCGCTTGACGAGTCGCGCGCGCGGCCGGGTCAGGCCGCATGAACCGGGCGGGCGCCGTCCGCGAGCGCGGGCGGGTCGACGCGGCGCTTGCGGTCCGCGACGGGCGCGGGCCGGTTGCCGGCGAGCGATTCGTAGGCCTGCACGACGAGGTGCACCTCCTGGAGCACCCGCTCGTTGAACTCGATCGCGCGGTCGAGGTCGTCGCGCCGCAGCGCGACGAGAAACGCGTCCCACACCTGCGCGACGCTGCCGAGCGCGGCGTTGATCGTATCCGTGTTCAGGCGACACTGGCGCAGCTGGCTCAGGGCGCGGCCGAAGTCCGTGATCGCATCGTGCAACGGCGCGCTGTCGACCGCGCGCAGGCGGCCGATGAGGTGCAGCTTCATCACGCGCTGGGACAGCATGCGCTGGCGGCCTGCGAGGTTGATCGTCTGGCTGAGCAGGCGGATGTCCTCGAGGATGCCCTCGAGGCCGGCCAGGCCGGCGCTCGAGTTGTCGCTCATCCGCTGGATCTCCCGCGCGACGACCTTGATGGCGGCGGTGCTCGCCTCGCGGTCGGTGTGGATCTGGTCGGCGAGCAGCGCGACATTGATCGCGATGATCTTGGAGGTCGTCGCGATCGTCTCGAGTTCGGCAATGCTGCCGGACAGGCGTTGGTGGAGGGAACGCATGGCAAGGGTTCGGTTCGGGCCGGCGCGATCGCCGGTGTATTCATGATCGAGCACAACGGAGGCCGGCTTCGGCCCGGGCGGTGCGGGGCCCGGGCGAAGGCGTCATCCGTGCGATGAATTCCTTTCATCGCCTCCGGCGCTCAAGTTTTCGACGGCGGCGCGCGGCGCTCAGGCCGGCAGCGTCGGCGGGCGGTCGGCGAAGACCACGCGCCACTCGAGATTCTCGTCGACCATGAGCTGCACGACGTGCAGCGCGAGCGGCGTGATGTGCTCCAGGCGCACCGACGCCGGGTGCGCGAGCGCGCGCGCCTCCAGCGTGGCGAGGTTGGACTCCAGGTGTCGCATGCGCTGCGCCATCGCGTGCGAGCGCTTGGCCACACGGGAGAATTCACCCTGGTTGCTGATCCCGGCCAGCGCCGAGCCCAGGGCCGGCAGCCCGGCGGCGACGAGCGTGAGCCAGCGGCTCACGGCATCGTGATGGAGGTGGTCAGTGCCCGGAATGTGCAGCGCCGGCGCGAGGTGCAGCAGGATCGCCAGGATCGTGAGCATCAGGAAGACGAAGGCCGCGCCGTGCAGCGTGTGCTCGATGCGCTCGTAGCGCCGTTGGTTGATCTCGTGAAAGTGCTGCTGCCCGGCGACGATCCCGCGCAGGTTTCGCAGGCACTGCGCGACGTAGGCGTGGTCGACGCGCACGGTGGGCAGCCCGGTGGCGCGGGCGAGGGCGCGCATGAAGGCAAACATCCAGGTGCGCGATGGCTCCCCGTAGTTTTCCAGATGCCCGGGGACGCGGATGAAGGGCCGGCCTCCGCCGAGCGGGATCAACACACGCAACTGCCGTATCACCTCGGCCAGCACGCGATACTCCATCCAGCGGTCGTGCCATCGTCGCGCCTTGCCCACGAAGACGAGGCCGATGATCGCGGCCACCGTGACGAGCTCGGCGACGATACACGTCACCTCGAGTGCGCCGAAGGCGGATGGCGGCCACACGGGCCGGGCGATGAGCGGAAAGAGCGCGAGGATGACGGCGAACGCGGCCAGCGGGTAGGAGAGGACGTAGGAGCTGCGGTACTTGTCGGCGTAGAGGTCGGCGAGCCTGTCGGCCCACGCGTAATGCCCGCGGAGGCGGCTGTTGGTCCACGTGCCTGCGTCCTCCGTCTTCGCGCCCGGATCGAGGGCGGACGGATCGGCGGAGGTCGGCCATTCCTCGCGCACGCTCGCGACGAAGTCCGGGACGCGCAGCGTCGGCCAGCGCAGTTTCCCGTCACCGGCGAGGCTGCGGAAGAGCTTCCAGAAGGGCGCGGGATTGCAGCGCGGGCGCCGCTCCTTGAAGTAGGTGCCGCGCAGGTCCCCGCCCTTGGAGCGGGCGCGGCGGCCGTGTCCGTCGGCCTCGTCGGCGGGCGGCCAGTCGAGGATCTCGGTCACGACGCCCGTGAGATGCCGCCAGGTCGCGTCGGTCGCGTGCGCGGGCACGAAGCGGTCGTCGGTTGATTTCGGCGGGATGTCCGACTCGGCGCGCACGAGCTGCCAGGCATGCGGCGCGACGGCATCGATCCAGAGGACGGGCAACTGGTAGTGGATCGCCTCGTGCATGGTCTGGATCGTGCCGCCAGCGCCGCGCGCCTCGCGGCCGTCCCAGATCACGACGAGCAGGTCGGACTGGTTCACGACGATGCGGCCGGCGGCGCCATATGCGGCGCCTTCGTCGGAGCGGTGACCGTCGAGTTCGAAGGTGACGAGACCGGCGCCGTCCCGCGCGCGCTCGAGCAGCGCGTGAAAGGTCGCGAGCGAATCCGGCTCCAGCGCGGCCGGCGCGGCGAAGTCGTTTTCGTACTCCTCGCGGGCAAACGGCATCGGGCAGCAAAGCGCGAAGCCGAGGTCGAGCGCGCGGCGCGCCACGAGACGGTCGGCGCCCTCGGCGAGGGAGGAGGCCACGCGCAGGATCGGCGGGTCGTCGCCGTAGGCGGCGGGCCTGGCGGGACTGGACGGGTAGGCCTGCACCGCGTCGCGCACGCGGGTGAGGATCGCCGTGATCGTCGCGTCGAGCACGGCCGGATCGGCGCGGTCGAGGCGGTTGGGACGGTGGCCGGTCACGCCGACGCGAAACGCGACCGCCGTGCGCGGGGGCGTGGTGGATCTGGAGGGGGAAGGCATCGGTGACCGGGCGTGACCCGCGCCCGCGATCAGATGCCGGGAAACCCCCGGCAACGCTATGCAAAAATCAGACCAGCCCTGGCTG
>Ga0315910_10002498_pt1 | contig 16118 bp, 18 predicted proteins | sample EdamamesoilMG_FD_204470 | JGI IMG/M metagenome (GOLD analysis project Ga0315910, IMG submission 204470) | Garden soil microbial communities collected in Santa Monica, California, United States - Edamame soil | ecosystem: Environmental > Terrestrial > Soil > Garden | place: USA: California... | reverse complement strand
TTAATGTTTTTCACAATCTCGGCCAACGATTTGTTCGGACTTTGTAGGAACAGAATATGAATATGATCAGGCATTCCATTGATGATTCGCGGTGGAGATTCCAGCTCAAATAGATGATCATGTATAAATTGATAAAGCTTTGGTTCCAGTGATTTGGAAATCAAATGCTCCCGGTTTTTAGTGGAGAATATCAAGTGTGTCCAAAGTTTTGTGTACGAGTGCCCCATAATTTTAAGAATAACGGTAATACAATTTAGCGGAAATCAGTTTAAATAGCTCACGGTTGAAACCGTGGGCTATTATTTGGAAGCATCAAAATAACAGCATTGTGTTATCTTTAGGGGTAGAAAAATTAGATTATGAGATTATTGACTTATATCCTTCTTCTGTCATGTGCTATCCTTTCCGGATTTACTTCGGGAGATCAAGGCGAGAACATTGAATTCAGTTGCATGAAAATGCACAAGGCCAGCAACACCTGTCATTTCAATTTTAAGGTGGATGGAGCCAAGTATCGTTATGTCGACATCGGCTGTAAGTTCAGCAAGAAGAAAGATGACCTGGTGAAGAAAGCAAAAGAAGGTTCTGTTGCCCTGTCGAAAGACTGGAAAATGGAATGCCCCGAACCGAAAGAGGAGAAAGGACTTTAATTTTAATTCAACGTTCCAGGTTCAATGTTCCAGGTTATTAAACTTTGAACATGGAACCTTGAACCTGTTAGAACCTATCGTGTTTGTATTCTCCGCTGAAAGAGTGGTTTAAGAATGGCCCGATCCAATACAATCCAGGCAAGCCCCAGGTTAAGCATGATGATAATGTTCACAATGGTTTTACCGCTTACGGGAATAGACGGCAGCGGGTGCTGAAGGTATTTTTCCGGAATGTCCAGGTTGTTGAGCTCGATCGTTGAAGGATTATCGAAAACACCAATAGAAACCAGCATAGCGGCCAAGCCCACAGTGACTAAAACGCCAATAAGCAAAAAGACTCCATTGCGTATTGAGAATGTACTTCGAGCTGGTGCCTGATCAATACGCTGCATCAAGGCGTGTGTGAAATTGCGCGAAGGCTGTTCAATATTGAATTGTTTTAAAAGTTCATGCGTGCTTCGCAGACTTTCCAATCGGGTTTTGATAGCCGCGTTACGTTGAATCTGTTGCTCGAGATTTTGGCGTTCGCTTTCGGCCAGGGTACCATCAAGATAGTCCAGCAATTTATCGTCTACTGCTTGAGATGTCTTTTCCATAGCTATAAAGTTAAAGCTTCGTGGTTTAATATCGTAGTTAGTTCTTCCGCCAGGCGTTGGCGTGCGCGGTGAATTCTTACCTTCACCGTGTTGGCTTGCATACCTGTGATTTCCGCAATTTCCTCAAGCGAAAATTCTTCCAGGTAAAATAAAGAGAGCGCTGTGCGATCGGCCTCGTTTAGTTTGGCGAGCGCCTGATTTAGATACTTGCGCTTGTCGGTTTTTTCGAGCATTCCTTCCGCTTCCTGGCTATATTCAATCACGGTGTTTTCAATATTCTGAAACTGTTGGCGGTTCTTTCTTTTGTATGTAATGGAAGTATTGAAGACAATCCGATACAGCCAGGTTGAAAACTTCGACTCGCGGTTAAATCCTTTCAGGTTATGGTATGCTTTAATAAAGGCATCCTGCGCGGCCTCTTCTGCTTCGGGTCGGTTTTGAAGAATTTTGTAGGCGATCGTAAAGGCATAGTGCTTATGCTTGTTTACAAGGTCGGCATACACCTGTTGCTCACCGGCCAGAATTCGATCAAGTAGTACGTGTTCCGGGTCGTTTGTCATGACTGCGGCTTGGACGCGGATGATTGTTGGGAAGTTACAGAGATTAAAAGAAAATTACTTCCGATCAGGGCTCACTAAAAATTTACATCCGGCTGTAACCGGCTTACACATCGCTGCGTCAAAGGGGCAAATTCAACATTAAACAGAAATATTATGGATTCCGAAGCAGTATTGGTGTTTATGGGGCTGATGATTCCCACCATTGGCATCTTAGTAATGATTGTGTACCTCCGCAAGTTTGTGAACATTGAGCGCATGGCGATGATTGAAAAGGGTGTTGATCCGCAGCTCTTTAACATTCGCAAGCCACGGTTTACGGCTGGTGCGCTTCGTGCATCGTTGCTGATGATCGGTGGCGGACTTGGTCTCTTGTTAGGTCTTGTGCTTGACAAAACCTGGAATATGGAAGAGGTTGGCTTTTTCTCCATGCTCTTCATTTGTGGAGGCGTAGGCCTGGGCATAGCATACCTGGTGGAAGAAAGGAAAATCAAAGAGGAGAAGGGTCAGTAAGGTTTGGATGGTAGGTGTTAGTTTCAGATTTGTGTCAGAGACTAACCTACCCAAATACCCATTGCATCAGGGTGGTGGATGCGAGCAGAAGGATGCCGATGGATACAAGGTTAAGCAGGAGCCCGGCCTTTACCATATCTTTCATGCGGATGTATCCACTCGAAAAAACGATAGCATTGGGTGGCGTTGAAATCGGAAACATGAAGGCAATGCTGGCTCCGAATGTGGCGGGCATGGCAAGGAGTATCGGATTAGCATCAAGGTTTTGCGCGATCCCAAAGATTACCGGAATAAAAATCTGAACAAGGGCTACGTTGCTCATAAATTCGGTTAGAAAAACACTCGCTACAATCAGGATGAAAATTAACCCGATGCCGAACGTACTTTGTGCGGCAATTTTTTCTCCCAATAATTGAATGAGCCCTGCATTCTCCAGCCCTTCAGCCAGGCAGAGTCCGCCACCGAAAAGAATTAATATTCCCCACTGCATGTCTTTGGTGTCGGTCCATTCAAGAATAAACTTTTTGTTTGCCAGGTCATACGGTGTTAAGAACATCAGCATACCACAGAGCATGGCAATGTTGGTGTCATTAAGAATATCGCGCTGAAAGATGTAGTAGTTGATGGCTTGCTGAAAAATCCAAAGGAAAGAGGCGATACAAAAAATGATCAGCACGAGTCGTTCTTCTTTGCGTAGCGCCCCAAGGTGTTTCAGCTTTTCGGCTATCAGTTTATCAGAACCTTCAATTTTATCAAGACGATTAGGAAAGAGCATGCGCGTGAGCAGGAAGTACGTGCTGAAAAGTAATGTGATGGCCACGGGCACACCCACCATCATCCACTTGGCAAAGTCAATTTGTTCGTTGTAGAATTTTTCGAGCAATCCTTTAAAGACAACATTGGGAGGAGTGCCGATGATTGTTCCAAGACCACCAAGGCTGGCGCCATAACCAATCATGAGCAACAGGGCAATGGCAAAGTTTCGTTCTGCTTTCGGTAAGGCATCGAGGCTTGTACTTTTATCTTTTTTGAGAAGATTAATTACGGAAATGGCAATCGGCAACATCATAATGGCGGTTGCTGTGTTGCTGATCCACATGCTGATGAACCCGGTAGAAATCATAAAACCAAGAATGATTCCATTGCCGGAAGTGCCAGTGATGCGGATTAAGTTGAGTGCAATGCGTTCGTGCAGTTTATGTTTTTCAAGGGCCATCGCCACCATAAATCCACCCATGAATAGAAAAATAATTGGATTGGCATACGGAGATGCGGCTTCGCTTCCTTTCATAACCCCGAGTAATGGAAAAGCAACAAGCGGAAGTAATGCTGTTATCGGTATCGGTGCTGCTTCAGAAATCCACCACGCAATCATCCAAGCGGCAACAGCTACTACTTTACTGGCTGTAGGCGAAATAAAATCCGAAGGAAAGAAGAGCAGGATACTTATGAAGAGTATCGGGCCAAGAAGAAATCCGATGTAGCGCGTGGATAGGGTTGGTATCAAGTGATTCTGGAGGTCGCGTTGTAGATCAAAACTAAGTTTTTTTGTTGATCGGTAACAACCATCAATAAAAAAGTCCTCCGCTATTGGAGGACTTTAGGTATGGAGTATTTCTTTTTTACTGCGGTTTTGGATTTGCCTGTTTTACAACAATTTGCCGACCGTCTAATTCTTTTTCGTTGAGTTCGGCAATGGCAGCATTGGCTTCAGCATCGTCTGGCATTTCAACAAATCCATAGCCTTTTGAGCGACCGGTTTGTTTATCGCGCACGATGTTAACCGAAGTAACCTGACCAAATTTTGCAAAGGCAGCTTCGAGATCTTCTTTCCGGGTTTTGAAATTGAGTTTGGCAACAAAGATGTTCATAGTACAAGTGTTATGTAAAACAAAGTCTCAGGTGCGATGTGCACATAACAAATATACTAAAAAGTCAACGGCCGACAGTCCACAGACCACCGTAATTCGGTACTTCATCTGTGGTCTGTCGACCGTGGACAGCGGACTATGAATTAAATTTTACTCCAGTGCTTTTACTCCGGGCAACACTTTTCCTTCGAAGTATTCCAGCAACGCACCACCCCCGGTGGATACGTAGCTTACGTCATCATTAAATCCGGATTGATTTACGGCAGCCGCTGAGTCACCACCCCCAATCAGGGAGAAGCCTCCTTTTTTAGTGGCGCGTACAACCGCTTCAGCAATGGCTTTTGTTCCGCCCGAAAATTTTTCCATTTCGAAAACACCCATAGGTCCGTTCCATAAAATGGTTTTCGATTCTTCTACTGCTTTCGAGAAAACAGCAACGGCCTGAGGCCCGATGTCGAGGCCCATCCAGCCATCGGGTATGGCATTGTTGGCACTGATGTTGGTATTGGCATCGGCCGCAAACTTATCGGCAATGACAGAATCGATCGGCAACAAAAATTCAACGCCTTTCGCTTTAGCTTTTTGAATCAGTTCTTTCGCCAGTTCAAGTTTATCTGCTTCTACTAACGAGTTACCAATATTTCCACCCAATGCTTTGAAAAATGTGTAGGCCATACCACCACCGATAATCAGGTTGTCTACTTTATCCAATAGGTTTTCGATGATGAGTATTTTATCGGAAATTTTAGCGCCACCCATAATGGCAGTGAAGGGCTTATCGGCTTTTTCAATTACCTTCTTAGCGTTATCAAGTTCAGCGGCCATTACATAACCTGCGCATTTCTCAGTGAAGAATTGTGCTACAATGGTGGTTGACGCGTGTGCACGGTGCGCGGTTCCGAAAGCATCATTCACATAGATGTCGCCATGCTTGGAAAGTTTTTCAGCAAAACCAACTTCGCCTTTTTCTTCCTGCTTGTAGAAACGGAGGTTTTCCAGTAACAATACTTCGCCTGGTTTTAATGCAGCCGAAAGTTTGTAGCCATCGTCACCGATGCAATCCGTAGCAAACTTTACCGGACGGCCTAGCAGTTCTTCAGTTTTTTTGATGGTGTGCTTCAACGAATATTTTTCTTCCGGACCTTCCTTGGGTCTTCCTAAGTGCGACATCAGAATGCAGCTTCCGCCATCGTTTAAAATTTTGTTGATGGTGGGAATGGTAGCACGTATACGGTTGTCGTCTGTTACGTTGAAACTTTTGTCTAACGGAACATTGAAGTCAACGCGAATGAGTGCGCGCTTGCCGTTAAAGTTGATGTCGTTAATGGTTTTCATAAATATGGCTGGTGTAGTTTTTTTACCGGGGACGAATTTAGTGATTCAGCTGACAGTCCACGGATGACAGTCCACTGTTTTTTCCGTAAACGTTTTCGGTTTTTATGTAAACAATCAAAATCATTAATCACCAAATGAAATAGCAAGTCGCTTTGCGGCTTTCACCAGGTCAGAATCCGGTCCGACAAAATGAGGTTCTTGCGTGGCTTCTTCCAGCGAAACAGAAGTAACCGTATTGTTTTTATACGATACCATCTTGCCGAAGTCATTGGCAAGCACCAGTTCGAATGCTTTCACTCCGTATAATGTTGCGAGCACACGATCGAACGCTACCGGTGTACCACCACGCTGCACATGGCCTAATACGGTTTCGCGAATGTCAGCTTTGCATCCGGCATCCTTCAGTTGTTTGGAGAGTTGATACGCCACACCGCCAAGGCGTACATGCTCAGATCCTTTGTCGCCCGCAGAAGCAGTAACAGAACCTTGTTTTGGTTTTGCACCTTCAGAAATCACAATGTTGGCAAAGCCTCTTCCTTTTTTGTAGCGTTGATCCAGCCGAGCAACTAATTTTTCGACATCATACGGGATCTCCGGGATCAAACAGATTTCGGCACCACCGGCAATGGCGGTATGCAACGCAATCCATCCGGCATCGCGGCCCATTACTTCCATGATCATCACACGATGATGACTCTCGGCTGTTGTTACCAACTTATCAAAACTGTCGGTGGCAATCTGCACCGCTGTTTGAAATCCAAAGGTGACATCGGTTGCCGATAGGTCATTGTCAATTGTTTTGGGAACACCAATGATCGGAATTCCTTTGTCGAATAAAATTTTTGAAATCTTTTGTGATCCATCGCCACCAATGTTGATCACGGCATCGAAGTTCAGTTCCTTAAGCCGCTTTACAAGTTCATCTGAACGATCAATAAATTTTACCGTGCCATCGGGTTGCGTAACCGGAAACTTGATGGGATTGTCTTTGTTTGTAGTTTTCAGGATGGTACCACCTTTCACATGAATGCCCCCGGTAACATCGCTGGTGAGTTCGATGATTTCCTGCGGATCGCGAAACACGCCATTGAAAGCTTCAATACTACCATACACTTTCCAGTCGCTGTGTTGACGAGCGCTTTTGGCAATTCCGCGAATAACTGCATTGAGTCCGGGGCAGTCGCCACCACCGGTGAGAACGAGAATCTTTTTTGACATGCGTTGTTTGTTAGGATGGTGAATATCTTAAAATAATTGACAGTTTACAATTGATACTAAGCAATGGTCAATTGGTGTTGGGTTCACCCGATTACAGCGCAGCAGCACGCCTCAACCGATCGTTGATTGCGCGGCCAAGGCCAACCTCCGGAACAAATTCCGTAAGGATGGCATCAATGGGCATTTTGTCGAACGTGCGTAATGCAGTGAACAAGTTTTGGGCAGCCTCTTCGAGATTGCCGGAAGGGGAAAGTATAAATTGAAAGGGAGAATTGAAATCGTTTTGGAACGTCAGTATCCCCGCGCAGTGGGCCGGGTATTGTTGAAGAAGTTCTTCAATTTTGCCGATAAGAATTTTCTTGCCGGGTGCATAGTGGCTCTTCAGTTGGCCGGGAGCTTTGGGGTTTGAAGTGGAGTGTGATTGTACATCGACCTTACCAACAACACGTTCAATTTTTTCGATGGAGAGGCCGCCCATGCGATACACTGTAGTCATTCCGTTTTCGAATCCAACAATGGTAGATTCAATACCCACACGACACGTTCCGCCATCAAGAATGTATTGAATTTTATTCCCTAACTGATCTTGCACATGCTGAGGCGAAGTAGGACTTACATACCCAAACGGATTGGCGCTGGGTGCCGCCAGCGGAAAATCAAGGGATGCTAGGAGTTCACGCGTAAGCGGATGATCCGGACAACGAATACCTACCGTATCCAACCCGGAAGTAACCAGTTCGGGCACGATAGATTTTTTCTTTACCAGTATGGTGAGTGGACCGGGCCAGAAATGTTTCGCTAAGATGCGAACAGGTTCAGGAACTTCTTCCGCGTACTCGTCAACAGAAGCAAGATCAGGAACGTGAATAATAAGCGGATCGAATGACGGCCGTTCCTTCACCTTGAAAATTTTTGTAACAGCTTCCGGATTTAATGCATTACCGGCAAGTCCATAGACAGTCTCGGTGGGGACAGCCACCAGTTCTCCCTGATGCAGGAGATGCTTTGCCCGTTGAATATCCGTTCCGATTTCTGCCATGTGTACAAAACTAAAATTTATTTGGCATCAACCTACAAACGACTTAAGTTGTGATGATAATATTTATACTAAGATGATGAGGATAGTAGTATTACTTATGCTGATGAACGTTTCAGCTTTCGCGCAGCGCGAGGACACGGAACTGAAATCAAAACTGGAGTCGTTGGTTAAAGGATTTGGGGGCGATGTGGGAATCTATGTTCGGCATTTGAAAACCGGAAAGATGGTAGCCATCAATGCCGATACGATTTTTCCTACAGCTTCCATGATTAAAGTACCTATCACCATCGGCATGTTCGATAAGATTGAAAAGGGTGAAATCCACTACGACTCCATACTTACGTACAAGGATTCGTTGTTGTATGAAGGCGATGATATTCTGGGATCGTTCAAGCATGGCGAACAGATCGCGTTGAGCAAAGTAATGATGCTGATGATCACCACCAGCGATAACACCGCGAGTTTGTGGTGTCAATCGCTTGCGGGAAATGGTACTGTGATCAATGAATGGTTGCAACGAAATGGTTTCGAGCATACCCGGGTAAATTCCAGAACACCTGGGCGGGAAGCAAATCGTACAACGTATGGCTGGGGACAAACCACACCACGCGAGATGGCCGAGTTGATGGTGCGCATTCGTGATGGTAAAGTAGTAAGTCCGCGGGCGAGTGAACGTATCTATCGAAACCTCACACACATTTACTGGGATAGCGAGTGCCTGTCGCAAATTCCGCCCACTGTTCAGGCTGCTTCCAAGCAAGGGTTTGTCAGTCAGTCGAAATCGGAAGTAGTACTGGTTAATGCACCGCATGGCGATTATGTATTTTGTGTGATCACCAAGAATCAGAAAGATGCCGGATACGCCAAAGACAATGAAGGTGTAGTATTGCTACGCACGGTATCGGCTTTACTTTGGAAGTACTTTGAGCCAGCCTCAACGTGGAAACCGGCTGCTGGAATAGAGAAGTGGTATTGATCAATATTTTTTTTGTAATCTTGATATTAAACATGTAAACCGATGAGTAATAAAACCAGATCCATCATAAAAGCGATTGCCGTTATCCTGGTGATACTGGCCGTGATCATGCACATTGGCTGGGTAGCTATTCCTGCCATTGCACAGTACAAATTCTGGATGGTTGTGCTCGGCTTCGGGCTGTTGCTGATCAGCAGTAAATAATGCTGCGGCAGATTCTTCGGGTTTTCGGAATCATTTTGCTATTCGCCCTGCTTACGTTGCTTACGCAAGTAGGCGGTGTTGTGTTATTGATCACCCTGGCCGGGAGTTTGTTAATCAGACGTTTTGTTGATCACAGCATGGTGAAGCGATTTATGAGTCCGTTGCTATTCATTGTTTTGTATGCAGTTACGATTGTAGTGGTTGTACCGCCTCTTGCAAAACAGTATGGCCGTGTAGCCTTGCCCTGGAGCGGAAATCTTCAACCGCTTACTATCTGGACTTGCCTGCTGAACAGGCACTACGTTACACCTTCGTTGAAGGAGATGGTGACCGAAGCAACTGAAGTTTTTTTGAAAGAACATCCGGGGCGAACGGTGAATTACCTCGATGCTAACTTTCCATTCAAAAATGAATTTCCGTTATGGCCTCACCTCAGTCATGATGATGGCCGGAAACTTGACATCGCTTTTTTCTACGCAACCCATAGTGGTGAAGTAACATCCGAAGTACCGTCAGCTATTGGGTATGGTGTTTGTGAAGGCCCGTTGCCGGGCGAAGTAAATTATCCTGAGCGTTGTGCAGCGAAAGGCTATTGGCAGTATAGTCTGTTAGCGAAACTTATCCCTCAAGGACGAAAATCATTGTATACTTTCGATGGCGAGGCTACTGCTGATTTTGCAACGCTTTTAGTGAAAGACCATCGAACGCAGAAGTTGTTCCTGGAGCCCCACCTGAAAGAGCGATTGAAATTACGTTCGTCTAAAATTCGCTTTCATGGGTGTCAGGCGGTGCGTCATGACGACCACATTCATGTACAGGTGAAGTAAATCAGGTCGTTACCTTCTTCACCATCCGGATGATGGAATGATTATCGGTGTGTTGCCCGATGTCATCCAGGTGTACCCATTTCAGGTCGTGCGATTCTTTTGTGATTACCAACTTTTCCGAACGATTAGCTTCGAATAAAAACCGCACATCGTAATGCAGGTGCTCCGGAAAATCGTTCCGGGCCGGTATGGTATGAATATCAATATCAAAGATACCAGGGTGAGCGATGGAGAACTTTTTCAAACCGGTTTCTTCTTCGGCTTCGCGCAGCGCAACACGCGCAACGTTTTCATCGCCATCGGCATGGCCACCGGGTTGCAGCCATCGATTGAGTTTGGCATGGTGCGTTAGCAATACATAGTGCCGCGATTCATCAACAATCCAGGTGGAACCCGTAATGTGCCCGGGAAGATGGTTGCGATGAAAACATCGCGCATGCCTGAGCAATTCAAGAAAGGGTGCTATAAACTTTTGTTCTTCCGAAAAATTGGTCTGATAGTCTTGAAAAGCAACGATGAGCGCTTCGCGGTTGTGCAGCATTACTACTGAATGATAATGGTAACCTTGTTGAATTTTTTCTCTTCCAGTTTACCGGTTTGTTCGCCACCACCACTGTTGTCTTTGTCATCCTTGCGGGCAATAACGTAGTACGAAATGGCTTTCAGGTCTTTTAATTTCAGGTAACCTTTGTCATCGGTAACACCTTCGGCTACTACATTCTTTTCGGTATTGTAATCTTCTTCTGTTTCAAACAATTGAACGGTTACACCAGCTTCCGTATTACCGGTTTCATTGCGAACCGTAATATTGATTTGTGTTTTAATAATCTGGAAACTCATTCCAACGACAAGTACGCTTAACGCGATAATTACTCTGAAGGCTGATTTCATACTGTATTGCATTTTGGTTTCAAATAAGCTGGGTAAAGTTACTATTTTAACCTGTCGGATCAACAGGGTTTAAATAGCGAAATGAGGTAGATTACCCCATTGTGATTTTATTTTCGTGTTGATGATAAAGGTCAGGATATAGGGAACTTATTATTTTTACATTCAATCAACGTAATCAAAACAAGTATGAAAAAGATATTGGTTCCCTGTGATTTTTCAGAACAAGCAAAAAGTGCCGTTCGATTTGCGGCCGATCTCGCGCTGCAATCAAGAGGTGAAATCCACTTGTTGAATGTTATTGAACTTCCGGTTATGCACGATAGTGTGCTGATGCCCGTGCTTTCATTTGAAGAGACCTTGCTTCAGGATCTTCGCGAACGAGCCGAGAAGGAATTTAAAAAACTAAGCGACAAGTATGGAAAGGAAGGCATGAAGATAAAATCAAAAGTCGTTTTCGGAGCCACCTCCAAAATGATTATTGATTACATTGACGAACAGCGCATCGATCTGGTAGTAATGGGAACAAAAGGTGCCAGCGGTATGCAGGAGCTGCTGATCGGTTCAAATGCCGAGAAGATTGTACGGGCTGCCAGTTGCCCGGTATTGGCGGTGAAAAAGTACAGTAAGGTATCTACTATTAAGAGTATTGTATTGCCAAATTCGCTGGAACTTGAGCAGGAAGATCTGATGTTGAAGGTTAAGGCACTGCAGAATTTCTTCAAAGCCACATTGCACATTGTTTGGATAAACACACCAAGTAATTTTACCCGCGATACCGATACCTGGCAACGTCTCACAGCCTTTGCCAAACGGTTTATGCTGAAAGATTATACGCTCAATGTATTCAACGATCCGTTTGAAGAAAGTGGTGTAATTAACTTTGCCCACATGATCAAGGCTGATATGATCGCCATGGGAACTCACGGCCGAAAAGGTCTGGCGCACATTATCAGTGGTAGTGTAGCTGAAGATGTGGTCAATCATATCGATTGCCCCATCTGGACCTACACCATCAAGAATGAGTAAGACGTGTTTTAGCTTTTTCGTTTGAGCGGCTCCAGTAAATATTCGAGTCCGTTTAATTTGATTTCGTAAATGGTGGATAACATCATACCGAGTTTGCCCGGTGGAAATCCAGCTTTGGCAAACCACTCGAGGTAATGCACCGGAAGGTTGCAAAGCACCGTACCCTTGTACTTACCAAAGGGCATTCGCATCGTAACAAGGCTTTGAAGAATAGTAGGATCAGGTGCCTGTGGTTGGTCCATGCGCGAAAGTATAAAAGGATTGGCAAATTTAAGCGCTATATAAGACGAAGCCCACGGTTTCAACCGTGGGCTTCGTTCAAGCGTATTATTCTCTCGCGTAGAGACGTAGATTTTAATGTCAGTCTTGCGGAGGTGGTGGACCTTCACGTCTTTTCATCTTCAGGCTGTCCATTGGGTAGTGTGCTTTGAGTGTATCGATTTGCGCCTGTGCCCAGTCAACCAGCATTTTCTTTTGTTCATCCGTAAGGTTTGCGCCTGCATGCAGTCCCATCCAGGTGTAGGAGGCCAACGGCATTTCACCTTCGTTCACCATTTCAATAGTTTCTTCAAACTTATGAAACTGTCGCGGTAAGGGTTTGTCGGTGTACTCCGAAAAATTAAGGTGTCGCTTACCATCATTTACATGCCCGGCAAGCCACCAACCCAGTGGCTGAATTTCTGCATACCACGGATACACTGTTTTATTACTATGACAATCGTTACATGCTACCGTTAAAATGTTGGCAACATTTTCAGGTACCGGGTATCGTTGAGCGATATCGTAGGTGTTGTCGTCCGATAGATTTTTCTCCGGACGGAAAAACTGGATGGCTACCAGGAGCACCAGCAGGGCAAGTAGAATTTTCTTCTTCATAGGTTTCAAACTACACAATCATTTTAATAATTGCGAGCGTATTGACCTAAAACCTGAAGCCCAAGCCTATGCGGATTGTATTTCGCTTTCCATCATAAATGTCCAACGCGAAATCATTGATTTGCTTCATCAATCCTATTGAGTATCGTATTTCTGCCAGAATCTGTGCTGTGATATTGTATTGAAGGCCTGGTTCAACCGACACACCGAAGTTATTGAACTCATATATTTCGTTATCCTTATTGACGATCAAGTCGATTTTTGGGCCGAAGAAAACCATCATCCTTCTAAATAGAACATATTTTACATGCAGTGGCACCTCAATGAAATGGCATTCGTCTGTGAACGAGTACAGCATTTCATTTTCAAATCTCCAGCGATCATTGATTTCTGTTTCGGCAAAGAAACCAGCGTACAATTCAACGCCAACATAGCCAGTCTTTGTGCCATTGGGTTCATGACCGTTGATGATACTTCTGTTAAGTCCGCCTTTGAATCCAAATGATGTCAAGTGCTTGTGCTGGCTGTAGACCAACAGACTGGAGAAGGACAAGAAAAGAAGGGTAATGAATTTCATAGCGTACAATTTAAATCTCAACGAAGTATGTGGCTCTAATCTTGTCATGAGTTGGCGGCTTTCAAGTATTCGTTCCTGAGGGCATGATTTGACCATTCCAATGACTCTATCCCGCAAACGTTTTTCTACGTAGTTAAATCCATTTAAAAAATATTTTACGTATTTCTACGTAATTAATTACTGTTTTACGTAAGTTTATTACGTAATAATTACGTAAAAAAAGCCAACAGTCATGAGCCTAACCCCAGTAACCGGCAAAGCCACATCAATCAATCTTCTGGATTTTAAGTCGGCCCCGATGCGGGCTTTTCACCTAACCTGGATCACCTTTTTCTTATGCTTCTTCGGGTGGTTTGGTATTGCACCCCTCATGCCGATCGTGCGTGAAGACCTCGGACTAACCAAAGCCGAGATTGGCAACATCATTATTGCTTCGGTTTCCATCACCATCTTCACACGCTTATTAATGGGGTGGTTGTGCGATAAAATCGGACCACGTATTTGTTACTCGGTGCTACTGGTCTTCGGGTCGTTGCCGGTGATCTTCATCGGGTTAAGCCACAGCTATGAAAGCTTTCTGTTGTTCCGGTTAGCGATTGGTGCCATCGGAGCTTCATTCGTTATTACACAGTATCATACTTCGGTGATGTTCGCACCCAACGTGGTTGGTACGGCAAATGCCACGGTAGCGGGTTGGGGTAACATGGGTGGGGGCGTAACCCTCATTGTCATGCCGTTGATCTTCTCCGCGTTTGTTGGCTTGGGTTATGTGAATGCCGAAGCGTGGCGCTATGCCATGGTAGTACCCGGAGTAGCCTTGTTGATCATGGGCTTTGTTTACTACTTCTTTACACAAGATACACCCGAAGGAAATCTTGCTGACCTGCGTAAACAAGATGCCAACTACAAAGCAAAAAAAAGCGATGAAAAAGGAAGCTTCTGGAGCGCCTGCCGCGATTATCGTGTATGGGTTTTATTCCTCGCGTATGGTGCGTGCTTCGGCATCGAGATCACCATCGACAATATTGCTACCCTCTACTTTGTCGACAACTTCAATCTTGGCTTGAAAGAGGCGGGCATCATTGCCGGCACCTTCGGCATGATGAACATCTTCGCGCGTGCGCTGGGCGGCATCTTTGGCGATAAAGCCGGAAATAAATTTGGATTGAAGGGACGCATCATCGTGCTGGGCGCATTTCTGATGCTGGAGGGTCTCGGCATTATGCTCTTCTCGACTATGGAAATACTGCCGTGGGCCATTGCCACCATGTTGTTGTTTGCGCTCTTCTTAAAAATGTCGAACGGGGCAACGTACTCGGTTGTGCCTTTCATTAATAAGAAAGCTGTGGGTGCCGTATCGGGCATAGTAGGGGCTGGCGGAAATGTGGGCGCTGTGCTGGCCGGTTTTCTTTTTGCATCGAACGATGTTTCGTATCGCGATAGTTTGTTCATCATTGGCATCGCAGTAACCGTAGTGTCAGTTATTTCACTGGTGTTAGGAGCGATGAAGAAATCAGAAAAGGTGCTCAGCGCAGAACCGATCCAGGAATTGAAAGCGGCTTAACTTCAAAAAACAAACCCTAGAACCACCACCACATCATCTTTAAAAAGTAACGCACGAAGTAATTACCAGGTAATCGCTTCAGCAAAAGAAAAGTCCCCTTATGAACTGCGACATTCCTTCAGGGGACCAGTATTTAGTTTTCACTAAACCCTCAAATTTATGGATAAGAAAAAATACATACCAGTTTTCGTACTTCTTTTTTGCCTGATCGGACTGCAGCACGTGCTTGCACAGTTTTCGGTTTCAGGTCAGCTACGCACACGCAGCGAATTGCGTAACGGGCAGGGCACTCCGCAAGTTCAGGATACAGTTCCTGCTTTTTTTACATCACAGCGCACACGGCTAAATTTTGGTTATGCTGCACACCGTTTTAAAATTTATGCCTCTGTTCAGGATGTGCGTGTGTGGGGACAAGATGCATCATCCATTAATCGCGTTACCAGTGATGCGTACGATGGTTTTATGCTGCACGAAGCCTGGGGCGAAATCAGTCTGATCGACACCGGCAAAGTAATCAAGAACCTCACCTTGAAAATCGGCCGACAAGAGTTGGTGTACGATGATGTGCGGTTTCTCGGAAACCTCGACTGGTTGCAACAAGCCCGCAGACACGATGCGGCAGTTGTAAAATTTGAACACAAGGGTTGGACAGCGCATGTGGGTGCTGCCTACAATCAGAATGCTGAACGGAAATCAAACACAATTTATAACGGAACACCAACAGGCTATCCTTCCAGCACCAATGGAATGGGAGCTATGTATAAGTCGATGCAGTTTTTGTACCTGGCCAAGAAACTTCACTTCGGCAATGCTTCATTCCTCGCTTTCAAGGACGACTTCAGCAAATTTCATTATGCAGAAACTGACATCGAAAAGAAAACTCCGATTTACGAGCAAGGCACCTGGCACCGTTACACGGTAGCTGGAAATCTTTTTGGAACCATTTACCGCAAGCTGGCCATTGCGTTAACAGCATCGTACCAGGGCGGTAGGTACCGTGAAGGAACGGAGTTAAATGAATACCTCGTGTCAGCTTCAGCTATGTATGCGGTGGGAAGAAAACTATCGATCGGTCCGGGTGTCGATTTAACATCGGGCAACAACGGAACCGATCCAACAGAAAAGTTTCAGCGTTTTGATCCACTCTACGGAACACCACACAAATTCTGGGGCTTCATGGATTACTTCTACGTGGCTGATGGCTTTGGTTCAAATGGGTTGAATGATTTTTACCTGCGATCAAAGTACAAAGCAAAAGACAACCTTACCCTTACCCTCGATGCACACCAGTTTGTACTGCCTACTGCCGTTACGGATAACGATGGAAAAGAACTTACAAAGAATCTGGGAACAGAATTCGATTTTGTGTTGAACTGGGGAATTACAAAAGCCATCACC
>Ga0315910_10002497_pt1 | contig 16121 bp, 12 predicted proteins | sample EdamamesoilMG_FD_204470 | JGI IMG/M metagenome (GOLD analysis project Ga0315910, IMG submission 204470) | Garden soil microbial communities collected in Santa Monica, California, United States - Edamame soil | ecosystem: Environmental > Terrestrial > Soil > Garden | place: USA: California... | reverse complement strand
CGCCCCGCGCGACCACGAGCTCTCCGTCGAGCACGACGCGTGGTGGCAGCGCGCTGGTGAGCGCCTCCACGAGCTCCGGGAAGTAGCGGTTCAGCGGCTTCTCGTCGCGGCTCTGGATGTGGAGCTCGCCGCCGTCGCGGAAGACCAGCACCCGGAACCCGTCCCACTTGGGCTCGAAGATGTAGCCGCCGGCCGCGGGGAGCTCCGCGACGCGCTTGGCCAGCATCGGCAGCAACGGGGGGTTGACGGGTAGGTCCATGCGCCGAGTATGGGCCGAAAGCGCGCGCCGTTCACGCGCGTCCTGCCTCCGGGCCGCCCATTGGGCGCCCGGCGCTCGCGTCCGCCTGCTGCCGGCCCCCATTGACCGGTCGCGTACCTGCCGCTAGTGCGACGCCATGACGCGCGCCGAGCTCCTGGTCTTTCTTCGTCGCCATCGGCTCGCGGTGCAGGCCACCCACGCGCCGAACGGCGCGCCGCAGGCCGCGGTCATCGGCGTCGCCGTCAGCGAAACGCTGGAGATCGTCTTCGATACGCTGGAGAGCACGCGCAAGCTCCAGAACCTGCTCGTCGACCCGCGCATCGCGCTCGTGATCGGCTGGGACGACGCGCAATGTGCGCAGATCGAAGGTGTGGCGGACGTGCCGACGGGCGAGGAGCTGGAGCGCATCAAACAATGCTACTTTGCCGTTTATCCAGACGGTCGCGACCGGCTCGCGTGGCCCGGCATCACGCACGTGCGCGTGCGACCCTCGTGGGTGCGCTTCAGCGACTTCACGGTCGAGCCGCCGCGCATCGTGGAGCTGGGGCCGGCCGAGCTGGCCTGAGCCCGTGCGAGGGCCGCCCGCTGCAGCCCTGAAGTCCAGGCTCAGCGCGCCGGCTTCGGTACGTTCATGCGCACGTAATCCTTGCGCCCGGCGGCGAGCGCATCGGGATCGAGCAGCCCGATCTGTACGCTCATGTCCTCGCGCTGCGCGGAATACACCAACAGCTGCTCGCCGAACGCGAACGCGCGGAGCTGGTCCCCCGAGTCGAGCGGCAGCGCCGATGGCAAGGAGGACCAGCTCTCGCTCGTCGGGTCGAAGACCTCGATCAGCGTGCTCGGTTGCCTGTCGGTGCGGGAGACCGCGGCGGTCCCGCCCAGCAGGTAGAGCTTACCGCCGAGCGCTACCAGCTCGGCGCCCAGGCGATTCTCCGTCGGACACGGCAGCGGCCGGGCGCGGCGGGCCTCGAGCTCGATGGCTTCGCAGCTCTCCACCGGCGTGAAGCCCTCGCGCATGCCGCCGACCACATAATAGGTCTCGCCCGCGAGCGCGCCAGCGAAGCCGCGGCGCGGCTCGGACAGCGAAACCCCGGCGTCGACGAACTTGGCGCCGGGGCGGCTCGTGTCCAGGGTCTGGATCTGGGCGCTCACCCGCAGCTGATCGCCGGGCTCGCGATTGCCGTCGTACGTCATGCCGCCGAAGGCCCAGAGTTTGCCCCCGAGCTCGGCGAGCCCAAACTGCGCGCGGCCCTCGGCCAGCGGCTGACCGAGCGCGGACCACTCCTTCTTCTGGATGTCATGACGGATCAACTCGCCGCTGGTGCGCAGGGTGTTGCCGTTGAAGCCCATCCCGCCCACGACCCACGCGGCAGCCTCATCACCGCCCGTGACGACGGCCTGCATGTTTTGCCGGGCCGCGGGGAACTCGGGCACCGACTGCCACTCGAGGGCGCCGAGGTCGAGCCGAGCGGCGCCGCGCTCGAAGTTCGCGGGCTCGAGGTCGTACTGTCCGAGGCCGTTGTTGCCGCCGAACACGAACAGCTGCTCGCTCCACAGGAAGGCGCCTTGCCGGTTCTTGGCCGGGGTGGGGCTGTCGAGGTTCAAGATCACGCCGGCGGACGCGGGTTGCTCCGATAGCCGTTCGATCACCCGCACGCGCCCCCCGCGTCCGTTCTCGGGAACGCCGGCCAGCACGAGCGGGCCGCGCTCGCTCGCCACCATCTCGTGGAACAGGCGCGGAAAACGCAGCGCCCCGACGCGCTCCCACGCGAGCTCGTCCGCTGACAGGCGGTAGACGGCGCCGTCGCCGCCGCTGACGTACAGGCGCCCCTCGTGCACCGCGCCCCGCGCGAGCGAGCTCTCTTCCGGCAAGCTCGGGCCATCTGCCCAGGCACCGCTGGCGATGTCGTAGCGGTGAACGCGAGTGGTCGAGCCCTCCGGCGTGAGCCCACCCAGGACGTAGATGCCCTTGCCGAGCGCGACGACACCCATCGCTCGCACCTGGAACGGCACCTTCACGCTCTTCCACGTCAGCGTCGGCTGGCTCAGGTCGGCGATCAGCATGCTGTCGCGCCAGGTGCCAGCGTTGATGCCCCCGTCGAGCGCCCAGCCGCCCACCACGTACACGGTGCCGTCCACCACGACCGCCTGATGCGAGGAGCGCGGCTCGGGCATGCTGGGCATGGGCTGCCAGCGGTTGCGCGACGGGTCGAAGCGCTCGGTCTCTGCGATGGAGTGCAGCGCCGCGGGCTCGCGTGCGCTGTTGTGCGCCCGCATCCCGCCGAGCTGGTACAGATAGATGCCGTCGCCGACGAGCGCCGGGCTCTGCACGGGCTCCACGCTCGCGAGCTCCTCCCAGGTGCCGCTCGAGAGCTGCATGCGCAGCACGCTGCCGCTCTGAAACTCCTTCGAGTACTCGTGCGGCGGGCCGTGGTAGCCGCCGACCAGGTACAGCGCGTCGCCCATCGTGGTGGCGCCCACGGTCGTCAACCCGCGCGGCATCACGCCGGCGAAGCGCGGGTGGAGCGAGCTCGCCGACGCCGCCGATAGCTCCGCGGCGCCCGTGCCACCCCCGCGGGCCGCGCTGCGAGCGGCCGGGGCCGGGCCACACGCGGTGGCTCCCAGACAAGCGCCCAAGACGAGCGTGGAAATGAAACGGCCGCGAATGAACCTCATGACCAAAACAGCTCCCCGAAGCAAACCCACGCATATTGCTGCGCTACCCAGGCCCTCGGCAAGCGCTCCCCATGGGCGCCGCGGCACCCGGAGGCCCGGGCTCGGAATTTTGAAGCGAGCATCGCCGAAATGACGGGGGTCGAACGCCCCGGCACCTGACAGATCGCGGCGCGGACCGGTACGCGAGGCGCTGCGGGTGTTCCACTGTTATCTCCCGCGCGTAGCCCCCGCGACCCGCGGACAGGGCCGCTCAAGGCGTGGTCAGACCCCCGCGGCGCGCGCGCCGCTCCAGCGCCTCGGCGCCTTCCGTCAGCAGCAACGCCGCGAAGCTCGCGAGCACGAAGCCTCCGAGCACGGGCAGCACCGTGCCGTCGTAGGCGCGCCCGAGCGGCGTCCCAAACGCGATCGCCACCAGACCGGAGACACAGCCGGTGATCGCCGCGGCGACCCCGGCGAGATGTCCCATGGGCTCGAGCGCGCGGGCGCTGTAGTTGCCGAACAGGATGCCGTTGCAGAAGAAGCACAGGAACATCGCCGCCAGGAACACGGGCAGCGGCGGGTGGCCGCCGCCGGCGAAGGCCAGCAGCCAGAACAGGCTCGCCGCGACACACTCGACGCTCACGGCCAGGCGCGCGAGGCGCTGCATGCCGAGCTGCATGACGAGGCGCGCGTTGGTGAGCGACGCCACGCCGATCGCCGCGGCCAGGGCCCCGAAGTAGAGCGGGAACGCGGCGCCGACGGCGTATTGCTCCTGGAACACCTGCTGCGAGGAGGTCAGGTAGCTGATGAACGCTCCGAACACGCAGCCCGTCGCCAGCGTGTAGCCGAGCGTGATGGGATGGGTGATGACCGACAGCACAGCGCGGGCCACGGCAGCTGGCGAGAGCGGAGACCTCCGCTCGGGGGGCAGCGTCTCGGGCTGGCGCAGCGCGAACCATACGCCATCGACGGCGGCTGCGGCCACCAGCAGCCAGAAGATCAGGCGCCAGCTCGCGACCAGCAACACGGCCTGTCCAAACGCGGGCGCCGCGACCGGCACCAGGATGAACACCGAGCTGACGAACGACATCACCCGCGCCATGGCGCGGCCCGTGTGTAGGTCGCGCACCACGGCGATCGCCACGACACGCGGGCCGGCGGCGCCGAAGCCGGACAAGGCGCGCCCGGCGAGCAACACGCCGAACGATGGGGCGAGCGCACAACACAGGCCACCCAGGATGAACAGCGCGAGCCCGGAATAGAGCGCGCGTTTGCGCCCGATCGCGTCCGAGACGGGCCCATACACGAGCTGCCCCACGCTGAGCCCGGCGAAGAACGTCGTCAACACCAGCTGCCGGTCGTTGGGGTCGGGCAGGGCCAGCTCGGAGGAGATGTCACCGAGCGCCGGCAGCATGGTGTCGATCGACATCGCGACCATCGACGTCGTCAGCGCCACGAGCGCGACAAACTCGGCGCTGATGGCGCTGGCGGGGCGGGTCAAACGCGACGCGGTAGGCTCGCTGGGAGGCGACTCGGTTCTCTGCAACTCGCTCCTTGTCGATTCACTTTCTCACGCTGGGCTTGGCGTCGATGACCAGGTGCGCGTCGTCGACCTGGTCGCTCGCGATGGCCCGGGCGATGACCTCCGTGCCGGGCGCCACCAGGCTCGCCGGGGTCACGCCGGGGACGATGCTGAAATGCACCGAGCGTGAAGCGCGCTCGCGCAGCGCATCGAACACGTCGCCGTTGCCCCGCTCGCCAGCCTCGAACACGAACGTCGGTGTCTTGACGCTGTCGAGGAAATTCAGCGGAGAGCGCAGCGCGATCTCCTCGCTGCTGGCATTCTCCGGCAAGCACCCGCCGCCGCCCGTCGTGCCGTATTGCCGCACGTCCCCGACCGGGCCGAACGCGAACACCGCCCGAAAGCGATCGCTGCTGGCTGCCGCGAGCAGCGCCAGCGTGCCGCCCGTCGCGTGGCCCGCCAGGTAGATGCGCGCCGGGTCCACGTCGGCCCGCGCCGCCAGGAAATCCGCCGCGGCGATCAGATCCTCCACCTCGCCGAGGAAGCACTCGTTGCGTCCGGGGTTCTCATTCGAGCCGCGCAGGGCCGGCAACATCAGCGCGAGCCCAGCGTCGCGGAACGCGCGCGCGCTACGGTCGTCGTCCCGGTTCGCGCGCGTCCAGGCGCTCTCGCCGATGCCCCAGTCCAGCCCTCCGCCGATCCACACGACACCCGGGCGCTTGGGTCCAGACCGCGACGGGGTGACGTAGGCGACGTTGGCGCCGAGCGGCGCGGGGTAAGTGACCTTGGACAGCACGCTCGCGGGCGGGTTCTTCGCCGGGGTGCGATCCGTCTCGGCAAAGACGTGCGTCTCGAACGCCTTGCGCCGGTCGGCGAGCGGCAACGCTGCGCTGGCCGCCGGCTCGGGCAGCGCGCCGACCGTCACACCGGGCTCGCTGCCGAGCACGCTTTGCCGCCCCAGCAAGCGACCGTCCGCCGTGTTGGGGCCGAGCGGGAGCTTCGCCTGCGCGGGCAGGCCATCGACCAGCGTCCATTGTCCGGTGTTCTTGCCGCCGACCTGACGAGTGAGCGTGGCGCCGCTTGCATCGAGGCCGTACTCGGCCGTCTGGACGCGTAGCGGATCGACCCGAGGCTGGTACTCGTCCCAGCGCCAAGCGCGCTCGTTGCCAGTCGCTTTCTGCAACTTCAGCAGCAGCTCGTAACCGGATGCGAGCGGACCCTTCGTCTCCAGTCGAGCCTCGACGGGCTTGTTCTCGACGTTGCCGCGGATCGAGTAAGCGCCCTTCTCGTTGCGGCGGAGCTCGAGCTCCAGCGCCTTCGACGTGCCGCGGTAGGAGAGAAAATTTCCACGGTAGATGCCGCGCCGGTCGTGCAGCTCGACCGCCAGATCGTCGCGGATGCGCAGCTCGCCAGACGCGAGCTGCGCGATCAGCACGTCAAACGTGAAGGACGAGAGCGTGCCATCCGGATCGGAGTAGATGCGCTCCCAGCTATATCCGGTCGTCGCTTCGCCCACCTGGAACTGCCAGATCGCAGAGTACTGCGGGATCGGTCTTGGCGCGCTCGTGATGAAAGACGAAACAAGCGCTTCGACGACTCGTGCAAACGCCTCTCTATATCCAGGCTCGTCGTGAATACAGACGAACGAATAATCCGCCCCCGGGCTGAGCGCGAGCTTCAGCTCGCCGCCGAGCGGTGGTGTTTGTTTGGTCGCGTAGCGCGCGCGCACGAACACGACGGGCGCTCCGCCCGCGCTGCCCACGCGGTAAGTGACGACGTCCTCGAACGAGATGCTGCCGCTGGCCGCGCTCAGCAAGCGGGTGATGGTGACGCCCGGGTTGAGCTGGCCGTCGTGGACCTCGCACCGGATCTCGTCCTTGGTGCCGATGCTCGCGCGGATGGACACCACGCCCTCCCGCTCGACGACCAGTGGAGCGCGTCGCGCTTCGATAGTCGCGCGCCAGCGGCCCCGCGGGTCGCTGACCGGCATCAGCCCTGCCGGCTGCCGCTCGCGAGCGAGCATGGCGTCGAAGTCGAACTTGGGGGCGGTGGCAGCCGAGCCGGACGGCGCGGCCTCGGACGGCGCAGCAGCTGCCGTATTGCCGGATGCGGTGGGGCTCGGCGCCGCGGCGCTCTCGGCGGCCGGTGCGCTCGGAGCCGCGGGGCTGGCGGCGCCGGGCGGGGGCGCACACCGCGCCACGCCGAGCGCGAGCAGCATGGCCAGACAGTAGCGAGACGTCCGCGTCGGCGTTTCGGGCCGAAAATTCATGCGCCGCGGCTTAGCACGGTCGGGCGCGGCCCCGCTCGCGCCGTCGACCGGTTCGGGCGCTTTTGGACGGCAAGTTCGCGCCAGCACGGAATTGCCCGCCAGCGCAGGCGTTTGCCTGCCTGCCGGGGATGGGGAGGGGAACTACGTGCGCGGAGCCGGCGGGGCCCATCGAGCCACGCCGCCATAGGACCAGAAACAGGAAAAACAGAACATGTTCCAGCATCCTCATCGCCTCTGCATCGGCCTGTTCTTCGCGAGCCTGGGCGCTCCTGCCGTGGCCGCCGAAGATCAGCCCGGGCCCGATGAGGATCGCGGGCGCCAGGAGCACCGCGAGCACGGCGGGGGTGTGTTGAGCATGCGCATCGCCTACGTCGAGTCGCTCGAAAATCGCAGCCCGGAAGAGAGCGAGGAGGTGGAGGCGGGAGCGCCGCGCCCCCTCACCCGTCACTCCGCTGTCGGCCTGGGCTACGAGCACACCGTCGTGCCCGGCTGGCTCAGCGTGCAGGCGGGCGCTCTGCTGTTTTTTGGTGTCGAGGGCGGGGAGTTGCCGGCCAGCATCACCCTGGAGATGCCCTTCGAGCTGTCGGAGAGCACCGAGGTCTACTTCGGCGGCGGGCTCACGGCCGATCTGGTCCGCGAAGATCGCTTCTCGCCCCACTGGGGCATGTCCTCGGTCGCGGGCGTATACGCCTGGGCGACGTCGTTGCTGGGCGCAAACGTCGAGGTCGAGCACCGCTGGGTGCCGAGCGCCAACCGGGTCTACGATCTCACGGTGGCGATCGGCGCCGCCGCGCGCTTCTGAGCGCGCGTTCGCTCAGAGCGGCTGGCAGCAATGGGCGAGCGCGCCCGCGAGCCCGCTCCCCTGAGGGCTCGCCACGCCGGCCGCCGTGACGTGCGGCAGGGCGGCGGCGATCCCGTCCGCACGCGTCGCCGTCAGCGCGTAGCTCGAGTGTCCGCCCAGCACCAGCACCCCACGGATGACCGTGATCAGCAGCTGGGACGCGATGCCGGTGTTCTCGACGACGAGCACGTGATGGATCAGCCCCGCGGTCTCCTCGAGCAGCCGGGACATCGCTTGCCGGACGGGCTGGGGTGCAGGCTGGAAGCCGTTCGGGAACACCACCAGCGACACCAGCCCCTTTGGATACGATCGCAGCTGGCGGCGGAATACCGCGCCCAGCGAGCTGATGTAGCTCAGCTCGGCGACCGCCAGCGTCGAGAGCACGACGTTGTTCCAGGTCAGGATCCGCGCCGACTTCGTCTCGAACGCGACGTTGGCTGTCCACGCGCGGCTCGCGACGCGCCCGCTCGACTCCGGAGCGAGGCCCACCTCATGTGGGGCGGGTGCCGGTGATTTTCCCACGATGCGAAGAACACGGCATCCTTTCGCGGAAAGTGAGGTTGCAGAACCTCAGGGGTGGCACGGCCCGCCCCGCCGTGCCCCGGGCATCACCCCCGGCGCACGCGAGGCGGCACGCGGCGCCGAACCCACCCTCATTTGCCGGCCCAGAGCGGCATGTCACCCGCCCGTCGCCGCACCTCGCCAGGTGATTGCCGACCGATCCAGAGCAGCGACTCGGCGAGGCACTCGACCAGATAGTCCACCTCCTCACGCGGACGGGCCGCGATGCGAAAGTGGCGACTGTCGCTGCCGGCTTTGTTGCCGCACTCGCGGATCAGGCAGCCGTGCTCGCAGAGCAACCGGTTGCGCAGGGCCACGCCGTCCATTCCAGCGGGCATCCGCACGTAGACGAAGTTGGCTTGGGCCGGGTACACGTGCAGGGCGGGCACGCCGCGCAGCTTTTCCTCCAGGTAGATGCGGTCGCGCACGACCTGCCGGCGCCCCGCTTCGTACTCGGTGCGAGCGTTTGGCAACTCCTCGATCAAGGCTTGGCCGAGGGAGTTCATGTTCCAGAACGGCAGGGCGCGCCCGAGCTTGTCGGCGAGCGCCGGGTTGGTGACCGCGTAACCCATCCGCACGCCGTGCAGCCCCAGGTTCTTGCCGAGGCTCTTGAGCACCACGGCGTTGGTGTAGCGCATCACGTCGCGATCGACGGACGGCACCACCTGCTCGTCGGCGAAGTCGATGAACGACTCGTCGATGACCACGACGTCGAGGTTGCGCAGCGCCTCGAGCACGCGCAGCACATCGCCACGTGGCATCAACGCGCCGGTGGGGTTGTTGGGGTTGCACAGCACGGCCGCTCGCGCGCCGCTCCGCAGCACGTTACCGACGAACTCCCCCGGCGTCAGCCGGAAGTCGTTCTGCGGGTAGCGCAGAAAGGTGTGCACGGTCTTGCCCGAGAGCGTGGGATCTTCCGTCCAGCGACTGAAGGTGGGCACCCCAATCGCGAGCGACTGCGTCACCAGCAGGCGGTTGATGAAGCTGATGAGCTCGGTCGAGCCGTTGCCGATGATCAGCGTGCGCGGGTCGAGCCCGACGAACTCGGACAACTTGCGCGCGATGTCCTGGTTCGAGCTGGGATAGAACTTGAGGATCGTCTCCAGGCGCCCGCGCAGGCTCTCGAACAGCTCTGGGGTAGGGAAATACGGGTTGACGGGGATGCAATAGTCTCGCAGTCGCCCCGCGCCACGGCCAGCCATGCTGGCCGTGAGCTCGAAGATGGACGGCGAGTGCTTGGTGTCAGCGAACAGATCCAGGTTAACGGGATACTTCACGCCTCTGCTCCATGTCCCCCACGTTGCATGAATAGGTCTAGAGGTTTGCGAGAAGCTCGGTCAAGCCACGCTCGTTCAAAATGCCTTCGAGTTTCATGTGAACAGAGAAGTGCCATCGCAGGGTTCATGCAGAACGATGCGCTCGGGCAGCAATGATGTCTTGGGCGCGAGCTGCTCGTTGCTCGTCACGTTTGCCACGTGTTGCATGCGCGATTCGGGGAGAACTGTGAAGTTTCGTGCGTGCGTCGATCATAGCGCCTTCATCTCGCTCACGAGCTTCTGCAGGCTCGATTTGGCGTCGCCAAAGATCAGCGACGTCCTCTCGTCGAAGAACAGCGCGTTGTCGATGCCTGCGAAGCCGGTGCCTTTGCCGCGCTTGAGCACGAACACCCGTTGCGCCTGGTCCACGTCGAGGATGGGCATGCCGAAGATCGGGCTGTTCGGGTCGCGCTTGGCGGCGGGGTTGACGACGTCGTTGGCCCCGATCACGACCGCGACGTCGACGGAGGAGAACTGCTCGTTGATCTCCTCCATCTCGACCATCTTCTCGTACTGGACGTTGGCTTCCGCGAGCAGGACGTTCATGTGTCCTGGCATGCGGCCCGCCACGGGATGGATGGCGTACTTGACGTCTCCGCCGCGCCGCTCGATCTGGTCGGCCATCTCGCGCGCGAGTTGTTGCGCCTGGGCCACGGCCAACCCGTAGCCCGGCACCACGACCACGCGCCGCGCGAACGCCAGCGTGGCGGCGGCGTCCTCGGCGGTGATGCTCTTCATCTCCTTGGCTTCGAGTGTCGCCGCGCTGGGGCTGGGCGCCGCGCCAAACGCCCCGAACAAGACGTTGCGGAAGGAGCGGTTCATGGCCCGGCTCATTTGAATGGACAGCAGAAATCCAGATGCGCCGTCCAGCGCCCCGCAGATGATGAGCACGTTGTTGTCGATGGCGAACCCGGTCGCCGACGCGGCCAGGCCGGCGTAGCTGTTGAGCAACGAGACGACCACCGGCATGTCGGCGCCGCCGATGGGCAGCACCATCGACACGCCGATGACGAAGGCCAGGGCCACCAGTAGATAGAAGGCCAGCGCCAGCGTCGGATCGAGCACGAGCAACCCGAACAGGCCGAGCGCGGCGCTGAAGAGCGCCAGGTTGAGCGCGTTCTGCCCGCGGAAGGTGATCGGCCGGCCCGGCAAGAGCTCCTGCAGCTTGCCGAAGGCCATGAAGCTGCCGCTGACCGTCAAGGATCCGAACAGCACCTCGAAGCCGAGCGCGCCCATCGTGCCGCGATCGAGCGGTCGGCCCTCGAGGCGGTGCGAGTGATACTCCGCGAAGCCGACCAAGGTCGCCGCGAGGGCGCCAAACATGTGCGAGATGGCGATGCGCTGCGGCATGGCCGTCATCGCGACGCGGGTGCCCAGGGGCCAGCCGATGACGGTGCCGATGCCCAGCCCCACGAAGACCAGGCCGTAGCTGACGATCTCGTGGTGCAGCAGCGTGCCGCAGATGGCCGAGAGCATGCCCAGCGCCGCCAGCTGCATGCCGCGGCGCGCAGTCTGCGGACGGGTCAAGCTGCGCAGCCCGAGGATGAACAGGGCCGACGCCAGCAGGTAGGTGAGGTCGGTGACGAGCTCGCGTGTGCTCACGGCGTGCCTTTCTGGTCGCTGCCGGCGCTGGGCCTGAACATCTTGAGCATGCGGTCGGTGATGATGAAGCCGCCCACGACGTTGATGGTGGCGCACGCCACCGCAATGACGCCCAGGCTGGTCGCCAGCGTGTTCCGATCGCTGCCGGCCACCACCAGCGAGCCCACGAGCGAGATGCCGCTGATGGCGTTCGTGGCGGACATGAGCGGCGTGTGCAGCAGCGCCGGGACGCGGGTGATGATCTGGTACCCGACGAAGGCGGCGAGTATGAAGATGTAGATTTCGGCGACTGTCGTGTGGCTCATGGGCAGATGGCTCCGTTGTGGGTGACGAGCATGGCGGCCACGATCTCGTCCTTGGGGTCGAGGCGCACCGCGCCGTCCTGGACGAGCACGCGCAGCAGCGCGCTCACGTTGCGCGCGTACATCATGCTGGCGTGCAGGGGCACGCTGGAGGCGAGGTTGGTCGGGCCCAGCACGGTGACCCCCGCCTCGCAGACGGCCTCGCCGACGTGGGTCAGCTCGCAGTTGCCGCCGCTCTCGGCGGCCACGTCCACGACCACGGCCCCTGGCTTCATGTGCCTCAGCATGCGGCGGGTCAGCAGGCGGGGCGCCGGCTTGCCCGGGATCTGCGCTGTCGCGATCACGAGATCCACGTCGCCGAGCTCGGCGTCGATGGCCTCGCAGACGCGCCGCGTTCGTTCCTCGTCGAGCTGTGCGGCGTAACCTCCGCGCGCTTCGCCCTCCGTGCCGATGCCGGCCGCCTCGACGAAGCGGGCGCCGAGGCTCTGGACCTGCTCGCGCACGGCAGGGCGAATGTCGAACGCGGCGACGAGCGCGCCCAATCGTTTGGCGGTGGCGATGGCCTGCAGCCCCGCCACGCCGGCGCCGAGCACCAGCACCTTGGCCGGTGTGAGCGTGCCGGCGGCCGTCGTGAGCATGGGGAGCAGGCGGGGGCAGAGCGACGCGCCGAGCAGGACGGATTTGTAGCCGGCGACGGTGGCCTGTGAGGACAGCGCGTCCATCGACTGGGCGCGTGTCGTCCGCGGCACGCGCTCCATCGCCAGCGCGTGAACGCGCGAGGCGGCCAGGCGCGCCAGCAGCGGGCTGTCCGCTCGCTGGTGCAGGAAGCTCACCAGCACCGTATCGGGCCGAAGCAGATGTGCCTGTGTCTCGTCCGGAGGCTGCACCTTCAGAACGACGCGCGCCTCGGCGAGCGCCGCCTCCGCGCTCGGCGCGATGCTGGCGCCGGCGCGCTCATAATCGGCATCGCTGATGTGAGCCGCTTCCCCGGCACCGCGCTCGACCGTGACGCGCAAGCCCAGAGCCGAGAGCTTCTTCAACGTCTCGGGCACCTGGGCCACGCGCTGCTCGCCCGCGGCCTTCTCTTTCAGGATGGCCACGAGCGTCATGCTTCGCTCCTGAACGGCGCAGCGGCAGGGGACAGGTTTGCGAGGAAGGGCGCTGCGACGAGCAGCTCCGTGAATGACGGCTCTGTGAAGAACGGCTCTCTGAACGACGGATCGGGGCTGAAAACTCGGGACTGGCTCTCTCGTGTAGGCATGCTCGTGAGCGCGATAGTCCCCGCGGTCTCGGAAAACAGGCATATTTGCGCGATTGTTCGCCGCGCGTGCGCGTGTGCGCGTTCGACGTGAACGCGAGACGCGAATGAACCGATCGCGAAGGGGCGCCGAACCGATCGCGAAGGGAGCGCGGCGACACGGCCGCGCGCCGTGCGCGCTGCTTCTGTGTCTGCGTTCGAGCCCGAGTCGGTTCGTCCGCGTTGCTCGGTTCTGCGCGCAAATTCGAGAATCGCAGCTCTCGTTCGGTCGCGGTCGACTCGGATCGGGGCGATCGCATGCGCTGCCCAACCCACGGCGCCTCGGGAGCGGGCGGCTCGTCGCGCAGATTCGACGCAATATTGCGTCGGTCCAGGGCAGTTCTGACGAAATCGTCGGGGCGTCGCCGATAGCCGTGATCCGATCGCGTCTCGCCGCGCATAGAGCCGCCGAGGACGATGCACCCGATGTCGACGCGATCACGCCATGGCCGGCCGAAGTGGGCCGTGTGTTTCCTCGCTGCATCGATCGTCGCTGTCGCGTGCGGTAAGGGTGAGGTGCGCGACCCCGACCCGGTCGCTGCCCCGCCGTCGAGCTCGGCCGGACCGGTGCTCGATCCCGAGCGTATGGCGCCGCCCGCTGCCAATCCCGCCTTCGACGATTTCGGCGGTGCCGTGGGGGGCCCGGTCGGCAGCGGAGCAGGCTCGGCATCAGGGTGTCTGACGACCCTCAGCGGCACCACGCTCGATCCGGCGGGAACGCTGCCGCTCTACAACGTCGTCGTGTACGTCCCGAGCGAGCCGCTCCAGCCGCTGGAGCGCGGCGCGAGCTGCGAGACGTGCGACGGCAACTTCTCGGGCCGCCCGATCGCCGCGGCGGTCTCCGACGCCGCCGGGGTGTTCTCGCTGGACATCAGCAACGTGCCGGCGCGCCAGGACATTCCCCTGGTGATCCAGGCCGGAAAGTGGCGTCGCCAGGTGACGGTGCCGGCGGCGACGAGCTGCGGAGATACGCCGGTCGACGCCGAGCGCACGCGCCTGCCCCGCAACCGCGCCGAGGGCGACCTGCCGCGCATCGCGGTGATGCGCGCGGGCTCGGACGCGCTCGAGTGCCTGTTCACGAAGATCGGCGTCGACCTCTCCGAGTTCACGCCCGGCGGAGAGCCCGGCAGCGTCGAGCTCTTCTACAGCGACCTGGCGAACGCGACCGAGGACACGGGTCGCATGCTGCTGCGCGGCGACACCGTCGAGCTGCCGAACGTCGACGAGCTGCTCTCCGACTACGCGGCGATGCAGAGCTACGACATGATCTTGATGTCCTGCGAGGGCGGCGACGATCGCTACGATCCGCCCAACCTCGCGCATCGCGAGAACCTCCAGCGTTATGCCAACGAAGGCGGACGCCTGTTCGGTGGGCACTTTCACAACGGCATCATCGATAACCGCGAGCTGCCGGACGACTATCCCGAGTTTCCGGAGGTCGTCGAGTTCGCCGACGATCGGGAGGATATCGAGCCGACGCTGTTCACGGCGAACGTGAACCTGGAGTTCGACAAGGGGCGCGCGCTGGCGGATTGGCTCGTCAATGTCGGTGGCTCCAGCACGCGCGGCGAGATCGCGATCAGCGACAGCGAGCGCACCGTCGTGGGCACCGTCGACTCGAACGCCGTGTCCTGGATCGACGCCGAATCATCCGAGGGGGACGCCGCGCTCTACTACGGCTTCCCCACGCCCGTGGACGGGCCTGCTTGTGGCCGCATGGTGTTCACGGACGTGCACGTGGCATCTGGCACGGGCGACTCGGGCAAAGAGGTGTTCCCGAGCTGCTCGGACGAGCTCTCCCCGCAGCAGCTGGCGCTGGCGTTTCTGATCTTCGATCTGGCCAGCTGCGTTCAGCCCTCCGAGAGCGCGCCGCCGCCTCCGCCGCCCGTGATCTACTGACCGGCGCGAGCGCGCCGAGCTCGGCCTCGGAGCTCTTCCCTTTAACCGGCCGTGCGGCGCTGCGCCGTACGCCACGCACAGGATCGATCCAAGCATGCAACACAGACCGACGTCGAAGGCCAGCGCCTTCCTCTCCTGCTCTCTCTGCGCCGTGCTCCTCGGGTGCTCGTCGGACCAGGACCCCGCCTTCGACGATGGCGTCCCGGATGGGGCCTCGGGCGCGGGCGGCGCGTCCGCTTCGCCGACGCCGGATCCGGCAACGGGCGGAACCGCCGCCGAGCCCAGCCCGGGTGGCGGCGGCGCCGTCGGTGTTGGCGGGGCATCGAGCGCGGGCGAGGGCAACGTGATCCCGGTCGGGATCTCGGGCTCGTCGGGGGTCGCGCCCAGCGGCCCCGGTGCGGGGGGCTCCGAGAGCGCCGGCGGCGCGGGCGGCTCCGGCGGGGCCCCGGAGCCCGCCGACTGCGACGTCTTGCCCGAGGCGAGCCCGCTCGTGGGCTGGGCCAGCGTCGAGGGCCGCGGGCTCGCGACCACGACCGGCGGCGGCGACGCCGCGCCGACCATCGTCGCCAGCCTCGCGGAGCTACAGGAGGCCGTGGAGGGCGACGAGCCGCGCGTGATCCTGGTGCGCGGCACGCTCGAGCCCGGCGACATCGAGGTCGGCTCCAACAAGACCATCGTCGGCACCTGCGGCGCCGAGATCCACGGCCACCTGGAGCTGAGCGAGGTCCAGAACGTCATCGTGCGCAACCTGACCATCGTGGGCTACTCCGAGGGCGATTGCGCGCTCGACCCGGACTTCGACGAGGGGGAGGGGTGCTCGTCCGGCGTGGACGCCGTCAGCATCGAGCGCAACACGCACCACGTCTGGTTCGATCACTGCTCGGTTCGCGACGGCACGGACGGCAACCTCGACATCACGAACGGCGCGGATCTGGTCACGGTGTCCTGGACGAAGTTCTCGTACACTCCGCGCACCGACGAGGTCGGCTCGGACTCGACCGGAGCGGCAGGCCACCGTTTCAGCAACCTGATCGGCGGCACCGACGAACCGGACGACTTTGACGACGCCGCCTCGCTGAACGTGACGTGGCACCACAACTGGTGGGCGGATAACGTCGTGGAGCGACAGCCCCGGGTGCGCTTCGGGCAAAATCACCTGTTTAACAACTACTGGGATTCTGCCACCACCAACTACTGCGTGCGCGCTGGCATCCAGGCGCGCATCCTGCTCGAGGGGAACGTCTTCGAGGGCGTCGACGACCCACACGAGTTCAACAACGAAGACGACCAGCTCACGGCCAACATCAGCGCCGACGCGAGCAACGTGTACATCGAGACCACCAGCGATCGCGCCACTGGCGGCGGAGGCGTGGCGTTCACCGCTGCGCCGTACGAGTACACGCTCGAGGACGCGGCGCTCGTCGCCGAGGCCGTGCAGGCCGGCGCTGGCCCGCGCTGAAGGGGCCAGCCCGCGCGCGAGAGCGCCCGCCTCGCGGCACGTCCCGTGACGTGAAGCTCGGCGGGCGCCCCCAAGGCTCAGCCACGGGCGGGGCCGTCAGCGATACGGCCACCAGCCGGCGGAGCGGGACGGGCGCGGC